>SNQW01000073.1_pt1 | contig 104352 bp, 96 predicted proteins | sample 2580511 | NCBI WGS metagenome assembly SNQW01 (sample SAMN10953775, study PRJNA522744) | food fermentation metagenome | isolation source: 8-hour incubation of native-enriched microbial consortia from nixtamalized... | place: Mexico | collected 2017-09-24 | reverse complement strand
AAAGTTGATAGGAGTTTGATTTAAGTCGTAATGAGTAGGAGCCTTCGTTTCAACGAATTGATAGTCTCCCGGACGTAAATCAGAAACAGAAATCTTGCCATCTTTATCAGTAGTTAAATCAGTGCGAACGTCATTGCCATTCATATCAATGATTTTAAATACTGCGCCTTCAAGAGTAGCGCCGTCGACGTCATCAACTTTCGTTAATTCCACAGCACCTTTTGTTAAGCTATTCTTAGCGGTAACAGAAGCAATTTTTTCTTGTCCTTTTTTAACTGTGAACTTAATAGGTGTTTCGTTTAAGTCATAATGAGTAGGAGCTTTTGTTTCGATAAACTCATAGTCTCCTGGTGGTAATTCATCCACAACTAAGCGGCCGTTTTTATTAGTAGTTAAATCAGTACGGACGTCGTGTCCATCCTTATTAACAATTTTAAATACCGCACCCTCGAGTGTTGTGTTTTCTTCAACATCATCCACTTTAATTAACTCCACACTACCTTTCGTTAAGCTGTTAGTAGCTGTAACGAAGACATGTTTTGTTTGACTTCTTTCAATTGTGAACTTAATCGGATCTTCATTTAAGTCATAATGTTTCGGAGCTTTCGTTTCAATAAATTGATAGTCTCCAGGTTGTAAGTCTTTAGCGATGATTTTTCCATCTTTATTGGTAACTAAATTCGTACGAATATCATTACCGTTCATATCAGTAATTTTAAATACCGCACCTTCTAGCGTTTCTTTCGCATCTAAAGAGTCAACTTTCGTTAATTCAACGCCACCCTTAGTTAAGCCATTTTTAGCAGTAACAGAAACGTGAGTTGTTTGGCTTTTCTCGATAGTGAAAGGAATAGGTGTTTTATTTAAATCATAATGTTTCGGAGCTTTCGTTTCCACGAATTGATAATCTCCTGGTCTTAAATTAGAAGCAGAAACTTTCCCGTCTTTATCAGTAGTTAAATTTGTGCGAACAATTTTACCTTTCGCATCAATGATGTTAAATACTGCATCAGAAAGTTTTGTATCTGGATTTATATCATCCACTTTAATTAACTCTACCGCACCTTCAATTAAGCTGTTCTTAGCAGTGACTTGTAATTTCTCTGCTTGGCTTTTCTCAATTGTAAATTTAATTGGTGTATCATCTAGTTTATAGTGCTTAGGAGCTTTTGTTTCAATAAATTGATAGTCTCCAGGATGTAAATCAGGAATAGAAACTTTCCCTTTCGCATCTGTCGTAATGCCAGTACGAACGTCATTGCCGTTCATATCAACAATTTTAAATACCGCACCTTCAAGAGCTGTACCGTCGATATCATCCATTTTAGAAAGTTCTACCGCACCTTTAGTTAAACTATTTTTAGCAGTAACCGAAATCGGTTCGGCTTGTCCTTTTTCAATAGTGAAAGGAATTGGTTCTTTATTTAAATCGTAATGTTTCGGAGCCTTTGTCTCGATGAATTGATAATCACCCGGACGTAGGTCAGGAACGCTAATTTTACCTTGTGAATTGGTAGTAAGATTCTTGCGAATTACAGTACCCTTCATATCAACAATGTTAAATACAGCACCTTCAAGAGTAGTACCATCGACGTCATCGACTTTAGAAAGTTCAACGCCACCTTTTGTTAAACTATTTTTCATAGTAACAGTAGCAATATCTTTTTGGCTTTTTTCAACTGTAACTACAATTGGTTTTTTGTCTAAATCATAATGTTTCGGAGCGGTTGTTTCGACAAATTGATACGTACCAGGACGTAAATTTTCAACAACGATCTTTCCTTCATTATTTGTTTTTAAATCTGTTTTAAGTACTTTTCCGTTTTGGTCTAGTAAATTAAATACCGCATCAGAAAGTTTCATTTGATCGTTTAGATCATCTACTTTAAGTAGTTCAATACTACCTTGTTGTAAGCTATTTTTAGCAGTTAAAGAAATAGCTTTCTTCTGTCCTTTTTCAATAGTGAAATGGATTGGCGTTTCATCTAAAACGTAATGCTTAGGAGCTTTCGTTTCGATGAATTGATAATCACCCGGACGTAGGTCATCGATTTCGATTTTCCCTTTACTATTTGTAACAAGGTCTTTATGAATTACAGTACCGTTCATATCAACAATGTTAAATACAGCACCTTCAAGAGTAGTACCATCGATGTCATCTACTTTAGAAAGTTCAACGCCACCTTTTGTTAGAGCGTTTTTAGCCGTAACATGAAGCGTTTCAGTTTGGCTTTTCTTAATTGTAAATTTGATCGGTTTTTTATTTAAATCGTAATGTTCAGGAGCTATTGTCTCAACGAATTGATACGTGCCAGGACGTAGGTTTTCAACAACAATTTTCCCTTCATTATTTGTTTTTAAACCTTTTTCAACTATCTCTCCGTCTGCATCTAATAAATCAAATACAGCATTAGCAAGTTTAGTGTTTGTATCGATATCATCAATCTTTGTTAATTCCACGCTACCTTTTTTCAACGTGTTTTTACCCGTAACAGTAATTTTTTTCGTTTGACTTCTTTCAATTGTAAATGGAATCGGTGTTTCGTCTAATACATAATGCTCAGGTGCCGTTGTTTCAATAAATTGATAGTTTCCTGGACGTAAATCAGAAACCGAGATGTCACCATTGTCGTCTGTAACAAGGTTTGTGCGAACTTCGTTACCATTCATATCAACAACTTTAAAGATTGCACCTTTCAGCATTGTACGATCGATGTCGTCGATTTTGGTTAAAATGACGCCACCCTTCGTTAAGCTGTTAGTAGCGGTAACGCTAATATTTTCTTTTTGACTTTTTCCGATAGTGAACGGAATAGGATCTTGTCTTAAGTCATAGTCTTTTGGAGATTTTACTTCAATAAATTGATAGTCACCTGGACGTAAATCAGAAGCAGAAACTTTACCATGTTCATCAGTAGTTAATCCTTTGCGAACTACCTTTGTTGTATCATGAGCATCAACAATGATAAATTCTGCACCTTCAAGAGTAGCCCCATCAACGTCATCAACCTTTGTTAAAGTAACGCCACCTGTAAGTAAACTATTTGTTACAGTGACAGGGACTGGAAGATCATCCTTGCTACCTTTTTTAATTGTGAACTTAATAGGTGTTTGATCTAATTTATAATGTTCAGGAGCTGATGTTTCAATAAATTGATAATCTCCTGGTGCTAAATCAGGAATAACTAGTACTCCGTAATCATTTGTTTTTAAATCTTTCGCAATTTCTTTGCCAGTTGCGTCTTGTAATGTGAACACTGCGCCGGCAAGAGCGATACTACTTTCCACATCATCTTCTTTAATAAGTTTAACTTTTCCTTTCGTTAAACTATTTTTAAATGTAAGTGGCAGAAGTTTTTGTTGTCCTTTTTCGATTGTAAATTCAATAGGTTCTACATTTACATCGTAATAAGTTGGGGCCTTTGTTTCGATAAGTTTATAGTTACCAGGGCGTAAGTCGTCTACAACTAACTTTCCTTCACTATTCGTAACAAGTTCCGCACGAACATCTTCATTTGTATCTCTATTAACAATTTTAAATACCGCACCTTCAAGTGTTTCCTTTTCATCTGCAGCATTCACTTTTGTTAATTCAATACCGCCTTTTGTTAAGCTGTTTTTAGCAGTAACAGTAGCCGACGTCGTTTGACTTTCTGTGATCGTAAATTTAATCGGATTTGTATTTTTATCGTAATACTTCGGTGCTGTCACTTCGATAAATTTATAATCGCCAGGGCGTAAGCCAGTAGCGATAGCTTTACCATCTGCACCAGTTTTTATATTTTCGCGAATGACTTTCTTTTCATCATTAGCATCAACAATTTTAAATACAGCACCTTCAAGAGCTGTACCATCGATATCATCAACTTTCGTTAATTCAACATCTCCTGGTTTTAAAGCATTTTCAGCTTTCACAAGTAGAGTTTCTTTCTGACTTCTATCGATTGTAAATTCAATAGGTTCTGCTCGTAAAACGTAATGTTCAGGAGCAGCTGTTTCAATAAATTTATACGTACCAGGACGTAGCTTATCAGCTTTTGTTTTTCCATCAGCATCTGTAGTTAGGTCAGTACGAACATCATTATTATTTACATCAACAATTTTAAATACGGCACCTTTTAGAGGTTTTTTATCACCGAATTCATCAACTTTTAATAATTCAACTTCTCCTGTTTTTAAACTGTTAGTTGCCGTAACAGTAGCAAATGACTGTTGGCTTTTATCGATTGTAAACTCGATAGGATTTGTATTTAACACATAATCCTTAGGAGCTTCTGTTTCAATAAATTTATACGTACCAGGCTCTAAGTCTTTAACAGTTACTTTACCATCCGCACCAGTTGTTACATTTTCGCGAATGACTTTCTTTTCATCATTAGCATCGACAATTTTAAATACAGCACCTGCAAGAGCTGTACCATCGATATCATCAGTTTTTGTTAAAGTGACGCCACCTTTAATGAGTTGATTCGTCGCAGTAACAGTCACTGCTTTCTTTTGACTTTTTACAATTGTAAACTCAATTGGTTTTTTATCTATGTCATAATCTTTAGGAGCTTTTTCTTCGACAAATTGATAGTCTCCAGGGCGTAAATCTTTTGCTTCAATTTGTCCTTTATTATTTGTCGTTAATTTTTCATATCCACGAATTACATTGTTATGTCGATCTCGTACACTGAACTCCGCACCTGCTAAAGTTTTTCCATCTTTATCGACTTTTGTTAAAATGGCCGAACCTGGAATCAAGCTGTTTGTTGCAGTGCGGTTTATTACTGTTGTTTGATCTTCCGCGATTTTAACCTCAATCAGTCGATCATCTAATTTATAATGCTCAGGAGCCTTTGTTTCTTGTAAGTAGTAAGTTCCTGGTTTTAAATGATCTACAGTAATTTGTCCTTTATCATTTGTTGTTAATTCTTTATGTTCAGGAATAACTTGTTTGTTTTGATCAAGTAAAGAGAAAACTGCATGTTCAAGTCTTTCCCTGCTCTTCGCATCAGTCTTTGTCAGTACTACTTTCCCGACAAACTTTTTATTTGTAAAAGTATATTTTGTGATTTCTTCAGAGCCTAGCTCAACAAGTATACCTTCTCTTAATTCTTTACTAATTACATAACCTGTAGGTGCTTTCGTTTCTTTAATTAAATATTTATCACGTCGTAAGTTGTTAAACTTAGCGACACCGTCATCACCTGTTGTAATTGGTCGAATAGCGGTTGTACCTGTTTGATCATATAAAGTAAATTCTGCTCCAGCTAATCGTACTTTTTGATCTTTGTCATCAACTTTCATAATTTGAAGGCTTCCGCGTCCTTTATTAGCAGAACCACCTCCAGATCCAGAAGATACTTTAACTTCAACGAACTTAACATCTTCCACTTTCGTTAATGTTAAACGGTGACCAGTAATCGTCGCTTTATTACTTACCTTTTCATTATGGTCTGCATTAATGAGTGAGCGATATTCTAAAATATAAGCCCGTTCAATGGTATGAAGAAATTCAACTTTAAATTGTTGTTTCCCTGTATCGTTGTCTGTTATTACTTTGAGTTTATAGTCTGTTCCTTCTTTTAATTCATTTGCTGTATCTTTCGTCAAAGTTCCATCTACGGCTACTGTTGTCGGATATAGATGGAAGGACTTTTCATCAAGCATTTGATTGTCTGTCGGTTCGTCTGTTACGACAGCATTTTCAATAGTTGACTGACTTGCGTTAATAGAAACACTCCAATCAATATACTTGTCATTTTGTTTCGCTGTTTTCGTAACACCGCTACCACCGTTTTTGATCTCAAATGCACCATGGATAGTAGTAACAGTTTTTGATCCATCTTTTAAATCGGCATAATTATCGTAGCGTTTATTAATTTGTTCACCTACAAGTGAAGTTTTAAAGCTAATATAATATGCAGAATTAATTTCATTTTTAAAATGCACCGTTAATGTATTGTTGTTATCTTTTGTTGGATTTTCTATCGTATATTCGCTAGGTGAAACAGGATCGCCTATTTCAAATCCATGTGCACCACCAGTTAATTTCATATGTCGAACTTCAATAGATTCCGGTATTAATTTTTGATTATCTCTTAATACATCAACGATAGAAGGATCCTTAATCGGTCTATTATTATAGTTAAACCCTATGTCCCATTTAATTTCTTTCGTTTGGGCATTGTAAGAACCATATTTAAATCCATTTCCTTTTGTGTAGTAATCAGGATCGAATGTATCATTGGAGGAACTATTGTTCTTTTTATCATTTATGTCTATCCATGATAAATTTGCTGTATTTTTGAATGATTTATTATCATTCTCTTTGGATAAATTTTCATAATTAAAGTCTGTTGTGTATGTGATAGTTAAAGTTTTATCCATATTAGACTTATAATCACCAGTTAGTTTCACTTCAAATCCTTTATCTGTTACATCAAGTGTGTAATCAAAATTTGGATCAAGCGTTCTTGATCCGTCTGTAATTTTGAAACTATCTTTCTGTAACGTTAGGCCACCATAGTCAAACGTATCCTTGATAACAGCATCATTTAACACGTAGTTGTTATCATTGACAATAATTGTCCATGTTGTTGTTTTCTTATTGTAATCCGTATCTTTTTTATTATGTTTCTTTATGATGTTTTGTTGCTTTAACGTAACTTTGTTTGTTTGACTCCATTTACCATCTGCAATAATTTTATTTTCGATTTCGCCATCTTTTATGACATCATTCGTAGCTTTCGATGTATAAGTAATCACATAGGCACTATTAATATCTTCGTTAAACTGTAAATCAAACCCCTCATCGGTTTCTTTTACAGTAAAGTTTGTGGCGTTGTCACCTGTAACAAGTTTTCCTGCATCATCATAAGAAGCATTTTTTACTACGATAGAATTTTTATCAACTTTATGAGATTTATCCAAAACATCTTTTAAAAGCGCATCAGCTTTTTTAATATCTCGCTGGTCACCGTTAAAAGTAATCGTCCATTCAATCGTCTGTGTTTTTGGATTGTATCTACTATTTTTCGCTAGATGTGTACCGCGTGAAACAGTTACAGTTGCATTCGCAGATATATCTTTTTGATTTTTACTGGATACTTTTGCGTTATTTTTGAAACTAGTAACACTTTCATCTGTAATCTTTGTTGCATATTCAATTTCATATGCTTTATTCGTTTCTTTTTTGAAAGCGATATTTAATTTATTAGAGGATGAAGTAAGTTCATATTCTTCTTTAGGAACTTCTGCACCACGAGTTGTTTTCCCATTAATATCTACTTCTAAATAGTAAACCTTAATAGAATCTTCGTTGAGAATAGCCCCATTTGGAATATCATCTTGAAAGACGGCATTTGTAAGCTTATCTTTTGTCTTGTTCATCTCTACTTTCCAATTAATTTGATTCGTATTAATTGGTCTATCAGGTACACCTTTTTTATCTATAGATTTTTTTACTTTAGGCTTGAAATCAAGCTCAATAATAACGTCTTTTTCTTTAATAGGGAATGGGATTTGTTTTTCGGTAGTCCCTGTAATTTTTATTTCATTAAACTCCGTACGAATATTTAAATTTCCAGCTATATTAGGGTGATCTTCAATATATTCGTTAAAAGTCATCGTTACTTTGCCATCAGGCGTAACAGTGAATGATCCAATTGTATGTCCTTTACCATCTATTAAATCTTCTGTGATGGTATTGTGGACAATAAAGTATTCTGGGAGTTGGAAAGTGTAGTAATCACCTGTTTTGACGTTCAGCGACTTTAAAACTTCCCATGTGAAATCGATTTTGGTAATAGAATCTGGATTTGGACGATTATCCGTATTATTAAATGGTTTACCGTCTTTATCCGTTAATGTGACACCTGTTAAGATATTTTCTGTAATTTGCTTAGGTGATGGATCTGAATTATCAACAGGCTGTTCTGTTGTGTTATCACCAGGATTCTCCGTAGGTTGCTGAGAATCGCCGTTCTTTTGCTCTTCTGCCGGTTGCTGAGCCTCACCATTCTTTTGCTCTTCTGCCGGTTGCTGAACCTCACCATTCTTTTGCTCTTCTGCCGGTTGCTGAACCTCACCATTCTTTTGCTCTTCTGCCGGTTGCTGAGCCTCATTATTTTTTTGCTCTTCCGCCGGTTGCTGAGCCTCACCATTCTTTTGCTCTTCTGCCGGTTGCTGAGCCTCACCATTCTTTTGCTCTTCCACAGGTTGCTGAGTAGCATCCTTATCCGTAGTAGGTGAAGCTGGGTTATCTACTTGAACAGGAACTGAAATAGACTTAGCTGTTGCACCTAAAGGGAAAGAGAGTTGAACAGATGTTGCACCAGATTTTAAATCTGGATTGAATACTGCATCAATACTGATTTTTCCGTTAGCACCTTTGGAATCTTTTACTTGGTCGTTAAATACTAGTTTCATTTTGTTATCGTTTGCTTTAACAAAATATTGACCAATAATTTGTTGCTCTGCCATCAGATTTCCCTGTTGGTCACTTTTTACTTTTAATGCGTTAGGTATTTGGAGCACTGCTGAGTCTGTTTGTTGATCTTTTATTGACCAAGCATATTCTAGGTGAATGGTTGATCCTACTTGTATTAAGTTTTTAGGATTTAATGCTTCGTCAATAATATGATTTGTTGCATCTTTCATTTCAACAGTGTCAAATAATGAATTCCCTGCTAAGGTTTCCGCTTTTACTTGATTGTATGGAAAACTAGCAAGTTGCGAAAATAGTACGAATACAATTAAACATATATTGAAAAGTTTTTTCATTGTGCCTCCTTTATGAATCCTTCTATTGCATAACAATGCTTTATGAAGAGATTATTTGTCATAGATCAATGTACTTTACGTGATACGTGATGCCTCCTTTACTACGTATACTCCTATAGGAAAAGTGTTCATATTCGATGTCTTGTAACGTAAAACAAATGTATATTTTAATAATATAGGGAGTGAATATACAAATTTCGACAAAAAATGTCGAATGAAATACTGATAAGGAATGATATCAGACCTTTATAGAATGTGAATTGTTATGTGGTTCTTTATAAAATAGGTACATACAAAAAATATGCAGTGAAATGCTTAAACTATCTTATAAGGATTTTTATTCTTTTAATGTGTAAAGAATCGTTATAAAGGTGAGTTTTACGATACATGCTAACCAAAATAATGTATCCCATTGTAAAAATTCTTTCGTATTGAGGTAGTAATAAAATGTAGCTTGAATTTGGTCAGAATGAAGAAAATATGTACTATCTAAAAGAGTATACAATTCGTAGATCAAAGTGAAGACAGCGTTTTATAATAAATAGAACGCATTACTTTAATCGATGTTATTCAATAAAAAAAGAAGGTACTCCCTTGATTATCTTCTATAAGAGATAATCATCAATAACCTTCGTTAAAAATTATATACGTAAATGAAAAAGAGTTCAACCGTATTGCTTCTTTTCAAAATAGTATGTAAAAAGAACCGCTCCCTATTAAGAAGCGGTTCTTTTTATATTTCTGTTAAAATTATCGGTTCGCCGCGTGTTACGACAACTGTATGTTCACATTGTGCAACAAGGCTTTTATCAGGTGTAACGAATGTCCAACCATCATCGCCACGTTCGATAATATGATCAGCTTTCATAGAAATGAATGGCTCTACAGCGATAACAAGACCGTCTTTTAGAAGCGCATTATCCATTGGATCAAAATAGCTTAAAATGTGGTTTGGTGCTTCATGTAAGCTAAGACCAATACCGTGACCAGTTAAGTTTTGAATAACATTGTATCCATTTTTATGTGCAAAGTTTGAAACGGCACGACCAATTTGGTTTTGTTTTGAACCAGCTTTCACCTTTTTCATTGCTGCCCAAAAGGCATCAACAGCTGCTTGGCAAAGCTTTTCTTTTGCTTCATCTTCTCCAAGTACAAATGAAATACCTGTATCTGCATAATAACCATCAAGTGCTGCAGATACGTCGACATTTACAAGGTCGCCTTCTTTTAATACACGATCACCTGGAATACCGTGAGCAACTTCTTCGTTTACACTGATGCAAGTTACGCCAGGGAAATCATATTCTTTTTCAGGTGCAGAAATAGCACCATGCTCATCTAATATTTTTTTACCGATCAAATCAAGCTCTTTCGTTGTCATGCCTGGCTTCGCTTCTTTTTTCATTTCTTCACGTGCAAGCGCAACGATGCGGCCGATTTTTCGTAAGCCTTCTAAATCTTGTTCATTACGAATAATCATGAAAACCACTGTCCTTCCTCGAATATATATCTTACCCGATTGTATCATGTTTATTTTCGTCCTGCTACTCGCTTGCAGTATGGCGGATTGATTCCTCTCATAAAGAATACATGACAATTGTCATATCGATGTCATGACGCATCATACTGTTTCCTAAGTTTTCCAAGGAATACAATGTAAATATAAGAAACAGCGGGGGTGGAGAGATGGAAAAGATTATTGAAGTAAATAGTGTTTCTAAAACATTTAAACATATAAAAGCAGTAAATAACGTTTCATTTCATGTGAATAAAGGAGAAATCGTAGCATTGCTTGGACCGAATGGTGCAGGGAAAACGACGACGATGTCGATGATGCTTGGATTAAAGGATCCGACGGAAGGAACGGTTTCTATATTTGGAAAGAGTCCAAAGCATAGAGATGTTCGTAATAGACTCGGCGCGATGTTACAAGAAGTAAGTGTCATTGATAGCATTACAGTGGAAGAGGCAATTGAGTTATTCCGTAGTTATTATACGAATCCGGTAGCGAAAGAAGCGTTGCTACAGTTATCGAATTTAAAATCGGAACGAAAGCAAAGATGTGAGAAATTATCAGGAGGTCAAAAGAGAAGGTTAAATTTTGCACTCGCACTTGCAGGAAATCCAGATTTGCTATTTTTAGATGAACCGACGGTTGGAATGGATATTACGTCTCGAAGAACGTTTTGGGAAACGATTCGAAAGTTAGCAAGTGAAGGGAAAACAATTATTTTAACGACGCACTATTTAGAAGAAGCGGATGCATTGGCGAATCGTATTTTATTGTTTGCAAATGGAAAGATTATCGCAGATGGTACACCAGATGAGATGAAAGCGACGATTTCACGAAAAACAATTACATTTTATTCGAAGGAACGTATTCCTGCAAAATTATTAAAAGAGTTACCAAGCGTAACAGAAGTACAATCAAACGAAGGTCACTTCACTTTAATAACTGAAGATACGGATGCAACCTTAAAAGCAATTTATGAAAAGAACTTACCTGTAACAAATATTTCAGTTGAACGTGGAAGTCTTGATGAAGCATTTGAACAGTTTGTCGCAAATCAGAAGGGGGAAATCGCATGAAAGCTTTATGGATGCAATGTAAAATAGAAATTTTACGTACGTTCCGCAATAAATTATTTATCTTTTTCTCATTATTAATGCCAGTTATGTTTTACTACATTTTCACTAATGTTATTCAAGTGCCACAAAACGGAGATGCGTGGAAAGCGCATTATTTAATCTCAATGGCGACGTTTAGTATTGTAGGGACAGCACTTTTTAGTTTCGGTGTAAGGATTTCTCAGGAAAAAGGGCAAGGTTGGACACATTTGTTGAAAATTACACCACTTCCAGAGGGAGCGTATATAACAGCAAAGATCATCGCTCAAACGGTAGTAAATGCTTTTTCAATCTTAGTTATTTTTATTGCAGGAATATTAATTAATCATGTTGAGTTAACGGTAGGGCAATGGATTGGTGCTGGATTATGGTTGTTGTTAGGTGTAACACCATTTTTAGCATTAGGAACAGTAATAGGTTCTATTAAGAAGGCGGATGCAGCAGCGGGTTTAGCGAATATTTTAAATATGAGTTTAGCTGTAATTGGCGGTCTATGGATGCCAATCGAAGTATTCCCGAAAATATTAAGATCTATCGGTGAATGGACACCAACATATCACTTCGGAAGTGGTGCATGGGATATTGTAGCTGGAAAATCGATTGGTTGGGAAAATATCGCGGTATTAGGAGGTTATTTCCTTATATTTGTTGTAATATCAATATATATAAGAAAAAGACAGGAAGCGGTATAAATGATAGAGAAGAAGAGGATTGAGATTTTTCCGAAACATATGGGTTTCTTTCCGTATATGTTTCTCGTGTATTTATTATTTCCGATTTACCATTTATCGCAGGCGTCAGGGTGGAAGCTTGTAATTGGAAGCGGTATGTTGATAGTTTTCATTATCACATACCGTCAGCTTTATTTTGTGCAGAGAACGTTTGTTTTTTGGGCATGTATTCAAATGGTACTCATTTTTTTATTTGCTTTATTTTACAACCCCTTCATGATATTCTTTGGTTTTTTCACAGCAAGTGCGATAGGGTTTGCACCAAATAAGAAAGTGTTTCGATTGTTGTTAAGTTTGTTAGCTGTAATGCTTGGAAGTTTTATATTTGTAAATATGAATCAAATAACAACTACGAGTTTAGTAAATATTGTTCCGATGTTTATTTTAATGCTACTTACACCATTTGGAATGCGTAATTTTAATCAAAAAAAGATGTTAAGAAATCAATTAAACGAGGCGAATGAGCAAATTAAAGATTTAGTGAAACGTGAAGAGCGGCAACGAATTGCAAGAGATCTTCATGATACGTTGGGGCATACGTTATCACTCATTACTTTAAAGAGTCAGCTCGTGGAGAAATTAATTGTAAAAAATCCGGAGCGTGCAAGTGCGGAAGCAAAGGAAATTACACAAACATCTCGTACTGCTTTAAAGCAGCTAAGAGAATTAATTTCGGATATGCGTATGATTACAGTAGAGGAAGAGCTAGAGCAAATAAGGGCGATCTTACAAGCAGCTAATATCGAATTAGAAGTAAAGCAGGAAGCGAGTTCGAGTTCGTTATCACCTATTGAACAAAATATTTTAGGAATGTGTTTACGTGAGGCTGTGACGAATGTTGTAAAACATAGTAAGGCGACAAATTGTACAGTTTCTGTAATAGAATCACAAGGTGAGCTAATTTTGAAAGTAGAAGATAACGGAATCGGTTTAGCAGATCAAAACCACGATGGAAATGGCATTCGTGGTATGAAGGAGCGCATCGCTCTTATTGATGGATTTGTTGAACTGGCCACAATCAATCCAGGGACACTATTAATAGTAAAAGTACCGGTTGTTATTCGAACAGGAAAAGATGAGGTGAAGGCATGATTCGAATTATTATTGCAGAAGATCAGCGAATGCTTCGTGGTGCGTTAGGAGCCCTACTCGATCTAGAAGATGATATTGAAGTAATTGGGCAAGCAGCGAACGGAGAAGAGGCACTAAAACTAATTGAATCATTAAAACCCGACATAAGCATTATGGATATTGAAATGCCAATTCAAAGCGGATTAGATGTTGCAGAAACGTTGAAGAAAGAAAAATCGGCATGTAAAGTAATGATTTTAACAACATTTGCGCGCCCTGGATATTTTGAACGAGCAATGAAAGCTGGTGTGCACGGATATTTATTAAAAGATAGCCCAAGCGAGGATTTAGCTGCATCGATTCGGAACGTAATGAAAGGTAAACGAGAGATTTCTCAAGATTTAATGTTCGGCTTATGGCAGGAGCAAAATCCGTTATCAGATCGTGAAAAAGAAGTATTGCTACTTGCGAAAGAGGGAAAGACGGCAAATGAAATCGCCAAGGCACTTTATCTTTCGCCAGGTACAGTACGTAATTATATTTCTGAAGTATTAACGAAGCTTGATGCGAAAAATAGAATTGAGGCAATTACAATTGCGGAAGAAAAGGGATGGATATGAAAAGAAGTTTACCTATGAATGGTAAACTTCTTTTTTCTTATAAACAAGTATTTCAATAGAGAGTTTCGTCACAGTCGCATCGCTCAGGATTTGAAGTATATTGTGTAATTTAGATTTTACTTCATTTTTCGACAAAAAATTTGTTATAGTAAGATTAGGTTGTTGATCTAAGTTTTGGACAACTTTACCACTAACAGTTGTGATTACTCCATTTTTATCTACTTTTACAATGAGATCTTGGCCATATACTTTATAGTTTTTATATGTTTGTGCAAGGCGAGCTTCGGTTTGATTTTCTTTTGTTGCTTTATTTGTAGGTTGGGAATCTATATTCATTTCAGTTGTCATTCACTTTTGTTGAGCTTCTGCCTCATTTATCTCACCTTTTAAATACTTTTTCAGTATGTTTTTTTCGTATCATTTTGAGGTTGTGTAATTTTTTAAGCGTTAAATTAGGCTAAGTAATTTCAAATTTTACTTCATTTCTGTCTAATTCTTGGGTGTGAATAACTTCTGCTACTGCTAATAAAGGAAAAAGAAGACCGAATGTAACGAAGGCACGGACGAATCTTCTATAATTTATTTATAAAACCACTAATCTATTATTATATGTGAGACGAATTGTATGAAGAATTTGCCGAATTTTATATATATTATGCATTATTTCATGTCAAAAATTGTCGAACTCACATTATTGTAGTGGTATGACAACTTAACAAATTATATTGTTATAATGGGATGGTGAGTAAGTATGCACGCAGAAAAATTAGGAAGTGAAATTAAGAAAATTAGGGTAATGCGGGGATTAACACAAAAACAGTTATCAGAGAACATATGTCATCAATCGGAAGTGAGCCGAATTGAATCAGGCGCAGTATACCCAAGTATGGATATATTGCAAGGTATTGCAGCAAAGTTACAAGTTCCCATTATTCATTTTTATGAGGTACTCATTTATTCAGATATTGAGAGAAAAAAGCAGTTTAAAGATCAAGTCATTACGCTATGTAAGCAAAAAAAATATAAAGAGATTTATAATAGAGTATGGAATGAGCTGAAAAAGGAAGAATATCATCCCGAATTCCAGCAGTTTCTTCAATGGCAATATCATGTAGCAGCTTACATGTTGAAGAAAATTGATTACGAATATTGTATTTTAGAATTGAAAAAATTGTTAAACCAACAATTAGCTGGAATAGATGTATACCAAAACCTCTATATAGAAAATGCAATCGCAAATATTTATGCTGAAAATGGCTATTTTAAGAAGAGTATTGAGTTATTTGAAGGTATATTGAAACAATTAGAGTCATTGCATGATAATGAAGAATTCGACGTGAAGGTAAGATATAATCATGCAAAAGCATTATACTTAGATAATCAATATGAACAAGCCTTATATCAAGTGAATAAGGCGATTGAAATATCTTGCCGAATTAATAGTATGGCATTAATTGGGCAGCTGTACTATCAAAGAGGTGAATGTCTAGAAAGGTTGGAGTATGATGAGGCAGAGATTGAAGATACATATAAGAAAGCAAGTTTCTTTTTTGATATATTAGAAATGCATGCATATAAAGAGGCAATCGTAAATAAAATCAATCAATGAATAACCCTAAAAAATGGATATGCATAATTGCATACGGCATGGATAAATTTTCATGATATATTAAAAGAAAAAATGTGGGTGATGGAATATGAAAAAATTACTTATTGGTAGTTTATTAACGTTAGCAATGGCATGGGGTATTTCATTAACAGATACAGCTTTAGAGAAAAGCCAAGTAATTTCTCATAATGATCAAGAGGTACAATTAGCTTCGGACCTACCTTTTGAATATTAAAAAAACAACCGTCTTACTTAGACGGTTGTTTTTTTGTGGAGTAACCTCCAAACGTCTTTACTAGAAACGGGCTTGCTAATAAAGAATCCTTGAATGTGGTCACAGTTTTGCTCATATAAAAACTTCCATTGTTCTTCGGTTTCTACACCTTCTGCGATAACTTCTAAATTTAGTTCTTTTGATAGTGTAATAATGGAAGAAATAATCGCTTCCTCTAAAGGACTAGTTGTAATTCCGCAAATAAATTCTCGAGCAATTTTTAATGTATTAATTGGATATTTTGTTAAATAAGCTAAAGAACTATAACCAGTTCCAAAGTCATCAATTGAAATTTGAATACCGAGATTTTGAAGTTGTTCTAGTTTTGCAACTACAGATTGATTTTGGTTAATGGCGATACTTTCTGTAATTTCGATATCTAGTGCTTCTGGTTTTAACTCTGTTTCTTCTAAAACTTTTGAAATAGTTGGGATTAAATCTGCATGATTAAATTGAACTACAGATAAATTTACACCGACTTTTAAGTGAGAGAAACCTTGATTATGCCATCTTTTCGCTTCTAAGCAAGCAGTACGTAAAATCCAATTTCCAAGTTCAATAATGAATCCAGTTTCCTCTGCTAGAGGGATAAATTGGGCTGGGGATACGATACCGAGCTTTGGATGTTTCCAACGAATTAATGCTTCAAAACCAATAACTTGTTTTGTTTTTGTGCTTACTTGTGGCTGGTATTCAAGGAAAAATTCATTTTGTTGTAATGCTTTTGAAAGTTCTCCTTCTAAGAAGTTACTCTCATTTTGAGCGATACTCATTTCTTTTGAGAAGAAAACAAATCGATTTTTACCATTTGCTTTCGCGCGATACATAGCCATATCAGCATTTTTCATTAATTCTGTTACGTCAGTTCCACAATCAGGGTACATTGCAATTCCGATACTTGGCGTAATAGACAGTTCTTCATCTTTAATGAAGAATGGTTTGTTTAAAATGGTTAAAATCTGTTCAGCTATAAAGGCTGCACTTTTTTCTGAGTACATATCTGGTAATAGAATTGTAAACTCATCTCCGCCTTGGCGAGCAACGACATCTTTTGAACGTAGGCAACTGCGTAATCGTTTTGCTACTTCAATTAATAACAAGTCTCCGACGTCATGACCGAGTCTATCGTTAATTTTTTTGAATCGATCTAAATCAAGAAACATGACGGCAACATCATTTGCGCTAGTTTGAGCTGTATTTAAAATATTTTTTAAATCCTTTTCGAACTTACGGCGATTTGGTAGTCCAGTAAGTGCATCATGAAAGGCTAAATGTTCTACTTGTTTTTGTTTTTCATATAAAGTTGTAATATCACGTGCTATGCCAAACATCCCGACAACTTCCTTGTTTATGAAAGTAGGGATGAGTGTAATGTGAAGGTAATAGTAGTAACCTTCTTTTTCCTTTGTGCGAACTTCTAAAGTTTGTGGTCTACCTTCTTTCGTTAGTTGTAAAGCTTTCTTTAGTAAATCATGGTCTTTTAAGTCAATAAAGTGTAAAAGGGAATAGCTTTCTACTTCACAATAGTAGGCAGTAAATAAGCTTTCGCAAGCTGTATTAGACTGCTGGAAAATACCATACATATTTAAAGAGAAAACAGCATCCGGGTGATCTTCGAATAAAGATTTATAACGTTGTTCACTTTTTGATAACGCAGATGCACCTTCTTCTACTTTATCTTCTAGTTGTGTAGTCAACTGCTCGTATGTATCGATTAGTGCCTGATTATCTTTCCACATATAAAGTTGTCGTAAGAATAATAAGATAAGAGATAATACTAGACCGATCAACATGAACTTATCATCCCAAGGTTGAAAGATAATAAAAGAAAAAGTAATGATTATACTAAAATAAGGTAATATAAAGCGCACATAATCAAACCGATAATATTTTGTTTTCGTTTCATGCTGTATTGGTTTATCTAAAATATATAGTATGGATGACAAACCAATTAATAAAATCGAAGCAGTATGTATTAAGTAAGAGACTTCAGAAGAAGGTTTTATCCCTGCGTTTAATTGAAACAGGTGTATATATCCGTACACGAGTATAATAGTAAAGCCGATAATTAATGAAATTCTGCTAGAAGAATATTCTTCTCTTCTATATAGACTAATTACGGCGTAGATTACTAATGATTGTGCAATAAAATATCCAATTAAAACCCAGGTATCTGTTGTTAACATACGAAAGCTTGAAATGTCCAAAATAAAAGTTAAGGTAAAATAAATATTCATAATAACGATAAAGATGCTATCGAATGAAAATTGAGCTAGTCCTCTAATAGAGTAATGTTTTATGAACTTTATAGCAAAGCCAGAAAAGAGCAAAATATATTGTACGATAAAAAAGGGCAATGCCTTATATGAGAATATGACTTGGTCATATATAGAAAGTGAATGAAGAAATAGAGTTATCTCCATTGTCAATCCACATAGGCAAGTGCATAGTACCAAAACCCAAAATAATTTGTCACCGCGCTTCATTTTCTTAATTGCTTTATATAGGCAATAGCAAGAAAAGAGTGTAGCGAAACAAAATAAGAAGAGAATTCCAATTTCTTTTATATTTAAGTCCTTAGGGATAAGAAATATCCAAAGAGAAAATATAATTATGTACATTATGACAAAGTGTACGTATTTTTTTTGATTAATCATATTATGACTCCGTTTCAATAAAGTTGAATCACAGGTGGAAAATGCTAATTCCAATCATAGCATATAAAATAGGGTGTTTTTTACTAAAAAAATTACTTTTTTTGAAAAAAATAGCTCAACATTACAATTTACCATTGTAATGTTGAGCTACTTATTCTTTTTACCCCTCTTATAGAGGATAATTCATGTATGAATTGCAGCATCGCTAAATCTTTCTGTTTACTTTCAATCATAATATCGAAATTATGATTGATTTTTTTTGCAACGTGTAAGAAAGGTTTAATAAACTCTAAATCAATATATTCCGCGTGAGCCCTAAATTCTTTTTTTGATTTAGGAGAGGAAATGTGAACTTTAGGAACAATATTTGTATGTGACCAAGTTTCAAAAATTGCAGGAAGTAACTCTTCTAACGGTTCCTCGCAAAGATTTGCCATGTGATGGTGATAATCAAATACGAATGGGATCTTTTCTTTTTGGCAAATAGATAAAGTTTCAGCAGTTGTATATGTTTTATCATCATTTTCAAGTGTCATTTGCCTCTTTATATGTGCAGGAAGTTTTTTTATGTTTTCATGGAAACGCTCAACCGCTTTTTCTTTATTTCCGTAGGCCCCACCTACATGGATGTTAATATAAGAAGAATCTGCAATGCCTATTGCATCTAATACTTTATAGTGATAAGTCATATCTGTAATAGCGTTAGTTGTAATGTGTGGCTTATCACTTGTAAATAGCGTAAATTGATTTGGGTGAAAACTTACTCGTAAATTATGTTCTTTAATTAATGCCCCAATTGTACGCCAAAGCGGTGTGAACAATCCGATGTAATCAAACTCGACTTCGGGATGTGTTGCAAGTGGGACGATGGAAGAAGATAAGCGATATAATGGAATTTCATGCGCTATATTGTAGTGAAGAATACGTATTGTATGCTCAAGATTCTGCCGCGTAACATCGTATAATTTATCTTCTCGTTCTTGTTTACTAAGCTTTTGAAAGCTTGTAAATGTCATCGTTTTAGCCGGAGAACAGTCCCAGAGTGCCATTGCATGTGAGACATATCCGAAACGCATAATCATAATGAATACATCTCCTTTATGCATTATCTTTCCTATAGGAAGAAAGCAAGTATTGTTCCTATCCATTCTTTGCCTCTATTAATGAGAGAATTCGGACTAACATCTTTCAAGGAAAGTAATGACGCATTTTCTAGATCTTCGTGGAATTTATTTTTTACTGTTTGTATAAAATGTTCATCATATAAAAGGCAGTTGATTTCATGGTTAATATATAAACTTCTCATATCAAAGTTTGCAGTTCCGATATCACAGATATAGTCATCAACTATAATAACTTTAGCGTGAAAAAAACCTTGTTGAAATGCGTAAATATTACAGCCAGCTTGTATTAACTTTCGGCAATATGGGAATTTTGCTTCTCGAACAAGGGGGTGATCCGCTTTTTCTGGAACGAGAATCGTGATTTGAACCCCGCGTTTTCGAGCTTCTAATAATGCGTTCATAATTTTTCTTCCAGGAATGAAATAGGGTGTACCGATAAAGAGTTCCTTTTTTGCACCTTCAATTAAATGTAAAAAAGTATGTTGTAAATAGGCACCATGAGTTGGAATAAATTGATGTTCGATAGTACCGGGTTGCTGTTTCGGAAAATAAAGAGAAGCGTCCAATAAATTTTGGTTTGTATCATCAAACCAGTCATGTAAAAATTGCTTTTGTAAATCTTGTACTCCTTCGCCTGTAAGACGTAAATGATAGTCCCTCCATAATCCTAACCGCTCATTATGTCCCAAATACTCTTCACCAATATTAAATCCTCCAATGTAACCAATTTTCCCGTCGATAACTGTAATTTTTCTATGGTTTCTTTGATTTGCAGAAAAGAAAGGAAAAGGAAACTTTACTTTGTGACAAAATGAAAAAGAGACACCATGTTTTTGCAGGGAGCGAACGGCCTCGTTTGATAAATGATGGCTTCCCAATCTATCGAGTAAAAGTCTTACTTCAATTCCTTCCTTTGCCTTATCAATAAGTAACTTTAAAAATTCTCGGCTGATTTTATCGTTTTTTACAATGAAAAACAAAACATGCACATGGTGTTTCGCCTGTTTTATATCAGTAAATAGAGTGTCATACAAATCTTTTCCGTATGTATAAAGGTGAAAATCACTTTGACGTAAAGGGAAAGAACGAGAACGTACACGCCTTAAATGAACAATTCTCCCATAAGAAAGATCGATTACAATCCAGAGAGCAATACCTATTAATAAGAGAGGTAAGAAGAACATGAGTAAATTCCCTCCTTCACGGTCTTTTCACCATTTGTTTTTTATAAATCAAACATTCATTTTATCCGGTTATTTGTGGGCTAATAATTAGTAGGGAGTAAGTAACTTCTAATGATTAAAGTTTCACTTTATAGTTTCACCGAAATAAACAGCTTTATTAAAAAATATGTTGTTGTATAACAAAAAACTGTTGACTGAATGCTCACTCATTATATAATGAAGGTAGGGGATAAAATTCAGAAAATTATATGTTTTTGAAGATTCTAAAAAAAGAAAGAGGGCTTACAAAGAGAGGGGTAGCATAAAAATGAATAGCTTACTGATCATGAATTGGCTGGCTGCCATTGCTGTTATTGCTTATGCGGGATATTTGTTTGTGTATCTTATACGAACGAGGATGGCCTACATACAGTTAGGAAAAAAGATTGAATTTGACCGTCGTTTTAAAGAGCGTTGGGATCTCCTTAAGGTCAATGTTTTCGGTCAGAAAAAGCTGCTGAAAGATAAAAAGAGCGGCATTATTCACGTTATGTTCTTTTACGGATTTATTCTTGTCCAATTTGGAGCAATTGACTTCGTTTGGAAAGGACTCGCACCAGGATCACATCTTCCACTTGGACCACTATACCCTGCATTTACATTCTTCCAGGAAATTGTCACACTTGTTATTTTAATTGCAGTCTTTTGGGCTTTTCATCGACGTTATGTTGAGAAGCTAGTTCGTTTAAAACGTAATTTCAAATCAGGACTTGTTCTTATCTTTATCGGTGGCTTAATGATTTCTGTGCTACTCGGTAATGGGATGGGAATTATATGGCATGGCGAGGAGCTTTCATGGAGTGAGCCAATCGCTTCTGCAATCGCTTACGTTTTCTCAGGGATAAATGAAACCGTAGCCATTTCTGTGTTCTATTTCTCTTGGTGGGTGCATTTACTAATTTTGTTAACATTTTTAGTTTATGTTCCACAATCGAAACACGCGCATCTAATTGCGGGACCAGCTAACGTTTTCTTCGGCCGTCTTTCAAATCCAGGGAAACTTGAAAAGATTGACTTTGAAGATGAAACACAAGAAACATTTGGTGTTGGTAAAATCGAAGACTTTAGACAAAATCAGCTTATTGACTTATACGCTTGCGTAGAGTGTGGTCGTTGTACAAATATGTGTCCGGCAACAGGAACAGGGAAAATGTTATCGCCGATGGATTTAATTTTAAAACTTCGCGATCATTTAACTGACAAAGGAGCAGCAGTAACATCAAAAGCGCCTTGGGTTCCAGTAGTTGCTTTTAATAATACACAAGGAAATCAGTTAGCGATGATGGCGGCTGGGAAAGGGCAACAAGAATCAGCGGCTGCAACACTCGCTTACGATCCAAGTTTAATCGGGGATGTTATTACAGAAGAAGAGATTTGGGCTTGTACAACGTGTCGTAACTGTGAAGATCAGTGTCCGGTTATGAATGAGCATGTTGATAAAATTATTGATTTACGCCGTTATCTCGTTTTAACAGAAGGAAAGATGGACGCGGAAGCACAGCGTGCGATGACAAACATCGAGCGTCAAGGGAATCCGTGGGGACTAAACCGTAAAGAGCGTGAAACTTGGCGCCAAGGTGATGATGAAGTAACGGTTCCAACTGTAAAAGAAAAATCGAAAGCTGGCGAGGAGTTCGAATATTTATTCTGGGTTGGTTCAATGGGATCATATGATAATCGTAGTCAGAAGATTGCGATATCATTCGCGAAGTTGATGAACGAAGCAGGCATTTCATTTGCGATTCTCGGTAATAAGGAGAAGAACTCTGGAGATACACCGCGCCGCCTAGGAAATGAATTCGTCTTCCAAGAGATGGCGACAAAAAATATCGAGGAATTTGAAAAAGCAGGAGTGAAGAAAATCGTTACGATTGACCCTCATGCTTATAACACATTTAAAAATGAGTATCCAGACTTTGGCTTGCAAGCAGAAGTCTATCATCATACAGAACTGTTAGCTCAGTGGGTGAAAGAAGGACGCTTAAAACCGGTTCACGCTATTGAGGAAACAGTTACGTACCATGATTCCTGCTACTTAGGAAGATACAACGAAGTATACGAAGCCCCGCGTGACATTTTGAAAGCGATTCCTGGTGTGAATCTTGTAGAAATGGCACGTAACCGTGAAACGGGAATGTGCTGTGGAGCAGGTGGTGGCTTAATGTGGATGGAGGAAACAACAGGTTCACGCATTAACGTTGCTCGTACAGAACAAGCATTAGCTGTACAGCCATCCATTATCGGTACAGGATGTCCGTATTGCTTAACGATGATTAGTGATGGGACGAAAGCGAAAGAAGTTGAAGAGAAAGTTCAAACTCTCGATGTAACAGAGATTTTAGAACGCTCAGTGATTGGACAGAAGAAAGAAGCAATCTAGTTTGTAGGAATGCATACAACTTTAGAAAGAGGTGCAATTATTGCACCTCTTCTCAACGTAGGAACACCGAGCGCCCGCTCAGTGATAAAAGGAAATGGGGGAAAGAGGAATGAGTAAAACAGTTATTTTAAGTGCAGCAAGAACACCGGTTGGGAAATTTGGAGGATCTTTAAAAGATGTAAAAGCAACAGAACTTGGAGGGATTGCAATTAAAGCGGCGCTTGAAAGAGCAAATGTTTCTGCTAGTGATGTTGAGGAAGTTATATTCGGAACGGTTATTCAAGGTGGTCAGGGGCAAATTCCATCGCGCCAAGCGGCGAGGGCTGCTGGAATCCCTTGGGAAGTGCAGACGGAAACAGTGAATAAAGTTTGTGCATCGGGGCTTCGTGCGGTTACGTTAGCGGATCAAATTATTCGTACTGGCGATCAATCATTGATTGTAGCTGGTGGTATGGAGTCGATGAGTAACAGTCCTTACATTTTACGAGGAGCAAGATGGGGATACAGAATGGGCAACAACGAAGTCGTTGATTTAAACATTGCTGACGGTTTAACATGCGCATTTTCAGGTATACACATGGGTGTTTATGGCGGAGAAGTTGCGAAGGAAGATGGAATTTCTCGCGAAGCGCAAGATGAATGGGCATATCGTAGCCACCAGCGTGCGGTTTCAGCACATAATGAAGGACGTTTTGAAGAGGAAATCGTGCCAGTAACGATTCCGCAAAGAAAAGGCGATCCTATTGTCGTTGCAAAGGATGAGGCGCCACGCGCGGATACAACAATTGAAAAGTTAGCAAAATTAAAACCTGTATTTGATAAAACAGCGACAGTGACAGCTGGTAATGCACCAGGCTTAAACGATGGTGGTGCTGCACTTGTATTAATGAGCGAAGACAGAGCGAAGCAAGAAGGAAGAAAGCCGTTAGCGACAATTTTGGCACATACAGCAATTGCAGTGGAGTCTAAAGATTTCCCGAGAACGCCAGGTTATGCAATTAACGCATTGCTTGAAAAAACAGGCAAGACAATTGAAGACATCGATTTATTCGAGATTAATGAAGCATTTGCAGCAGTAGCAATTGCAAGTACAGAGATTGCGGGAATTGACCCAGAAAAATTGAATGTAAATGGCGGCGCAGTGGCGATGGGGCATCCGATTGGAGCAAGCGGAGCACGCATTATCGTTACACTAATCCATGCACTGAAGCAACGCGGCGGCGGAATTGGAATTGCTTCGATTTGTAGCGGTGGTGGTCAAGGTGATGCAGTGATGATTGAAGTTCACTAATTAAGATTAGACGGTATATAGTTTATTGAAAATTAAGGGGGAAGAAGAAATGAGTGTACAAAAAATTGTTGTAATTGGTGCAGGACAAATGGGATCAGGAATTGCACAAGTATGTGCAATGGCAGGATACGATGTGAAGGTACAAGATTTAAAACAGGAACAATTAGATAGAGGATTGGCTATTATTACGAAAAACTTAGCACGCCAAGTAGAAAAGGGGCGCATGAAGGAAGAAGAAAAGGAAGCGACATTAAACCGTCTTGCAGTAACGCTTGATTTAGATTGTGTGAAGGAAGCGGATCTTATTATCGAAGCAGCTGTCGAGAAAATGGATATTAAAAAGAAAATCTTTGCGAATTTAGATGAAATTGCTCCAGAACACGCAATTTTAGCGACAAATACGTCATCTTTGCCAATTACAGAAATTGCCGCGGTAACGAAACGTCCGGAAAAAGTAATCGGTATGCACTTTATGAATCCGGTTCCGGTTATGAAACTTGTTGAAATTATTCGTGGTTTGGCTACAGATGATGCGGTATACGAAACAATTGAGGATATTACGAAGAAAATTGGCAAAGTACCAGTTGAAGTAAATGATTTCCCAGGATTTGTATCGAACCGTATTTTATTACCGATGATTAACGAAGCAATCTATACGTTATATGAAGGTGTAGCGACGAAAGAAGCAATTGATGAAGTAATGAAACTTGGTATGAATCACCCGATGGGCCCTCTAACGCTCGCTGATTTTATCGGTTTAGACACGTGTTTATACATTATGGAAGTGTTGCATGAAGGTTTAGGTGATAGTAAATATCGCCCATGTCCATTGCTACGTAAGTACGTAAATGCAGGATGGTTAGGACGTAAAACAGGTCGTGGTTTCTACGTTTACGAATAAATCCCCCTTTGTTACAAAATAGTGGTCTTACCAAATTGTTAAAAGGTTATATAGCAAATGGAGGCGGAGTATATGAACTTTCGTTTTAATGAAGAGCAGCAAATGATGAGGAAAATGGTTCGAGATTTTGCACAGAAGGAAATTGCTCCCTTTGTTCCTAGTATGGAACAAGGGGTGTTCCCAAAAGAGATTTTGCAGAAGATGGGTGAGCTTGGATTAATGGGAATTCCAGCGCCTGCAAAATACGGTGGTGCAGAAATGGATTTTATTTCTTACATTTTAGCAATTGAAGAAATTTCAAAGGTAAGCGCAACAGTTGGTGTAATTTTAGCTGTACATACATCAGTTGGAATGAATCCGATTTTATATTTCGGGACAGAAGAACAGAAAGAGAAATACGTTTCTAAACTTGCGACTGGTGAATATTTAGGTGCATTTGCATTAACAGAACCAAATGCAGGATCGGATGCAGGAAGTTTGAAATCAAGAGCTGTGAAGAAAGGCGATCATTACATTATTAATGGATCGAAGGTGTTCATTACAAATGGTGGTGAAGCAAGTACATATATTGTATTCGCTTCTACAAATCCAGAGGCAGGAAAGAGTGGGATTTCTGCATTCATAGTAGAGAAAGATACACCAGGCTTAATTATCGGTAAAGATGAGCATAAAATGGGACTGCTCGGTTCTCGCACTGTACAACTTACGTTCGAGGATATGAAGGTACCGGTTGAGAATTTACTTGGTGAAGAAGGACAAGGATTTAAGGTAGCGATGGCGAATTTAGATGTTGGACGAATTGGAATTGGGGCGCAAGCATTAGGTATTGCTGAAGCGGCGCTTGCATGTGCGATTGATTATGCGAAAGAACGTGAGCAATTCGGAAAGCCAATTGCGGCGCAGCAAGGGATTGGCTTCAAACTTGCAGATATGGCAACTAGCGTAGAAGCGGCGCGATTACTTGTATATAGGGCGGCATCGCTAAGAGCGCAAGGATTACCATGTGGTAAAGAAGCATCTATTGCGAAATTATTCGCTTCTAAAACGGCTGTTGAAGTTGCGATTGAAGCCGTGCAAGTATTTGGTGGTTACGGTTATACGAAAGATTATCCAGTAGAAAGATTTTTCCGTGATGCGAAAATCACGCAAATATATGAAGGAACGAGTGAAATACAGAAACTTGTTATTAGCCGGGCTTTATAAAAGCACAAGGGGGAGACGGGCATGCATTTTAAACTATCAGAAGAACATGAAATGATAAGAAAAATGGTTCGGGACTTTGCTAAGAACGAAGTAGCACCGACAGCAGCTGAACGTGATGAAGAAGAGAGGTTTGATCGTGCGCTATTTGATCAAATGGCAGAGCTTGGTTTAACCGGAATTCCGTGGCCTGAAGAATACGGCGGAATTGGAAGCGATTACTTGGCGTATGTAATTGCTATTGAAGAATTATCACGCGTATGTGCTTCTACAGGTGTAACATTGTCTGCACATACTTCACTTGCTGGCTGGCCAATTTTTAAATTTGGAACAGAAGAGCAAAAGCAAACATTTTTACGACCGATGGCTGAAGGAAAGAAAATTGGTGCGTACGGCTTAACGGAGCCAGGATCTGGATCGGATGCTGGTGGAATGAAGACGATCGCCAAAAGAGATGGAGACCATTATGTATTAAATGGATCAAAAATATTTATCACTAATGGCGGTATTGCTGATATTTATGTTGTTTTCGCGTTAACTGATCCTGAATCGAAGCAGCGTGGCACGAGTGCATTTATAGTGGAAAGTGATACACCAGGATTTTCAGTTGGGAAGAAGGAGAGTAAATTAGGGATTCGCTCTTCACCAACAACTGAAATTATGTTCGAAGATTGCCGTATTCCTGTAGAGAATTTACTAGGGGAAGAAGGACAAGGGTTTAAGATAGCGATGCAAACATTAGATGGTGGCCGTAACGGTATTGCGGCGCAAGCGGTTGGTATTGCACAAGGGGCTTTAGATGCTTCCGTAGAATATGCAAGAGAGCGTCATCAGTTTGGGAAGCCGATTGCGGCGCAGCAAGGGATTGGCTTTAAACTTGCAGATATGGCAACGGATGTGGAGGCGGCGCGTCTTCTAACATATCAAGCAGCTTGGCTGGAATCGGAAGGACTTCCTTATGGGAAAGAATCGGCGATGTCAAAAGTATTTGCAGGCGATGCCGCGATGAAGGTGACGACTGAAGCGGTACAAGTATTTGGTGGTTACGGTTATACGAAAGATTATCCGGTAGAGCGATACATGCGAGATGCAAAGATTACACAGATATATGAAGGAACACAAGAGATTCAAAGGCTCGTAATTTCTCGTATGTTAACGAAGTAGGATCAAAGGCGTAGGTATTTTCCTACGCTTTTTCCTTCCAAAAAATAATAGAGAGGTGAAGGGGATGGTTAAACATAATGTGCATGCATCAGTGAAAGATGAAAAATTAGTCGCGTTAAGGCGTGAACAAATGATTAAAGGTGCAGTGCAACTGTTTAAACAAAAAGGATTTCCGCGTACAACAACGAGAGAGATTGCAAAGGCAGCTGGATTTAGTATTGGAACGCTTTATGAATACATTCGTACAAAAGATGATGTTTTGTATTTAGTTTGTGATAGTATTTATGAACATGTAAAAGAAAGATTAGAGGAAGTAGTTTGTACGGAAAAAGGAAGTGTAGAAAGTTTAAAGATAGCAATAACGAATTATTTTAAGGTGATGGACGAATTGCAGGAAGAAGTATTAATAATGTATCAAGAGGTACGCTTTTTACCGAAAGAATCACTCCCGTACGTATTAGAAAAGGAGTTTCAAATGGTAGGAATGTTTGAGAATATTTTAGAACAGTGTACGGAAAACGGAACATTTACATTAAATAAAAAAGAAATACAGCTTCTTGCGCATAATATTTTTATACAAGGACAGATGTGGGGATTTCGACGTTGGGCGCTGCAAAAGCTATATACGCTCGAAGAATATACAGACATGCAAATTAGGTATGTATTACAAGGGGCCCATATGCTTCCGAAATAAGGAATGCACAAATTATAATTTTACTACCCTATAAAAGTTTCCCGTTTTTTTTGTAGCATATTTGTGCGACTTTTGTTTATAATGAATAGTATGGATTTTTTTAAGCAGGCCGTTATATATAAGGTTATATTTGATGAAAGGAAGTGCCGCATAAGTGGATTTTAAGCAATATTCACCAGAAGAGCTAAAAGAATGTTCAATGATTGAAGTTGTACATAGCGTTTTAGGGGATAAAAAACAAGCAACGACATTCAACGAGTTGGTTCAAGAAATCGCTCAAGTGCTGGGACTATCTCAAGAGCAAGTTAATGCGAAAATCGCACAATTTTATACAGACTTAAACATCGATGGACGTTTCATTAATTTAGGAGAAAATCGTTGGGGTCTACGCAGCTGGTACCCATACGAGCAAATTGATGAAGAAATCTTGCCTCAACCAAAACCGAAGAAGAAACGTAAAGTTGAAGAAGACGGTTTTGACGACTACATTGACGAAGATGACTTTGATGATGTAGACGGAAATGAAGACGAAGATGATGATGTAGAAGATTTGGACAAGGTTCTTGAAGACGAAGACGGAGACGACGATGATCTTGATGATTTAGACGAAGATGAAGATGACTTCGCTGAAGAAGAACTTGAGTATGATGAAACTGAAGAAGAAGAAGAGGAAGAACTGTAGTTCTTGACTTTTCATTATCGTCCATGTAGAATCATTTTTGGGCTCTTTAAAAAAGGACGATAATACTTTTAAAGTGTAAATATAAAAGAAAATTGCTCCCTACTTATTACTTTATGTGATGAGGGGAGCAATTTTCTTTTTTGTTTTTTGTTTAGAAAATAAAAAGAGTCTAACAATAAGATGGATACAGTGTTATCTACATACGTTGCGCTTTGCAACGGTGATTATATAACAGCAAAATAGAAGGGAGCTTTTTCATGACTAAGTATATTTTTGTAACAGGCGGTGTAGTATCGTCTCTAGGAAAAGGTATTACAGCAGCATCTCTTGGAAGACTTTTAAAAAATCGTGGTTTAAACGTAACGATTCAAAAGTTTGATCCATACATTAACGTAGACCCAGGGACTATGAGCCCATACCAACACGGTGAGGTATTCGTAACAGATGATGGTGCAGAAACTGACTTAGACCTTGGTCACTATGAGCGTTTCATCGACATCAATTTAAATAAATACAGCAACGTAACAACAGGTAAAATTTACTCTTCAGTTCTTCAAAAAGAGCGTCGTGGTGAATACCTAGGAGGAACAGTTCAAGTTATTCCTCACATTACTAACGAAATTAAAGAGCGCGTATACCGTTCTGGTCGCGAAACAAACGCGGATGTTGTTATTACAGAAATCGGTGGAACTGTTGGTGACATTGAGTCTCTACCATTCTTAGAAGCAATCCGTCAAATTAAGAGCGACATCGGTCGTGACAATGTAATGTACATTCACTGTACGTTAATCCCGTACTTAAAAGCAGCGGGTGAAATGAAAACAAAACCAACGCAACATAGCGTTAAAGAGCTTCGCAGTTTAGGTATTCAACCAAATATTATCGTTGTTCGTACAGAAATGCCTGTTTCTCAAGATATGAAAGACAAGCTTGCATTATTCTGTGACATTGATACAAAAGCAGTTATTGAAGCACGCGATGCAGATACTTTATATGCAGTTCCATTATCTCTTCAAGAGCAAAATATGGACCAAATCGTTTGCGATCACTTAAAATTAGACAATCCAGCTGCAGATATGACAGAGTGGACTGCGCTAGTTGAAAAAGTGCGTAACCTTTCTAAGAAAACAAAAATCGCTCTTGTTGGTAAATACGTAGAGCTTCAAGATGCATACATTTCTGTTGTAGAAGCACTTCGTCATGCGGGTTACTCTTTCGACACAGATGTAGAAGTGAAATGGGTAAATGCTGAGCACGTAACAGCAGAGAACGTACAAGAATTAGTAGGAGACACAGATGGTATCCTTGTACCAGGTGGCTTCGGTGATCGTGGTGTAGAAGGTAAAATCGTTGCAATTCAATATGCTCGTGAAAACAAAGTTCCATTCCTAGGAATTTGCTTAGGTATGCAACTTGCATCAATCGAATTCGCACGTAACGTATTAGGATTAGAAGGAGCTAACTCTTCTGAAATCAATCCTGACACACCTTATGCAATCATCGACTTATTACCAGAACAAAAAGATGTAGAAGACTTAGGTGGTACACTTCGTCTTGGTCTATACCCATGTAAGCTTGCTGAAGAAACAAATGCTTACAACGCTTACAATGAGCCGGTTGTATATGAGCGTCATCGTCATCGTTATGAGTTCAACAATCAATTCCGTCCGGATATGGAAAAAGCAGGATTTGTATTCTCTGGTACAAGCCCAGACGGCCGTTTAGTTGAAATCGTTGAATTGAAAGATCACCCTTGGTTCGTAGCAGCACAGTTCCACCCAGAACTTGTTTCTCGTCCAAACCGTCCACAACCATTGTTCCATGACTTCGTAAGAGCGTCTATTACTAATAAAGAGAGCAAGTAATAAAAAAGCGCCTGAAATAGGGCGCTTTTTTTAATATTCATTTAACATTTCATCGATTGTAAATTTGATTCCGTGATATGCAAATAAAGCTATCATTAAGCTTGGGAATCCGTAGCGATTACCTTCATCGTCTGGAATAAGCCCTTTTAACAATTTTGTATCAATATGTACATCTGTATATTGTTCTATTGATTCATTGCCTTCTTGAATAGCAGAAATGCCAACAATAGAGTGTCCATCTGCTTGAAGTTTTTTTGCTATTGCTACAACTTCTTCATCTGTTGAAAAACGGCTAATAAGAAGTACACGATCTGCAGAAGTTACTTCTACTTCCTTACCATTTTCAAATAATCGTTTTGCTTGCTTCATTGGTTCAGTACCGAATAGCGCTTCAGCAACAACGCCCTCCATTTCATTTGTACCATGTAAATAAATGAAACCTTCGCCAACTAATGCTTGAGCAAGTAGACGGGCGCTATCTTCTATATTCATTTCCTCTTTTTGAGAAATTCTGGAGAAATAACCGCTTAATTGGGTTGAAAAAATTTTTAACATAATGTTACTCCCTTCGTACGTGTTTACCGGCTTTCATTATAGTTTATTTTTTTAGAAAGGTGAAATCGAAGGTGGCATAACAAAATAGGAAACGGTAAAATAAGAAAGAAATAGGAAGGAATTTGGTAAAGAATAGCGAAAATTAATCGTTAAGATATAAGAAGCTGTAAATCTTGTACTTACACAGAAAGGTTGGGAGTTATGGAAGGGAAAATTTTAATCGTTGATGATCAATATGGCATTCGTGTGTTATTACATGAAGTGTTCCAAAAAGAAGGTTATCAGACATTCCAAGCAGCGAATGGATTTCAAGCTTTAGATATCGTGAAAAAAGATAATCCAGATTTAGTTGTGTTAGATATGAAAATTCCAGGTATGGATGGTATAGAGATTTTAAAGCATGTAAAAGAAATTGATGAGAGTATTAAAGTGATTTTAATGACTGCTTACGGAGAGCTTGATATGATCCAAGAAGCAAAAGATTTAGGTGCTTTAATGCATTTTGCTAAACCATTTGATATTGATGAAATTCGTCAAGCGGTGAGAAATGAGCTCGCTGTAGAGGCTTAAAAATGAATTTTTTATAAAAAATATGGAAAAAAGCGTTTACATGGACTATTGTGCAGGTGAATACGGTTGAGTTTTTGAGTACAAGTTGTTATCCTATTGAGTGTAGAAAAAAGTCCGGTATGTAGATATACATATTTTACCTTATTCTGGTCATACTACCAGCGATAAGAACTTATCGGATACAAAAAACGTTTTTTAGGAGGATTCACCATGCCTTTAGTTTCTATGAAAGAAATGCTAAACAAAGCACTAGAAGGAAAATACGCAGTTGGTCAATTCAACATGAACAACTTAGAGTGGACTCAAGCTATCTTAGCTGCTGCGGAAGAAGAAAAATCTCCTGTAATCCTAGGTGTATCTGAGGGTGCAGCTCGTCATATGACTGGTTTCAAAACAGTTGTAGCTATGGTTAAAGCTTTAATCGAAGAAATGAACATCACTGTTCCTGTAGCGATTCACCTTGACCATGGTTCAAGCTTCGAAAAATGTAAAGAAGCAATCGATGCAGGTTTCACATCTGTAATGATCGACGCTTCTCACCACCCATTCGAAGAAAACGTAGAAACTACTAAAAAAGTAGTAGAATACGCACACGCTCGTAACGTATCTGTTGAAGCTGAGCTTGGAACAGTTGGCGGACAAGAAGACGACGTAATCGCTGAAGGCGTAATTTACGCTGACCCAGCTGAGTGTAAGCACCTTGTTGAAGCAACAGGTATCGATTGCCTAGCTCCAGCTTTAGGTTCTGTACACGGTCCTTACAAAGGTGAGCCTAACTTAGGATTCGCTGAAATGGAACAAGTTCGTGACTTCACTGGCGTACCTTTAGTATTACACGGTGGTACTGGTATCCCAACTGCTGATATCGAAAAAGCTATCTCTTTAGGTACTTCAAAAATCAACGTAAACACTGAGAACCAAATTGAGTTTACAAAAGCTGTTCGTGAAGTATTAAACAAAGACCAAGAAGTTTACGATCCTCGTAAATTTATCGGACCTGGCCGCGACGCTATCAAAGCAACTGTTATTGGTAAAATTCGCGAATTCGGTTCTAACGGTAAAGCGTAAGAATAAAATTCCGTTTTGGAAACCGTCTACTCTTTTAGACGGTTTCCTTTCGTTGTATAATGAAAGCGTGAACAAGTCTAAAGATTTTATCATTTTGTTTTTGAAATAGAAAATAATGTGCATAGTCCTATTAATAAATGTGATAACGTATCTAAATTGATAAAGTAAATTCGATAAATAGTTAATCTTTATCTTTTTGTATTACAGGAGAAATGAAGATAATGGTTTCCTATTTATTGAGTTTTGGGATGGAAAAGTAATTGAGATTCTTAAGGGGGAGCTTTCTATAAAAATATAGAAAGTAAATACATTCACAAGAAGGGAGCTCAATATGGAAAAATTGCTAATTGAAGGCGGAAGAGCTTTAAATGGAACAATTCGCGTGAGTGGTGCAAAGAACAGCGCCGTTGCACTAATTCCAGCGACAATTTTAGCAGATACTCCAGTAACTATTGGTGGTGTCCCTAATATTTCGGACGTGAAAATGTTAGGAGACTTACTAGAGGAAATTGGAGGGAGAGTGACTTATGGACAGGAGGAAGAGATGGTAGTCGATCCTTCTAACATGGTTGCAATGCCTTTACCCAATGGAAAAGTGAAAAAATTGCGTGCTTCTTATTATTTAATGGGTGCGATGCTTGGCCGTTTTAAAAAAGCTGTTATTGGGCTTCCAGGTGGATGTCACTTAGGACCGAGGCCGATTGATCAGCACATTAAAGGATTTGAAGCGTTAGGTGCACATGTTACGAATGAACAAGGTGCTATCTATTTAAGAGCAGATGAACTACGAGGGGCACGTATTTATTTAGATGTTGTTAGTGTAGGAGCTACGATTAATATTATGCTAGCAGCTGTACGAGCGAAAGGTAGAACTGTTATTGAAAACGCAGCGAAAGAACCAGAGATTATTGATGTAGCTACACTGTTAACTAGCATGGGAGCACGCATTAAAGGTGCTGGTACAGATGTAATCCGAATTGATGGTGTGGATTCATTGCACGGTTGTCATCATACGATCATTCCAGATCGTATTGAAGCGGGTACGTATATGATTTTAGGTGCTGCGTCAGGAGGAGAAGTAACAGTTGATAATGTTATTCCTCAGCATTTGGAGTCAGTTACTGCAAAATTAAGAGAAGCTGGTGTCCAAGTTGAAACGAATGATGACCAGATTACAGTGAACGGTGATAGAAGATTAAAAGTAGTTGATATAAAAACGCTTGTATATCCAGGTTTCCCAACAGATTTACAACAGCCATTTACAACACTTTTAACAAAGGCGCATGGAACGGGTGTTGTAACGGATACGATTTATGGCGCACGTTTTAAACATATTGATGAATTACGTCGCATGAATGCGCAAATTAAAGTAGAAGGTCGGTCAGCTATCGTAACTGGTCCTGTTTTATTACAAGGTGCAAAAGTAAAAGCGAGTGATTTGCGAGCTGGAGCAGCCCTTGTTATTGCAGGATTGATGGCGGATGGAATTACAGAAGTAACCGGACTTGAGCATATTGATCGTGGCTATGAAAATATAGTAGACAAGCTTAAAGGGCTTGGTGCAAACATTTGGCGAGAACAAATGACAAAGCAAGAAATTGAAGAAATGAAGAACGCATAAGTGATACTTCCGCGAGGGGGAAGCGAAGCATCACTACTTGCGGAAGTACACTTTATAGAAAAACACGGTTCACAAAATACGGCAGAAATATAAAGACTTAAAGGAGAGGGATTATCGTGGAAAGAAGTTTATCTATGGAGTTAGTACGTGTAACAGAGGCTGCAGCTTTATCATCAGCGCGTTGGATGGGACGCGGGAAAAAGGATGAGGCAGACGGTGCAGCAACATCAGCTATGCGTGATGTATTTGATACAATTCCGATGAAAGGAACAGTTGTAATTGGTGAAGGTGAAATGGATGAAGCACCAATGCTATATATCGGAGAAAAATTAGGTACAGGATATGGTCCGCGTGTAGACGTTGCAGTTGATCCTTTAGAAGGGACAAACATTGTAGCAGCTGGTGGATGGAATGCTCTTGCTGTTATTGCAATTGCAGATCATGGTAATTTGTTACATGCTCCTGACATGTACATGGATAAAATCGCGGTTGGCCCAGAAGCAGTTGGGGCGGTCGATATTGATGCGCCTATTATCGATAACTTACGTGCAGTTGCGAAAGCGAAAAACAAAGATATTGAAGATGTTGTAGCGACAGTTTTAAACCGTCCACGTCATCAAGCAATTATTGAAGAAATTCGTAAAGCTGGTGCTCGCATTAAATTGATTAATGATGGAGACGTAGCTGGCGCAATCAACACCGCATTTGATCGTACAGGTGTAGATATTTTATTCGGCTCTGGTGGCGCGCCTGAGGGTGTGTTAGCAGCAGTTGCATTAAAATGTTTAGGTGGAGAAATTCACGGGAAATTATTACCACAAAACGACGCTGAATTGGCGCGTTGCAAAAAGATGGGCATAGACGACATCAACCGCATCCTTCGCATGGAGGACTTAGTAAAAGGTGACGATGCAATCTTCGCAGCAACAGGTGTAACAGACGGAGAACTATTACGCGGCGTTCAATTTAAAGGTAGCGTAGGAACAACACAATCCCTTGTTATGCGCGCAAAATCAGGCACAGTACGCTTCGTAGACGGACGTCACAGCTTAAATAAAAAACCGAACTTGGTTATTAAGTAAAAAGCGGAGGTGGCTTGCTCAGAAGGGGAAGGCATTGGAACTCCTGACGAAGAGGCGTTTTGTGCCTCGCAGGAAGGGGTGAAATGACTGAACCTTCTAGCCACCGGAGCTGGATTAAGTAAAAAGCGTAAGCAGCTCGTTCAGAATGGGAGGGGGATGGAGCTTCTGACGAAGAGGCGCTTTTTGCCTCGTAGGAAGAAGTGAAGCCACCGACCATTCTAGCTGTTGGAGCTGGATTAAATAAAAAGTGCGGCTCGTTCAGAATCGTAGGCTATTTAGAACTCTCGACCTTGAAGCGCTCTTTGCTTCGAGTGAGAGAGTGAAATGACCGGAGCTGGATTAAGTAAAAAGCGTAAGTAGCTCGTTCAGAATGGTAGGAAGAAGTGAAGCCACCAACCATTCTAGCCGCTGGAACTAGATTAAATAAAAAGCGAAGACAAATTTTCTTGTCTTCGCTTCTTGTATTTGTGTTTCAACGTATTGATTAAAACTAGATAAAAGGGTTACAATAGTGAATATTACCCTACTTGAACTTATTGCCTTTCATTATTAATTATTTGCCTTCCGTATTTTTTCCCTTTACCCATGTGAAAAGAGAATAATGTTAAAGTGTGGTGTCTGAATGAATTTGTCAATTGCAGCATTAGAAAACATGAAATTAAAAGAGTTATACGAGCTTGCGAAAGAATTTAAAATTTCGTATTATAGCAAATTAACGAAAAAAGAGTTAATCTTCGCCATTTTAAAAGCTCGAGCAGAAAAAGAAGGTTTCTTCTTCATGGAAGGCGTATTAGAAATTATTCAATCAGAAGGATTTGGATTCCTACGTCCTATCAACTACTCTCCAAGCTCAGAAGATATTTATATCTCAGCTTCGCAAATTCGTCGTTTCGATTTACGTAATGGAGACAAGGTTTCTGGTAAAGTACGACCTCCGAAAGAAAATGAACGCTACTTTGGATTATTACAAGTTGAAGCTGTAAACGGAGATGATCCAGAGTCAGCAAAAGAGCGTGTGCATTTCCCTGCATTAACACCATTATACCCAGATCGCCAAATGAAATTGGAAACGGAACCGAAAAAGTTACCGACACGCATCATGGATTTAATTGCACCAGTTGGATTTGGACAACGTGGTTTAATTGTCGCGCCTCCAAAGGCTGGTAAAACTAGTCTATTAAAAGAAATCGCACACAGTGTTACAACAAATCATCCGGAAGCTGAATTAATTGTCCTTTTAATTGATGAGCGTCCAGAGGAAGTAACAGATATTGAACGTTCTGTTAAAGGAGATGTTGTAAGCTCTACTTTTGATGAAGTACCAGAAAATCATATTAAAGTAGCAGAACTTGTGTTAGAACGTGCAATGCGTCTTGTAGAGCACAAAAAAGATGTTATCATTTTAATGGATAGTATTACCCGTTTAGCGCGAGCTTACAACCTTGTTATTCCGCCAAGTGGTAGAACATTATCGGGTGGTATCGACCCAGCTGCCTTCCATAGACCGAAGCGTTTCTTTGGAGCTGCACGTAATATCGAAGAAGGCGGTAGCTTAACAATTTTAGCAACAGCTCTTGTTGATACAGGATCTCGTATGGACGATGTAATTTACGAAGAATTTAAAGGAACTGGAAATATGGAACTTCATTTAGATCGTTCATTAGCTGAGCGTCGTATCTTCCCGGCAATTGATATTCGCCGTTCTGGTACACGTAAAGAGGATCTATTAATTCCGAAAGAACATTTAGACAAGCTATGGGGTATTCGTAAAACAATGCGTGATACACCAGACTTTGTTGAAGGTTTCTTACGTAAACTTCGTCAAACAAAGACAAATGAAGAATTTTTACAAAACATTGTTGCAGATTCGAAAAGATATGTAACAACGAAGTAAAGGGAAAAGATTGGGACTCGCTTATTTTGTGGTAAGCGAGTTTTTTATGTTTTTTAGGTGATCTTAAAGAGAGATGAGTGGAAGGGCATTAGTTGGTTCTAGTTGGATGAGCGGCCTCCATTTTAAGATAATATCCAGCTTCATCCCCCTCCACTTTAAGGTGTTATCCAGCTCCAGCGGCTAGAATGGTCGGTGGCTTCGCGTCTTCCTACGAGGCAAAAAGCGCCTCTACGTCAGAAGCTCCATCCCCCTCCCATTCTGAACGAGCCGCTTGCGCTTTTAAATGATATCCAGTTCCGGTGGCTAGCTCTTCGCATCTAAGAACCTTCCGCCCGAAAGGTAAAAAGCACCTTTAGGTCGAAAGAACCTTAGCTGGTCAGAGCTGAGCGAGCCCCCTCCACTTTAAGGTGTTATCCAGCTCCAGCGGCTAGAATCTCCGGTCATTTCACTCTCTCGCTCGAAGCAAAAAGCGCTTCAAGGTCGAGAGTTCTAAATAGCCTGCGATTCTGAGCGAGCCGCTTCTGCTTTTAAATTGTATCTAGTTCCGACGGCTAGCTCTTCGTGTCTAAGAACCTCCCGCACTAAAGGTAAAAAGCACCTTTTGTGCGAGAGAACCTTAGCCAGTCAGAGCTGAACGAGCCGTCTCCACTTTTAATTTAAAAAGACAAAAACAGGTAGTTGCAAAATGAAGTTAGCCTTGTTATAATTTCATCATATGTGTTTCATCAATATAGTTGTGTATGCAGCTGAAGATGAAAAACTCTGTTTCGAAAATGATTCAGGGCGGAAGGAGATGAAAAGAATGAAAGCAGGAATTCACCCAGATTACAAGAAAGTTGTATTCATGGACACAAACACAGGCTTCAAATTCTTAAGCGGATCTACTAGAGGATCTAACGAAACTGTTGAGTGGGAAGATGGTAACACTTATCCATTACTAAAAGTTGAGATCAGTTCTGATTCTCACCCATTCTACACTGGACGTCAGAAGTTTGCTACTGCAGACGGACGCGTTGACCGCTTCAATAAGAAATACGGTCTTAAGTAATAAAAACATAAAACAGGCAAGTGTATCTATTCGCTTGTCTGTTTTTTTTGCGAAAATATTATACCTTTACCCTACTTTTAATTAAAAAGTAGATGAAAGGAGAGCTTCATGTACTTAATAAATCAGAACGGTTGGATTGAAGTGATTTGCGGTAGTATGTTTTCTGGTAAATCAGAAGAGCTTATCCGCCGTGTGCGTCGTACGCAATTTGCGAAACAACATGCAATTGTATTTAAACCATGTATTGATAATCGCTATAGTGAAGAAGACGTTGTATCACATAACGGATTAAAGGTAAAAGCAGTTCCTGTTTCAGCTTCAAAAGATATATTTGAACATATCACTGAAGAAATGGATGTAATTGCAATCGATGAGGTGCAATTCTTTGATGGGGACATTGTGGAAGTGGTGCAAGTATTGGCAAATCGTGGCTATCGTGTCATTGTAGCTGGTTTAGACCAAGATTTCCGTGGTCTACCATTTGGACAAGTTCCTCAGCTGATGGCGATTGCTGAACATGTAACAAAACTACAAGCAGTATGTTCTGCATGTGGATCTCCGGCAAGTCGTACACAACGATTAATTGATGGAGAACCAGCGGCATTTGATGATCCGATTATTTTAGTTGGTGCTTCAGAATCGTATGAACCACGCTGTCGTCATTGTCATGCAGTTCCTACAAACAAAGATAAGTAAAACTCGCTGCGCAAGGCGGGTTTTTTTCAGAATAGAGAGTGTGAGTGGTATGAGCTGCCTACGCTTTAAGTTGTGATATCTAGTTCTGGTGGCTAGCTCTTCGCATCTAAGAACCTTCCGCCCGAAAGGTAAAAAGCACCTTTAGGTCGAAAGAACCTTAGCTGGTCAGAGCTGAACGAGCCACCGCCACTTTTAAATATATTATCTAGCTCCAGCGGCTAGAATCTCCGGCCATTTCACTCTCTCGCTCGAAGCAAAGAGCGCTTCAAGATCGAGAGTTCCAATGTCCTGCGATTCTGAACGAGCCGCTTGTGCTTTTAAATATAATTTGCGTTTTTTTGAGTAAGTACCATATACTATTTGTATTAGATACTAGGATGTAGAGGTGAATGATGTGTTAGATCGTTTGCAAGCTGTAGAAAATCGTTATGAGAAGTTAAATGAATTGCTAAGCGACCCAGCAATTATTAGTGATTCAAATAAGCTTCGTGAATATTCAAAGGAACAGTCTGATATACAGGAAACGGTAGAGGTGTATCGTGAGTATAAGGATGTTCGTGAGCAATTAAAAGATGCGAAAGCAATGTTAGAAGATAAGTTAGACGCAGAAATGCGTGAAATGGTAAAAGAAGAGGTTTCTGAGTTAGAATCACAAGAAAAAACATTATCAGAGCGTCTGAAAATTTTACTTGTACCAAAAGACCCTAACGATGATAAGAACGTTATCGTTGAGGTTCGTGGAGCTGCTGGTGGCGACGAGGCCGCTTTATTTGCTGGTGACTTATACCGTATGTATAGCCGTTACGCTGAGGTGCAAGGTTGGAAAACGGAGATTATCGAGGCTAGCTATACAGAGTTAGGTGGATATAAAGAGATTATCTTTATGATTAACGGTAAAGGTGCTTTCGCGAAGCTGAAATTCGAGAATGGCGCTCACCGTGTACAACGTGTTCCTGAAACGGAATCTGGTGGACGTATTCATACATCTACAGCAACTGTAGCTGTATTACCAGAGGCAGAAGAAGTAGAAATTGATATTCATGAGAAAGATGTTCGTGTTGATACATTCGCTTCTAGTGGACCTGGTGGACAGAGCGTTAATACAACGATGTCAGCGGTACGTTTAACGCATTTACCGACTGGTGTAGTTGTATCATGTCAGGATGAGAAATCACAAATTAAGAATAAAGAAAAAGCGATGAAAGTATTACGCGCACGTGTTTATGATAAGTTTAGACAAGAAGCGCAAGCTGAGTATGATCAAAACCGTAAACAAGCTGTTGGTACGGGTGATCGTTCAGAGCGTATTCGTACGTATAACTTCCCGCAAAACCGTGTTACAGACCATCGAATCGGTTTAACGATTCAAAAGTTAGATCAAATCTTACAAGGTAAGTTAGATGATTTCATCAATGCCTTAGTAATGGAAGATCAGGCTCAAAGGATGGAGGCAGCTGAGTAATGCGTGTCTATGAAGCCCTGAAATGGGCTTCTTCTTTTTTACAGGAGAATGGACGAGATGAAAATGCGGGAGAAATTGTCCTTTGTCATGTATTAAAGACGAATAGAACAGGATTATTGATGAACATGCGTGAAGAAATAACTGCGGAACAAGAAAAAAGTTTTACAGAGTTTATCCACAAACATGTAGAAGGTATTCCTATTCAATATATGATTGGTCATGAAATGTTTTATGGAAGGTCGTTCTTTGTGAATGAAGAAGTATTAATACCAAGACCAGAAACAGAAGAGCTTATAGTAGGAGTGTTAGAAAGAATTGAGCGTCATTTTGGTGATGAGAAAATACATGTAGCAGATATTGGTACAGGTAGCGGAGCAATTTCGATTACACTTGCTTTAGAAAATAAAAATCTTCATGTGTATACGGTAGATATTGCGCAGGAGTCGATTGAAGTTGCAAAAGAAAATGCGAAAACTTTGGGCGCAGAAGTAACGTTCTATCATGGTGATTTATTATCACCATTTTATGAAACGGGTCAAAAGTTAGATGTTGTTGTTTCAAATCCTCCATATATACCGGAAGAAGATTGGCGTGGTCTTTCTCCCGTGGTGAAAGAGCATGAGCCAAAGAGAGCACTTGTTGGTGGTGAAGACGGATTAGATTTCTATCGCCGCTTTATGGAAAAGTTGCCGAATGTGTTGCAGAAGAAAGCAATTGTCGCATTTGAAATTGGAGTAGGGCAAGGTGAGGACGTGAAAGGGCTGTTACAACAAGCTTTTCCACATGCTCATGTTGAGGTTGTTTTTGATATTAATGGAAAAGATCGTATGGTATTTGCAGAAATGGAGTAAGGGTTACACCTTACTCTATTTTTTTGTGGAAAAATTCATATAGATTTTGAATTTAATAGTTTAGAAAGATGAAAGTCTGTCCACACTGTTTGTAGAAGGGACGGTGGAGGAAATGAAAAAACAAGTTATTGCTTATCTTCTTCTATTATTAATTGGTGCACAGTTACTTGTGCAGTTTGGATATATGAAAGCTGATGCGAAAGGGCCTTCAGTTATTCCGAAAGAGGCCGTTCGATTACGGATTTTAGCAAATAGTGATTCAGATAAAGATCAGGCGTTAAAGCGCAAAGTGCGTGATGAAGTAAAAGCGCAAATTGATGGATGGGTAGCTGATTTAACTTCATTTGAAGAAGCACGCAAAGTCATTCAAAATCATATTCCAGAAATCGAAAAAACAGTGGCAAATACGTTGAAAAAAGAAGGAAGCAAAGATTCATTTCAAGTGAAATTCAGTAAAAATGTAAAGTTTCCTACAAAGGTATATGGGAATTTTATTTATCCGGCAGGGGAATATGAAGCAGTTTTAATTACAATTGGGGAAGGTGAAGGGGCAAACTGGTGGTGTGTATTATTTCCACCGATGTGTTTCTTAGATTTTTCAAGTGGTACAGCTGTAAGGAAAGAAGAACATGTTGTGAAGGCTGAATCTCCAGAAGAGGAGCAAGTGAAACAAATAGATGATGAAGAAGTAGTAAATGCAGAAGAGAAAAAAGGGGATGAGGTGAAGGAAAAGAAAGTTGTAAAGCAGGAAGTCGCAAAAAAAGTAACAGCTTCTGAAAAGAAAGTAGTAAAAAATGAAACGAAAGTAGAAGAACAACCTGCAAGTAAAGAGGAAACAAAAACTGTGGAAAAAGTGGAGAAACCTGTGGAGCATAAACAAGAAAAACAAAATGAGTATGTAAAAGTAGAAGAGGAAGAAGAGCCAGAAGTTAAGTTATTTATTGTAGAAGCTTTTACATCTTTATTCTCTAAATAGTACTATTCGTAAATCCCTTCTCATATATAAAAAAGAGGAGGGATTTATTATGAAGAAGGTATATTTTGCGACGAAGGCAGATGTGGAAAGATTGCATTCTTTTTTCGGACAAGCTAATAAAAAAGATGATAAAATAAATGAGTTGTACGCACAGTTTATGATTTTGGAAGAGGCGGAAGAAATACGGGCAGTCATTGGATATGAACAAAGTGAAGAAAACGCACTTATTCGTTCTTGTTTATTCACACCTAATGTGGATAAACAGACTTTCTTATATTTTTTTGAAATGTTTTTGCAGTATATGAAAGAAAAAAATATTCGACAATTGTACTTACTAACAAATCATCCACAATCTATAACGATCTTTCAGTTTTTTGACTTTGTTACGATAGAGAAAGAGAACGTACCAGAGGGAATTCGACAGTTAGAACACTTTTGTAAAAATATAAAAGAGCCAAATGCAATAATACTAAATTGTCAGCTATTCACAAAGTTATCCACGGATTAATTAGGTTTATCCACATTTTGTGGATAAACCTTGTTTGTCTTTTGGATAAATCTCATAGTAAACTAAAAATAGACAAGTATTTCAGGGTAGAAAAGGACGTGGGAAAAAATGCATACAAATATGTGGGTTGTGGATAATGTTGTGGAAAGAAAAAAATATTATCCACAGTTACAAGAAGCAGCAAAATTATTAAGGGAAAATGAGGCGATTGCCTTCCCTACAGAAACGGTATATGGACTAGGTGCAAACGCGATGAATGATGAAGCGATTGCGAAAATTTTTGAGGCGAAAGGAAGACCGAGTGATAATCCACTTATTGTCCACATCGGTACAAAATCGCAGTTAGATGGGATTGTGAAGGAAATTCCGCCAGTTGCAGAACAGTTAATGGAGCATTTTTGGCCGGGCCCTTTAACAATTATTTTACCTAGAAAAGAAGGGATTTCAGAGAAGGTAACGGCAGGACTTCATACAGTTGGAGTAAGAATGCCTGATCATCCGGTAGCTCTTGCTCTTATTGAAGAGGCAAATGTACCTGTTGCAGCACCTAGTGCAAATCGTTCAGGTCGTCCAAGTCCGACGTTAGCGTCTCATGTATATGAAGATTTAAATGAGAAGATCGCAGGTATTGTAGATGGTGGTGCAACAGGAGTCGGTGTTGAATCGACTGTAATTGATTGTACGAGCGCTGTTCCAACGATATTACGCCCAGGTGGGATTACGAAAGAACAATTGGAAGCAGTGATTGGTACGGTTTCGTTAGATCCAGCTTTAAAGGATGAGAAGGAAAAACCGAAATCACCTGGAATGAAATATACACATTATGCACCGAAAGCGCCGCTAAGTATTGTTGAAGGTTCACGTGAATTTATTCAACGCCTTGTGGATGAGAAGAAGGAAGAAGGATTCAAAGTCGGTGTATTAACGACAGAAGAGTATCAGCACGTATATAACGCGGATGTTGTATTATCTTGTGGTGTTCGAAGTGATTTAGCTAGCGTTGCGACTAAATTATATGATGTACTTAGAACATTTGATGCAAGTGAAGTGGATGTTATTTTTAGTGAATCATTCCCGAATGAAGGAATAGGGAATGCCATTATGAATCGTTTAACAAAAGCGGCAGGACATCAAATTATTACTGAATGATAAGGTACGATTAGCAAACAGAATATTTCTCCTCGGATAAGCATATTTTGAAGTAGCACGTCCGAGGAGGGACATGAATGACGTTTGAACAGATAATACCTTTAATAATTATGGCGTTCGCCTTAGGGATGGATGCGTTCTCGGTAAGTCTTGGTATGGGAATGATGACCTTAAAGATAAGACAAATCCTGTATATCGGTGTGACGATAGGGATATTTCATATTATCATGCCATTTATAGGGATGGTATTAGGTCGTTTTTTATCAGAGCAGTATGGAGACATTGCACATTTTGCAGGTGCTATTTTATTAATCGGATTAGGATTTTATATTGTATATTCATCTATCTTGGAAAATGAAGAGACTCGAACGGCCCCTATTGGAATTAGTTTATTCGTATTTGCATTTGGGGTTAGTATAGACAGTTTTTCAGTAGGTCTTAGTCTTGGTATTTACGGGGCACAGACGATCATTACGATATTACTTTTTGGATTTGTTAGTATGTTATTAGCGTGGATTGGTTTATTCATTGGGAGACATGCGAAAGATATGCTCGGTACATATGGCGAGATAGTAGGTGGTATCATTTTGGTTGGATTTGGATTATATCTCCTTTTTCCTATATAATTTTAGGGGGGAGGGCGTTATGAACAAGTTATTGGAATGGTATATTCGATTTGTAACCTTTTTTCCGAGGTGGTTACGACTACTTATTATTTGGGGTATTATTTTACAAATTTCAATTTTAGGTTGGATTAAATTAATTCGTGAATGGTAAGGTAGTTCCTTTCTGTGCATAGTTTTGTTTGTACTATACTGATTACGCTAAAAAATTTCACATATAGAAAGGATGAGATGGATGACGAGATTGAAGCAAGTTTTTGGTATTATTATTAGTTTTTTTGTTTTTTGGTTTAGTATGCTCGGTGTACAAATGTTTGCTGAGTTTTTAGATATTGAGTCATTGAAGTTTGTTGCGGGAAAAACGGAGGCGGCGCGTGCCTTTTATTCTCCATACCCGTTTTTAATTGTTTTTCTCATTACATTGCTTTCCTTATATTTCTTAGTCATTAAGCTTGGGAAACCAAAAAAAGAGAAAGTGCCTACTTTGGAGGAGCAGAAAGAAGAGATATAAGGGGGATACTATGTCTAACATTTCTTTAGCAGAAGCTGTAAAATTGAAAAGTGTTTTATCGAAAAGAATACATGAATTAGAAGAAGAGATGAATCAAATTGGATTTGTTGAAATTGAAAAAGGTGATACACTTCCAAAACAGACGCGTACATTGGTACAGGTTGAACAGGAACTAGATGATGTTCGCGCTGATTTTCGTCTTTTAGATAAATTAATGTATGAAGCAAATATCCGAAATGAAGTGAATTTCAACGGAGAGAATGTAACGATTGTTGAAGCGATAGAACTTGCAACGCAGTTACGTGCAAAAGCTCGAAAGTGTAAAGAGTTTGGCGTGAGTAAGAAAGAAGAACATGTATATTCTTACGGTGAAACATCATCGCTTGTAAAAGTAGCCATGTTTGATCCTGAAGTATATCGTGTAAAAGGTTTAGAGTTAGAGAGACAAGCTAATAGATTGTCCAACTTAATTAATGCGAAAAACTACGCCATTGAACTAGACTTTGATGGTGAAAAATACTTTTAAACCTTGAAGTGGTGAGACTCCGCTTCAAGGCATAGAAGAAGACCACTTTTGTAAAAATGAGATTTGTGATGGCCAAAGGACAACCAATCATCCAATAACCAATCACACTGTTACTTTTTACCGATGACCAATAATGGGAAAAGAGGTCGATGACCAATAATGAAAAATTATTTTTCTTCTTCTATGAAAAGGGTGTACCAAATTAATTTGGTACACCCTTTTATATTATTGTTACTTCTATTCTGAACGAGCTGTTTTCGCTTTTAGTTGTTATCCAGCTCCAGCGGCTAGAATCTCCGGTCATTTCGCCCTCTCGCTCGAAGCAAAGAACGCTTCAAGGTCGAGGGCTCCAATGTCCTGCGATTCTGAGCAAGCCGCCTCCGCTTTTAGTTGTTATCCAGTTCCAGTGGCCAGCTCTTCGCATCTAAGAACCTCCCGCACGAAAGGTAAAAAGCACCTTTTGTGCGAGAGAACCTTAGCTGGTCAGAGCTAAACGGGCCCCTTCCGCTTTTAAGTGTTATCCAGCTCCAGCGGCTAGAATGGTCGGTGGCTTCGCGTCTTCCTGCGAGGCAAAAAGCGCCTCTACGTCAGAAGCTCCATCCTCCTCCCATTCTGAACGAGCCGCTTCCGCTTTTAGATTGGCCTCACTAATTCAAATTGTTCTCCTAGTTTTGCGTAGTTGTGTCCTGCTAGGCGGCTTACTGGTTTTAGTCCTTCTGCATGAATGCGTCCATTTTCGTATAGGTGTTCTGCGACGTGGAAACGAACGACGCGTCCAATTAGTAGATCACAAGCTGGTGAGTCTTCTGTTCCGCCAAGGGGGATTGCGCGTTCTAGCACGCATTCCATTCGAATATTTGCTTCTTTTACACCTGGAACGGAGATGACATCACTTTCAATTGGTGTTAATTTTGCTAGTTCAATTTCACTTTCATTTGGCGGGAGATTTGCTGCTGTTTCGTTAATTGCCGCTACATATGATTCATCAGAGATATGTACGACAAATTCCCCTTTTTCAATTGCGTTTCGAGAAGTGTCTTTTCTTTCTCCAGCTTTTCGTTGTACAGAAACTGAGATAAGTGGCGGATTAGCAGCGACAATATTGAAATAACTATATGGTGCTCCATTTAATACGCCGTCTTTTGTTACAGAAGTAACGAATGCGACAGGGCGTGGAATAATACTTCCCGTTAATAATTTGTAATTCTCTTTTTCCGATTGTTCATTTGGATTAATGGATAACATGATTGAAATCCCCTTTCTAAATATGACGACTTATTGTTTGTTTACAAGATGTTAGTGGAAAACTCCTGCTGAAAATAATATTTTTATTACATAAAAAGAACTTACTTCAACCACAATGAAGTAAGTTCCATCTAAATAATCTTGAATTCAAGATAAAAATTATAGTAAAACGTATGCGCCAGGTCCGATTAAAGCTACACCAATAGCAACAGCGATTAACATTAAGTTGTATTCATATCCGTTTTGGGTTACCCAGTAACCATTTTTCCCATGAACAGTGAAGATTGCCATTAACATTGTTCCAACGATAAATAATGAACCGATTGCAGTGAAAATACCTGATGCGAATAAGAAACCACCTAATAATTCAGTTGCACCAGCCATAAATGCCATGAATACACCAGGGCGTAAACCGATTGATTCCATCCAGCCGCCTGTTCCTTTTAAACCATAACCGCCGAACCAACCAAATAATTTTTGAGCACCATGACCCATGAATGTAATACCTATAATAAGACGAATAATAAGAAGACCGAAATCCATCATTTTTGAAAACCTCCTAAAAGTTATTAACTTACCTTACGTAAGTAATAATAAAATAGTTACTTACTTTAGTCAAGTGGATTTCGAAAAAAGTTTGAAAAAAATTTTACAAATTAACAACAAAAAATAAAATGTAGTAAAGACCTCTAGACAAGTTAGGTGAAAAAAGAGAAAATATAAGTAGAAGTTAACTTCTTATTGTTATTCAGACAATCAGAATTGACTGGAATTTTGTGAGACGCTACAATAAGAGTCTAGTAGTAATGACGTAATTTATTTCGAAAGCGTTTTTACAGTATAATATTCGAAGTATGAAGTCTTACGTTTATTCTGATCTTTAATAGAGATTGCCCTATAAACTTTTAGGTAAATTATAAGGAGGACTATCCTATGTTTAAAAAATTATTCGGTCTTGGTTCAAAAACAAATGAAGAAACAATTGTAGCTCCATTAACTGGAGCAGTGAAAAATATTGAAGAAGTACCAGATCCAGTATTCGCTGGTCGTATGATGGGTGACGGTGTTGCAATCGATCCTACTGAAGGTGTAGTTGTATCTCCAGTTGATGGCGAAATCGTACAATTATTCCACACGAAACATGCAATTGGAATTAAAGCGAAAAACGGTACAGAAATTTTAATCCACGTTGGATTAGAAACTGTAAAAATGGAAGGCGAAGGTTTTGAAGCTCACGTTTCTGAAGGACAAGCTGTAAAAGCTGGAGATAAATTAATCTCATTCGACTTAGAATTAATTCGTGAAAAAGCGAAAAGCACAATTACTCCAATCGTTATTACAAACACAGATGCAGCTGAGTCTATTAAGACAACTGTAGGTGTAACTGCTACAAAAGGTTCAACAGAAGTAATGAAAGTTACAATGAAATAATTATCACATGAAAGGAATCCGTTTCGTATGAAATGGATTCCTTATTTTGTTTTGTAGTCTGTTCCTTATATATGGTAAAATACTTTGGGCACTTGGAAATAGGGTTTCACATATATGTGGATAAGGCGCATTTTTCTTAGAAAAAATATAAGAGAAATGCGCCTTTCGTATATTCACATTTCTTTTGTTCTATTGTAATGTACGCTATGATAAAAGGAAGGAAATAGAGAAAAGGGGTGGGTTTAGATGAAACGAGTATTATTTGTTTGCACTGGAAATACATGCCGTAGTCCGATGGCTGAGGCGTTACTGCGCCATTATGGAGAAGGTAAGTTTGAAGTGCAATCTGCTGGTGTTTTCGCCTATCCTGGAAGTGATGCGTCGGTACATGCAAAGGAAGCTTTAGCTGAAAAGGGAATTGCAATCGATCATGCTTCGCAGCAGGTAAACGAAGCCTTAATTGATTGGGCAGATATTGTAGTAACAATGACGGAAAAACATAAGGAAATTATCCTTGGGCATTATCCAAGTGTTGAAGGGAAAGTAGATACATTATATGGAGTAACTGAGGGGATGAGTAAGGATATTTCAGATCCGTTCGGCGGATCTCTCTCTATTTATAAAGAAACATTAGAAGAGATGGAAAAACTTGTACAAACTTTACTGAAAAAACATTCAGAAGGTTGATGTTTCGTGTATAATACGATATTGGAGATCACTTCGTCCCATTAAAGGATTAAGTGAGAATGAAGATAATGGATTGAAACTTTGGAGGGGTAAAAATGAAAGTAGTAGTAGCATCTGATCACGGCGGTATGAATATCCGTAAAGAACTTGTAAGTTTATTAGAAGAGTTAAATATTGAATATATTGATTTAGGTTGTGAATGTGAAGCTGGTTCTGTTGATTACCCTGATTTTGCGTTTCCAGCAGCGGAAATGGTAGCAAATGGCGAAGTAGATCGTGGTATTTTAGTTTGTGGGACAGGCATCGGTATGTCAATTGCTGCAAACAAAGTAAATGGTATTCGTTGTGCGTTAGTTCATGATACTTTCAGTGCGAGAGCAACGAGAGAGCATAACGATACAAACATGTTAGCAATGGGCGAGCGTGTAATTGGTGCTGGTCTAGCACGTGACATCGCAAAAATTTGGTTAACAACTGAATTTGAAGGCGGCCGTCACGAAAACCGCGTAGGAAAAATTAAAACATACGAAGCAAAGTAATAGATTCTAACTAGAAGCAGTAGGAAATATAATTTGGTGAACCAACCTGTGAAAGGAAGAGGCGTAATGACAGAAATCGTAAAGGTAAGAGAACAGCTACAAATTTCGCTTTCTGATTTCCAAGAACAAGCTTCATTACAAAGTGGTCAAATTTTTGTAGTGGGGTGTAGTACGAGCGAAGTGCTAGGAGAAAGAATTGGGACATCAGGAACGATGGAAGTAGCAGAGGCGATTTTTTCTGAGTTAAAACAATTTCAAGAACAAACAGGTATTGAGTTGGCGTTTCAATGTTGTGAGCATTTAAACCGTGCTTTAGTAGTTGAGAAAGAGTTGGCGATGAAATATCAATTTGAAATTGTAACAGTTACGCCTGTTAGATCAGCAGGTGGTGCATTAGCAACATATGCTTATCACAATTTGAAAGATCCGGTAGTAATTGAGTTTATTAAAGCAGATGCGGGAATGGATATTGGTGATACATTTATCGGTATGCATTTAAAGCACGTAGCTGTTCCGGTTCGTACTAGTGTGAAGGAAATTGGAAGTGCACATGTAACGATGGCAACAACACGTGGAAAGCTAATTGGTGGAGCACGTGCTGTTTATGCGGCGAAGGAAGAGACTATCACTTGCCGTTAAAGTTATGAATAAGGTATGTTGTCTGACTTTATTATAGAAGAAAGAAAAGACCGATTTTCGGTCTTTTTTTTCTTTTATGATATAGAAAGTCATGTTAGAATGTAGTTGAAAACATGAAGGTTCGAAAGAATTACAACCTGAATTTTCGTTTTTTCTGAATAAATAAGAAAAAACTGTTGGGAATCGATGTAATTCGTTCAGAAAAGGGGGATTTTGGTGGATCATTTAAAACGTCAAGATGAAAAGGTATTTGCTGCAATTGAGGCAGAACTAGGAAGACAGCGTTCGAAGATTGAGTTAATTGCTTCGGAAAACTTCGTAAGTGAAGCAGTAATGGAGGCGCAAGGTTCTGTTTTAACGAATAAGTATGCTGAAGGATATCCTGGGAAACGTTACTATGGTGGTTGTGAACATGTAGACGTAGTAGAAGATATCGCACGTGATCGCGTAAAAGAAATTTTCGGCGCAGAGCACGTAAATGTTCAACCGCATTCTGGTGCACAAGCGAACATGGCAGTATACTTCACGATTTTAGAGCAAGGCGATACAGTACTTGGTATGAATTTATCTCATGGTGGTCACTTAACACACGGAAGCCCTGTTAACTTCAGTGGAGTACAATATAATTTCGTAGAATATGGCGTGGATGCTGAATCTCACCGTATTAATTACGATGATGTATTAGCAAAAGCGAAAGAACATAAACCAAAATTAATCGTTGCAGGTGCAAGTGCGTACCCTCGTGTTATCGATTTCAAACGATTCCGTGAGATTGCAGATGAAGTGGGCGCATACTTAATGGTTGATATGGCACATATCGCAGGTTTAGTAGCGGCTGGTTTACATCCAAATCCAGTGCCACATGCACATTTCGTTACAACAACAACACACAAAACATTACGTGGTCCACGTGGTGGTATGATTTTATGTGAAGAGCAATTTGCAAAACAAATTGATAAATCAATCTTCCCTGGTATTCAAGGTGGTCCACTTATGCACGTAATCGCTGCAAAAGCTGTTGCTTTTGGTGAGGCACTTCAAGATGATTTCAAAACATATGCACAAAATATCATTAACAATGCGAACCGCTTAGCTGAAGGCCTTCAAAAAGAAGGACTTACACTTGTTTCGGGTGGAACAGACAATCACTTAATCCTAATTGATGTTCGTAACTTAGAAATCACAGGTAAAGTAGCAGAGCACGTATTAGACGAAGTTGGTATTACAGTGAACAAAAATACAATTCCATTTGAAACAGCAAGCCCATTTGTAACGAGTGGTGTACGTATCGGTACAGCAGCTGTAACATCTCGTGGTTTCGGTTTAGAAGAAATGGATGAAATTGCGTCACTTATTGCTTACACATTAAAAAATCATGAAAATGAAGCTGCATTAGAAGAGGCGCGTAAGCGTGTAGAAGCGTTAACGAGCAAATTCCCAATGTACACAGATCTATAATAGATTGAAGAAGGCTGCTGAGACATAATTGTTTTAGCAGTCTTTTTTGTGGACATATATTGTTCTTTAAGTATGTATACAAATGATGAATAAATTTTGGCGATATAATGAAGGATACAGCTCCCATAATTGGTAAAGATACTAGATAGATTCATCGGAAATCATGACTTTTCCAAATTTGCCCTTGAATATTAGTAGCGTTTTCTTTACAATCGTAAATAGTGTAAAAAAGCGTGCAAACGCATGAATATCATCTAAAGGAGAGATTCACATGGGAAAACTGTATGTATTTGATCACCCGTTAATTCAACATAAGATTACATATATTCGCGACAAGAATACAGGTACGAAAGATTTTCGTGAATTAGTGGACGAAGTAGCAAGCTTAATGGCTTTTGAAATTACTCGCGACCTTCCACTTAAAGACATTGAAATTGAGACTCCTGTAAGCAAAGCGACAACAAAAGTGATCGCTGGTAAAAAACTTGGTTTAATTCCGATTTTACGTGCAGGTTTAGGAATGGTTGATGGAATTCTGAAATTAATTCCAGCAGCAAAAGTAGGACACGTTGGCTTATACCGCGACCCTAAAACATTGCAACCGGTAGAATACTATGTGAAACTTCCAACGGATGTAGAAGAGCGTGACTTTATCGTACTAGATCCGATGCTAGCAACAGGTGGTTCTGCAGCTGAAGCAATTAACTCTCTGAAAAAGCGCGGTGCAAAACAAATTAAATTAATGTGTATCGTTGCAGCTCCAGAAGGAGTAAAAGTAGTACAAGAAGAACATCCTGATGTTGATATTTATGTAGCAGCATTAGATGAGAAATTAAATGACCACGGATATGTAGTACCAGGTCTTGGTGATGCTGGTGACCGTTTATTCGGAACGAAGTAAGACAACTGACGAGCAGGGGGATTCCTCAGCTCGTCTTTTTTTGATGTAAGCAAGTAGGGGAGGGGAGAGGATAAATATACATAGTATATACAACATAAGTTGCATACACATCACATATAATATAGAAGTCTTACGTCTAAAGAGCACTATATTATGGAAGGAAAGCGTTATATCGTAAAAATATAATAGTGACAAACTTGTGAACATTTCCTTCTATTATAAAGAGAAAACTGTTAGAAATTGCATATCTCTAACCAGTATTTAGAAGGGGAACGTTTTCATTTTTGGGAGGAAATGACTAATACTCAAATTTTTTGATTTTTTACGATTTCTCGTTGACACTGTTAATACCCTATTGTATGCTAACAACGGGGATAGATGGTAGGGCTTTCAGTGACAAAAATACATCTATTCCGTGACGAAAATGTAAACTTTTTATTTTGTATAGGATTTATGCAAAAAAATGAGTTATTATTAACACATCGTGAATGAGGGTTACATATTGGAGGGATGAATCCTTGCAAAAAAACGATCGCAGCCATATAAAAGCTTATGCTTTAATGTCAGGTATTCTTGCTCAGTTAGTCGGTTCTATTCTTGTTGGGATCTTTGGTGGGCAGTGGATTGATAATAAGGTTGGAACGTTTCCATTGTTTCTTATTATAGGGTTATTACTCGGATTAGGAACAGGGGTATACGCAATGATTCGACTCATTCGACATTACTATTCGGGAGAGCAATGATGATAGACGTACATGGACTTGTCCAAAGACAAAAGAAATATATGTACTACTTGCTTGCGCTTCTAGTGCTAGGATGGGGATTCACCTCTTACAAGGATGTATTTCTTGGACTGATTATCGGGACGATTTTCAGTTTTCTTAGTTTGCGCATCATTGCACGTAGGACAGACAAGCTGTTGGATCGCGTGACAAATGGAGAAAACGTGAAGTTTAAGGCGACAGCGGTAAGTACATATTCAAGATTCGCCACGATTGGGTTATTAATTTTATTTGCAGCCAAATATCAAGAGTTAATTGCGATGTGGGGCTTAGGTGTAGGATTGCTGACAGGATACCTTGTCATGATCATAGATTTTCTTTATTTAGAGTATAAGAGCAGGGAAGAGAGGTGAATTACTAGTGGAACACGGTAAATTAGTTGAATTTCTAGGTTTAACGTTCGATTTGTCATCAGTTATGATGGTTACTGTAGCAGCAGTTATTGTTTTCTTAATCGCTGTTATTGGAACTCGAAGCTTAGCTCTTCGCCCAACAGGAATGCAAAATTTCTTTGAGTGGGTTCTGGACTTCGTGAGAGGAATTATTAATAGCACAATGGATTGGAAAACAGGTGGGCGCTTCTTAACGCTTGGCGTTACGCTTATTATGTTTATCTTCGTATCAAATATGCTCGGTTTACCATTCATGTACTCAGCAACTGAGGCTGGTGAACATATTGCATGGTGGAGATCACCAACGTCTGATCCAGCAGTTACATTAACATTAGCCGTGATGGTAGTTACCCTCACCCATTACTATGGAATTAAGATGAAGGGTACGAAAGAATACATTAAAGGTTATTTCCAACCTATGAAATTCTTATTCCCATTAAAGGTTATTGAGGAATTTGCTAACACATTAACGTTAGGTCTTCGTTTATTCGGTAACATTTATGCAGGTGAGATTCTATTAGGATTACTTGCTAAATTAGGCGGAGCATCATTCCTTGGAGCATTAGGTGCACTTGTACCGATGTTAGCATGGATGGGATTCAGTGTATTCGTTGGTTCAATCCAGGCATTTATTTTCGTAATGTTAACGATGGTTTATATGGCTCATAAAGTAAGTCATGACCATTAATATAATTTAAGTAAGAAAAAATTTATTTTTTTATAATAAAAAGGAGGACAAATTAAATGAGTTTAGGTGTAATCGCAGCTGCAATTGCAATTGGTTTATCAGCATTAGGTGCAGGTATTGGTAACGGTCTTATCGTATCACGTACAATCGAAGGTGTTGCTCGTCAACCAGAACTAAAAGGCGCACTTCAAACAATTATGTTCATCGGGGTTGCATTAGTTGAGGCACTTCCAATTATCGGTGTAGTTATTGCATTCATCGTAATGAACAAATAAGGGAGACTCCCCTTACATAGATGGCGAAGAGTGTTTTTCCGAACTTTCTTCGCCATTGCTTTATGAACAAAATATATGTCTTTTTTTTTCATATAGTCAATTTAGAAATCTCGAAGGGAGTGAATCCTTGTGCCAACTTTATTATTAGGAGCTGCCATTCCATTTGGAACGATTGCTTATACACTATTTGTGTTCTTAGTTTTATTAGTAATGCTACGCAAATTCGCGTGGGGTCCTTTGATGGGAATTATGAAAGAACGTGAAGAGCACGTTAATAATGAAATCGACGCTGCAGAAAAGAATAATGCTGAAGCGAAGAAATTAGTAGAAGAACAACGTGAGATGTTAAAACAATCACGTGTTGAAGCACAAGAGTTAATCGAAAGAGCGAAAAAGCAAGCCGATGATCAAAAGGATGCAATTGTTGCTGCTGCGAAAGAAGAAGCAGAATCAATTAAAGCATCTGCTGTACAAGAAATTCAACGCGAAAAAGAGCAAGCAATTGCTGCTTTACAAGAACAAGTTGCTTCTTTATCTGTTCAAATTGCTTCTAAAGTAATTGAAAAAGAATTAAAAGAAGAAGATCAAGTGAAGTTAATTCGCGATTATATTAAAGAAGTAGGAGAAGCGCGATGAGCAATGGAATTGTAGCAAAACGTTATGCTGTCGCTCTTTTTAAAATTGCAAAAGAAAAACACGTATTAGAAATGTTTGAAGAGGAATTACGCCTTGTACAAAACGTTTATGAGAAGAACGGAGAACTACATAGCTTTTTAACACAACCGAACATTTCAAAAGAGCAGAAGAAGACGTTTCTTGCAAACGTATTCGGATCTGTTTCTGAATCGATTTTAAATACGTTATATATTTTAATTGATAACAAACGCATTGATATCTTATCTGAAATTGCAAATGAATACGTAGTTCTTGCGAATGAAGAACGTAACGTAGCGGATGCAACAGTATATTCTACTCGTCTTCTATCGGAAGAAGAGAAGCTTAACATTGCAGAAGCATTTGCAAAGAGAACAGGAAAAGATGCAATTCGCGTAAAAAATGTTGTAGATGAAGATTTACTAGGCGGCATTAAAGTACGTATTGGAAATCGCATTTATGACGGAAGTTTACAAGGAAAATTAGCACGTATTCAGCGTGAATTAATGAAGAATAGATAGGGGTGAAGCACATGAGCATCAGAGCTGAAGAAATTAGCGCACTGATAAAGCAACAAATTGAGAACTATCAGTCTGAAATCGAAGTTAGTGATGTTGGTACAGTTATCCAAGTTGGTGACGGTATCGCACGTGCTCATGGTCTTGATAACGTTATGGCTGGTGAACTTGTAGAGTTCTCTAACGGCGTTATGGGGCTAGCACAAAATTTAGAGGAAAACAACGTAGGTATTATCATTTTAGGACCTTACACAGAAATCCGTGAAGGTGACGAAGTTCGTCGTACTGGTCGCATCATGCAAGTACCAGTAGGAAAAGAACTAATTGGTCGTGTTGTAAACCCATTAGGTCAACCAGTTGATGGTTTAGGCCCAATCAATACAACAAACACTCGTCCAATCGAAAGTCCAGCACCAGGTGTAATGGATCGTAAATCTGTTCATGAGCCACTTCAAACAGGTATTAAAGCGATCGACGCTCTTGTACCAATTGGCCGTGGTCAACGTGAGTTAATCATCGGTGACCGTCAAACAGGTAAAACAGCAGTTGCACTAGATACAATCATTAACCAAAAAGATGAAGATATGATTTGTATTTACGTAGCTATCGGACAAAAAGAATCAACTGTACGTAACGTAGTAGAAACACTACGTAAGCATGGTGCATTAGAGTACACAATCGTTGTAACTGCATCTGCTTCTCAACCAGCTCCATTATTATACCTAGCTCCTTACGCTGGTGTAACAATGGGTGAAGAGTTCATGTACAATGGTAAACACGTATTAGTAGTATATGATGACTTATCAAAACAAGCAGCAGCTTACCGTGAGCTGTCATTACTATTACGTCGTCCTCCAGGTCGTGAAGCTTACCCAGGGGATGTATTCTACTTACATTCTCGCTTATTAGAGCGTGCAGCAAAATTAAGTGATGCAAAAGGCGGCGGTTCTTTAACTGCACTACCTTTCATCGAAACACAAGCAGGGGACGTATCAGCTTACATCCCAACAAACGTAATCTCAATTACGGATGGACAAATCTTCTTACAATCTGACCTATTCTTCTCTGGCGTACGTCCAGCGATCGATGCGGGTACTTCTGTATCTCGTGTAGGTGGATCTGCTCAGATTAAAGCAATGAGTAAAGTATCAGGTACACTTCGTCTTGACCTTGCATCTTACCGTGAGTTAGAAGCGTTCGCTCAGTTCGGTTCTGACCTAGATAAAGCAACTCAAGCGAAACTAAACCGTGGTGCTCGTACTGTTGAGGTATTAAAACAAGGATTACACAAACCGTTACGTGTAGAGAAACAAGTTATCATTCTTTACGCTTTAACACGTGGATTCCTAGATGATATCCCAGTAGTAGATATCACTCGTTTCGAAGAAGAATTCCATGCTTGGTTAGATTCTAATGCGACTGACTTATTAGAAGAAATCCGCACAACTAAGAAACTTGCGGATGACGACAAATTTGCAGCAGCAATTAACGGATTTAAAAAAGTATTCGTAGCTTCTGAATAATAATAAAAAGTGAAGCCGACTGTTCAGCCCCATCGGCTAAGGTTCTTTCTCACAGAAGGTGCTTTTTACCTTCTTGTGGGGAAGGTTCTTAGACGAAAGGGGCTAGGAGGCGGAACTAGATTAATAAAAGCGGAAGCGGCTCGTTCTGAATGTGAGGGGGATGGAACTTCTGACGAAGAGGCGGTGTTTGCCTCGTAGGAAGAAGTGAAGCCACCGAGCATTCAAGCCGCTGGAGCTAGATAGTATATATAAGGCATCTCAATTTCTGAGATTGCTGACGGTTATGTAAAGGAAAAGAGTAGGTGCACCTATTCTTTTCCTTCAATCATGAGCAAGAATATCTTGCAACGTAGATTAGGAAGAGAATTCTTACTAATCGTGCCAACTTCCGGAAAAAAGGTGGTGAAAACCTGTGGCATCTTTACGCGATATAAAAGCGAAGATTAACTCGACAAAGAAAACGAGTCAAATTACGAAAGCGATGGAGATGGTATCTGCATCTAAGTTAAACCGTGCAGAGCAAAATGCTAAATCTTTCGTTCCGTATATGGAAAAGATTCAAGAAGTAGTAGCGAGCATTGCGCAAGGAAGTAAAGGAATTAATCATCCAATGCTAAATGCGCGTCCTGTAAAGCGTACAGGATACATCGTTATTACATCTGATCGCGGACTAGCAGGTGGTTATAACAGTAACGTATTACGTACAGTAAGTAACGTAATTCGTGAACGTCATAATATGGATTCAAACCAATATTCAATTATTGTGCTTGGACGACTAGGACGTGATTATTTAAAACGTCGCGGCTTTAACATCATTGATGAAGTAGTTGGATTATCTGACCACCCATCATTTACTGATATTAAAGACCTTGCTTCTCGAGCAATTGCGATGTTCGCAGATGGTGCTTATGATGAGCTGTATATTTACTACAACCATTACGTAAGTAAAATTTCACAAGAAGTAACGGAAAATAAAATTTTACCGCTTACTGATGTGGCGTCTGATAAACCGACGACAGCTTATGAATTCGAACCTTCTGAAGAAGAAATTTTAAAAGTACTATTGCCACAATACGCAGAAAGCTTAGTGTACGGTGCATTACTAGACGGTAAAGCAAGTGAGCACGCAGCGCGTATGACAGCAATGAAGAGTGCTACAGACAACGCAATGGAAGTTATCGATTCACTTACACTTTCATTCAACCGTGCGCGTCAGGCAGCGATTACGCAAGAAATTACGGAAATCGTTGGTGGAGCAGCAGCGTTAGAGTAGTAATAAAAAGCGTAGGCGGTTCGTTCAGAATGAGAGGGGGATGGAGCTTTTGACGTAGAGGCGATTTGTGCCTCGCAGGAAAAAGCGAAGCCACCGAACATTCTAACCGCCGGAGCTAGATTCAATAAAAAGTGGAAGCGGCTCGTCCAGAACAGGAGGGCATTGGAGCTCCTGACAAAGAGGCGTTTTTTGCCTCGTAGGAAGGCGCGAAATGACCGACTGTTCTAGCCGCTGGAACTAGATTCAATAAAAAGCGGAAGCGGCTCATTCAAAAGAGCCGCGTAAGCTTATAAACCAATAAAAAATGAAAAGCTAGCTGCTCGTAGAAAGTTGGCTAATTAAAAGAAAGCTAGGAGGGAACCCGATGAATAAAGGGCGCGTTACGCAAATCATGGGTCCGGTTGTAGACGTTAAGTTTGATGGCGGAAAGCTACCAGAAATCTACAACGCCCTTACGGTAAAACAGAGCAACGAAAACGGTGAACTTAACTTAACATTTGAAGTTGCACTTCATTTAGGTGATGATACAGTTCGTACAGTTGCGATGTCTTCCACAGATGGACTTGTTCGTGGCACAGAAGTAGAAGATACTGGTAAAGCAATCTCTGTACCAGTTGGTGATGCAACACTTGGTCGCGTATTTAACGTATTAGGTGATGCTATTGACTTAGATGGTGAGGTTCCTGCGGATGTACGCCGTGATCCAATTCACCGTCAAGCACCTGCATTCGAAGAATTATCTACTAAAGTAGAAATTCTTGAAACTGGTATTAAAGTAGTAGACTTACTTGCTCCTTACATTAAGGGTGGTAAGATCGGTCTATTCGGTGGTGCCGGTGTAGGTAAAACAGTATTAATTCAGGAGTTAATCAACAACATCGCACAAGAGCACGGTGGTATCTCTGTATTCGCTGGTGTAGGTGAGCGTACTCGTGAGGGTAATGACTTATACCACGAAATGAGCGATTCTGGCGTAATTAAGAAAACTGCGATGGTATTCGGACAAATGAACGAGCCACCTGGAGCACGTCAACGTGTTGCATTAACAGGCTTAACAATGGCTGAATATTTCCGTGATGAGCAAGGACAAGACGTACTTCTGTTCATCGATAATATCTTCCGTTTCACGCAAGCAGGTTCTGAAGTATCTGCCCTTCTTGGTCGTATGCCATCTGCGGTAGGTTACCAACCAACACTTGCAACAGAAATGGGTCAATTACAAGAGCGTATTACATCTACAAATAAAGGGTCTATCACGTCTATCCAAGCGGTATATGTACCAGCCGATGACTATACTGACCCAGCACCAGCTACAACGTTCGCTCACTTAGATGCAACAACAAACTTAGAGCGTCGTTTAACACAAATGGGTATTTACCCAGCCGTAGATCCATTAGCATCTACATCTCGTGCACTTTCTCCAGAAATCGTAGGAGAAGAGCATTATGAAGTGGCTCGTCAAGTACAGCAAACTTTACAACGTTACAAAGAGCTTCAAGATATCATCGCTATCTTAGGTATGGATGAGTTATCTGAAGAAGATAAGTTAGTTGTACATCGTGCTCGTCGTATTCAATTCTTCTTATCTCAAAACTTCCACGTAGCGGAGCAGTTTACAGGTCAAAAAGGTTCTTACGTACCTGTAAAAGACACAGTTCGTGGTTTCAAAGAAATTCTAGAAGGAAAATATGATGACCTTCCAGAAGATGCATTCCGCTTAGTTGGTGGCATTGAAGAAGTTATTGAAAACGCGAAGAAAATGATGGCGTAAGGCCTTAGGAGGGACGAAGTATGAAGACATTTCCAGTCAGTATTGTAACTCCTGATGGACCGGTTTACGAAAAAGAAGTAGAAATGGTAAGTGTAAAAGCAGAGAGTGGGGAAATGGGGATTTTACCAGGTCACATTCCAACTGTTGCACCATTAAAAATTAGTGCAGTTCGTCTGAAAAATGGTGGACACACTGATTATGTAGCAGTAAGTGGTGGCTTTATCGAAGTTCGTCCAGATAAAGTAACTGTATTATCATCATCTGCTGAAGAAGCAAACCATATCGATATCCATCGTGCAAATGAAGCGAAGCGTCGTGCGGAGCAACGTCTACAAGATAAACAAGCACATGTTGACTTTAAACGTGCAGAAATGGCATTGCAACGTGCTGTGAACCGTTTAAACGTTTCCGATATGAAATAAAAAAAACCGTAAAGGCTTTGCCTTTACGGTTTTTTTATGGATAATTTTACAAAAATGGTATAATTACATCAGTGCTTGTATAAGTAGAGAATGTACAACAATTTATAAAGGGGATGAAGAAATGATCGGTGAAATGAAACGAGAAGCATTGCACTCTTTAAAAGGAAAATGGGGACTAGGTGTTGGATCAACGATTTTATATTTTATTTTAAGTTATGTTGTTTCAATGGCTGCAATGCTTATACTTTTAATTCCAGGAATTATTATATTTTTCTCATTTGCTGGTTTAACAGGTTCACTTGAAGAGGAAACAATGTCAATCGGAGCAGGTGTTACATTCGGGATTTTTTATTGCATTATGATAATTTTGAGTAACGCATCGTATGGGATTACATCATACGGTTATACAAATGTATTTTTACAGATTAGTAAACGAGAAGGTGCTAAAGTAGATCACTTATTCGAAGGATTTCGTGGCTTTAAAAGAATGATGAAAACAATGTGGGCAATGCTTGCGATTTTATTATATACAGGTACATGGATTCCGATGTTGCTAGTAGCCTTATTTGCATTTTTGGGTGAAGAAGGAAATACGTCGTTTGCTATTGCTTTCTTTGTACTATTAGCTATTTCAATCGTTGGGATGATTGTGATGTACTTTTCTTATGCAATGACGTACTATGTTATGGTTGAAAATCCAGAGTATAGTGTTTCGCAAGCAATGAAAGAAAGTAAGAATCTGATGAAGGGGCATAAATTAGATCTATTTCTTTTATGGTTAAGCTTTATAGGGTGGGCTATTTTAGCGATTTTTACACTTGGAATAGGTTTTCTATGGCTTAGTCCGTATGTGAGTACAACGACAGCGCATTTTTATCGCTACATTTCAAAGGGTGAATTGCAGTAGGTATGCTATACTAATAGAATTATTGTGTATAGGAGGCGAGGCTAAACATGATTAGTGATTTAAAAGGAGAAGCACTGGATTCATTAGAAGGGAAATGGGGCTTAGCTGTCGGGGCAACATTACTGATTTCGATTCTTCTTACGACCTTTAGTTTTAGTATTGAGTGGGTATTTTCTTCAATTTTTGATTGGAAAGAAACGAAAAATTCAATTTCAATAAATATCATTACATTTTTTGTTACTGGGCCTTTAACTTTAGGTGGATATTATCTTGCTTTAAATATCCTTCGTGAAAAGCAAGCTAGTATCGGTAATGTGTTCATTTGGTTTTCAGAGGGAAAGAGATTTTTAAAGTCATTTTTATTATATTTATTAGTAAATCTTTATCTTTTCTTATGGACGTTACTGTTCATTATTCCAGGCATTATTAAATCATTTTCTTATGCGATGACGTACTTTATAATAAATGATCACCCTGAGTATTCTATAAATCAAGCGATTACAGAAAGCCGTCGTATGATGGATGGGCATAAGATGGAGTATTTCATTTTATGTTTGAGCTTTATTGGTTGGTTTATATTAAGTTGTATTACACTCGGGATTGGATTCTTATGGCTAATTCCATATTTTTATACGACGTCAGCAGCCTTTTATGAAGAGATTGCCGAGGAATATTACGAGAAAACAATTCCGACACTATAAAGTGGGGCATCCCACATGGATGATTCGTTTTATAATCCCCCCAGTATGAGTTATTGATTCATACTGGGGGTTTTTTGTAGAAATTTTATAAATTGATGACTAGTAAGTGGTTTACTGAAATAGTAACCTTGCATATATTTACAGTTGTTCTTTTGTAGAAACTTAAGTTGTTTTTCTGTTTCAATTCCTTCAGCAACGACAGATAGGTTTAACGTATTTGCAAGAGAAAGGATAGTGGAAACGATGGCCCTTTCTTCAGGGCGATGATCGGCGAGTTGTGTAAATTCTCTCGGTACTTTTAATGTATCAATAGGGAAAATGGATAAATAAGCAAGAGAAGAATAGCCGGTTCCGAAGTCATCAATGGACGTTTGAATACCATATTCCTTTAATTGTTTTAGCTTGGATAACGTTTCCTTTTCATCGATCATTGCAATTCGTTCTGTTAATTCAAGTGTTACATCTTTTGGATCGACTTTAACGTCTGTTATTATTTGTGAAATGTTCTCGATTAAATTATTTTGCTGGAACTCTTTAGCTGATAAGTTAACACTTATTTTTAAATCTTTGTAGCCAAAAGTATGCCATATTTTTAGCTGACGACAAGATTCATTTAATACCCAATGACCAAGTGGAATGACTTGGGGAGTTTCCTCTACAATTGGAATGAACTCACATGGCGGAATGTCACCAAGGAGTGGATGTTTCCAGCGTAGCAATGCTTCAGCACCAATAATCTTTTTCGTAGTAATATCAATTTGTGGTTGATAGACGAGATAAAATTCTTCGTTTACTAAAGCGAGTGGTAAATCTTTTTCAATTCGAGCTTTTCGTTCCATTTTTTTATACAATTCTTTCGTGTACAGAGAGCTACCATTTTTTCCTTTATTTTTTGCTTCGTACATGGCCATATCAGCATGCTGTAAAATCGATAATGGATCTTCACCTGCTTCAGGGTATATGGCTATCCCGATGCTCGGTGAGATTTGTAAATGTTGATTTTCAATTTCGAATGGTTCGTTCATGGCTGCTACAATTGTATCAGCTATTTTTTTTACATCTAGCCTCTTTTTATAATTTTCGATAAGGATTGTAAACTCATCTCCAGCTAATCGGGCAAGCTTCATATTTGGTGTCGCTATACTTTCGAGTCTTTTTGCTACTGCAATTAATAGAAGGTCTCCTACCCTATGACCGAGGGTATCGTTAATAACTTTAAAGCGATCTAGGTCAAGAAACATAACAGCAAAAGGCATTTTTGATATTTTGGATCGCGCAATTGCTTGTTCTACATATTGATGAAATGCACGTCGATTTGCAAGCTCTGTTAGTGTATCATGATATGCTAGAAAGTTAATTTGTTCTTGTTGTTGTTTGCTTTCCGTAATATCTTTAATCATTAAATACACTCCAGAAATATGATCCTTTAAAAAGATAGGAACAGCTGTCACATGCAAGTAGTAAATATCTCTATTTTTATGATATGCCCGTATTTCTAAAGAAATAGATTTCCCCTTTTTTACGCGATGAAAGGCATTAATGATTTCTTCCAAATCTTCTTCATACGTAAGTGAATAGTAAGGCTGATTTAATAATTCATTCGTTTGATAACCGAGTAAAGTCGTACCAGCGTTATTCACTTTAAGAAAATTACCGTATAAATCTAATGTGAAGATTGGATCTGGATGATGCTCGTATAAAGATTTAAACATTTGTTGGTTATGATATAGTTCATTTTTTTGTTCTACTAAATCTTCTGTACGCAGTTCAATTTGTTTTTCGAGTTCTGAGTTGAATTGCATTTGGGCTAATAATAATATTTTATTTTGTTTTCGAACTAAACTATGGCGTATGAGAACGAAGGAGAAAATTATCATAAGCCCAATTACTACAATAGGCGCGAAAACATATTCGACTAATATGAAAACAATAAGCATTACGACAGAAATATAAGGTAATGATAATCTGATCGATTCCCCAAGTTTAGGTGTTAATAGCACTTGTTCTTGTCTTTCAGGTTCTTTTGTATGAAGAATACAGGCGATTGCTACTAGCACTAAAGTTACTTGATAGAGAGGAGTAATTGTAAACATAGAATATTCGGGTGTGAAGTATTTGATATAAGCATAAATCGCATCTGTAGTCGCATACAAAATTAAAGCACTACCAAGGAGCGCGCCAACTTTTTTCGGTAATAAGGAAAGTGGTTTGAATAAAAGGTTAATTCCTATGAGAAAAAAGAGTAAATCGGTCATTGGATAGGTAAGTTGAACAAATATGTCGATATAGGATGTTGAAGAAACGTGAATGGTTCGTTCAATAAGTAAGTAGTAACTTAAAGTGAACTGTGCTGTAACAATAATGCAAATATCACATATCATAAAAAGCTTTTCTAATAAATCTCGGTTATAAATGATTTCATATAGAAAGGCAAATGCAAAGCTAATTAAAAAAAGTAGATAAAAAAAATCAGACGGATCAACGAATGTATAGTAGTCCTTTAAAATTAAACGTTGATAGGCAACTACGATATCACCAATAAAATAAGAGAGGGTTCCAACACATAAAATGGTCCAAAATAAACGAGGTAACCCTTCTTTCAAGTTTGAAAAATAAAGTATATAACTACAAGCGATAATATCAATGAATAATGTACTCATACCAATTAATATTTGAAAAGGAAATGAGTATTCATATAGAAAAGGCATTGTCACGTAATGAATCATTATAGATAACAATATAATGCTTATAAGAATGCTTACATGTGTTTGTTTTTTCATTTATCTCACCCACGGTATATACATATAAATTCCTCTTTTTATTTTTTATAGTTTCTATACTTATTTTGCACAGGTATAGCCAGTTATAAAAATAGATTTTAATAATTCTCGTTTCTGTCCCCAACATATCGACATAGGAATTTGAAGTTTGCTATAATGATTAAAATAGTTGCATTATTTAGAAAAATTTAAAAATAATAATTACTGCAACTAGGACATATTGTTTACTAAGTGAACTTGTTCTTAATTTAGGGGGGAGGGTTTCACAATGGCAAGTGTATATGAAAATAGTTATATGATCGTTTTGATTTTCTTGCTATTAGGCATATTGCTTCCGGTAGTGGCTCTTACATTAGGAAGGATGCTGCGCCCAAATAAACCAAGTGCAGCGAAAGCGACGACGTATGAGAGTGGGATTGAGCCTTTTCATGATGCAAATATTCGGTTTCATGCTCGTTACTATATTTTTGCTTTATTGTTTGTCATCTTTGATGTAGAAACTTTATTTTTATATCCATGGGCTGTTGCATATGACAAGCTCGGTTTATTTGCATTGATTGAAATGCTCATCTTTGTTGTAATGTTGCTAGTTGGGTTAGCGTATGCTTGGAAAAAGAAGGTGTTACAATGGTTATAAATTTTGAGGAATTACATCCAAATGAGCGAGCGGAATTAGAACGAAATATCTTTTTTTCTACATTGGAACAGTTGAAGGGATGGGCGCGAAGTAATTCTTTATGGCCAATGACATTCGGACTGGCATGTTGCGCAATTGAAATGATGGGAGTAGGTTCATCACATTATGATTTAGATCGATTTGGGTCATTTTTTCGGACTTCACCAAGGCAATCGGACGTTATGATTGTATCGGGAACGGTAACGAAGAAGATGGCTCCTATTGTTCGGCGCTTATATGATCAAATGCCTGAACCAAAATGGGTTATTGCAATGGGATCTTGTGCGACAGCAGGGGGCCCGTATGTAAATTCATATGCTGTTGTAAAAGGTGTAGATCAAATTGTACCAGTTGACGTGTATATCCCTGGTTGCCCACCAAATCCCGCTGCTTTAATTTATGGCATTAATAAATTAAAAGAAAAAATTCGTTACGAGGCAAAGACTGGGAAGCAGGTGACGAATAAATGAGTGATCCAAACAAAGATTTAGAGGATTTGAAAAGAGAAGCGGCTAGGCGTGCGAAAGAAGAGGCGAGAAAGCGTCTCGTTGCGAAACATGATGTAGAAATAAGTAAACTTGAAGAAGAAAATCAAGAAAAAGAGAAAGCGCTACCAAAAAATGATGGGATGAATTTGGAAGAAGCGAAACGTCGTGCAGCAGCGGCCGCAAAAGCAAAAGCAGCGGCGTTAGCGAAGCAAAAAAGGGAAGAAACAGAAGAGGTAACGGAAGAAGAAAAGGCCAAAGCAAAGGCGAAGGCAGCAGCGGCCGCAAAAGCAAAAGCAGCGGCGTTAGCGAAGCAAAAAAGGGAAGAAACAGAAGAGGTAACAGAAGAAGAAAAGGCCAAAGCAAAGGCGAAGGCAGCAGCGGCCGCAAAAGCGAAAGCGGCGGCGCTAGCAAAGCAAAAAAGAGAAGGAATGGAAGAAGTAACAGAAGAAGAAAAGGCCAAAGCAAAGGCGAAGGCAGCAGCAGCCGCAAAAGCGAAAGCGGCGGCGTTAGCGAAGCAAAAAAGAGAAGGAACAGAAGAAGTGACGGAAGAGGAAAAGGCCAAGGCGAAAGCGAAGGCTGTGGCGGCCGCAAAGGCAAAAGCAGCGGCGCTAGCAAAGCAGAAAGCTTCGCAAGGTGATGGGGATTCGGGAGATGAAAAGGCGAAGGCAATTGCAGCAGCGAAGGCAAAAGCGGCAGCGGCTGCAAGGGCGAAGATGAAGGGTGCTGAAGGTAAGGAGGAAGAGGAAGCGAAGCAGGAAGAGCCATCCGTGAATGAACCGTATTTAAATCAGTATGTTGAAGTTATTAAGGGAAAAGTAGGAGAGGATGCTTTAGTAGATTGCTACATTAATAAACTTTCCAAAGATGTACCAACTCTTGTAGTGGAGCCCTCAAAATATTATGAAGTAATGGAGTTACTGCGATCCCATGAGGCACTTGCATTTGATTATATGTCAGAGTTACATGCGACGGATTTTGTGACACATATGGAAGTGTATGTTCATTTATTTTCATATGGAAAGAAACAGTCAGTAGCGGTAAAGGTGAAGCTGGATAGGGAAGCGCCGCAAGTAGAATCGGTGACAGCGCTTTGGAAAGGGGCAGACTGGCCAGAGCGGGAAGCGTATGATTTGCTCGGCATTGTATTTAAGGGACATCCGAATTTATCGCGTATTTTAATGCCCGATGATTGGATAGGACATCCGCTTAGAAAAGATTATGAACCGTATGATGTGGAGGTGTAGCTAAATGATCCGTACGGAAGAAATGCTTTTGAATGTAGGTCCTCAGCATCCGAGTACACACGGTGTGTTCAGGCTTGTTATTAAAATTGACGGGGAAATTATTAAAGAAGCTACACCGGTTATTGGATATTTGCATCGCGGGACCGAAAAGATCGCAGAGAGCTTACAGTATACGCAAATTATCCCTTATACAGATCGGATGGACTATTTATCGGCTATGACGAATAATTACGTCATTTGCCACGCTGTAGAGACGATGATGGGGCTTGAAATCCCAGAGCGAGCTGAATACTTGCGAGTACTTGCAATGGAACTTGGAAGGATTGCGAGTCATCTCGTTTGGTGGGGGACAAATCTTCTCGATATAGGAGCGGTCAGCCCGTTTTTATACGCGTTCCGTGAGCGAGAGATGATTATTAATTTATTAAACGAATTATGCGGTGCGCGGCTTACTTTTAACTATATGAGAGTCGGCGGTGTAAAGTGGGATGCGCCGGACGGTTGGATTGAAAAAGTGGAAGAATTTGTTCCGTATATGAGAGAGCAATTGACGGGTTACCATGATCTCGTTAGTGGCAATGAGATTTTCTTAAATCGTGTAAAAGGCGTTGGCATATATAGCGAAGAAGATGCAATTTCGTATTCTTTAAGCGGAGCGAATTTGCGGTGCACCGGAGTAAATTGGGATCTTCGCAAGGATGAACCGTACTCCATTTACGACCGTTTTGATTTCGATATTCCTGTTGGGAGCGTGGGGGATGCTTGGGATCGCTACGTTTGCCGCATGAAGGAAATTGAGGAGTCGTTAAAAATTGTCGAGCAAGCTGTCCAGCAATTCCCGAAAGAAGGAGCAGTACTTGCGAAAGTACCGAAGATTATTAAGGTTCCTAAAGGGGAAGCATTCGTCCGTATAGAGTCGCCGCGAGGAGAGATTGGTTGCTATATTGCTAGTGACGGAAAGAAAGAGCCATACCGCTTGAAGTTTCGCAGACCGTCTTTTTACAATTTGCAAATTTTACCGAAGTTATTGAAAGGTGAAAACATCGCCAATTTAATTACGATTTTAGGCGGAGTGGATATTGTACTTGGGGAGGTTGATGGCTGATGATTGAAACGCTCTTACAATCACCTTCTAGCTGGGCGAATTTCTTCATTTTTTTCGGATTAGCGGTGCTGCTATTATTTGCAGTCCTTGGCTTCGTTACATATGGTATTTTGGCAGAACGGAAAGTGATGGGTTTTATGCAAGGGCGGATTGGGCCAAACCAAGTCGGGGGCCGGTTTGGTCTGTTGCAAACGGTAGCCGATGTTTTAAAACTATTATTGAAAGAAGATAGTATTCCGAAGGCGGCAGATAAACCGTTGTTTATATTAGCACCTGTCATTGCGTTCGCACCAGCATTTATGGTGCTTGCAGTCATCCCGTTTACTGATAAATTTCAGTTCGCAGATATTGGCGTAGGCTTACTGTATTACATTGCTGTTTCTGGCATTACGACGATTGGCGTCGTAACCGGAGGATGGGCATCGAATAATAAATATTCCCTTTTAGGGGGGATGCGTGCGGCGGCGCAAATGATTTCTTATGAAATTCCGCTCGTAATGAGTGTAATCGGGATCGTTTTGTTAGCTGGTAGCCTAAATTTAAATGAAATCGTAGCAGCGCAGGAAAATGTTTGGTACATTTTCGTGCAACCAATCGGTTTCGTCGTATTTTTAATCGCAGCGGTAGCAGAGTTAAATAGGACACCGTTTGATTTACCAGAAGCAGAATCGGAACTTGTTTCTGGATATCATACGGAATACTCAGGGTTTCGCTGGGCGTTTTTCATGCTTTCAGAGTACGTATATTTCTTCGGGATGGCATCCTTAATTACTGTGCTCTTTTTAGGCGGATGGAATCCAGTTATGTTCCTTGGATTCATCCCAGGTGCCGTATGGTTTGCTTTAAAGTTTAGCAGTGTAGTCTTTCTATTAATTTGGTTCCGCGTTACGTTTCCACGTATAAGAGGTGACCAGTTAATGGAGTTTGGCTGGAAAGTATTATTGCCAATTGCACTTGCAAATATTTTCTTAACGGCATTGATTAAGGAGTTATTCTTCTAATCTATGAGGGGGGTGCCAGTAAGAGATGAAAGGACTATTTAAAGGGCTAAAATATACATTAAGCAATTTGAGTAAAAAGAAAGTGACGTATGATTATCCGAATCAACCGTTGCCATTGCCAGACCGGTTTCGAGGGATTCAAAAATTTTATCCAGAAAAGTGTATCGTTTGTAACCAGTGCTCCAATATTTGTCCGACAGACTGTATTCAGTTAACGGGGAAAAAACATCCGGATCCTACGAAAAAAGGAAAAATTATCGACACGTACGATATTAATTTTGAAATTTGTATTCTTTGTGATTTATGTACAGAAGTTTGTCCGACAGAAGCGATCGTTATGACAAATAACTTTGAACTCGCGGAATATTCACGGGATGACTTATTCAAAAATTTGCAGTGGCTTGATGAAAACGACGAAAACGTCAGGAAGGAGAATAAAGCATGAATGGCGAGTTTATAGCATTCTTTATACTATCCTTGTCTGCAATTATCGGCGGTGTTCTTATGTTGAATGTAACGAAGGTCATGCATATGATGCTAGCTCTCGTTCTAACATTTCTCAGCATTGCAGGTTTGTACTTTCTTTTATCAGCTGAATTTATCGGGGTTGCACAAATTTTACTTTACTCGGGTGCGATCACAATTATTATGATTTTTGGCATTATGTTAACGAAACATAACGCAGAAAATGAATCACGTCTTACTCTTCGAAAATGGATTATCTTCTTTGCGGTTGTAGCATTTGGGGCAGTTATGTATTTCGCTGTTAACAATATTGATTTTGCAAATGAAAGCACACAAGGAAGTTTACCTCTCCATGAAAAAAACACACTTCAAATCGGTACACTTCTCTATTCAAAATATATTATTCCATTTGAGCTAACTTCAGTTATTTTACTTGTAGCACTTGTTGGCGCAATTATTCTTGCGAAGAAGGATGAGAAAGAGGAGGATTCCAATGAGTAGCGTTCCTGCTTCTGCGTATTTAACGCTTGCGATTATTTTATTTTGCATCGGTTTGTTTGGAGCTTTAACGAAGCGCAATACAGTAATTGTATTAGTTTGTATTGAATTAATGCTGAACGCAGCCAATTTAAATTTAGTAGCGTTTAGTAAATTAGGTTTGTTCCCAAATTTAACAGGGCAAATTTTCTCTCTGTTTACGATGGCCGTAGCAGCAGCGGAGGCGGCGGTAGGACTCGCCATTTTAATTGCTTTATATCGTAATCGTACGACAGTTCATGTAGATGAAATGGATACGCTTAAAGGGTAACATTGTGACCGAAAAGGGGGAAGGAAACAATGATCGATTATGCATGGCTCATACCGCTTTTCCCGCTTGTTTCGTTTTTGTTATTAATTATATTCGGGAAGAAAATTAGAGAAGGAAGCAGTGTACTTAGTATTTTCTTCGTCTTTCTCTCCTTTATATTTGCGGTACTTGTATTAATAGAAAGATTTACGACAGTACCAGTGAAGCATAAGTGGGTATGGCTTAGAGCTGGAGATATTGATATATCATTTGGCTTTGAAGTGACAGCATTAGGGGCTTTAATGCTGTTTATCGTTACTCTTGTGAGTTTACTTGTACATGTGTATTCGAAAGGTTATATGAAAGGTGAGGAAAGATTACCAACCTTTTATGCTTATTTAGGGCTCTTTACATTTGCGATGCTCGGGCTTGTTATATCACCGAATTTATTACAGCTTTATATATTTTGGGAGTTAGTCGGCCTCGGTTCATTCTTACTCATCGGTTTTTATTTCTTTAAAGAAGAAGCGAAGGCTGCCGCGAAAAAGGCTTTTATTATGACACGTATTGGAGATGTCGGTTTATTTATTGGGATGATCTTAATTTTCTGGCATGCAGGTAGTTTTGAATATGACGCGATATTTAGAGCGATTCATACGGGGGATCTTACTCCTACAATGATTACAATAACGGCGATATTAATTTTTATCGGAGCGATGGGGAAATCAGGTCAGTTCCCGCTTCATACGTGGTTACCGGATGCGATGGAAGGACCGACGCCTGTTTCGGCACTTATTCATGCGGCGACGATGGTCGCAGCTGGCGTATATTTAGTGGCAACGATGTTCCCGCTATTTTCAGCAAGTGCGGTGGCGATGCAGACGGTAGCAATTGTTGGAGCCTTCACTGCAATCTTTGCAGCTTCCATCGGTCTTGTACAAACGGATATAAAGAGAGTACTTGCTTATTCTACAGTTAGCCAGCTCGGGTATATGATGCTTGCACTCGGATCTGCCGGTTATGTAGCTGGTGTGTTCCATTTAACGACACACGCTTTTTTTAAAGCGCTACTATTTTTGGCAGCAGGAAGTGTCATTCATGCAGTGCATACGCAAAACATTAATAAAATGGGCGGCTTACAGAAGAAGATGAAAGTAACAGGTGCACTATTTTTAATCGGTACACTTGCAATTAGTGGTGTGCCACTCCTTTCCGGTTTCTTTAGTAAAGATGAAATTTTAGCGGCAGCTTGGATGAACGGCAATTACGTTTTATTCGTCTTAGCGATACTTGCAGCATTCCTAACAGCATTCTACATGTTCCGCCTATACTTTCTTGTCTTTACGGGGAAAGCGAAGACGAAGGAAGATGTGCATGAATCGCCCCGCATCATGACGTATCCGATGATTGTCCTTGGCGTTCTTGCAGTCGTGGCAGGCTATATAAATACACCGTGGTTTGGAACGTTTCTCGGAGATTGGCTTACGAAAGATGTAGCGTTTAAAGTGCGAGAGGCGCACGGGCCAGTTTGGATTATGATTGTTGCGACGCTCGTTTCTTTGACAGGGATTGCTCTTGCATATGGCATATATGGCAAGAAATCTATTGCTAGAGATTGGGCTGGTGGCGAGGACTCGCCTCTTTATAAACTTTTGAAAGAAAAATATTATGTGGATGAACTATACAATATGACGGTGCTTCCTATTACGAAAGGACTCGCTCATGTGCTTCGCCTATTTGAATTGTATGTAGTCGAAGGAATTGCTGTTTTAATAGGGAGTTTAGTGAAAGGGATAAGTGCAATTGGCTCTAGACTCCAAAACGGAAATGTACAAGTGTATGGGACTGTAACAGCTGTTTCACTTGCAGTACTCTTCATTATTTTGCTCTATACGGGAGGGGATTTACGATGAATGATTTGTTATTAACGTTCTTCATTTTTTCCCCGCTTTTAGGAATTCTCTTACTTACATTAACACCGAAAAAAGAATCGCGTACAGTGCGAGCGCTCGGTTTATTTGGAACGGTGCTTCCATTCGGAATGGCTATCGTCCTCGCTTGTACATATGCTTCTGGAAAGAGTTTGTCTCTATTTGATGAAAAAGTGAAATGGATTACATTTGGGGATTTTGCAGCGGTGGATAAAAGGTGGTTTTCCATTTATTATGAGCTTGGTATTGATGGTTTATCGCTCGTTATGATGGTACTGACGGCCCTTCTAGCGATGCTTGCAGCAATTGCAGCATTTACGATTAAAAGGAATTTGAAAGCATTTTATATGCTGTTACTCATGTTAGAAATAGGGATGCTCGGTGTCTTCGCTGCTCAAAATTTAATGTTGTTCTTTATCTTCTTTGAAATTACATTGCCACCGATGTTTTTATTAATTGGGAAGTGGGGGAAATTGTCGAGTGAAAAGGCTGCTTATAGTTATTTAATATATAACGGTATTGGCTCCGCTATTTTGCTTATCGTTTTCTCGGTTTTATTTGCGAAAACAGGTACAACCAATATTACAGAGCTTAAAGAAATATTAACGAGTGTAGGTACTGGCGGAGGAACGGTTGTCCCAAATAGCTTACAGTTCGGCTTGTTTCTTAGTATAATGATTGCTTTTGCAATTAAACTACCCGTTTTCCCGTTACATCGCTGGATGGTCAATGTACATATTGAAGCACATCCGGCTGTTGTTATGCTTCATGCAGGTGTTTTACTGAAGATTGGAGCATACGGTATAATCCGCTTCGGACAGGGACTATTCCCGGAATACTTTCGCGAGGTTGCAACGCTCATTGCGATTTTAGGAGTCATCAATTTATTGTACGGAGCCTTCTTGGCGCTCATTCAAACGGACTTCCGGAAGGTGCTTGCTTATTCTAGTATTTCACATATGGGTATTGTATTAATGGGCCTTGGGGCGTTAAATGCACCAGGTACACAAGGCGCTCTATTCCAAGTTGTTTCGCACGGTTTAATTGCAGCTTTACTCTTTTTCTTACTTGGTGTTATAGAACAGCGTTTTGGAACGTCGGATATTACAGCGCTTGGCGGACTTGCAAAAAGTGTACCGGTACTTAGCGGATTCTTCTTAGCGGGAGGAATGGCATCGCTTGGATTGCCGGGGATGTCCGGATTTGTTAGCGAATTTCTTGCCTTTCTCGGTTTATTCCAAGGAGAGCCAGTTATTGCTGCGGCCGGAGTACTTGGCATCATTTTAACCGCTGTATACGTATTAAGAGCAACACTGCAAGTAACATTCGGTGAGAAAGAGTGGGAAGCGAAAGCTGATATACACGGATGGGAGTATGTCCCGATTTTGCTACTTATCTTCTGCATTATTGCAATTGGAGTAATGCCAGAAATACTAGGGGATCCGCTTCAAAATACATTGAAAACACTGGGGGTGAAGTAGGATGGATATGAATACGTTACTTAGCTTATCATGGCATCTCATGGTGCCAGAATTCATTATTCTCGGAGCTGCCATCCTTCTTTCCATATGTGATTTGTTTTTTAAGCTGAACCATAGATACGTAGCGCTTGGTGCCATCGCGGCGGTCGTATTAGCAATCGTGTCACTAATTACGCTATATAGCGAATCAGCAGGAGATATTTTAAATGGATCGTTTGTGTTAGATGGATTTTCAAAAGGATTTAAAACGTTGTTGTTAGGCGGTGCTGCCCTCATTTTATGCATCGCAATGAGCGATGATAAGAAAAATCCAATTGAAGATAAGGGAGAATATTATTACTTATTTTTAATGGCGCTCCTTGGGGCGATGTTTATGGCTTCTAGCGTTGATTTCATTACACTTTTCGTCGGTTTAGAATTGCTTTCACTTTCTTCCTACATTTTAGTAGGAATACGAAAAAAGAACCGTGCATCAAATGAGGCAGCAATGAAATATGTCATTAATGGAGGAATTGGAACGGCAATTACGCTCTTTGGAATGAGTTATTTATACGGCATTACAGGATCAACTAATATTGTGGATATGCAAAAGGTATTTGCTGGGGAACTGGCTGGTGGCATTCAATTATTGCTAGCTCTTGCATTTCTACTATTACTCGTTGGGCTCTCATTCAAAATTGCTACAGTGCCGTTTCATATGTGGGCGCCTGATGTGTATGAGGGAGCGGCTACACCTGTTACTGCTTTTCTTGGAACGATTTCTAAAATTGCTGGGTTCTTACTCATTATCCGTCTGTTCCTCATGGTTTTTGCAAGTGTATCGGTGCAAGGAGACATGCAATCTTTATACGGACGTATGAGCATATACATCGCTGTGCTAGCTAGTATTACGATGATTATTGGAAATGTAGTCGCATTAAAGCAATATAACGTAAAACGCTTATTTGCTTATTCAGGCATCGCGCATGCAGGATATTTACTCGTACCGCTTGTAGCATTATCGCCATTTACGATGGATAGCATGTGGTTTTACATGCTTGCATATATGCTTATGAATATAGGCGCGTTTGCAATTATCCACGGCTTAATCTTACAAAGCGACAAAGAAAATATGACCATTTTCACTGGATTATATAAAAGGTCGCCATTTACAGCGATCGTGATGACGATTTTTATTTTATCGCTAGCGGGGATACCAGGAACAGCTGGTTTCATTGGGAAAATTAACATCTTTTTAGGGGCCCTTCATGTAGAGCCAGCTCATTACGTACTAGCTTCTATTATGATGGGGACGACAGTCATTTCATTCGTATATTATTTCCGTATTTTACAGCAAATGTTTTTCCGTACAGGAGAAGTAGAAGAGAAAATTCGTTTGCCACTCAATATAAAGGTTGTGATGAGCCTTTGCGCAATTTCAATTGTAATACTAGGGATTATGCCGATGGTTGGGTACAATTTCTTTTATGAATATTTTCCATTAATGAAAGATTTCTTCTTCTTAGGGAACGTGGTACAATAGTGAAAATAAAAGGTGTGGAGTCGTTACTCTGCGCTTTTTATTTTGTGTGAACTACGATTGAAAATGCATATAAGTATACGCTTTTAAAGAGAAAATTACGATGTAAAATGTAAGATGCTTATTTGTATTTGAAAAAGTGTGGCTCCTACTTATTATGGTATCGTTTTTATAGTATTTCGTAAGTAGTAGCTGGGTAAAAAGGAGTCGGTTTTTTGGCACATCTTTTAGGGCAACAAGCACTGATTGCCATCGTTTCGCATTTATTGTTTATTACCATTACGTGGTGGGCCTTACAAGGTATTCACATTGAGCGTTTAATGAAGCCTGGAAAGGTGATGCAGACGAGAGTATTACTCATCTTAATTACAATTGCAATTGGGACATCTGTAAGTAACTTTTTCCTTGATTATTTAGGCTATTCAAAGAGTTTAACGTATTTAGTAAAGTAAGTGTATAGAACCTCAAATCTCCGTTAACAATGGGGATAGGAGGGGATGAAATTGAAGCTTAAAGCCATTCTTATTGTTGCACTTAGTGTTGTTTTATTTTTGGTTGGATATAGAGAGATGAAACCGATAAGCGATGAACAGAAGATGGAGAACATGATCGCAGCTGTAGAGAAAAATGATGCTAAAGTAGAGAAATGGTCATGGTTAGCACGAGAAACAAAAACAATTTCTAATATACATACGTTTCAAAAGTTGTTAAACGATGTGAAGGATAAGGCGAATATTCAAAAGTGGGAATTAGAGCAATCTCCAGATGGATATAAAGCTACATCCTATAAAAAATTTTCTTCCTATGAAGAACGAGTAGTAGTAACTTGGAGTAAGGAAAATACTAAAGAAAACACTTTCATTATCTTTGAAGTAAGCGGGGCAAAATGGGACCCGAAGTATATTCAGAAAACGAATAAAATTTTTAGTGAAAAACCTATAATTTACACTTGTGTTCAAGGTGTACTGAATGATAAGATTGAAGGTGTTTTGCAAAATAAAACCAATCAGGTTTTGAAAGATCTTTCAGCAAGAGCGATCGAACAGATAGAAGAAAGAGCATTTGTGTCAGTCTCCGCATACAATAAAAAGTGGGATGACGCTCTTTCAACAAATAGAGAGAAAATAAATGTGCAAATAGCAATACGTTCTACAGACAACAAAGATACAATTGTGGTTGGCACACCGATCATAACTTCTGAGTATTGAGTGAATAGATACTGAAAAAAGGACACGGAGGGGAATAATTTGGAAAAGATCATCGTCCGTGGCGGAAAGCGGTTAAACGGCACAGTGCGTGTTGAGGGCGCAAAAAATGCTGTATTACCTATAATCGCTGCAGCCCTATTAGCGAGTGATGGAAAGAATGTACTATCTGAAGTACCAGTTTTGTCTGATGTATACACAATTAATGAGGTATTACGTCATTTAAATGCTGAAGTCGTATTTGAAAATAACCAAGTAACAATCGATGCTTCTAAAGAGCTAAACATTGAAGCACCATTTGAATATGTACGTAAAATGCGTGCATCTGTTCAAGTAATGGGACCTTTATTAGCACGTAACGGTCGTGCTCGTATTGCACTTCCTGGTGGATGTGCAATTGGTTCACGTCCAATTGACCAACATTTAAAAGGCTTCGAAGCAATGGGAGCAAAAGTACAGGTTGGTAACGGTTTTGTTGAGGCATACGTTGAGGGAGAACTAAAAGGAGCTAAAATTTATTTAGACTTCCCAAGCGTGGGCGCGACAGAAAACATTATGTCTGCAGCTACATTAGCAAAAGGGACAACAATCCTTGAAAACGCAGCGAAAGAACCAGAAATCGTTGACTTAGCTAACTTCTTAAATGCGATGGGAGCGAAAGTACGCGGAGCTGGAACTGGAACGATTCGTATCGAAGGCGTTGATAAATTATATGGTGCAAACCACTCTATTATTCCTGACCGTATTGAAGCGGGAACATTCATGGTTGCAGCGGCAATTACTGGTGGAGACATCTTAATTGAAAATGCTGTGCCTGAACATTTACGCTCAATTACAGCGAAGATGGAAGAAATGGGTGTTAAAATTATTGAGGAAAATGAAGGTGTACGTGTTATCGGCCCAGATAAGTTAAAAGCGGTTGATATTAAAACTATGCCTCACCCAGGTTTCCCAACAGACATGCAATCACAAATGATGGCATTATTACTACAAGCTGATGGAACAAGTATGATTACAGAAACGGTATTTGAAAACCGCTTTATGCACGTTGAAGAATTCCGTCGTATGAATGCTGATATTAAAATCGAAGGTCGTTCTGTTATTATGAACGGTCCAAACAGCTTACAAGGTGCTGAAGTAGCAGCAACTGATTTACGTGCTGCAGCTGCATTAATCTTAGCTGGCTTAGTATCAGAAGGTTACACTCGTGTAACTGAGTTAAAACATCTTGACCGTGGCTATGTAAACTTCCATAAGAAATTAGCTGCATTAGGTGCAACTATTGAACGTGTAAACGAAAAAGTAGAAGAAGTGAAAGAACAAGAAGTTTCTGATCTTCACGCTTAATTGAAATAGTCTCTATGTCTTTTGACATAGAGGCTATTTTTTTGGGCTTATTACTGTTATAGTCAAGAAATTCTATACTTATGCACGTACCAGTAAAAATATTTAGAAAATTTTTGTTTTATATGGTTCCCCTTAAGTATGTTCTAAAAGAAAGAGTTGTTCCATAAGAATGAATGGAGTAAAGCTTTTTCATATTGGGGGAAATAAGATGAAATTTTCAAAGCCACTTTTTATTACAGTAGCGCTTCTCATAGCGCTCGTTATCATTGTACCTGCTGCTCTTGTGATTCCGTTTGCGAAAGCAAAAGTAGAGGAAAAAGCAGCTTCTAAAACTCCTCCAGCGAAAGAAAGTATACCAGCTCCAGGGAAAGTGGATACAGCGGTTCAAGTTGCTGTATATCGCGAGAAACAGAAAAAGGTAGAGTCATTACCTATGGAGGAGTATGTGACCGGTGTAGTAGCTTCTGAGATGAATGCCAGTTTTGAAATAGAGGCGCTAAAGGCGCAGGCATTAGCAGCGAGAACATTTGTCGTGCAGCGTATGCTAAGCGGAGGTAAGAAAAACAATGCGGACGTGACAGATACGGTGAAAGATCAAGTGTACAAAAGCAAAGAAGAATTGAAAAAACAATGGGGCAATAACTACGAAAATAATTTGAAGAAAATCGAAGAAGCTGTTTCGAAAACCGCAGGACAAGTTTTAACGTATGACGGAAAGCCAATCTCAGCATCATTCTTCTCAACGAGTAATGGCCGGACAGAAAATGCAGCCGATTACTGGGGAAATGATTATCCGTACTTAAAGAGTGTAGATAGCCCGTGGGATCAAGCCTCTCCGAAATTTACGAGCGAGCAAACCTTTACCGTAGCTGACTTTCAAAAACGTCTCGGTGTGAAAGTGCTAGCAGACGGGAAAGTTGGAAATATTAAAGATCTTACGGAAGGAAAGCGCGTAAAGGATGTAGCATTTCAAGGGAAAACATTAACAGGAAAGGAAGTTCGTGAAAAGTTAGACTTACGCTCTTCCGACTTCACATGGAAACAACAAGGGGATAAAATCATCGTTACGACGAAAGGCTTCGGTCACGGCGTTGGCATGAGCCAATACGGCGCGAACGGCATGGCAGCAGAGGGCAAGAAATATACAGATATCGTCGCTCATTACTACAAAGGCGTTGAAATAAAGACGATGAACGATTATGAAGGTAAGTTGATGGTGAAGAAGTAGGTGTCAGGGTCTCCTGGCACCTGCTTTTTGTTTAAAATATCATAATTTTCCATTAATTGTTTGGTATAATAAGATAAAAAGTATTTGGGGGAGACAAAATGGCGTTACTGGAGTTGAAACAGTTAGGTAAGACGAACCAGTTACCGGCAGTTGAACTGAAGGTTGAGAAGGGGAAATGTGTTGTTTTGCAATGTAATAACCATACAGCTAAAGTATTGCACCGCATTATTATTGGTGAGGAAGAAGCTTCAACTGGCAATGTGCTATTTGAAGGTGAAGCGATTGGAAAGAGAAATTATTCTCGCATCGGCTTTTGTTTTTTGAAAGATGAAGCATATGATCGTTTGAAGGTAAAGGAATACTATAAGTTTTTATTAGGGCTGTATGAATCAAATATGAGTATAGAAGAAGTTGTACAATATGTCGGCCTTTTAGATAAATTAAACGTTAAAATAGAAAAACTATCATTTTCAGAGAAACGTCGTCTTCATATTGGGCGAGTTATGATTCATAATCCAGATTTAGTTATTTTGGAAGAACCAGAGCAAAATGTAGATACAGAGAGTACGATTATGATTCGAAAAGCAATTATGAAAATGAAAGAGCAAGGAAAGGCGATTTTTATTACGTCATCTTTCCTATCTGATGCCCTTTCGTTAACAGAAGATGTATACATATTAAACAATGATGGTGTGAAAAAAGTAGAGATTGAACAAGAGGAAGCAGAAGAGGTTGATGAAGAAAAAGTCGTTCAAATGATTCCGCAAATGAAGTTAGAAAGAATACCAGCGAAAGTAAACGATAAAATCATCTTATTAGACCCAATGGAAATCCATTTCATTGAAACGCAAAACGGAGTAACCCATATTCACGTTCGTGAAGGTGATTTCGTATGCGCATTAACATTAAGTGAACTAGAAGCGAGATTAACAGGTTTTGGTTTCTTTAGATGTCATCGCTCTTACCTTGTGAATTTACAAAGAGTACGAGAAGTAATTACTTGGACTCGTAACAGTTTCAGCTTAATTTTAGACGACGAAAGAAAAAGTTCAATTCCGCTTTCGAAAGGACGAATGGATGAGTTGAAAGGTGTAATTGGGCTATAAGAAGTGCTCCAATAAGCTCAAAATACGATTCATTCACCGGTAAAAATACTCCTTTTACCGGTATTTTACTGCGTAAACCCTTTGATTTTCATATGATTGAGTCAAGAAAAGCGAAACAAACAAACGAAAAGCGCTAAAGCGACTTTCATCTATAAAAGAAAAAAACAAAGGGGATGACGAGATGACATTGGCAATTGAAATGAAAGATGTAATGAAAAGTTTCAACGAAAAAACAGCACTTCGAAATGTAAATATTGAAGTGAAGCAAGGAGAAATTTTTGGATTCCTCGGACCGAGTGGATCTGGGAAAACGACAACAGTAAAAATATTAACTTCTCAATTACTTCATAGCGTTGGAACGGTAAAAGTATTAGGGAAAGATATTACAGGGCCAAGCAGCATCGATTATAAACGAATTGGTATTTTAACAGACAACAGTGGTTTATATGAAAGACTTAGCATTTATGATAACTTACTATTATTTTGTGACTTATATGATTGCAAAAAAGAACGAATCGATGAAGTATTAGCGCAAGTGAACTTATTAGATGATAAAAAAACATTAGTAAAAAAACTATCAAAGGGAATGAAGCAGCGCGTTACACTAGCAAGAGCAATCCTTCATAAACCAGATATCCTCTTCTTAGACGAACCAACATCTGCACTTGATCCAGTAAACGTACAAAACATTCATAAAATCTTAAAAGACTTAAATAAAGAAGGAACGACGATTTTCTTAACGACGCACAACATGGACGAAGCAGAAACGCTTTGTAACCGCATTGCCTTTCTATGCGGCGGAGAAATTGTAGCGCTTGATACACCGGAGAACCTTCGCTTACAATACGCGAAAGATCAAATACAAGTCGTGTTAAAGGATAAGAAGAAAGAAACGGTACAAAAAGATGAATTAGGTGCAAAACGTATTTCAGAATGGATGAAAAAAGGTGAATTACTATCCATTCACTCACACGAACCAACGCTAGGCGATATCTTTATTGAAGTTACTGGGAGGGGATTATAATGACATTTTCAATGAGACGTGTATCAGCTATTTTTAGAAAAGAAGTACAAGATTTTAAGACAAATTCACAAGTGCTGCTAATGGCATCTTTACCAATTATATTTGCATTCATATTTAGCCGATTTGGACAAGGGAGTGCAGGGGTTGGCATTATTACTTTAATGGCCTTTCTATTTGTTGCTGGGTTTGTTCAATCGATGGTAATTGCAGAAGAGAAAGAAAAACATACGTTACGTGTGTTGATGCTATCACCGGCTTCTTCTGTTGAAGTCCTTTTTGGGAAAAGTATATTAACAGCATGTTTAACGTTAGGTATTTCTATTGTAAACTTATTCATTTTGGATCAATTAAGTGGAAATTTCTTATTACTAGCATTTGTTTTCTTATGTGGAACAATTCTATTTACTTTAATTGGAACAATGATTGGATTACTAGCTGAGTCTGTCCCACAAACATCACTAATTGGAATGCCGATATTAATGACGATGTATTTAGCTGTACAATTTGAGCCAATGGTTGAAAATAAAGTCATTAAGACAATGATTAGTTATCTTCCAACATCTCATCTTGAAAAGGCAATTAAAAGCTTAGTAGAGGGTGCAGGATTTAGTAGTATTAGTGGGCATATGATAAATGTTGGAGCTTGGCTTATTATTTCACTTATTGCATGTTTAATCGTGTATAAAAAGAAACAATTAGATTAAAAACTGAGCCAAAACGCTCAGTTTTTTCTTTTTTCTATCATTTCCTCGGAAATTTTACAATTCCTATACATATTTTTACAGATTTTGTCGAAAAGTAATTAGTTATACGTTGTATAGGATGCGTGAATATTGTTCAAAATGATTGCTGAGGTGATGATGGAATGCGAGGAAGAAATAATAAAAAGTCGCAAAAGGTAGTACATTTATTTCAAAAAAGATGGGTATTTCCGGCACTATACATTGCTTGTGCAGCGGTAATTTTAATGGTTGCGCTATGGTTCCAAGGAGCTAATCCGAAGAAGACTCCGAACCAAGATCAAGCAACGCCGTATACACAAACGGAAGATCCAGCAGTACCAGTAACGAAGTCTTCAGAAGTAGTGAAAATGCCAGCTCCTGCTAATGCGGAAGTAGTTGTACAGAAGAAGTTCTATGAAGATGCAGCAACTGAGGCGGAACAAGAAAAAGCACTTGTCTTTTATAACAACACATATTCCCCGAACAAAGGAATTGACATTGCTGCGAAGAATGGAAAAGAATTCAATGTTACAGCTGCTTTAAGTGGTACAGTAACGAAAGCTGAAAAAGATTCGCTTCTTGGTTATGTTGTAACAGTTGATAGCGGAAATGGTGTAGCAGCTTCTTATCAAAGCTTAGGCAGTGTAAAAGTAGAAAAAGGTGCACGAGTTGTACAAGGTGAAGTATTAGGAAAATCCGGTCTAAGTGCAATGAATAAAGAAGCAGGTTCTCACGTTCACTTTGAAGTACGTAAAGACAATGTGGCTGTGAACCCTGAGCGCTACTTAAATAAGTCAGTAGCAGAAATTAAAGCTGATGCAGGTGCTGCAAAGGCAACGAACGCTTCTGGTAAAAAAGCTGATGACAAATCTCAAAAAGAAGAAAAGTCAACGAGCACGAAACCAGAAAGTAAAACAGAAGACAAGTCTCAAAAAGATGAGAAATCAACTAGCGGTTCAACTAGTGACAAAAAAGAAGAACCGAAGAAAGAAGAAAAATCAACAAATGGTTCTACAGAATCATCTAATAGTTCTTCTTCACAAGAATAAGAAAGTGAAAAAATCAGTTCTCACTAGGAGAGCTGATTTTTTTATTTCTATATAAAAATACTCAATTTCGAGAAAAAAGTTGCAATAACAAGGAAAAATGACGAGATTCTCGAATATATATTACAAAAGGGAGGGGATACTGTGTCATTTTTGTTTGTTCTGTCGACTGCTATTATTTTATTGTTTGTTTTATTTACTTTATATTATTACATTGCCGGTAAGAAAGAGGTTCCCCACCATCAATTGTTAGAAGAAGAGTTAGAACGAGAAGAATGACGCCTTGTATACAAGGCGTCATTTTTTTCGCCAAAATAGTCACTGTTAACGTATTTCTCACAAAAAAACGTAATTTTTCTTAACTTAGTCCGCAAAAATAGTGAACATGTAGCATATATCAGTAGTGCGGGCAATACAATGGTATAAACCAAAGCAAAGAGAGTGTTTGAGGTGAGAAATCGTGAATCATTTCATTATAAATCCAAGAATGTTTAACGCTTACAAACAGCACTCACACTTACTTCTAAGTCGTATGCAGCGAGGCTCATTTCACCCTTCTCACATCCAATTTAGGGAGGCGAGTGGTGTGCACGATTACATCAAAGAGAGAACTATCAAGATTGGTAAGTATATCGTGGAGACAAGAAAGACAGTGCGTGTCATTGCAAAGGAATTTGGGGTATCAAAGAGTACAGTCCATAAAGATTTAACAGAACGTCTACCAGAAATTAATCCAGAGCTCGCAAATGAAGTGAAAGAAATTCTTGATTATCATAAGTCTATTCGTCATTTAAGAGGCGGAGAAGCAACAAAACAAAAGTATAGAAAAGAAGATGTAGAAAAGCCGGTACGTCAATAAATATGCGATCGCAAACATTCCGTTTCAATTCGGTAATATTTTTCAGAAGAATTCTTTTTGCGAATATTACGTTTCTGTTAAATTTATGATAAAATCAGAAATTAGGTGTAAAAGAATTCGGGTGTAACCTGATTTTGAATATCGAGGAGGAAAAAACGGGAATGTTTGCGCGAGATATCGGAATTGACCTAGGTACGGCTAACGTATTAATCCATGTTAAAGGTAAGGGTATTGTATTAAATGAGCCATCTGTTGTTGCTATTGATCGTAACACAGGTAAAGTATTAGCAGTAGGTGAAGAAGCAAGAAGTATGGTGGGACGTACGCCTGGTAATATTGTAGCCATTCGTCCACTAAAAGATGGTGTAATCGCAGATTTCGAAATTACAGAAGCAATGTTAAAGTATTTCATTAACAAATTGGACGTAAAGAGCTTCTTTTCAAAACCTCGCATTTTAATTTGTTGTCCAACAAATATCACATCAGTAGAACAAAAAGCAATTCGTGAGGCTGCTGAACGTTCAGGTGGTAAAACAGTATTTTTAGAAGAAGAACCAAAAGTAGCCGCAGTTGGTGCTGGTATGGAAATCTTCCAACCAAGCGGTAACATGGTTGTTGATATTGGTGGAGGTACAACAGATATCGCTGTACTATCTATGGGTGATATTGTTACCTCTTCCTCTATCAAAATGGCTGGCGATAAGTTTGATATGGAGATCTTAAACTACATTAAACGTAAGTATAAGCTATTAATTGGAGAACGTACTTCAGAAGATATTAAAATTAAAGTTGGTACAGTATTCCCAGGTGCACGTAGCGAAGAACTTGAAATTCGCGGACGTGACATGGTAACAGGTTTACCACGTACAATTACAGTATGCTCAGAAGAAATTACAGAAGCATTAAAAGAAAATGCGGCTGTTATTGTACAAGCTGCAAAAGGCGTACTAGAGCGCACACCACCAGAACTATCAGCGGACATCATCGACCGCGGTGTCATTCTAACAGGCGGTGGAGCTTTACTACACGGTATCGACATGCTTCTAGCAGAAGAACTAAAAGTACCAGTATTAATTGCTGAAAACCCAATGCACTGCGTTGCGGTTGGTACAGGTATTATGTTAGAGAATATCGATAGATTACCAAAGCGTGCTTTACGATAAAATGAGAAGAACTAAGGTGTGAACCTTAGTTCTTTTTTTGTATTTTTATTTTTTTATTTCGATTTTTTGAGAAAATAGAAGAAAAATAAAGAAAAACGAAGAATATAGGTAAAATATTCATATATATGGTTAAATTTAATATTTCCTTATTTGAAAACGTTTATAATATAATGAGTCGAATACGACATTAAGGCAAATCATGTGTTAATACATATTGCCTTTCCCTAATCTGGGCATACACTCTTTTCTACCTCCGTGTCAGTTGCAAGGATGTGCAACTATTTTAAGAGAATAGAGTGTATGCATTTTTTTATAAATAGGAAGTAAAGTTTCACTTTATAATGACAAACAATAAACAAAATGGGATAATAGACAATATGTCCAAGTGGTAAGACCAATATTACAAAAGGGGCGATTGTTATATGCTAAATATAGAACAAATTAAAGAAATCATTCCTCACCGCTATCCATTTTTACTTGTTGATAAAATATTAGAAGTAGATGAAGGAAAAAGAGCGGTTGGAATTAAAAATGTATCCGCCAACGAAGAATTCTTTAACGGGCACTTTCCTGACTACGCAGTTATGCCCGGTGTACTTATTGTAGAAGCATTAGCACAAGTTGGAGCAGTTGCTGTATTAAAGAAAGAAGAAAACCGCGGAAGACTTGCTTTCTTCGCAGGTATCGACAATTGTCGTTTCAAAAAACAAGTACGTCCAGGGGATCAACTTCGTCTAGAAGTAGAAATGACGCGTGTACGTGGTCCAATCGGAAAAGGAAAAGCAATCGCAACAGTAGATGGTGAAGTTGCATGTGAAGCTGAAATTACATTTGCGATTGGTGATAAAAAAGAATAGATGTGAATTAAAAAAATTCTTCTGCAACATGCAGGAGAATTTTTTTAATTCACATATTTTTTATCCGAAATATTAAAATACAGATTAATCAGAATTCTTGTTGTAAATGAATGGAAATTCGTATATAATGACGCTATAAATATCTTGAAATTAAGATAAATGATAGCGCGATAAAAATAGAGACGCGGTTGTCACATTATAAAGGTTATGAGGTAGGACAAAGCTTATTATGATTGGTTATGATGAAGTGTAGAGGAAAGTGATGGGGAAAATTAACAGTATAAACAAATGAAAAATGAGCGTAGCATATCGAACATAGAGAGATAAAGGGGAAAGTGTCGCATTTTGAAAAGAGGAGATCATACCATGTTCGGGAGAAAAAAAAGAAAACCATTACGACAATTAATTACACATAAAGAGCCTAAGTCACGTATTGCGGAACAATACCGTAACATCCGTACAAATATTGAATTTACATCTGTAGATAATCATGTTCGTTCTATTATTGTTACTTCGGCAGATCCAGGCGAGGGGAAAACAACGACAATTGCGAACTTAGCAGTTGTTTTCGGACAACAAGGAAAGAAAGTCTTACTAATCGGAGCTGACTTGCGTAAGCCAACCACTCAAAACTTATTTGCTGTTCACAGCCCTAATGGCTTAACGAACCTATTATCAGGACAAGCAAAATTGATGCAATGCATTCAAAAAACAGATATAGAGAACGTATACTTAATGGCTTCAGGACCAATCCCGCCAAACCCAGCTGAACTATTAGGTAGCCGGGCAATGGACGAGCTATTACTAGAAGCGTATAATATGTTTGATATTATTTTAATCGACACACCACCGGTTCTGGCGGTTACCGATGCACAACTACTTGCGAACAAATGCGATGGAATCGTACTGGTCGTACGTAGTGAAAAAACAGAAAAAGATAAAATCTTAAAAGCGAAGCAAATATTAGACAAAGCGTCTGGTAAATTACTTGGTGTTGTTTTAAATGATAAGAGAGAAGAAAAGGGGAAATATGGATATTATTAGAAAATAATGTATAATATAATGATTTTTAAAGCCAATAAGTATTTTTATTGGCTTTTTTGAATTATTTTAAAATTATTTATTGTATTATACAAAAAACATGTTATAATGGAAAATTTGGGAATTCGATGGAATGTGTTGTCATATTTAAGATTATTTTGTAAGATTATATGTGCTTGATGTGAATAAATGTCGAACGAAATCAATCAAAATAAAAAATGTAAGATTTATATGTTATAATTTTTCTTATGTGCAAATTTTAGAAAGTTGGAGGAACTTATGGAAGAAACAATTAGTTTGAAAGAGTTATTTCATATTTTAAAAAAACGTTTAGCAATGATCCTCGTAATCGCCTTTGGTGCCGCTATAGTAAGTGCTATCATTAGCTTCTTCTTTATGACACCAATCTATCAATCTTCGACGCAAATTCTTGTTAATCAGAAAAAACAAGATGGAACGATGATTCAAGCTGGTGAGATTCAAACGAATATTCAATTAACGAATACATATAAGGTTATTATTAAAAGTCCAGTAATCTTAGAACAAGTAAATGAAAAGCTAAATTTAAATATGACAGCGCAGGCGTTAACAGGGAAGATTAACGTTGCAAATGAAAAAGATTCACAAGTAATCTCTGTAATAGCTGAGGATAAGGATCCCAAACTAGCTCGTGATATTGCAAATGCAACTGCAGATGTATTTAAAGGTGAAGTTGCAAAAATTATGAACATCGATAACGTAACGGTACTATCTAAAGCAGAAGTTACGGAAAATCAATCGCCAATTAAACCAGTTCCGATGTTAAACGTATTAATTGCTTTCGTTGTTGGTTTAATAGCTGCAGTTGGTCTTACGTTCTTACTAGAATATTTAGATAACACAGTGAAAAAAGAAGAAGATGTAGAAAACTTACTTGGCTTACCAGTATTAGGTATTGTCGCTCGTATGGATGAAGAAACAATGAACGTGAAATCACACGCTCCATCATCAAGAAAAGTGAGGGGACAAACAATTGGCTCTTAATTTATTTAAAAAGAAAAAGAATCATCGTCAACGTCGTCAATTAATTGCTCATCAACAACCGAAATCACCAATTTCAGAACAGTATCGTAATATTCGAACTAATGTTGAGTTTGCGTCTGTTGATACAAATTTACATTCATTAATGGTAACGTCTGCGAACCCAAGTGAAGGGAAAACAACGACGACAGCGAATATGGCAGTCGTGTTTGCCCAACAAGGAAAGAAAGTATTATTAATTGATGCAGATATGCGTAAACCAGCGATGCATCAAATGTTTCAAGTAGATAATATTTTTGGGCTAACGAACGTATTAACACATAGTGAGCGTTTAGAGAAATGTGTACAAACGACATCAGTTGATAATCTACACTTTTTAGCTTGTGGTCCAATCCCGCCAAATCCTGCAGAATTGTTAGGCTCAAAATCAATGCAGGAGCTTCTGGCACAAGCATATAGCATGTACGATTTAGTTATTTTCGATTTACCACCGATTTTAGCTGTTACTGATGCGCAAATTATGGCAAATGTATGTGACGCTTCTATTCTTGTCGTTCGTAGTGAATCAACAGAGAAAGAAACAGCAGTAAAAGCAAAAGGTTTATTAGAATCGGCAAAAGGTAAACTGTTAGGCGTTGTCCTGAATGATCGTGAACGTGAACAGGGCTTATATTATTACTACGGTGCAAATTAATGAAAAGAGTGAGATATGGGAAGAACATATCTCCTTTTTTCCCTTGAATATGAGAGGTATCTCATATTCAAGGGAAAAAAGATTACTATAAGAGAGGGAGGATGAAACAAATGATCGATTTACATTGTCACATTTTATCTGGTATTGATGACGGTGCACAAACAGTAACGGATAGTTTAGCGATGGCACAGCAAGCTGTGGTAGAAGGCATACATACAATTGTCGCAACACCACATCATCAAAATGGAAAATATGTAAATGAGCGTGCTTCTATTATTCATCAAGTGAAGCAATTAAATGATGAATTACAACAACATGAAATCCCACTGAAAGTTTTACCAGGGCAAGAGGTCAGGTTATACGGTGATTTATTAGAAGACTATGAAGCTGGTAAAATCGTTACTTTAAATGAAACAAACAAATACATATTCATTGAATTTCCATCTAATCACGTACCTCGTTATGCAGAACAACTATTTTATGAACTACGTGTAAAAGGAATGATCCCAATTATCGTTCACCCCGAACGTAATGCCGAGTTAATCGAGCGGCCAGATAAGTTATATAACCTTGTCAATAAAGGTGCATTAACACAAGTAACGGCAGGTAGTTTACTAGGTAAGTTTGGTAAAAAAATTAAAAAGTTTTCACTGCAGCTTGTGGAACATAATTTAACACATATGATCGCATCAGATGCACATAACACAACGTCCAGAGGATTTCATCTAGCGGAAAGTTATGAACTAATAGAGAAAGAATTTGGCGCAACAGTTATGAATGATTTAAGAGAGAATCCATATTTAATCATTAGCGGGAAAGCAATTTATAAAGAAGATCCAGAACAAATTCGTCGTAAAAAATTGTTCGGTATTTTTTAAATAAAGAACTGGTGATGTCTCCTAACCGTTATCAACGGAGGCACTCGGTCGTGCTGTGGGTAGAAATTTTTATTTCGAACCTACCTTAGACGCTTGTCGTCGGGAGTATGACGTGAGGATGGGTTGGATGCCCATAATTTATTTGTAATAGAAACTCTACCTATGGAGTTATAAATATGACTCTATAGGTAGGGTTTTTGTTATTGTTACATATAAATAAACGGATGTAAGGGGACTGAAATTGAAAAAGGTAAGAAAAGCAATTATTCCAGCTGCTGGTCTTGGGACGAGATTTTTACCAGCAACGAAAGCGATGCCGAAGGAAATGTTACCTATCGTTGATAAACCGACAATTCAATACATAATAGAAGAAGCAATAGAATCAGGAATTGAAGATATTATTATCGTTACCGGGAAAGGAAAGCGCGCGATTGAAGATCATTTTGATCATTCATTCGAATTAGAACAAAACCTTTTAGAAAAAGGAAAGTATGAAATGCTTGAAAAGGTACAAGCTTCTTCAAGAATTAACATTCATTACATAAGACAAAAGGAACCTAAGGGTTTAGGACACGCAGTATGGTGTGCACGTAAGTTTATTGGAAACGAACCATTTGCGGTATTACTTGGTGATGATATTGTACAAGCAGAAACGCCATGTTTACGTCAATTGATGGATCAATATGAAGGTACACAATCGTCAGTTATTGGTGTACAAACAGTACCTGAAAATGAAACACATCGTTACGGTATTATCGATCCAGTTGAACAAAACGAGCGTCGTTATCAAGTGCGTCAATTTGTTGAAAAGCCAGCAGAAGGTACGGCACCATCAAATTTAGCAATTATGGGTCGTTACGTATTAACAGCAGAAATTTTTATGTTTCTTGAGAATCAACAAACAGGTGCGGGTGGAGAAATTCAGTTAACAGATGCAATTCAACGATTAAATGAAATTCAACGAGTATTTGCTTATGATTTTGAAGGAACTCGTTATGATGTCGGCGAAAAGTTTGGCTTTATCAAGACGACGATTGAAATGGCACTTCAAAATGAAGAATTAAAATTAGACTTGATGAAGTATATGAAAGAACTTGTGAAAAAGGAAGAGGTACATTCATAAGAGAATGTCCTTTTTTATTATCAATAAGATGAGAATTATATAAAGAAGGGAACAGATATATTGAGTTATCGAAAACGGCTCTCATTATTAATTTTATTAGATTCATTTATTGTATTAACTGCCGTGTACTTAAGTTATTGGTTCATACATCCAAATGTATTAAGTAAAATTCCTACGACAGTAATTATTAGTTCTATTACATTATTGTGCAGTCATCATATTTTTGCTGCTATTTATAAGCTTTATAACAAGGCGTGGGAATATGCAAGTATTGGGGAATTAAAGCAAATATTTAAAGCAATTACACTTTCTATCATTGTAACAGCAATTGTGCAACAAATTATAAATCATGATATTTACGTTAGAATTTTAGCGATTGCATGGATGTTACATTTATTATTAATTGGTGGTTCTCGCTTTGTGTGGCGTATGTTCCGTGATACGTATATTACTAAAGAAACTGATAAAAAACGAACATTGATTATTGGTGCAGGTTCAGCAGGAACAATGGTTGTGCGTCAGTTACAACATAATAAAGAAGCAGATTTATATCCAATCGCATTTGTTGATGACGATGGAAATAAGCAAAAATTAGAAATTTATAATGTACCAGTTGTTGGTACAACAGATCATATTCAAGAAATTGTAGAAGATAACGATATTGAACATATTATTATCGCAATTCCTTCATTAAATAGAAATCAAATAAACGAGATTTTTGAGAAGTGTAGAAAAACAAAGGCGAAAACGCAAATTGTACCGATGCTTGAAGATCTTCTAGATGGTAAGGTTTCTGTTAATGAATTTCGTGATGTACAAGTAGAGGATTTATTAGGAAGAGAACCAATAAAGCTAGATGATGCAGGAATTGGAGAAAAGATTACAGGTAAAACAATTTTAGTAACAGGTGCTGGTGGATCAATTGGATCAGAAATTTGTCGTCAAGTAATGAAATATAGACCAGCAAAAATTGTTCTTTTAGGACATGGTGAAAACAGCATTTATAATATCGAAATGGAAATGAGAGTTACTTATAAAGATATAGTTGAAATTACGACAGAAATTGCTGATATTCAAGATAGACATAAGATCTTTGAAATAATGAAAAAGCACCAACCATATATCGTATATCATGCAGCGGCACATAAACATGTACCTTTAATGGAACGTAATCCTGAAGAGGCTGTGAAAAATAATATTTTTGGTACGAAAAATGTTGCAGAAGCTGCCGATACATTTAAAGTAAATACATTTGTTATGGTTTCTACAGATAAAGCTGTAAATCCAACGAACGTAATGGGCGCTACAAAAAGATTTGCAGAAATGCTTGTCCAACATATGGCGTCTGTAAGTACAGGTACACGATTTGTAGCTGTTAGGTTTGGTAACGTCCTTGGAAGTAGGGGGAGTGTAATCCCGCTATTTAAGAAGCAAATTCAAAAAGGTGGACCCGTAACAGTTACTCACCCTGATATGATTCGTTACTTTATGACAATACCAGAAGCTTCTAGGTTAGTAATTCAAGCTGGTACATTAGCTAGAGGTGGAGAATTATTTGTTCTTGATATGGGAGACCCAGTAAAGATCGTGGATTTAGCTAAAAACTTAATTACTCTTTCGGGGTATTCTATTGAGGAAATTGGAATTGAATTTACTGGACTAAGACCAGGAGAGAAGATGTATGAAGAGCTCTTAAACGAGGGGGAAATTCACCCTGATCAGATATTCCCTAAAATCCACATAGGAAAAGCTGTATTGATGGACCAGAGTATTTTAAGGGAGTTTATGAATGATTTTGAAAAAATGAGTAAAGAAGATATAAGAGGAAGATTGTTAGAGATTGCTAATAGTAAAGTTGTGATTAAAAGCTAAAAAAGAAGAAATTTTTAATAAAAAGCACAAAAGGGTAGTATTCCAGCTACTATTTAAGTGGGTGCTTTTTATTTTATCTAAAAAAGAAAATTCTATAAGAAAAGCTGGGTATTTTAGACAAATGAATTTATTTAATGGTTGATTGAATTGAAAATGCGAGGTGTATATCTGAATATAATAAACGTAAGATGTAGTATTTAATTTTGCGTAAAAATACATATTAAATATGAGGTGGCTATCAGAAGTAGACTGATTTAGTAGCTTAGTAGTTGGTTGGAAAAGATAAACTTTTTAATTGATTCCTAACTTACTAAATAACTTTTCAAGGAGTGTTATATGCATGTATATGAAATTTAAAAGATTAATAGATATCACGCTTTCTTTTATTGGACTTATTGTACTATCACCGATTTTTTTAATCCTTATTATTGCTATTAAAATCGATTCAAGGGGCCCGGTCCTGTTTAAGCAAAAGCGTGTAGGTATTAACAAGACACATTTCAACATATTAAAATTCCGCACCATGAGGATAGATACGCCGAAGGACACTCCAACTCACTTATTAAGTAACCCAGAGGAGTATATCACAAATATGGGTAAATTCCTGAGAAAAACTTCACTGGATGAGCTTCCACAGATTTGGAATATTTTTGTTGGACAGATGAGTATTATTGGGCCAAGGCCAGCCCTTTGGAATCAACATGATTTAATCTTAGAACGAGATAAGTACGGTGCTAATGATGTGCCACCTGGACTTACTGGTTGGGCTCAAATTAATGGTAGGGATGAACTTGAAATTGATGTTAAGGCAAGACTTGATGGAGAGTACGCTGAGAAGGTTGGGTTCATGATGGATGTAAGGTGCTTCTTTGGAACAATCTTTAGTGTATTGAGGAGCGATGGTGTCGTTGAAGGTGGAACTGGAATGAAAAAAGCTGATAAAGATTCAGTGAAACAATAGGGGGCGGATTTCAAAATGAACATTACAACTATGAATTATACTGAGGAAGATATGTCATCGCATAACGCCCCTAAGGTATCAATTATTGTAGCAACATATAGACGAAAAGAAGCATTGGAAAAAGCTTTACAATCTTTAATTGCACAGACGTACTCCAATTTTGAGGTTATTGTAGTTGATGACAATGCTGATGCTGAATGGAACACTGAAATCGAAAAGATTGTTAACAATCGGAGGCTCTCAGAAAATGTTCAAATTATTTATATGCAAAATAAGAATAATAAAGGGTCTTCAGAAACTAGAAATATTGGAATTAAGCTAGCTACAGGCGATTATGTAACTTTTTTAGATGATGATGATATTTATCTACCCGACAAAGTAAAGAAACAAGTTGAGCATATGACTAAAGAAGGTTCAGATTTTTCACTTACAGACTTATGGCTCTATGATGAAAAAGATAAGTTAGTTGAAAAACGTATTAGAGACTATATTAAAGATTTTTCATCAGAAAGTTTGATGAGATATCACCTAATGTATCATATGACAGGAACAGATGTCATGATGTTTAAAAGGAAATATCTTATAGATATTGGGCTGTTTTCTCCAATTGATGTTGGAGATGAATTTTATTTAATGCAGAAGGCAATAGATGGTAAAGGTATTTTTAGTTATTTGCCTGGATGTGAAGTTAAAGCATATGTACACAGTGAAACAGACGGGTTATCTAGTGGAGAGGGAAAAATAAAAGGTGAGAATGAACTATATGAATATAAAAAGAAATACTTCGATAAATTATCACCAAAAGAACGAAGATATGTAAAAATGCGACACTACGCTGTTATAGCTTATGCAGAGTTTCGAAAAAAAAGGTATTTTTCTATGATTAAAAACTCATGTCTTTCTTTGATGTTTTCACCTACAAAACTTATAAAGCTATTTATAAATAGGAAGTAGCCAAAATATATCTATAAAGACAGAAGTCAACTCTCTTGTTTTCCTGTATGTGATGGTGCATACAGGCGAGGGGAGGGCTATCAAGTGGATATGGAAGAATAGGGATAAGAACGACTTTTTAGAATGTTAATAAAATTATGACGGATAGGTTATCAAGAGGAGGACGCTATGAAAAAAATTGGAATATCTACTGTACACACCGGATTTAATTATGGGTCAGCATTGCAGGCATACGCAAGTAAGGTAGTGTTGAATGAACTAGGATATCATGGAATCAACATTTCATTAAAAGGCAGTCTAATCAAAGGGAGGGATGTAAGAATAAAGAAAATCGCTGTTATTGCTATTAGACTTTTGAGGCAACCGCATAATATTAAAAAGAGAGTTAGCGTTTATAGCGATAACATAAGTAAATCCTATTCTGAACAGTCAAAAGAATTATTCGAAACTTTTAGACTACAGAAAATACAACCATATCACTGTACATGGAATCAACTAAAGCGTCTTGCAAAGAGTGATGATTTTAAGGCGTTTTTGTGTGGGAGTGATCAGATTTGGAATGGGGAAGCGTTATATGTAGATCCACAGTATTTCTTAAGATTTGCGCCTAAAGATAAAAGAATTGCTTTTGCTCCAAGTTTTGGAAGAGATAAAGTTGCCGATTACAATAAGAGTATTATTACAAAATACATTATGGATATCCCGAATCTTTCAGTGCGAGAAGAATCAGGGGTTTCGATAATTAAGGAATTGACTAATAAGAATGCTGCTCATTTGATTGATCCTACGCTGTTGCTAGATGGAACCAAGTGGGATGAATATTTAGAGTTAGAAGAAGACGTTTCAGACAATGAAAAATATATATTGGCATACTTTTTAAATGAACCATCTGATTACGCAAAAGAGTGTATCAAGAAATTAGCTCAAAAAAATAAACTGAAGGTAATGGCCCTTCCTTATCAAAGGGAAGTGGCAGATTGGTTTGACTTTGCACCGGATGCCGGACCTGTTGAATTTGTCCAGTATGTTAAAAATGCATCTTACGTTTGCACGGATTCGTTTCACGGGACTGCATTTGCAGTTAATTATAAAGTGCCTTTTTACACATTTGAAAGACAATACGGCTCTGCTGGAAAACAATCATCTCGATTGGTTTCATTCCTTAAATTGGTATCATTAGAAGAGCGATTTAATCCATCCATGGAGTTATTAGATACACCGATTGATTTCAGTAAAAGTAAAGTTGTCCTTGAGACAGAAAGGAAGAAATCTGTGGAGTATCTTATAAATGCGCTGCAGTAGATGGAGGAGAAAAAATGGTAGATAATCTTAATAATGAAACTTCAAAGTTCCTGGTTTCTATAATCGTTCCAGCATATAATGTGGATAAATTTATAGAAAAGTGCCTTTTATCAATATTAGAGCAAACCTATACAAATATTGAAGTAATTGTTGTGGATGATGGGTCAACTGACAAAACAGGAGAACTTATAGATAATGTGTCGCAACAAGACAGCAGAGTTAGCGTTATACACAAAAAAAATGCCGGGGTTAGTGCTGCAAGAAATAGTGGAATTGAAATGTCGACGGGAGATTATTTGGTTTTTGTGGATGCAGATGATTATATTGCACAGGATTATGTTGAGTACATGCTCAGTCTAATTGAAAATACAGGATCAGAATTTTGCCTGTCAAACTGTTGCTATACCAAGAGTGGTGAAAAGCAAACTGAAAACGAATATATTGAGAAATTAAAACCAGAAGATGCAACAGCCCTACTTTTATCACCAGATGTTATTGTGGGATGTTGGAATAAAATTTTTAAACGAAGTTTTTTGGTTGATAACAACTTGAAATTTTCAACCACACTGTTTTATGGTGAAGGCCTCTCTTTCATAACAACGGCAGCACAACTATCAAATTCTGTCGGTGTTGGTAATCGTAAAGTATATTACTATCGTCGAAATAACGAAGCTTCTGCAACGACTAAGTTCAATATTGAGAAGATATATAATGGCGAGAAGGCCTTAAAAAATATAAGAAAACAGCTTATAATAAATAGCCAGAAAATCAATACAATGCATGATTTGCATCTCTGTCTGTTTTACTTAGGGGCTATAGTAAAAATTAAGAATCACCATTTGGAAAAGAAGCATCAACAGGATTATAAGAGATGGAGCTCTTACTTAAGACATAATACTTTTAAACTCATGACAAAAAGGGAAATATCACTTTATAGAAAAATGATGTTGGTTGGTGGTGGAGTAAGTCCTTGGATGATGATGAAACTAGATACTTATAGAAGGCGACACATATCAGAAAATAGCGTTGAATAGGTGTAAGTATGAAAATAATTACTAACTTATTTATCTAGCAATAAGATAAACTCAGGAGGTACGTATGTTATCAATTCAAATATTGGTATCAACGATGAGACAAACAGACTTTTCATTGATAGAGAAAATGAATATACAAACCGATGCAATAATTATTAACCAATGTGATCACTATGAGTATCATGAACTGAAAAAGGGTAAATTTACAGTTAAATGGTTTGATGTGGCAGAAAGGGGGCTTTCTCGTAGTAGGAATGTGGCACTATCAAAAGCGACGGGAGATATTTGTCTTTTAGTTGACGATGATGAAATTTTGAAAGATGGGTATGCTGATGTTATATTATCCGAGTTTGAAAAAAATCCGATAGTTGGACTAATTACATTTAATCTTAAATCAATAGGTAATATAAGTAAGCGGTATGTTAATAAGAAAAGTAAGAGATTAAGATTTTTTAATATTATGAGATACGGGTCTGCAAGAATCGCCTTTAGACGCTCGTCAATTATAAATAGAAGGATATGTTTTGCACCAAATTTTGGAGCTGGTGCGGGTATTTCATGCGGTGAAGATTCTTTATTTTTACACGACTGTTTACAAAAAGGAATAATTGCATATTCATCACCTCAATATATTGCGGACATAGATGATGGGGATGGAAATTCGAGTTGGTTTACGGGCTATACGGAAAAATATTTTACCGATTTAGGAACTGTTTTTGCAGCTATGTCTCCTAATTTTTGTAATTTATGGATTTTTCAGTTCGTAATTCGTCACAAATCCAAAACTAGCGAATTAGGATTTTGGAAGTGCTTATCGTTGATGATGAAAGGCAAACATATATATAACAGAAATATTATTGATGAGGTTAACGATATATGATAACAGTATTAACTCCAACGTACAATAGAAGCTATATCCTGAAGAATGCTTATGAGTCCCTATGTAGCCAAACAAATAACGATTTTGAGTGGCTTATAGTAGATGATGGATCAACTGATGAAACCTCACTACTGGTAGAATCTTGGATAAAACAAACACATAATTTTAAAATTCGTTATTTTAAGCAACTTAATGGTGGGAAGCATAGAGCGGTGAATTTTGGAGTTTCAAAATCCGAAGGAGAATACATTTTAATACTAGATAGCGATGATTATCTTACTTCTGATGCAATTGAATTTGTTTCAAGCCATTTAAAAGAGGTTGCTGGTAACGACTTCGCGGGGATTTCTGGATTAAAAGGCTGGAGTAATAGTCCTGGGATAATTGGCGATCAAGATAATGATGATTCTTTTATAGATGCGACTAACATAGAAAGAACAAGAAAAGGATTAGCAGGTGATAAAGCAGAAGTTTATAAAAGAGACATTTTATTAAAGTATCCATTTCCTGAGTTTGAAGGGGAAAATTTTTTGAGAGAATCCGCATCATGGGATCGGATAGCTATGGATGGATATAAGATACGTTGGTTTAATCATGTGATTTGTAAGTGCAATTATTTAGATGACGGATTAACCAAAAAAAACAATATTGAAATGTATGTCAATAACTATCAAGGGTTTATTTATTGTACGCGGTTATCATTAAAAACAGCTAGTTTTCCTTATAATTTGATAAAGATAGGTCAGTTTGAAGAAGTGGCAAAAGCTAGTGGTAACTCCAATATCGAAATTTGTAAAACTTTGGACATTTGGTATGTAAAATTAATAACTGGGGTTATATTGTTCAAAGCTAGAGGAATAATTAAGAAAATCTTAAATAAATAATTAGTGATTATTGGTTATTAAAAATTACTAATTAAAATTATAGCTGCAATATATTTTACGGTTTAATATGCCAGTGATATTGACTGTAATCTGAACAAAAATCCAAGGATTGATTCGATTATGAAAATAGATAAAAATATGGGTTTAACAACGGTATATATAATGATGATTATACCGTTTATTGGAATTGGTGGAATAAATGCTTTATTGGGCAGTACTCTTTTAGATGGATTTAAAGTTTTATCAGTATTGATTTCTATTATATTGCTGGTTCGTAAGGGGTTTTTAAAATATGACTTCTTTTCAGTCTGTTTTGCGCTGTATCAAATGGAAATCTTTCTGGTAACAACTTGGAATCATGGTTTTAGTTTTGGGATTTTGACGTCGTGCCTTGCCGCTACGTTATTTGTGTTTTTAATGATTAGTGATTGGGAACACATATTAAAAGCTATTTCGATTATTACTGCTGTAATAGTTATTATAAATTTTATTTCAGTTTTGCAAATTGGTAGAGACGATTATGCAATGTATTTTGTTGGTGGAAAGAATAGACTTTCTATGATTCTGATTCCCGCGGTACTTCTTCGAGTTGTCTATACAATAAATAAATATGGTAAGATTGATTATTTTACTGTTGTACTCTTTATTTTGGCAGCACTTTCAGTAATTATTGCTGGTAGCGGAACCGGAATTGTTGTAGCAGCATTAGCTATTGTTTTAGCCGTTCTTTTTTATAGATTTAGAGTAAATAAAATGATAGTACTATATGGTATTTTTGCGCTTTATTTTCTATTGCTAGTGTGTTCTAATGTTTTAGCTCAGAACCAATACTGGATCGAGCTTACTACGTTTTTAGGCAAAGATAGTAACCTAACTTATAGAACAATTATTTGGAAAAGTGTTTTTGACTATCTAAGTAGCGATCCATTTTTTGGGTTAGGAAGAGGATCAGAAATTATATTTTTGAATGCTTATGGTGGATATAATATAGTCACGGAGGCTCATAATTTTGTTGTGGAAATCTTTTTAGAAGGCGGGATAATGGCTTTCTTTTTATATACTATTGGATTTATTAAAGCTATAAGCCGTATCAATACAAAAGATTTAAAAGGGAAATATGTTTTGTTAGCTGTTGTTATGGTACTTGTTAATGGATTAACAGAATCAGTCAATAATCATTTATTGGTTGTTCTCACAATAGCGTTAGCGAATAGTTATGTGTATATAAAATCAAAAGATAGTAAACATTTTGTTTAGATTCCATTTTGAGTATTCACATCCATTCATAGTCAAATTCGCTGAAGCAAGCTAAAGGGAAAGGTAGGTAAAGAATTGAAGTTTAAACGTTTTATAAAAACCGCATTGGTTTTTTTAACTGGAAATGTTCTTATAAAGCTTGTTTCTTTTTTTTTATTGCCGTTATATACAAATAAAATAAGTCCTGATCAGTTTGGATCATATGATTTTGTAATGTCTATTATAAATTTGATTGCACCTATCGCTTTCTTTCAAATATGGGATGGGATGTATAGATATGCGTTTGATTACGAAAAGGAACAAGATAAACAAAATGTAATTACCAATTCAATTGTCGTATGCTTATTTGGTTGTATTATCTATTTTGCTTTATTTTCTTTGGTACAACATTTTTTTGAGTTCCAGTATTTTGAGTATATTATCATTTATGGTTTGTTGTATGCTCTAAATTATTTGTACACATACACAGCAAGAGTATTCTTGGCAAATAAGTTGTTTGTGTTCTCAGGCGTTATGGGAGCACTAACTACATCGGTGCTGAACGTAGCGTTTATTGTTGGCTTGGGTTGGGACATAAAATCTATTTATGTCTCATCAATCATTGGTTTAATTATTCAAATACTCATAATAGAATTGAAAGTTGGAGTACTGTGCCATTTTAGAATTAGTAAAACGGATTATGCACTAATAGTGCAAATGATTAAGTTCTCATTGCCTCTTTGTGTTGCAACGATTTCTTACTGGCTTTTGAGTGGATATACAAAGTTTTTAATCTTGAATTTTAATGGGGATTCTGCAAACGGTGTATATGCAATAGCAAATAAGTTTTCAGCTATGCTCACACTTGTTGTATCCGTATTGCAATTTGCCTGGAATGAAACTGCGTATTTAATGACCAATGATAGTGAACGAAAAAAGAATTATCCTATATTTATAGATATTATGACAACGGGTGTGGCATATGGAGTCGCAGTTTTTTGCCTTATAACGAAAGTTATTTTTCCGTACGTAATAAACGTTCAATATCACGATGCCATATATCTAGTTCCTGCAACAGTGATAGGAGTAGGTGCAAATTCTTTGGCAGGATTGTTGGGAACGTTGTTTTTGACCGAAAAGAAAACCAACTACATCCTCATAAGTACACTGCTTTCAAGTTTGGTGAATATTATTTTAGGTTATTTTGCTGCCAAGTATTATGGTGTTTACGGAGCTTCCGCGGTGTTAGCTTTAAGTTTTGTTATACTGATGGTTCTTCGATTGGCTAAACTGAAAAGGATGTATGATATAAAACTGAAAGTGCTAAAATTAGCATCGATACTTTCAGTAATTGTTATTTCAACATTGGCATTCTTCCTGTTAGCTTCAAATGTAGCAATCATAGTAGTAATTCTCATTATTATATTAATGTTTGTTTTTAGTATGCGTAAATATTTCGAACATTTGATAATGTCCAATAAAAGAGTTGAATAAATTTGCTAAGAGAAATTAAAAAAGCGATGAAATATATTATAAAGTTTTTTTACTTTGGATATATGACAGAAAAGCAGGAACCATGATTTATAGTAGACAAGCTAGTCTCTATAGCAGAAAATTCCATAGTTACTGATGATGTATCAATCGGAATGAATAGTTATATAAATAAAACTTCAAGTGTAGAGAACTGTGAAATAGGTAACCTTTGCTCGATTTCCAGTGGTGTATATATTAATTTATTTGAACATGAACTTTCTAAAAGAACAACGCATTTTTTTGCTGGGGGGCCTAGGGCAAAAAGATGTAAAGTGAAAATTGGACACGATGTGCCGATTAGTCTTAATGAAATTGTATTAGAAGAAGTAAACATTGGTAATGGAGCGGTAATAGCAGCAGGAGCAGTTGTAACTAAGGATGTTGAGCCGTATGAGATTGTAGGTGGAGTACCATCTAAGCACATTAGTTGGAGATTTGATGAAGTTGAACGCTCTTTATAAAAATGATTGGAGGAGATATAATGATACCTAAAATAATACATTATTGTTGGTTTGGTGGAAACCCATTACCGGAAAGTGCTAAAAAATGTATCGAGAGCTGGAAGAAATATTGCCCAGATTACGAAATAATACAATGGAATGAGACAAATTATGATGTAACAAAAAATAGATACATGTATGAGGCTTATCAAAATAAGAAGTATGGGTTTGTTCCAGATTATGCAAGATTAGATATAGTCTATACCAATGGTGGTATTTATTTAGATACGGATGTTGAATTAATAAAACCGCTTGATGATTTATTGAAATTGGATGCGTTTTGTGGGGTAGAAAATAATTCTAAATATGTTGCGCTTGGACTTGGCTTTGGTGGAAGTATTGGGAATAAGACACTTAGATGTATGCTGGATGCATATAATACAATGAGTTTTATTAAGGATGGGGAGCCTGATTTGACTCCAGCCCCTAAAATTAATACAAAGGCATTGTACTCCTTAGGGTATAAATATAAGAATGGTTTGTTTAACTGTGGAGAATTAAAAGTATTCCCTAGTGAATACTTTTGTCCGCAAGATTTTGAAACAGGAAAATTGACTATTACACCTAATACGTATTCGATTCATCACTACGATTCTTCTTGGTATTCGCCTATAGAAACATATGCTTTGGAGATGAAAAGGAAAATTCCTAAAATATTGCCAAAACGTTTTTCTGGTTATATGGCTCACTTTATTGCACAATGTAAATATAATGGAATACCCTATGCATTTAGAAGAACGATAAAAAAAATGGTTGCTGGGATCAACCTAAGAGGTCCTCGTTGACATGAGTTGTGCCAAGATATGGGTGTATCACATAGTTGTAGGTTTATAATTTGTTGTTTTAAGGGAATTTATTACCGTTATTATTATACATTTCAAAACCGTTGTTTACATTTGAAGAAAAAAGCTCAATCGTCGTTTGTGTGATTGAGCTTTTTTGGCGGCGTGCCCGGCTCAGCTATGTACTACTTACTGGTGAAAGTTAGTCTAGGTAAGAACCAAGTCGCCTAGTAAATGACGGGCAATTGATAGAGAAATCCTAAGGTTAAGGTTCTATGACAAAGTAACTTTCGGTAGAATTACGAGCGGACCAGCAGACTGTAACATAAAGTTAACCTTACCAACTCGTTAAAAGCAACCTAGCAATAAAACAAAAAGAGGTCAAACCTGGTGCATATAGGTGAATACCATGAAAGATGTGAGGAAGTTGGAAATATAACATCGAAGTACCTATTAGGTACGGAGGACAATATTTTGAGAAAGTGGTGTCCGAAACTAGGGAGGCCCTCCCTTGCCTTTTCTAAGGAAAGAAGAGAAGAAATCTATAAACATATGCAAAATGGTGAACAGCAAAGGAGAGGTGGGGAGGTTATAAAATAAGTAGGGAATAAATAGGATACGGAGGACTATAATTATGGCAATACTCGTAACAGGTGGAGCAGGGTATATTGGTAGTCATACATGTGTAGAATTACTAAATAGCGGTTACGAAATTATAGTAGTTGATAATCTTTCGAATAGCTCGGTAGAATCTATAAATCGAGTGAAAGAAATAACAGGAAAACAATTTAAGTT
>SNQW01000072.1_pt1 | contig 105447 bp, 102 predicted proteins | sample 2580511 | NCBI WGS metagenome assembly SNQW01 (sample SAMN10953775, study PRJNA522744) | food fermentation metagenome | isolation source: 8-hour incubation of native-enriched microbial consortia from nixtamalized... | place: Mexico | collected 2017-09-24 | reverse complement strand
CCGTTCGGGATCAATCCCGCTCCCCCACCCCGCCACGCACGCCCCTTTCTCATCCCGCACACGGGCACCCCGCGCGGGCGGGATCAGAATCGCCCCTCGATGCGGCTGCCGCGGACCGTTTCCCACCCGGCACGCCCCGAGGCGCCCCGGCGGGACGACCGTGAGCGTTACGGCACCCATCCGGCCGGGATCAGAAACGGGCCCGGACGGGTCTCCGGAGGTGGCATATCGCACTCCCCGCGAAAGGGGGTGGGGGTTAGAGGGAGTAGACGGAGGTGGCGGTGGCGTGGAAGAGGGCGTCGTGATCGATGCCGCGGGAGGAGGCCCACGTCGCCACGGCGTCGGCCCAGCGGCTGCGGGCGGACGGCTGATACAGCGGCGCACCGTCGGCGGGAGGGTGCTGATCACCCGGCTCCGCGGGACCGACCGCCGACACGGGCCAGTCACTCCCCCACATCAGGCGCTCGGGACCGAAGACGTCGGCCGCGGTGTCGAGGAAGGGTTCGAGCTGCGCGAGGCTCCAGTCCCCTCCGGCCTCTGCGGGCAGTCCGGACACCTTGCAGAACACCCCGGGGTGTCGCGCGAGCTCGGCGAGGTCGCGCTCCCACTCCACCGAGGGCGCGCGCGGAGCAGAAGCCGTCCCGACCTCCGGCTTACCCAGGTGGTCGAGCACGATCCGCAGCTCGGGGATCGCGCCCGACAGTCGTGCGACGTCGGGGAGCTGCCCCGCCCGCACGCACGCGTCGAAGGTCCACCCGTGCGCCGCAACCTCCCGGGCTCCGGAGATGAAGGCCGACGAGAGCATCACGCCGTCCGGCTCCCCCTGCAGGAGGTGACGCACCCCGACCACCAGGGGCTCCGCGGTGAGACTCTCCAGGTGCACCGTGGTGTCGGTCCCGCGGTCGAGCCGAGCGCCGGCGACGATGCCGACCACCCCGAGGCGCTCCGCCTGCCCGGCCACCCACCGCACCTCCGCGAGGAAGTCGTCCTCGGTGGTCTCGGCCTGCACGAACACGGCCCGCTCGTCCGTCGCCCGCTCCACCCGCGCACGCTCGAGCTCGTCGGCGCCGAAGCGCCCCGCGAGCGGCCCTTCGAGCCACGTGTACCCGAGGGCTTCCGGGTCCCACAGGTGCAGGTGCGAGTCGAGGATGCGCATGTCCCCATCCTGCCGCAGACATCGGATGTTGTGCGAGGATGAGCGCCATGGCAGTCACGGACGAGGCGATCGAGAAGATCAAGGCGATGATCGTGTCGGGCGAACTGGCCCCCGGCGATCGCCTGCCCCCGGAGAAGGAGCTGTCCGAGCGTCTCGGCCTCTCCCGCAACTCCATGCGCGAGGCGGTCAAGGCGCTGGAGGTCATCCGCGTCCTCGACGTGCGGCGCGGCGACGGCACCTATGTCACGAGCCTGGAGCCGCACCTCCTGCTGGAGGCGATCGCGTTCGTCGTGGACATGCACGACGACGACTCGATGCTGGAGATGTTCGCCGTTCGCCGGATGCTCGAATCGCAGGCCACCGGTCTCGCGGCGACCCTCGGCACGGATGAGGCGATCGCGGCCCTGCAGGAGGAGGTGGAGGCCGTCGACGCGTCCGTCGGGATCGAGGAGCTCGTCGATCACGACATCCGCTTCCACCGCGAGATCGTGGGCATGGCGGGCAACGCCTACCTCGCGAGCCTCATCGAGCACCTGAGCAGCCAGACGGTCCGGGCGCGCGTGTGGCGGGGTCTCACGGAGGGCGGCGCCGTGGAGCGCACCCTGTCGGAGCACCGCGCCATCGCCGATGCCATCGTCCAGCGCGACTCGGCACTGGCGACCTCCCTCGCCACGGCCCACATCGCGGGTGTCGAGCGGTGGCTGCGACAGGCCGCGTCGGCCTGAGCCGTCAGGCCCCGAGGCGCTGCATCGCGGCGTCGAACTCCGCCGCCGAGCTGTCGCTCACCTCGTGGAACAGCAGCTCGTCGAGCACGTCGGGCGCGGCGGTGAAATACGGGATGCCGGCCGCGCGGAGCCCCGTGATGTCGTCGGCCGAGCGCAGGGAGGCGGCGAGGACGTTGGCGTCGCTGCCCGCGCACATCTCCTGCATCCGGGCGATGAGCGCGTCGCCGTCCATGCCCGCGTCGCGCATGCGCCCGAGGTAGGGCGCGATGTACTGGGCGCCGATCGAGGCGCACGCGAGCGCCTGCGCGACCGAGTAGACCGCCGTGACGAGGACTGTGGCCCCATCCCGGACGAGGGCGGAAGCCGCCGCGAAACCGGCTGCGGTCGCGGGCACCTTGACCGCCACCCGGTCGCCGAGCGCACGGATGCCCTCCGCGTTCCGGAGGAAGGAGTCCGTGTCGCCACCCCACGTCTGGAAGAACACCTCCCGTGCGCCCTCGTCCACCCAGCGGGCATAGAGGTCGGGGATCTCCGCCGCCGTCCGCCCGCCGCGTTCGAGGATCGTGGGGTTCGTCGTCACGCCGTGCACCACCCCGGCGGAGAGGAGCCGCGAGACACGGTCGGTGTCGGCGCTGTCGACGTACAGGCGGGGCGCGATCGCGGTCATCGGGGTCTCCTCGCGGGCAACCTGTCGTTACAGGTGGGGCTTCGGCTAATGTAATGACAGCTCCCGAACCTTGTCAAAGGACGGGAGTCCCGCGCTGTCGAGGAGGATCAGGAGCGAGATGACACCCGCACACCCCGGCGACCGCTCCGGCGTCGTCATCGTCGGCAGCGTGACGGCCGACGTCACGACCTTCTCCCAGCGGCTTCCCGCCCGCGGCGAGACCATCCTCGGCGACGAGTTCACGCTGATGCTCGGCGGCAAGGGCGCGAACCAGGCCGTCGCGGCCGGGCGCTCCGGAGCCCGCACGAGCTTCGTCGGCTGCGTCGGCGACGACCTGTTCCACGACCTCGTGGTGGACGGGCTCACCGCGGCCGGCGTCGACCTGGCGCACCTGCGCACCGTGCCGGGCCCGACCGGCATCGCGCACATCCGTGTCGATGCCTCCGCGCAGAACGACATCGTCATGGTGCCGCTCGCCAACGCCGCCCTCAGCACGGCGCAGATCGACGAGGCCCTCGCGGCTCTCGCCCCGACGACCTCCGTCCTGCTCACCCAGCTCGAGACCCCGTCCGCCCTGACCGCCCACATCACCGCGCGCGGTCGCGAGCACGGGATGACCGTGATCCTCGATCCGGCACCGGCGGCGGAGCTGGCACCGGAGATCTGGCGGAGCATCGACATCGTCACCCCGAACGAGACCGAGGCGTCGCTCATCAGCGGCATCGAGGTGACCGACGCCGCCTCCGCCGAGCGCGCCGGGCACTGGTTCCTGGAGCAGGGCGTGGGCGCCGCGGTCATCACCCTGGCCGGGCAGGGGTCGTGCGTCGTCACCGCCGAGGGGGCCACCGTCGTCCCGCCGTTCCCCGTGGAGGCCGTCGACACCACCGCCGCGGGCGATGCCTATGCCGGCTACCTCGGTGCCGCGCTCGCGAGTGGAGCGGCCCTCACCGACGCGGTGCGGCTGGCGACTGCCGCGGGCGCCCTCACCGTCACGAAGCAGGGGGCCTCGCCGAGCCTCCCCCACCGCGCCGACGTCGAGGCCTTCCTCGCCGCGCGCACCGCGGCCGCCGTCGCGAACTGAACCAGGAGCACACGATGCGCAAGACCTCGACCACGATCAACCCGGCGCTCTCCCGCGTCATCAGCGAGACCGGGCACACCGATCTGATCGTCGTGACCGACGCCGGGCTGCCGATCCCGCCGGGCTCCGAGCGCATCGACCTCGCCTACCGTCCCGGTGCCCCCGCCTTCCTCGACGTGCTCGACACGGTGCTCGCGGAGCTCGTGGTCGAGGGGGCGACGGTGTCGGCCGAGGTCGCCGAGAAGAGCCCGGAGGTGCTGGACGCCCTGCGCGAGCGCTTCGCCGATGCGGAGTTCGAGATCGAGCTCGTCCCGCACGTCGAGTTCAAGCAGCGCACGCACGCAGCCCGCGCCTTCGTGCGCTCGGGGGAGTTCACGCCGTACGCGAACGTGATCCTGCACGCGGGGGTGGCGTACTGATGTCCCTCATCGAGGATGCGATCGACCGCCACAGCGCGGCGCCGATGTACGACCAGCTCCGGCAGCTCATCATCGACGGCATCGCCCGCGACGGTCTGCAGCCGGGCGACCCTCTTCCCGGCGAGCACCGGCTGTGCGAGCGCTACGGCATCTCCCGCACGGTCGTGCGCCAGGCGCTCGCCCAGCTCGAGCACGAGGGACTCGTCGAGCGGGTGAAGGGCAAGGGCACCTTCGTCTCCCGCCCGCGCACGAGCGAGAGTCTCGTGCACACGCTCGTCGGGCTGTACGACGACGTCGAGCGGCGCGGCGGCCACGTGCACAGCGACGTCCTCCGGCACGAGCAGACCGTCGCCGACGAGGAGGTCGCCCTGGCCCTGGAGGTGCCGGTCGGATCGCCGGTGATCGTGCTAGAGCGACTGCGGCACGTCGACGGCGAGCCCTGGTCGCTCTCCACCACGTGGATGCCGGAGGCGGTGGGCGCGGTGACGCTCGGCGCCGACCTCACCGAGGCGTCGCTGTACCGGCTGCTCGCCGACCACGGCATCATCGCCACGCACGGCGTCCGCTCCGCCGAGGCGACGGTCGCCACGCACGAGCAGGCCCAGCATCTCGGTGTGAGTGCCGGCTCCGCCCTCCTCCGCCTGCGCAGCATCAGCCGCAGTGAGGACGGGCTGCCGATCGAGTACTTCATCGCGTATCACCGTGGCGACCGCTCGCGCTTCGAGTTCCAGCTCCAGCAGGAGCAGTCCCAGGCGTCGCTGATGCACGTGGACGGATCGGGCGGCGCCTCCCCCGCGGGCACGGTGGGCTGACCCCGGCCCCGGTACGCTCAAGGGCATGAGCGACTGGACCAGCACCGCGATCGCCCTGCTGGAAGCAGATGCCAACCGCAGCGCCGACACGCACCTGCACCTTTTCCCGCTGCCGCCGGAGTGGGGCATCGACCTCTACCTCAAGGACGAGTCGGTGCACCCGACCGGCTCGCTCAAGCACCGCCTCGCGCGCTCGCTCCTCCTCTACGGGCTCGTCAACGGGCGCATCCACGAGGACACCACCCTCGTGGAGTCGTCGAGCGGGTCGACCGCGGTGTCGGAGGCCTACTTCGCCCGGATGCTGGGGCTGACCTTCATCACCGTCGTACCCCGGTCGACGGTGCAGGAGAAGATCGACCTCATCGAGTTCTACGGCGGCACCTGCCATTTCGTGGACCGCGCGGAGGACATGTCCCCCGAGGCGCAGCGCCTGGCGGCGGACTGCACCGGGCACTACCTCGACCAGTTCACCTATGCGGAGCGTGCGACCGACTGGCGCGGCAACAACAACATCGCGGACAGCGTGTTCGGCCAGCTCGCCCAGGAGCGGCATCCGATCCCCCGCTGGATCGTCACGGGCGCCGGCACCGGGGGCACCAGCGCCACGTTCGGCCGCTACGTGAAGTACCGCCGCCATGACACCCGGATCGCCGTCGTCGACCCCGAGGGCTCGGCCTTCTACGACGGCTGGGCGGGCACGGTCGACCCGCCCGCCGGACGCCCGAGCCGCATCGAGGGCATCGGGCGTCCGCGGGTGGAGGCCTCCTTCGTGCCGTCCGTGATCGACGAGATGATCCAGGTGCCGGACGCGGGCTCCATCGCCGCGATCCGCCTCCTCCGCGAGCGCACCCTGCACTGGGCGGGCGGCTCCACCGGCACGAACCTCTACGGCGCGTTCCAGCTCATCGCCCGGATGCGTGCCGCGGGCGAGACCGGCAGCGTCGTGACCCTGATCTGCGACAGCGGTGTGCGGTACGCCGGCACGTACTACTCGGACGACTGGGTGGCACAGCAGGGGTGGGATCTCGCGCCGCACCGTGCGCGGCTGGAGCGGTTCCTGGAGACCGGGGTCTGGGCGGAGTGATCCTCGGGTTACGCTGACCCCATGACCACACTCATCCTCACTGTCGCGGGTGCCGATCGTCCGGGCCTGGTGGCCGCCGTCGCCGATGTCGTCGATGCCCATGGCGGCAACTGGGAGAACAGTTCCCTCGCCGAGCTCGCCGGCACGTTCGCGGGTGTCATCGAGGTGTCCGTGCCGACGGAGCGCACCGGGGAGCTCGAGACCGCACTTCGGGGGATCCAGGGCCAGGGTCTGCTCACGCTCTCGGTGCTCACCGGCACGCCGGGGCCATCCGAGGACGAGGAGCAGCTGCTCGTGATGCAGGTGCTCGGCAACGACCGCCCCGGGATCGTGCGCGAGGTGTCGGCGGTGCTGAACGCGCACGCCCTGAGCATCGAGGAGCTCACGACCGAGACCCGGGAGGCCGCGATGGCCGGCGGGCGGCTGTTCGAGGCCTCGGTGATCGCGAAGGTCCCGCCGACGGTCGACCTCGACGCCCTGCGTGCCGACCTCGAGCGCCTCGCGTCGGAGATCCAGGTCGACATCAACCTCGGCTGACCCCCGTTCGAATCGCCTGAATGGCTCCATCCGGCCGCCGGATGGGACCAATCGGGCGATTCGAACGGGAGTCAGAGGCCGGAGTACCGCCGCACCCAGTACTCGGTGTAGGCGACGTGGGCGGACGCGGCGGCCGAGGCCGCGACGGGATCCGCGGCGGCGAGGCCGCGCAGGATGGCGCGGTGGCCGGCGTCGGAGTGGATCTTGAGCTCCGCGGCATCCTCCGGGTCGGAGATCCGGTACGCACGGGAGCGGGAGCGCAGCACGTCGATCAGGCTCGTCAGGGCCTCGTTGCCCGCGACCGACGAGATGGCCATGTGGAACTCGTGGTCGAGGCGGGACTGCGCCTCGAAGTCCGTCGTCGACTCGATCTCGGTGAGCACCGCGTCGAGCGCGGCAACCGTGTCCTCGTCGATCCGGGCCGCGGCGAGCGCCGCCGCATGCGGCTCGAGCACCCGTCGGAGCTCCGTCAGCTCCAGCACCCCGGCCATCGGCAGCAGTCCGACCGTGAGGGAGAGACTGCCGATGAGGTCGGCGGCGCGGAGCTCGCTGACGTAGCTGCCGGAGCCGTGCCGCGTCTCCAGCACGCCCAGTGCGGCGAGGGTGCGGATGGCTTCGCGGAGCGATCCCCGTGAGACGCCGAGCCGTTCGCACAGCTCCCCCTCGCTCGGCAGCCGGTCGCCGGGGCGCAGGGCACCGTCGGCGATGAGAGCCCGCAGGCCGTGCAGCGCCGTGTCGAGTGCGCTCATCGTCATCCTCTCTGCCACTCCCCCATCCCTCGTGAAGTCTGTCGGACACACCGGTCGCCGCAAACTCGTATGACAACTATGTTTCATCTCTCCGGTTTCGTAGCTAAAAGTGAAGGCGTGTGGCAAAGTTGTGCAACAACTCGCCCCCACTCATCGATGAGGTCCGATGCCCGCTCCGCAGTTCCCCGCTCCGCTCACGCTGAACTCCGGCCTGCGGGCGCGCGACGCCTGGCCGCTCGACCCGACCGTGATCCACCTCAACCACGGGTCGTTCGGGGCCGTGCCGTCGGTGGTGGTCGCCCACCAGGACGCGCTGCGCCGCCGCGCCGACCTGAGCCCCGTCGAGTGGTTCCCGCGGATCGCGGAGCGGGTGCAGGACGCCAGGCAGCGGACGGCCCCGTTCGTCGGAGCGCGCGCGGAGGACAGCGTGTTCGTGCCCAACGCCTCCGCCGCGGCCACCGTCGTCTACAACGCCCTCCAGCTCGACAGCGGCGACGAGATCCTCGTGACCGACCAGGGCTACGGCGCCATCACCATGGGCGCCGAGCGCCTCGCCCGACGCTTCGGCGCCTCCGTCCGCACGGTCGCCCTGCCCCTGCTCGCGGATGACGACGAGATCGTGCAGCTCTTCGCCGACGCGCTCACCCCGCGCACCCGGCTGCTCGTCGTCGACCAGATCACCTCGCCCACCGCCCGCCTGCTGCCCACCCGCCGCCTCGCCGACCTCGCGGCCGAGCGCGGCGTGCGCACCCTCGTCGACGGCGCCCACGCTCCCGGCCTCATCCCGGACGCGGCGGCCGTCGCCGGCGGCGACTGGTGGTTCGGCAATCTGCACAAGTGGCCCTGCGCCCCTCGCGGCTCCGCCCTCCTCGTCACCACCGCCCCCGACCGCGACGAGCTCTGGCCGCTGATCGACTCCTGGGCCGCGCGCGAGCCGTACCCCGAGCGCTTCGACACCCAGGGCACGATCGATGCGACGACCTACCTCGCCACCCCCACCGCGATCGAGTTCATCGAGGCCGAGTTCGGATGGGAGGCCGCCCGCGACGCCATGGCCGCACGGGCCGACGCCGGCGCCGAGCTCATCGCCGAAGCCCTGCGCCCCTTCAGCGACGAGGATCCGCTGACCCCGCTCCCCTCCCCGGTGCCGTCCATGCGGCTCATCCGGCTGCCGCTCGGCCTCGGCGCCACCCGCGAGGAGGCCGACGCGCTGCGCATGGACCTCCTCGACGAGGTCGGCGTGGAGACCGCGTTCACCAGCTTCCGCGGCGTCGGCTACTTCCGCCTCTCCGCGCACCTGTACACCGAGGCGTCCGACATCGAGGCGTTCGTCGAGCGCTGCGTCCCCGCGATCCTGCGCCGCGCCGGCATCCGCGCCGCGGACGCCCTCATCCTCCCCTGACCCGCATCACCTCCCGCACGACCCACCCGAACACCCACCCACCCCCACCGAGAGGCACATCGTGAAGAACAAGATCTTGACGACCGCAGCCGGAGTCGGCACCGTCGCCGTCCTCGCACTCACCGGCTGCTCCGGAGGCTCCGGCTCGTCCGGCGGCGACGGCAGCGTCACCCTCCAGATGGTCGAGAGCCTGACGAACCCGGCGCGCACCGAGCTGCTCCGCGGACTGCTCGACGAGTTCGAGAAGGACAACCCCGACATCACCGTCACCCTGGTCTCCCCGCCCACCGAGCAGGCCGACCAGAAGATCCAGCAGATGCTGCAGTCCGGCAAGGGCGTCGACGTGCTCGAGGTGCGCGACATCACCGTCGGGCCGTTCGCGAACAACGGCTGGCTCTACGACCTCGGTCCCGATCTGAAGAAGTGGGACGGCTGGGACGCCCTGACCGAGAACGCTCAGTCCGCCTCGGTCGCGGAGGACGGCAAGAGCTACTTCGTCCCCTACGGCTTCTACGGCCTGTCGCTGTTCTACCGCACCGACCTCGTCGAGCAGGCCGGCTTCGACGGCCCGCCGCACAGCTGGAAGGACCTGCTGGAGCAGGCGTCGGCAATCCAGGACCCGTCGAACAACATCTACGGGTACGCGTTCCGTGGCGGTCAGAACGCGAACAGCAACGTCGTCGCCGCGATCGAGGCCTACACGATCGACGGCCTCGACACGGAGGACGCGTTCCTCATGGAGGACGGCTCGACGATCTTCGCCGCCCCCGAAGCGCAGGAGGCCGTCGACGACTACTTCGACCTGTTCAAGGAAGCCTCGCCGCCGTCCGCTGTCTCGTGGGGCTACCCCGAGATGGTCGCCGGGTTCACCAACGGCACCACGGCCTTCCTCCTGCAGGACCCGGAGGTCATCGCGACGGTGCAGGACTCCTCGCTGACCGAGGACCAGTGGGACACCGCGCCGCTGCTCGTCGGCCCGTCCGGCAAGGCCGCACAGCCCCTCGCCGTCGCCGGCTGGGGTGTCGCGGAGAACAGCGAGCACAAGGAGGCCGCGGTGAAGCTCGTCGAGTTCCTGTCGTCCGCCGAGCCCGCCACCGAGTTCGCGCAGGCGAACAGCCTCGTCCCGATCATCGCGGCCGCCGCGGACGACGAGTTCTACTCCACCGGCCCCTGGACGAGCTACGTCACCATGACCGAGGACCCGGAGACCTACGTCAACGTGCGGCAGCCGCGCGGCGTGAGCTGGTGGACCGAGTGGATCCAGAAGTCCGACCAGGACGTGCAGAGCGTGCTGCTCGGCAACATGTCCACCAAGGACCTCCTCGCCTCGTGGGACGCGTTCTGGACCGAGAAGTACGCCGCGGAGAAGGGTTGATCCGTGGCCCGCTCCATCCGTGAAGGGGGCTCCGTCGGCACCGCCGGCGGGGCCTCCCCGGCATCGCGTCGCCGCCCCTTCCGGGGCCGCACCGCCCTCACGCTGCTGGCGTTCCTCGCGCCGGCGATCGTCTTCGTCTGCTGGTTCACCTACTGGCCGATGCTGCAGGGCGCCCGCATGGCCTTCCACGACTGGAACCTGTGGGACCTGACGTCGACACCGTTCGTGGGCTTCGACAACTTCCTCGCCGTCTTCCGGGATCCCGCCTTCCCGACCGTGGCCTGGAACTCCGTGCTCTGGGTGGTCGGCTCGCTCGTGCCGCAGCTCGTGATCGGGTTCCTCATCGCCCTCGCCCTGCGCAAGCGGTTCCGCTTCCGCGGGCTCTACCAGGCGCTGGTGTTCTTCCCGTGGGCGGTGTCCGGCTTCCTCATCGGCATGCTATTCCGCTGGATGTTCAACGCCGAGTTCGGCGTCGTCAACGACCTGCTCATGAAAGCGGGCCTGATCGACGCCCCGCTGCCGTGGCTGGCGGACCCGAAGCTCGCGATGCTCGCCGTGATCGTCGCGAACATCTGGTACGGCGTGACCTTCTTCGCGATCATGATCCTGGCCGCTCTCCAGTCGGTGCCGGACGAGATGCTGGAGGCGGCGAGCCTCGACGGCGCCGGCAAGGTGCGGCAGCTGTTCTCGATCATCATCCCCTACATCTCGATGACGCTGCTGCTGACGATCCTGCTGCGCGTGATCTGGATCTTCAACTTCCCCGACATCATCTACGCGATGACGAACGGCGGCCCCGCCAACCAGACCCACATCATCACGACGTGGATGATCAACTACACGCAGCAGGGCAACTACGGCATCGCGAGCGCCATCGGGCTCATCGTCGTGGCGTTCCTCATGGTGTTCTGCGCGTTCTACCTGATGGCGATGCGGAGAGTGCAGCGATGACCATCACCTCATCCGTCCGGACCGGCTCCTCGGTCACGGAGACCCGTCGCATCACGGTGCCCGATCCGAAGGCCGCCCCGCGCCCCAAGCCCCGCGTCACGGTGGGCGGCGTGGTGCGTGTCGTCGGCCTGGGGCTGTGGCTGCTCGTCACGCTGTTCCCGCTGTACTGGATCACGCTCACCGCGTTCAAGTCGCCCGGGACCATCAACCGCTTCCCGATCGAGTACTGGCCGAGCGAACCCTCGCTGGACAACTTCACGAGCCTGTTCGAGAAGAGCTCGTTCGGGACGTTCCTGGCGAACTCGGCCATCGTGGCGGTGTCGGCGGGCGCGGTGGCGACGCTCATCGCCCTGCTCAGCGCCTACGTGCTGGCGCGGTTCGAGTTCCGCGGCAAGGGGGCGGTGCTCATCGCGTTCCTGTTGACGCAGATGATCCCGGCGTTCATCGCCCTCGGACCGCTGTACTCGATGATGACCGACCTCGGCCTCGTCGACACCAAGCCGGGCCTCATCCTCGTCTACATCGCGATCTGCATCCCGTTCTCCACGGTCATGCTGCGGGGCTTCTTCGAGAACGTCCCCGACGCGCTGGAGGAGGCGGCGATGATCGACGGCTGCTCGCGTCTCGGCGCCCTGTTCCGGGTGCTCGTGCCGGTGATGACCCCCGGCATCATCGCGGCGTTCATCTTCAACTTCGTGAACTGCTGGAACGAGCTGTTCCTGTCGGTCGTGCTGATGAACACCGACGCGAACCGCACCGTGCCCTCGGCGCTGAACGGCTTCATCTCGACGTTCAACATCGACTGGGGCTCGATGAGCGCCGCGGCCGTGCTGACGATCCTCCCGACGATGGTGATGTTCGCCCTCGCCAGCCGCTGGATCGTCCAGGGCCTGACGGCCGGCGCCGTCAAGGAGTAACCCGCCCGAGTAGCGCAAATGGTCCCATTCCCGGACGGAATGGGACCATTTGCGCGATTCGAAGGCCTAGACGAGCCGGGACTTCGGCGACACCGAGTACGTGTGCTCGGCGTCGCGGTTGACCGTGTCACCGAGAGCCTCGTCGATCGCGGTCATGGTGTCGGCGTCGAGCGTCACGCCGGAGGCCTTGACCGTGTCGGCGAGCTGCTCCGGACGGGAGGCGCCGACGAGGGCCGCCGCGACGTTCGGGTTCTGCAGCACCCACGCGATCGCGAGCTGCGGCATCGACAGCCCCGCCTGCTCCGCGATCGGCTTGAGACGCTGCACCGCGGTGAGGATGTCGTCCTGCAGGAAGCTCTTGATGAAGCCCGCACCCGAGTTCTGATCCGTCGCCCGAGACCCCTCCGGCACCGGCTGACCCGGGAGGTACTTCCCGCTCAGCACACCCTGCGCCATCGGCGACCAGACGATCTGCGAGATGCCGAGCTCCTCCGACGTGGGGACGACCTTGCCCTCGATGACCCGCCACAGCATGGAGTACTGCGGCTGGTTCGAGATGAGCTGGATGCCGAGCTGCTTCGCCAGGGCGTGCCCCTCACGGAGCTGCTCCGCGGTCCACTCCGAGACGCCGATGTAGAGCGCCTTGCCCTGACGGACGACGTCGGCGAAGGCCTGGAACGTCTCCTCCAGCGGGGTCTCGTAGTCGAAGCGGTGCGCCTGGTAGAGATCGACGTAGTCGGTGCCGAGGCGCTGCAGCGAGCCGTTGATCGACTCCACGATGTGCTTCCGGCTCAGGCCGGTGTCGTTCGGACCCTTGGGGCCGGTCGGGAAGTAGACCTTGGTGAAGATCTCGAGGCTCTCGCGACGCTGGCCCTCCAGAGCCTTGCCGAGCACGACCTCGGCGGCCGTGTTCGCGTAGGTGTCCGCGGTGTCGAACGTGGTGATGCCGGCGTCCAGGGCGGCGTGCACGGTCTTGACCGCGGCGTCGTCCTCGACCTGCGAGGCGTGCGTGACCCAGTTGCCGTACGTGATCTCCGAGACCTTGAGACCGCTGTTGCCGAGATAGCGATAGTTGACCATGGACCCACGCTAGTCCCGCCAGGGGAACGGCGGGCCGGATCGGCCGCGATCGTCAGGCCGTGGCAGGGGTCGGCCCACGGCGGCCGGATGTGATCGCGGCCCCGACCAGCACGCCGACCGCGGAGAGCGCGCTGACCGCGTACAGGGGCAGGGCCCACGGGGAGGCGTCGGCGCCGCTGATCCCGAAGGTGTCGGCGAGGCCCATGCCCGGGCCGAACGACGCGACGAAGTAGGCCGGCGCCCCGCCCATGAGCAGCGCGAGGAAGGTCATGCTGGCCACCACCGCGGGCGCCCGGGTGAGGAGGCAGACGACGGCCGTCCCGATGGCCAGGCACACGCCCGCACCGAGGATGCCGAGGACCGTCGGCGGCATGAGGCTCTCCCCGGCGTTCGACATCGCGGCCCGGACCTCGTCGAGAGAGAGGCCGCCCGGGGCCGCGGCGAGCGGATTGAGCACGAGGATCTGCACCGCGGCGAGGGCGGCGTACGCGGTGACGGCGAGCACGCCCGCGACGCAGATCCAGAGGGTGGGGCGCGGCACCGGTGTCATGCGGTCACCCTAGGCAGGGCTGCTGAGAGTCTCCCGGTACTCGCGCCAGGCATCGCCCAGGCGGCGCACTCCCTCGGTGAGCACGTCGTCCGGCGCGGTGAACGGCAGGCGCACATGGTCGTCCGGCGCGGCGGCCGAGACCGCGAAGGCCCCGGTGCCCGCGATCGAGACCCCGTGCGCCGCGGCGACGCGCGCGAGAGCCGATGCGGAGCCGCGAGGCAGCGCCGCCCACAGCGCGAGTCCACCCCGTGGGGCGTCGGAGGTCCAGTCAGGGAGATGCGCGGCCATCAGCTCCTGCAGCAGGAGGAGCCGCTGCTGGTGCACGCGGCTGTTGGCGCGGCGGAGCTCCGTCGCGTGCGCGATGAGGTCGAGCGCGAGGAGCTGGCCGGGCACGCTCGTGGACTGGTCGGCAAGCTGCCGGGCACCCCGGAGCCTCCGCACCAGCACGGGGTCGGCCCGCAGCCACCCGATCCGCAGCCCGGCCCAGGCCCACTTCGACACGGACTCGACGACGAGTACCGGGGCATCCGGCCGTTCCGACGCGAGCGTGGGCGGCACGACCCCGTCGAACGAGATCCCGGCGACGACACGGTCCTCGATCACGGGGACCCCGTACTGCGCGGCGAGCTCGGCCACGCGGTGCCGGGCCGCCGCGGGAAGTCGCGTCCCCGTCGGATTCTGGTGGTGCGGATTGAGCGCGACGAGCACAGGACGAAGCCGGGCCATCGCCTGCTCCAGCGCTTCGACGTCGAGGCCGTCCGCGCCCATCGGCACGCCGTGCACGGTGCCACCGCGCAGCCCCACGGAGTCGGTCACGCCCGGCCAGGTGATCTCCTCCGCGAGCACGACGTCACCCGGTTCCACGAGCGCGTTGACGACGAGGCTGATGGCCTGCTGCGCGCCGTGGGTCACGAGGATCTGCTCGGGCGTGGTCGGCGTCCCCTCGGCACGGTACATGTCGGCGATGAGTTCGCGGAGCGCGGGGAGCCCGGCCGGGTCGGTCTCCGGGAGCAAGGCGAGGTCGAGCCGCGGCTGGTGGTCGCGGATGAGCTGGACACCGAGGTCCGGGATCTGCGGCACCGTGCGGAGCAGATCGATCGCGTTGGGGAGAGCCGAGAACAGGGCCTCGCCGCGGCCGGGACGGCGGTCAGCCGCGGGCGCCGTCCTCGCGCCCGAGACCCTCGTTCCGCTGCCCTGCCGGCGCTCGACGAGGCCCTGCTCGGCGAGAGAGGCATAGGCGGACACGACCGTGCCCCGCGAGACCGCGACCACCGCGGCGAGAGCGCGTTCGGCAGGCAGGCGGTCGGCGGGGCGCAGCTCACCGCCGCTGATCAGGGCGGCGATCGCCGCGGCGAGTCGCGTGGAGAGCGTGCCGTCGCCGTGCGCCCAGCGGCCGAGGCGTGCGGCGAGGGCGGTCGCGGACACCTCCCCGGCCTGGACGAGGGGCCCGGGGACCGATCCGTGGGCCACCGGCACCGCATTGGCCCTGTCGAGGGTGTCCATGAGATCTGATTCTGGACCAATGACAGTTCTCACGACCAGCTTCGGGCTCGATCTCGGTCCAATCGACCCGGATTGGACCATCGGCGAGCTCCTCGCATGGCTCGAGGACGACGCCCGCACGCACGACCCATCCCTCCGCGAACCGCTCGCCCGCATCGAGGCCGCCGTGACCGGCACCCCGTGGCCGACCGCCCCGTCCCCGGTGGCCCCGTCCACGGTCGCCCTGATCCGCTCCCTCGCGGTGGCGTCTCGGTCCGGGGGCCTCTCCCGCGTTCGAATCGCCCACTTTGCTCCGAATCCGGCCGGAATGGAGCAAAGTGCGCGACTCGAAACGAGTCAGGTGGCCTGAGCCCCGGCGCCGGAGGCGGGAGTGGTGACGATGTCGGCGCGGTCGCGGAAGCCCTCCGCCGTGACCCTGTCCAGCGCGACCTGCTTGCGGATGGCCAGAGCCTTCTCGTACAGGCTGGGGTCGCCGTAGCTCGTGAGCACCTTCACCAGCACCGGCAGCAGCTCGATCATGAAGAACAGCGCGGCGATGAGGATGTGCGCCCAGAGGATCGCGGGCTCCTTCTCGCTCAGGCGATTGAGGCCGCTGATCTGGCTCAGCAGCCCCACCGCCCCGGCGTTGCCCTGCGCCACGGAGTCGGCGCGGGCGTTGTAGGCCGCGAGAGCCTGCTCGTACGTGTCACGCGCGGCGGGGAGCTCGTCCTTCGCCTGCTGACGGTTCTGGGACTCCGAGGCCGTGGTGTTCTCCTTGGCGGCGCTTCCTGCAGCGGCGAGCTCCTCGTTCGCGGTACGGAGCTGGGCCGCGAGCGCGTCGTAGGTCTGCTGGGCCTCGGCGAGCTGAGCCTGGGCGGCCTGAGAGCTCGCGCCCTCGCCGTTCACGCCGGTGCAGCCGGGGACGGTGCCCGCGCCCTCGCCCGTGAGCTCGCACTGGTACAGCGTGCGCGCCTGGTCGATCACGGCCTGCTGCTCCGTGAGCTTGGCCGTCAGGTCGTCGACCGTGGACTGGGCGGCGGACTCGGTCGCCGACGACGACTCGGTCCCCGCGACGATACCCGTGGCGGCCTGGTTCTCCAGTGCCGCGACGCGCTCGGACGCCGCGTCGAGCGCCTTCTTCTCGGGTCCGGTCTCGAGCGCCTCCTGATCGGCCTGCGCCTGGACGATGTTGGTCGCGGCGACCTCGCGGGAGATGTCGTTGTGGAAGATCTGCAGCACGAGCGGTTCCGCCACGACGAATCCGATGATCGCCGCCATGATCACGCGGGGGATCGCGAGGCCGATGAGCTTCCAGACGTTGCGGGTCGACGTCATGGTCGAGGTGAGGAAGCGGTCGAGGTTGAAGATGATCAGCGCCCACACGATCGCGAGCGGGATGGCGAGCCAGACCGCTGCGCGCACGCCGGTCGTGAGGGCGAAGAGCATGGAGATCGCGCTGACCAGGGCGGTGCCGGCGAGCACGAAGAACATCTGCACGAACCGCGGGGTCTCGCCGGGGACCCGGTCGAGGATCTCGCCCTCGGCCCCGCCGAGGATCGCGAGAGCACGGAGGCGCTCGGCGGCGGTGCGACGACGACGCGGCTTCCGAACGCGCTGCGGGCGGACCTTTCGCTCGGGGACGGGCTCCGCGTCGACCGGAGCGTCGGGCGCCGTCACCGGCTCGGGCGTCGGGTCGTCGGACGCGACGTCGGGCTGCGCGGACGTGTCGCCGGTCGGCTCGTACTCGCGCAGGAAGTCGAGGTCATCCGTCTCGGCGTTCGGGTCGCCGTCGAGGATGATCCGACCCTGCGAGTCGAAGCGACCCGGGCGGTGGGCGGAATAGGGCATCCCGATAATCTACGAAACTCCGCCTGTGCATACCGTGGAAGATCCCTTGGACGGGCCTTCGAGTCGCGCGAATGGTTGCATCCAGGCCGGATGTGGAGCCAGGTGAGCGATTCGAACCGGGGTCAGGCCATCGCCGCGGCGGCAGCCTCGTCCTCGGTCGTCGCGACGAGCTGCCCGCAGGCGCCGTCGATCTCCTTGCCGCGGGTGTCGCGGAGGGTCGTCGGGATGCCGGCGTCGTTCAGCCGCCGCACGAACTCGTCCGTGACGTCCTTCTCCGACGAGGTCCAGATCGAGCCCGGCGTCGGGTTCAGCGGGATCGGGTTCACGTGCACCCACCCGCGACCGCGCTGGTTGAGCTTGTCCGCCAGGAGGTCTGCCCGCCACGCATGGTCGTTCATGTCCTTGATGAGGGCGTACTCGATGGACACGCGGCGCCCGGTCTTGGCGTAGTAGTCGTAGGCCGCATCGAGCGCCTCGTCGACCTTCCACCGCGAGTTCACGGGGATGAGCTCGTCGCGCAGGTGGTCGTCGGGGGCGTGCAGCGACAGGGCGAACGTGACGGGGATGTTCTCGTCGGCGAGCTTGCGGATCGCGGGCACGAGCCCCACCGTCGACACGGTGATACCCCGGGCGCTCATGCCGAGACCGTCGGGCTGCGGGGCGACCATGGTGCGCACCGCGTCCATGACCCGCTTGTAGTTGGCGAGCGGCTCCCCCATGCCCATGAAGACGATGTTGGAGACGCGCTCCATGCTGTGATCATCGCGCTTCTTGCCGCCCAGCTCGCCGTTCGCGATGGCCCGATTGGCCCGGACGATCTGCTCGATGATCTCGGCGGTGGACATGTTGCGCGTCAGCCCCGCCTGGCCCGTGGCGCAGAACGGGCAGTTCATGCCGCAGCCGGCCTGGCTCGACACGCACAGCGTGATGCGGCCGGGGTAGCGCATGAGGACCGACTCGACGAGCGCGCCGTCGTGCAGACGCCAGAGGAACTTGATGGTGTCGCCGCGGTCGGTCTCCAGCCGCCGCACCTCGGTCATGAGGGGCGGGAGCATGCCGGCGACGAGCTCGTCGCGGATACCGGCGGGGAGGTCCGTCATCTCCGCGGGGTCGGACGTGTAGTGGCGGAAGTAGTGCGTGGCGAGCTGCTTGGCGCGGAACCCGGGGAGTCCGAGCTCCTTCACCTTGTCGATGCGCTCGGCCGGGGTGAGGTCGGCGAGGTGGACCGGCGGCTTGCCGCGCTTCGGGCTCGCGAACTGCAGCAGGGGGCGCCCCTCGGCGTCCTTCTTCTGGGTCCACCCCTCGGTCGCGGGGCGCACCTGCGGGGCCCGTGTCTCGCGGATCGCCCCCGAACGGGACGACGCGGGCGCGGTCGCGGGGCGCGTGTCGGGTGTGCGGGGGTTCTCGGCCATCCCTCCAGGGTACCGGGATGCGGGTGGGAGGCGCCTGGGCACGATCCCTGTCGCGGAGCGGGGCCGACACTACTTGTAATGACAAGTTGCCGTGCGGAAGAATGGGCGCATCCCCCTCGATCAAGGAGCAGCATGTCCGACCGTCTCGCCCGCGCCCGCACCACCGGCATCCTCGCCGTCCTCCGCGCCCCGTCGCCGGAGCTGGCTCTGGAGGCGTCGGAGGCGATCATCCGCGGCGGAGTCTCCGGTATCGAGGTGACCTTCTCGACCCCCGACGCACCGGCCGTGATCCGAGAGCTCATCGCCCGCCACGGAGACGCCGCGTACATCGGCGCCGGCACCGTCACGACGGCGGAGCAGGCGACCCAGGCCGCCGACGCGGGTGCCGCCTTCCTCGTCAGCCCGGGAACCCTCCCCGACCTCACGCGCGCCATGATCGACACCGGCCGCGTCGTGATGACCGGCGCGATGACGCCGACGGAGGTCATGGGCGCCCTCGAACTCGGCGTCGACGTCGTGAAGATCTTCCCCGCCTCGCTCGGTGGCCCCTCCTACCTCGGTGCGCTGCGCGGGCCGTTCCCCGACGCTCCCCTGATGCCCACGGGAGGCGTGAAGCCCGACAACCTCGCCGACTGGTTCGCCGCCGGCGCGGTCGCCGTCGGTGCCGGTGGAGACCTCGCGAACGGCACCGCGATCGCGAACGCGGACTGGGCCGAGATCGAGGAGCGCGCGGCGCGCTTCGCGGCCGCGCTCGCTGCCACGCGGGGCTGAGCCGTCGACCTCCGGGATCATTTGGTATACCGGATGCATGTGGATGCGGCGGAGTGCGGCGGTCGGCGTCCTCGCGGGGACACTGCTCCTCGCCTCGGCCTGCACCGCTGCACCCTCGTCGCCCCACACGGCACCGATCCCGGAGGTTCCCATGACCGACGCCACGTCCGACCTGCTCGCCGCCGCCGCCGCGGGAGACGGTGACGCCGTCCGCCGCGCGCTCGACACGGGTGCCGACATCGAGGCCCGCGGCGACGGCGGCATGACTCCCCTGATCGCGGCCACCAAGGCGAACCACGTCGACGCGGCACGTCTCCTAATCGAGGCCGGCGCCGACGTGAACGCGAAGGACGACATCCAGGACTCCGCCTACCTCTACGCCGGCGCCCGCGGGCATGACGAGATCCTGCGGATGACCCTGGCGCACGGCGCCGACCTCCGCAGCACGAACCGCTTCGGCGGCACCGCGCTGATCCCCGCGTCCGAGCGCGGCCTGCTGCCGACGGTCGAGATCCTGCTGGACGCCGGAGTCGACCCCGATCACATCAACAACCTCGGCTGGACCGCCCTGCACGAGGCGATCGTGCTCGGCGATGGGTCCGCCCGCTACGTCGAGGTGGTGCGCGCTCTCCTCGACGGCGGCGCCGATGCGACCATCCGCGACGGCGACGGGGTGCTGCCGCTGGACCTTGCGACCGACCGCGGGTACGACGCCATCGCCGCTGAGCTCCGGCGGTGACAGCACTCGATCCCTGGGCCTGGGCCGCGCTCGGCGTGGCCGCGGTCGTCATCGGGATCTCGAAGACCGCTCTTCCGGGCGGCAGCATCCTCGCGATCGCCCTGTTCGCCGCGGTCCTCCCCGCCCGCACCTCCACGGCGGCGACACTTCTGCTGCTGATGGTGGGCGACGTCTTCGCGCTCCTCGCCTATCGACGGCACGCCCACTGGCCCACGCTGCTTCGGCTCGCACCGGCGGTCGTGGCCGGACTCCTCCTCGGCTTCGCCTTCCTCGCTCTGACCGGAGACGGGGTCGTGCGCCGCGCCATCGGCGTGATCCTGCTGCTGATGATCGCCGTGACGCTGTGGCGGCGATGGCGGCAGGCGCGGGCGGAGCAGGAGGCGGCGGCGCGGGGCGGCGCGCTGCTGGCCGGCGTCTACGGCACGCTCGGCGGCTTCACGACCATGGTGGCCAACGCGGGCGGGCCGGTCATGTCGATGTACTTCCTCGCCACGCGGACACCCGTCCAGGTCTTTCTCGGCACCTCCGCCTGGTTCTTCGCGATCATCAACGTGATCAAGGTGCCGTTCCTGGCCGGGATCGGACTGTTCACCGGGCCCGTGCTGCTCACCGATGCGATCCTCGCGCCGCTCGTGGTGCTCGGCGCGCTGCTCGGGCTGCGGGTGGCGCGGCGCCTGGACCAGCGGCTCTTCGACCGCATCGTGATCGTGCTGACGATCCTCGGCGCCGTGTACCTGCTGCTCTAGCCCTTGGACAGGCTCTAGCCCTTCGACGGACTCAGGGGCCCAAGCGTGGGTCGCTGAGCCTGTCGAAGCGCATCAGTCCAGGAAGATGTCCGGGAACAGCGCGCTGTCCGGAGTCCCGGGGACGGCGGCGTAGCCCGAGAAGTCGGTGACGCCGTTCGCCTCGAGCACGTCCTCCACGATCAGCGACTGTCCCGTGTACGTGCGCGCCGACTGGGTGAGCACGGCGTAGGCGGCGTCGGCGTAGATGTCGGCCGTCCGGCTCGCGGCCATCACCTTGTCGCCGCCGAGGAGGTTCTGCACCGCGGCCGTCGCGATCGTCGTGCGCGGCCACAGCGTGTTGGCGGCGATGCCGTCGGCCGCGAACTCCGCCGCGAGTCCGAGCGTGACCATCGTCATCCCGTACTTGGCCAGCGTGTACCCGGTGTGCGCGCCCAGCCACTTCGGCGTGGGATTCAGGGGCGGCGAGAGGGAGAGGATGTGCGGGTTCTCGGCGTCCTTGAGGATGGGCACGGCGGCCCGGGAGAGCATGAAGGTGCCGCGGACGTTCACGTCCTGCATCAGGTCGTACTTCTTCGCGGAGAGGTCGAGCGACCGGGAGAGGTCGATGACGCTGGCGTTGTTGAGGACGATGTCGATCCCGCCGAACTCGCCCTGCGTCTTCATGACGGCCTCGGTGATCTGGTCGTCGTCCCGCACGTCGCCCACGATCGGCAGGGCCTGGCCGCCGGCGGCGCGGATCTGCTCGGCCGCACTGTGCACGGTGCCCTCGAGCTTCGGGTGCGGGGTGTCCGTCTTCGCGAGCATCGCGATGTTCGCCCCGTCCGCGGCCGCGCGCAGGGCGATCGCGAGGCCGATCCCGCGGCTGCCGCCCGACATGAGGATGGTCTTTCCGGCGAGTGTGCTCATGGTTCTCGTTTCGAATCGCTTGATTGGCTGGATTTCCGGGTCGAATCGGGTCATTCGGGCGATTCGAAGCCGGGGAGGGGTTACCGCGGGGCCATGCGGATGGCGCCGTCGAGGCGGATGGTCTCGCCGTTGAGGTAGCCGTTCTCGACGATCTGCTGCACGAGGGCGGCGTACTCGTCCGGGCGTCCGAGGCGAGCGGGGAACGGCACCTGCTGCCCGAGGGAGTCCTGCGCCTCCTGCGGAAGCCCCATGAGCATCGGGGTCTCCATGATGCCGGGGGCGATCGTGCACACGCGGATGGCATGACGGGCGAGCTCGCGGGCGATCGGGAGGGTCATGGCGTGCACGCCGCCCTTGGACGCCGAGTACGCCGGCTGCCCGATCTGTCCGTCGAAGGCCGCGACGCTCGCGGTGTTGACGATGACCCCCCGCTCCTCGTCGTGCAGCTCGTTCGCGGCGATGACGGCGGCGGCCTGGGAGATCACGTTGAACGTGCCGACGAGGTTGATGCGCACGATGCGCTCGAAGTCGGCGAGCACGGCGGGCTTGCCGTCCCGGTCGAGCACCTTGGCGGGCGGGGCGATGCCGGCGCAGTTCACGACCACCCGCAGCGGCGCGGCGGCCTGTGCCGCGGCGACGGCGGCCTTGACCTCGTCGACGCTCGTCACATCCGCGGGGACGAAGAGACCGCCGAGCTCGGACGCGATCTCCTCCCCCTTCGACGAGCCGAGGTCGATGATCGTGACGTGCGCGCCCGCGGCCGTGAGCCGACGGGCGGTGGCCAGCCCGAGTCCGGAGGCGCCGCCGGTGACGAGGGCACCCTGTCCGCTGATCTGCATCTGATGTTCTCCTTCGAACGTCGTCGTGCGACATGCCTGGAACGCAGTCCCAGCCTATGCGGTTCTTGGTGTCACCGCAGGCCCGCCGCGTCGACCCGAGCCTACGACACGGAGGTCGGGCAGGATGAGGAGGTGAGCATTCCCGCAGCCTCCGTCGAGGTCCCCACCCGGGTGCGCGAACTCGCCGCCGGGGCCGCGCTGACCCCGGTGTGGCGCAACGCGATCGGCGGCCTGACCTTCCGCACGGACGACGGCCGCTACATCAAATGGGGTCCCCGCGATCCCGAGGCGAACCTGCGTGACGAGGCCGAGCGGATGCGCTGGGCCCGCACCTGGATCACGGTGCCCGAGGTGCTCTCCCAGGGCGAGGATGAGGCGCACGAGTGGCTCGTGACCGCGGCCCTCCCCGGCAGCAGCGCCGTGGATCCGCGGTGGGCCGCCTCTCCGGAGGCCGCCGTCCGCGCGGTCGGGCTCGGCCTGCGCCTGCTGCACGACGCGCTCCCCGTCGCGGAGTGCCCGTGGACGTGGAGCCCGGAGGAGCGCATCGCGAACGCGGCCGCCCGCGGCACGCCGGTGCCGACGGAGCTGCACACGCCGCCGTCGGTCGACCGGCTCGTGGTCTGCCACGGCGACACGTGCCTGCCGAACACCCTGCTCAACGACGACGGCCACCCGCTCGCCCATGTCGACCTCGCCGCGCTCGGGGTCGCCGACCGATGGGCGGACATCGCCGTCGCCGCCATGAGCACGCTGTGGAACTTCGGACCCGGCTGGGAGGACACCCTCATCGCGGCCTACGGCGTCGAGCCCGACCACGTCCGGCTGGAGTACTACCGACGCCTCTGGAACGAGACCTGATCCCGCCCCGGCTCACGCCTCCGGGTGCGCGTCGCTCAGGAGGCTCCCGTCGGCGGGGCGCCGATCCCACGAGGGCTTCCGCAGCGCGTAGAAGAGCAGTGGCGGGGCGCCGAGCACGACGATCACCGCCCCGACGATCCACGGGTACGCGGCCGCCGGGAACGCAGTGAAGCCGTCGGGCGGGATGAAGGCGAGCAGGAACGCCGCGAGGCAGGCGAAGAACCCGACCCCGGCGACGAACGGGAGGGCCTTCACGCGGTAGGCACGGGGGACGTCCGGTGCCTTCCGCCGCAGCACCATCGCCGAGGCGAACATGAGCATGTACATGATGAGGTACAGCGCGGCGGCCATATCGATCAGCGCGACGAAGGCCGCGCTGACGTTCGGCACGATGATGAAGATCGCCGCGAGGATCGTGACGATGGTCCCCTGGAGCATGAGGATGCCCGACTGGACCCCGGCCTTGTTCCGCTTCTGCAGCAGCGGCGGGAGCAGCCCCGTCTCCGCCGCCGCCAGCACGCCCTTGGACGGACCGGCGACCCACGTCACGACCGAGGCGAGGGCACCGGCGGCGATGAGCGCGGAGACCACGGCCGTCGCCCACCCCATGTCCCAATGGTCGAAGTACTCCCCGAACGCGAGCATGATGCCGTTCGTCAGCCCGAGCTCCTTCTTCGGCACCGCGACCGCGATCGCGATGGTCGGCAGGATGAAGACAAGCAGGATGAGGCCTGCGGCGAGGAACACCGAGCGCGGGTAGCCCTTGCCCGGATCCTTCATCTGGTTCACGTGCACCGCGTTGACCTCCATGCCGGCGTAGGCCAGCACGTTCGACACGATCAGCACGATGGAGGCGAGACCCGTGAACGGCGGGATCACCGCCGAGGCCTCGAGCGGCACCTGGCTCTTCTCTCCGCTGAAGACCCACACCGCGCCGAACACGATGAGCAGCACCGCGGGGAAGAGCGTGCCGAGGATGCCGCCCCAGGAGCCGAGCTTGGCGAAGAGATCGCCGCCGCGGAGGGTGACCAGGGTGGCGCCCCAGTAGCAGACGATGATGATGACGGCGGTGAAGAACCCAGAGCTGGACAGCGAGGGGTCGAGGAAGACGAAGGCGAGAGCGCCGGCCACGAACGCGAGCTGTGTGGGGAACCAGACGACGTTCTGGATCCACTGCAGCCACACCGCGGTGAAGCCCCACCGGTTGCCGAGGGCCTCGCGCACCCACACGTACACCCCGCCCTTCCAGCCCGTCGCGAGCTCCGCGGCGACGAGGGCGGTGGGGACGAGGAAGAGCACCGCGGGGATGAGGTACAGCGTGATGCTGCCGAGGCCGTAGATCGCCATCGCGGGCAGGGACCGCAGGCTCGCCACGACGACGAGGGTGAGCAGGGCGAGCTGGCCGATGCCGAGGACGGCGACGGCGGGACGGGAGATGCGCGGCGTGGAGGCGGCGCCGGCGGCACCGGACTGCGGGGCGGACATGTCGGCCCCCTAGTGGTGGAACGCCGAGTCGGGGTGGTCGGACGGCATGGGAACCGTGAGCGCGTCGAGGTGGGCCACCTCGGCGGTGATGGCGTCGAGCAACTCGGCGGCCAGATCCATGCTGAGTCCGTTGCGCACGACGATCCGCTGCACCGTGAGGTCCTGGAGATCCGCGGGCATGGGGTAGGCGGGCACGAGCCAGCCGCGCATCCGGAGCCGATCCTGCAGGTGGTAGAGCGTCCACTTGTCGGTGTGCCCGTCCTTCAGGCGCCAGGCGAAGACGGGGATGTCGCTCCCGTCGTTCCACAGCTCGAACGCGTCGAGCTTCGCGATCCCCGCGGACAGGAACTTCGCCACGTCCTGCGAGGCCTGCTGCACGGCCCGGTAGCCCTCGAACCCGAGGCGGAGGAACAGGTAGTACTGCAGCAGCACCTGAGCGCCAGGGCGGGAGAAGTTCAGGGCGAAGGTCGGCATCTCCCCGCCGAGATAGCTCACCTGGAACACCAGGTCCTCCGGCAGCCACTGCGCGTCGCGCCAGACCACCCAGCCGAGACCGGGGTAGACGAGACCGTACTTGTGCCCCGAGGTGCTGATCGAGTGCACGCGCTCCAACCGGAAGTCCCAGACCAGGTCGGGCTGGAGGAACGGGGCGATCATCGCGCCCGAGGCGCCGTCCACGTGGATCGGGATGTCGAGACCCGTCTTCTCCTGGATCGCATCCAGCGCCGCGGCGATCTCGGCCACCGGCTCGTACATGCCGGTGTAGGTGACGCCCATGATGGCGACGACCCCGATGGTGTTCTCGTCCACGTACTTCTCGAGGTCGTGTCCGTCGAGCGTCTTGTGCTCCTCGCTGATGGGCACGTAGCGCGGTTCGACGTCGAAGTAGTTGCAGAACTTCTCCCAGCACACCTGCACGGCGCTCGACATCACGAGGTTCGGCGTGGAGGTGTCCTTGCCGGCGGCACGGCGGGCCTGCTGCCAGCGACGCTTGAACGCGAGACCGCCGAGCATGCACGCCTCGGAGGAGCCGATGGTCGAGGTGCCGATGCTCTTCGCCGCGTCCGGCGCCTTCCAGAGGTTCGCGAGCATGTGCCAGCAGTTGTCCTCGATGGCGGCGGTCTGCGGATACTCGTCCTTGTCGATCATGTTCTTGTCGAAGGAGGCCATGTAGACCTGCTTCGCCTCGTCGTCCATCCAGGTGCTGACGAAGGTGGCGAGGTTGAGGCGCGCGTTGCCGTCGAGGATGGTCTCGTCCTCGACGATCTGCTTCGCCGTCGCGGGAAGCGACTCGGAATCCGGGATGACGTGTCGCGGTGCGACGGTGGCCTCACCCGGCCGCGTGAAGAGCGGCTGGTCGTCGGCGGAGGAGATGCTCATGGGACGTCCCTTTCGGTCGGTGTCGATTGGCACTGTCTCCAGCGGACGCTAGACCGGCCACTCGCGCCACCTCTACGGGCCCTCGTCCGAAAGGGGTGAGGGTCAGGACGGCCCGAGGATGAAGTTCCAGGCGCCGGTCGCGACCGCAGCGGCGATCGCCGTCGCGGAGATCGCGGCCCCGACGGCGAGCAGAATCCACTCCGGCGCGCCGAAGCGCGACTCCCGCGCCCACGTCCGCCGTCCCGCCGCCCCGAAGCCGCGTGCCTCCATCGCGGTCGCGAGCTTGGCGCCGCGGCGGATCGACAGCACGAGCAGGGCGAAGGCCATGCCGAGGAAGCGGCGGATGCGTCCGCGGTCGGCGACGCCGCGCGCCCGGCGGGCGAGCTCGAGGGCGCGCCAATCGTCGAGGAACAGTCCGGCCATGCGCAGGCCGGCGAGCGCACCCAGCACGAAACGGGCCGGAAGCCGAAGGATCTGCCCGAGGCCGTCGGCGAGGTCCGTGGGATCGACCGTGATGAAGAGCACCACCGAGGGCAGGGCGATCGCGAGCACCCGGAGCATCGTGGCGACGGCGAGCGCGAGCGACCCCTCGCTGATGCGGAGCACGAACCAGTCGACGTAGACGGCGCCGCTCGTCTCGCCGTAGAGGGCGATGGTGAGACCGGTCAGCGGCGCCGCGAGCCAGACCGGCCACGTGCGCACCCAGAACTCCCGCCAGCCGATGCCGGCGAAGAGGAACAGCACCGCCTCGAGCACCAGCGCGACAGCCGCCGACACCGGGTCGAGGGTGAGGACCAGCGGCACGGCGATGAGCGCGCTGACCCCGAGCTTCGCGACCGGATTGATCCGGGCGACGACGCCGGTGCGGGTGGGCGCGGGGGCGAGAGCCGTCATGCCGACGCCCCCAGCGCGAACCGCGTGGCGTGCAGGGCGCGCACCACGTCGAGATCGTGGGTGATGGTGACGATCGCGGAGCCCTCGTCCCGCAGGGCGGCGAGCATCGCGACGAGCTCGGCCCAGGTGCGGGCGTCCTGACCGAACGTCGGCTCGTCGAGGATCAGCACCCGGGGTCGCGTGGCGATCGCGGCCGCGACCGTGAGCCGGCGCTTCTCTCCACCCGAGAGCGTGTACGGATTCGCGGCCCCCAGATGCGCCAGCCGCAGCCGGTCGAGCAGCTCGTCGACACGGGCCTCGATCTCGCCTTCGGAAAGACCCAGGGCGCGGGGGCCCACCGCGAGCTCCTCGCGCACCGTCTTGCCGAGGAGCTGATGTTCCGGCTCCTGGAACACCATCCCGATCCGCGTGAGGAGCTCGCGGGAAGCCCAGCGGATCGGCGACGGATCCGCCCCCTGCGCGAGCACCGGGGCCGCGGACACGGCGCCGCTGACGGGAGGGAGGAGTCCGGCGAGGGTCAGACCCAGCGTGGACTTGCCTGCACCGTTGGGCCCGGTGATCGCGACCGCTTCACCCGCACGCACCTCCAGGTCGATGCCGTGTGCCACCGGACGTCCCTTCACCCGTGCGACCGCGAGGCCGCGCGCCGACAGCAGCACCTCCCCGGGGGCCGCCCGCGGTGCCGACGGCTCGGCGGGCGGCCGGCCGGGCACCCAGACGCCGTCCGCGGCCAGGCGCTCGCCCTGCGCACCGAGCACATCCGCGGGAGTGCCGTCCGCCACCACCCCGCCGGCCCCCAGCACGATGACCCGCGTGAGGAGCGGCAACCACACCTCGAGCCGATGCTCCACGACCACGAGGGTGGCGGGACGCGTGGCGAGCATCCGCTCCACCGCCTCCCTGACCTCGCGCACGCCCTCCGGATCGAGGTTCGCCGTCGGCTCGTCGAGCAGCACCAGCCCGGGGCCCATCGCCAGCATGCCGGCCAAGGCGAGGCGCTGCTTCTGACCGCCGGAGAGCGCCGCGGTCGGGTGATCGAGCGGCACGTCCAGTCCGACGCCGGCCATCGCGGCCTCGACGCGGGGCCAGATCTCGGCACGCGGCACCCCGAGGTTCTCGCACCCGAAGGCGACGTCATCGCCGGCACGGGCGAGGATCACCTGCGAGTCGGGGTCCTGGAGCACGAGCCCGGCCCGCCCGCGGGCCGCCGCGGCGGGTTCGCCATCGACGAGCAGCGCGCCTTCGCTCTCCCCCTCCTCCTCACCGCCGAGCACACCGGCGAGACCGTGCAGCAGCGTCGACTTCCCCGCGCCGGAGGCGCCGAGCACGAGCACGCGCTCGCCGGGCTCGATGCGGAACGAGACGTCGCGCAGCGCCCAGGCGAGGCGGCTCGCGTGTCGCCAGCCCCAGCCACGGGCCTCGACGCCGGCGGGAGCGAACTGCCCGGACATCAGACGCGGACGCGCGCCTCGCGCCCGGAGCCGAACCGGTCCAGAGCCCCGGTCGCCGCGATGCCACAGGCGAGCACCCACGACAGCGCACCGGCGATGACCGCCCCGGAGATCACGGTGCTCACGAGGTAGATCGTCGTGAAGGCGGGACCGGAGCCGGCATACCAGAGGACGAGGTTGTTGATGCCGCCCGCGAGCGCGGCACCGGCCCCGGCGAGGATCGCGACGGGCAGCGACCAGCGGCGGTAGAAGAACAGCAGGAAGACCAGCTCGGCGCCGAGACCCTGCACGAGACCCGCCTCGAGCGTGAGGAAGCCGCCCCACTGGTTGCCGATGAGCGCCGAGACGACGGCGGCCAGCAGCTCGACGTAGATCGCGGCACCCGCCTTGCGGATGATGAGCCCGCCGAGCACACCCGCGAAGAGCCACGGGCCGTCGAGGAGCCCTTGGAGGCCGGGAAGCAACGGCTCGAGCAGGGCCTTCGGCCCCAGGTATCCGACGTTCCAGGCCAGGAAGATCAGACCGGCGGCGACACCGAGGACGCTGGCGACGACGATGTCGATGACGCGCCAGCGCAGGTAGCCTCGCGCCGGAGCGGCCGTGGTGTTCCTCGACGGGGATGCGGACGTGGACGTACTCATGTGAACTCCTCCCTGCGCTGGCATGACCCAGATCAGGTTCGACGGTCGAAGCGCGATTCGCTCCCTCTCAGCCCGGCTCGCCGGACTCCCGTGGTTGTGCTGTCGATCCTACCGTCCGCGCGTCCCGCCCCGCGCACGGCGGATTCGGGGGCGGATTCGGTACCGTAAGCGAGTGACCGCTTCCGATCCCCCTGAAGAGGCGTCCGGCGGCGTCGGCGTCGACGCGCGGCCCGAAGACTCCGCACCCGCATCCGCCGCGCCCGCGGTCGATCATCCGGGTCCGGTTCCGGAAGCCGCGGCGTGGGCCGATGCCTCGGCACCGCCGACCGCGCTGACCTGGGTGGACCCGTCGATCGTCGCTGCGGCCTCATCGACGCCCGAGTTCGATGCCTCGGCCGGCACGGAGGAGGAGACGGGATTGCTGCGCGACGCCCGGCTGCGGCCCGCGTTCGCCGGACCCGGCCTGCTCGTCCCCCTCGGCGTCCTCGCCGGCCTCGTCGCCTCGTACGCCGGCACCACGCTGCTCTGGCCGCTGCATGAGATCGCCCCGACCGTCCAGGCGGTCGAGTTCACCCCCGTCGCCGCCCCCACCGCCGCGCTCGCCTGGCCGGCGGTCGGCGACGGGGCGGTCGGCATCGCCGGGATGACCACCGCGGCGTCGACCACCGCTCCGGTGAGCATCGCGAGCATCACGAAGGTCGTCAGCAGTCTCATGGTGCTGGACCGGCTGCCGCTGGCCCCCGGCGAACAGGGCCCGGAGTTCTCCTTCACCTACGCCGACAGCATCCGTTACTGGGACTATCGGATCGCCAATCAGTCAGCGCTCGATGTGCCGGTGGGCGGAGTGCTGACCGAGTACCAGCTTCTGCAGGGCACCCTGCTCGGTTCGGCGAACAACTACATCGACCGGCTGGCGTCGGAGATCTGGGGGTCCGACCGCGAGTTCGCCGCCGCGGCCGAGGTCTGGCTCGGCGAGCGCGGACTCTCCGGCATCACCGTGGTCACGCCGTCCGGATTCGACGAGCGCAACGTCGCCACCCCGGAGGCCCTCGTGGCCCTGGGCGAGATGGCGATGCGGAATCCGGTGTTCGCCGAGATCGTGGGCACCCGGTCCGTCGACCTGCCCGGGGCCGGGACGGTCGAGAACACGAACGGCATGCTCGCCGATCCGGGAGTCGTCGGCATCAAGACGGGCACCCTCGTCGGCTGGAACCTGTTGACCGCCAAGGACGTCGTCATCGGCGACGCGACGGTCCGGCTCTACGCCGCGGCATTGAACCAGGAGGACGACGAGGCGCGCCTCGCCCTTACCCGCGCCCTGTTCGCTCAGACGGAGGCAGCGTTGCAGGCCCAGGGCCCGGCCGTCCCGGCAGGCACGGTGGTCGGGCGCGTCCTCACCGTCTGGGGCGAGCGCGTCGATGTGGTCGCCGGTGAGGACGCCGATGTCGTGCTGTGGAACGGAGCGAGCGCGACGGCGACGCCGGTGTTCGATCTCGGAGAGGAACGCGAAGCGGACGGGACGGTCGGCACCCTGACCACGACCGGTCCCGTCGACAGCACCGAGACCGCCCTCGTCCTCGACGAGGACCTGGAGGGTCCGAGCCCGTGGTGGCGACTCACCCACCCCCTCGAGCTCTTCGGCATCGCCGGAGACGACTGAGCGCTGACGAACGACGCCCCACTCCGGATCCGGAGTGGGGCGTCGTTCGTGAGGCGGGTCAGGACGGAGACGTGGAGCCGTCAGCGCCGTCGTCGAGGAGTGCCCGAGCCGCTGCGGTCTCGGCCGCCGGGAGCTGGGCGCCGACCGCCGCTCCGGCCACCGCGTCCGTCGCCTGCTCCTGCGCGCTCGCCTCCTCGTCCGCGTCGCCGGTCACGACGACCGGCGAGGAGCCGGTGAGCGCGGCTTCGGCGTCGAGGTCGGTCGCCGCCTGCTCGAACTGCGACTGGTACAGGCGCCAGTACGCACCCTGTGCGGCGATGAGCTCGTCGTGCGTGCCCTTCTCCACGATGTCGCCGTGCTCCATCACGAGGATGAGGTCCGCGTCGCGGATGGTCGACAGACGATGCGCGATGACGAACGAGGTGCGCCCCTGCCGGAGCGCGGCCATCGCGTGCTGCAGCAGCAGCTCGGTGCGGGTGTCGACCGCCGATGTGGCCTCGTCCAGGATGAGGATCGACGGCTGCGCCACGAAGGCCCGTGCGATCGTGATGAGCTGGCGTTCACCGGCCGAGACGTTCGACGCGTCCTCGTCGAGCACGGTGTCGTACCCGTCCGGAAGGGCGTGCACGAAGCGGTCGACGTAGGTCGCCTTCGCCGCGGCGAGCACCTCCTCGTCCGTCGCGGTCGAGCGCCCGTAGCGGATGTTCTCGCGGATGCTCCCGGCGAAGAGCCAGGGGTCCTGGAGCACCATGCCGGTGCGGGACCGCAGCTCGTCGCGCGTGATGGTCGAGATGTCCTGACCGTCGAGCGTGATCCGCCCGCCGCTGAGCTCGTAGAACCGCATGATGAGGTTCACGAGCGTCGTCTTGCCGGCGCCGGTCGGCCCGACGATGGCGACGGTCTGTCCCGGTTCGACGCGGAACGACAGATCGGTGACGAGCGGCCGCTCCGGCGAGTAGGAGAACGAGACGTTCTCGAACTCGATCACGCCCTCCCCCTCGCGAAGCGCGGGGGCATCAGGATCGTCGGCCTCCTGCTCGTCGGCATCGAGCAGGCCGAACACCCGCTCCGCCGACGCGGTGCCGGACTGCACGACCGCGGCCATGCCGCCCAGCTCCGACAGCGGCTGGGTGAACTGCTGCGAGTACTGGATGAAGGCCTGCACGTCGCCGAGGCGCAGCTGCCCGCTCGCGACCATGAGGCCACCGAGCACCGCGATGCCGACATAGGTCAGGCTGCCGACGAAGGTCATCGCGGGCATGATGATGCCGGAGAGGAACTGCGCCTTGAAGCTCGCCTGGAACAGCTCCTCGTTCTCGGCCTTGAACTTGTCCAGAGCGTCCTGCTCACGGCCGAACACCTTGACCAGCGCGTGGCCGGAGAAGGCCTCCTCGACCCGGGCGTTGAGCCGGCCGACCTTGCGCCACTGCGTGCCGAAGGCCTTCTGCGAGCGCGGTCCGATGACGCCGAAGATCACGCCCATGAGCGGGAGTGCCACGAGCGCCACGAGGGCGAGCTGCCACGAGATCGAGAACATCATCACGAGCACGCCGATCACCGTCAGCACGGCGGTGAGGGCACCGGACAGCGACTGCTGCATGGTCTGGGTGATGTTGTCGATGTCGTTCGTCACGCGGGAGATCAGCTCGCCGCGCTGCACCTTGTCGAAGTACGCCAGCGGGAGCCGGTTGATCTTCGCCTCGACGGACTCCCGCAGGCGCCACATGGTCCGGACCATGATGACGTTGATGACGTACCCCTGCAGCCAGCTGAGGAAGGCGGCCACGACGTAGATCGCCAGGACGGCGGCGATCACCCAGCGCAGCGCGTCGAAGTCGATGCCGTCGCCGACCCGGAAGTCGCCGAGCGCTCCGACCTGATTGGCGAAGTCGGTCTGTCCGGCGTCGCGCAGGGCGTCGACCACCACGTCCTGCGGCGTCCCTGCCGGGAATCCCGGGAAGTCGCCGCTGGGCTGGCCGAGCTGGATGGAGATGAAGCCGCGGTAGACGATGTTCGTCGCCTCGGCGAGCACCTTCGGGGCGGCGACGGTCAGCACGACCCCGATCGCTCCGAGGATCGACACGAAGACGAACCAGACCGCGGAGGGCTTGAGCAGCCCGATCATGCGGGCGAAGCTCGGACCGAAGTGGTCGGCCTTGCCCGGTGCGACGCTGTCCCAGTCGCCGGAGTTCTGCCGTGCCTGCTCGGCGAGCTCGGCCTCGTACTGCTCCTCGGCAGTGAGCTCCCGCTCGGTCGTGGGCGCGGCGGCCGCACCCCGTCCGCGACGGCGCCGGGTCTCGGCCCCCTGGGTCCCGGAGCTTGCCCCCTGGGTCCCCGAGCTTGTCGAAGGGTCCTGCTCGCTCATGCGTCCACCCCCAGCTGCGACTCGACGATCTCCCGGTAGGTCTCGCTGGTCTCCAACAGCTCCTCGTGCGTGCCGACTCCGACCATCGTGCCACCCTCCAGCACCACGATGCGGTCGGCATCGGTGATGGTGGAGATGCGCTGCGCGACCACGATCTTCGTCACGTGCGGGAGCTCCCGCCAGAGCGCCTGTCGCAGCCGGGCGTCCGTGGTGAGGTCGAGCGCGGAGAACGAGTCGTCGAACACGAGCACCTGCGGCCGGTGGACGAGGGCGCGCGCGATCGCGAGGCGCTGTCGCTGGCCGCCGGACACGTTCGTGCCGCCCTGGGCGATGCGGGAGTCGAGGCCGTCCGGCATCTCCTCCACGAAGTCGCGCCCCTGAGCGATCTCGAGCGCGTGCCAGAGCTCCTCGTCGGTGGCGTCCTCGCGGCCGTAGCGCAGGTTGGACGCGACGGTGCCCGTGAAGAGGAAGGGGCGCTGCGGCACGAGGCCGATGCTGTCCCACAGCGCCTCGACGTCGGCGTCGCGGACGTCCGTGCCGCCCACGTGCACCGCACCACCCGAGACGTCGAACAGGCGCGGGATGAGCGAGACGAGCGTGGTCTTCCCCGATCCGGTGGAGCCGACGATCGCGACGGTCTCGCCCGGCTCGGCGGCGAAGCTGATGCCGGTGAGGACCGGGGCGTCGGCGCCGGGGTAGGTGAACTCCACGTCGTCGAACGCGACCGCTCCCAGTGCCGGGAAGGCGGTGACGCCATCCGCCGGGCGGGTCATCGTCGACTCGGTGTTCAGCACTTCGCCGATGCGCTCGGCTGAGACGGCGGCGCGCGGGATCATCATCGCCATGAAACTCGCCATGATGACACCGCCCATGATCTGACCGATGTACTGCATGAAGGCGAACAGCGTTCCCACCTGCACGGTGCCGTTGTTGACCTCGATGCCGCCGAACCAGATGACGGCGACCACGGTCACGTTGAGGATGAGCATGAACAGTGGGAAGAGCAGCACGAACAGCGAGCCGACCTTGCGGCCGACGACCATGATGTCGGTGTTCGCGCCGCGGAAGCGCTCCTCCTCGATGCGCTCGCGGACGAAGGCCCGGACCACGCGCACGCCGGTGAGCTGCTCCCGCATGATGCGGTTCACGTTGTCGAGCTTGCCCTGGTAGCTGCGGAACAGCGGCACCATCCGTCCGATGACGAGGGCCGCGAGCAGGAGCAGCACCGGGACGGAGACGGCGATCAGCCAGCTCAGCCCGGCATTGGTCTGCACGGCGAAGATGATGCCGCCGATCGCGAGCAGCGGCGCTGTGACGAGCATGGTCGCGCCCATCATCGCGAGCATCTGCACCTGCTGCACGTCGTTCGTGTTGCGGGTGATGAGGGAACCGGCGCCGAACTGCGAGACCTCGCGCTCGGAGAAGCCGCTGACCTTGCCGAACACGTCGGCGCGGATGTCGCGACCCGCCCCCATCGCGGCGCGGGCGGCGAAGTAGGTCGCGATGACCGAGGCGACGATCTGGCCGAGCGACACCGCCAGCATGAACAGACCGGTGCGCCAGATGTACGCGGTGTCACCCTGCGCGACGCCGTTGTCGATGATGTCGGCGTTGAGGCGGGGCAGGTAGAGGGTGGCGGCCGCGCTGGCGAACTGGAAGACCAGCACGGCGACGAGGAGCCACTTGTAGCGAGACAGATATCGGAGGAGGAGTTTTCCCAGCACAGGCGTACTTTCTCGGAAGGAGGAGGTGGCGGATCTCCCGGCAGACGGATGCCGACCGACGACCGGCCATAGGACAGGGTGCCACGAAGCGGCGACATTCGGATCCCCCTCCGGGAGGACCTTCGCTCAGAGCGAACCGCTAACGCGTCACCGTTGTCTATCTGTTTGGGGGGCTCGACGCCGAGGCGCGCGTCAGAACAGCGCCGGCTGCGGGACGTAGTCGCGGGCGGGAGCCCCGGCGTCGGGTCCGAGCTCGGCAAGGGTGGCGGGCTGCCACCGCGGGTTGCGGTCCTTGTCCACGAGCTGCGCGCGGATGCCCTCCACGAGATCGGGGTGCTCGTTCACGAACCAGAGCACTCGGCGGTACTCGCCCTCCAGCGCGGCGCGGAGCCCGGTCATCTCCCGGGCCTCCCGCACCGCATCGAGCGTGACGACGAGCCCGGTCGGGGCCAGCCCGTCGAGCAGGTCGGCGACGGCCGCCGCCTCGTCGGTGCCGAGCGCGCGGAGCCGCTCCAGGATCTCGGGGACGGTCGGGGCGGCGAAGGCGTCGTCGATCCACTCCCGCGCGGCGGGGAGCGCAGACGGCTCCGGCGTCTCGTCGAACAGCAGGACGATCTCGCTGGGGCTCGTCGGGTCGGCGCGGTAGGCGAGAGCCTCGCGAAGGGCATCGAGGCGGTCGGAGGGGACGAAGTGGTCGGCGAATCCCGCGTACACGGCATCGGCACCGTTCATCGTCGTCCCGGTGAGACCGAGGTACTCGCCGAGGCGCCCCGGCGCCCGCCCCAGCAGCCACGTGCCGCCGACATCGGGCGTGAAGCCGATCCGGGTCTCCGGCATGGCGAGCTTCGAGCGCTCGGTGACCACGCGGATCGCGGCATGCCCCGCGAGACCGATGCCGCCGCCCATCGTGATGCCGTCGGCGAGCGCGACGACGGGCTTCGGATACTCCGCGATCATGGCGTTCATCGCGTACTCCCGGCGGAAGAACTCCGCGGACTGCTCCGGATGACCCGAGGTGATCTGGCTGTGCAGGCGGCGCACGTCGCCCCCTGCGCACATCCCACGCTCGCCCTCGCCGTCGATGAGGACGATCTGGACGTCGGAGTCGTCGCGCCACCCGGCGAGCGCCGCGGTGATATCCGCGATCATGTCCTCGTCGAGCGCATTGATCGCCTCAGGGCGGTTGAGCGTGAGCCGCCCGAGCGCTCCTTCGGTGCGGATGAGGACACGGGGCGCGGCGGGGGTATCGGTCACGGGTGCCAGGCTACCCCGTCGCGTGCGGCCGGATTCCGCACGAAATGCGGGTTCCGGGGCGGTTTTCCGGCAGGATAGGAGGAACTGTTCATCGCAACGAGAGGTCCCGGATGCCCGAAGGACAGGTGCTCGAATTCACGAATGTGACGAAGCGCTTCAACGAGGTGACCGCCGTCTCGGACTTCTCCGCACGGGTCGAGCCCGGCGCGGTCACCGCTTTCCTCGGCCCCAACGGCGCCGGTAAGACGACGACCCTGCGCATCCTGCTCGGCCAGGTGCGCGCCACGTCCGGCACCGCAACGATCGGCGGCGTCGCGTACGCCGAGCTGCGTCAGCCGCTGCGCACCATCGGCGCGGTGCTGGAGGAGACGGCCTACCGGCCGCGCCGCACGGCCAGCCGTCAGCTCACGATCGCCGCGAAGGCCAACGGCATCCGCCTGGCGCGCGTCGACGAGGTCATCTCCCTCGTCGGCCTGGAGGGCGAAGCAGATACCCGCATCGGCGGATTCTCGCTCGGCATGCGCCAGCGCCTCAGCGTCGCCCACGCACTCCTCGGCGACCCGGGAGCGCTCGTCTTCGACGAGCCGGCGAACGGTCTCGACCCGGAGGGCATCCGCTGGATGCGCCTGCTGATGCGTCGCCTCGCCGACGAAGGCCGGACGGTCCTGGTCTCCTCCCATGTGCTCAGCGAGATCGAGCAGGTCGCCGACCACGTGCTCGTGCTCTCCAAGGGACGCCTCGTGCTGTCCAGCGGCATCGAGACGCTGGCCGACCCGGCCGGCGGTTCGGTGGTGGTCGACTCCGTCGATCGTCCCGGCCTCACGACCGCCCTGGTCGCCGCGGGATTCGACATCGAGGTGCTCCGCTCCGGTCTGACCGTGCGGGGGACGGACGCGAGCCGGGTGGGCGCCGTTGCGGCGGACGCCGGCATCGCTCTCAGCACCCTCGTGCAGCGCGGTCCGACGTTGGAGGACGTGTTCATCGACCTCATGCGCGGCGGTCGATTCGACACGGCGCCTGCACTCGATCAGCCCGAGGACGCGGCAGAGTCCGCGACGGGCGAAGCGGCCGCCGGAGCTGCCGCCTCCGCTCTCGCCGCCGGCGGTGCCGCGGCTCTCGCCGACGATCTCAGCACGGAGACCCCCGGCGACGCCGCGGCCACCGAGTCCGACGACGACGAGGCGGTGGGAGCCGAGGACCCGGCCGACGACGCGACGACCCCGCTCGTGACCGTGGTCGAGACCGCTGCGAACGACGACGCCACCCAGGTCGTCCCCGTCGTCGAGGAGACCGTCGCGCTGACGCTGCCCGAACCCGAGGATGAGACGGGCGCGACGCCCGACACCGCGTCCGATGCGAAGTCCGACTCCTCGCGCTCGTTCGACGACATCCTCTCCGGCACTCCCGCGCCGGTGTCCGCGACCGAGTCCCCGCGACGCTCTTTCGCCGCCCTGTTCGCGGCATCCTCCGCCGAGATGGCAGACGAAGACACGAAGGCCGGGGAGGCGCGCACGTTGCCCGAGCAGTCGGCGGGACAGGACGCTCCCGCCCCAGGGGAGTCGGACGAGACGACGCCCGACGCGTCCCTCCCCGCAGAGGGCGCCGAGGCCGAGGCTGTTGAAGCTCCGTCTGAGATCGACGCCGCCGACGGCTCGATCGGCGCCGAGGACACGGAGTCCGCAGCCGACGAGGCAGGCCCCGCGGGCGTGGAGTTCTTCTCCGAACTCGAAACCGCGGCCGCCCCGAACGACGAGGGCGCGACCGCCGACACGACGGAGCCGGCAGACGCGTTCGATCCCGCGAGCGACGACGAGGACCCGCGATCCGCGGCCGTGAGCTCCATGCTCGCCGCCGCCGCCCGCGCTTACTACGAGGACGAGCCCCGGGACTACCCGCTCGCTTCCGGGGAGGGCGACGCCCCCGCCGAGGCCGCATCGCCCGAAGAGCAGGCGTCCTCGCAGGGCGAGCCCTCAGAGGAGTCCGGTGCGCATGCTCCGGACCAGGATCAGGCGCCCGACACCGATGCGGACGAAGACCACAGCGCGCGCTCCGACGAGAACCACGGCTGAACCGCGCACACGAACGCCCTCCCGATCGGGAGGGCGTTCTGCGTCCGACCTCAGGCCGGGCGGGGCCGGATGACGGGCCGGCGACGGCCCTTCGAGACCGGCGTCGGGGCCGTGGCGACGATCTCCTCGACCGTTGCGGGCTCCTCGGAGACCGGAAGGCGGAGCGCCTGCGTCAGCGCGAGGCCGTGCCGTGTAGTCAGGATCAGACGGTTGTACTGCGGGTCGCCTTCGAGATCGACGACCACGCTGGGGCGTCGGCGGCGGATCAGCACGAAGTCGAGGCTGCCTGCCGCTTTCCAGCTCCCGGCTGCCAGGACGCCCGGGATGTGGGTACCCGGATTGGGGACCCCGCGAAGCCAGGTCCAGGCGTCATCCGTCAGCTGGACCTTGGTGATCGTGTCGCGCACGATGCGCACGTTCTCGCGGTGGAAGGTGGCGGCACGTTCGATGGGCGAGAGCACGACCTCGAGTTGCGTCTGGTCCAGCAACAACGTCACCATGCCCCCAGTCTGCCAGCGCCGCCCTCCCGGTTGGCTGGAAGTTGCTCACAGGAACGCAACGATCCCTTGTCGGAATCCCCCACGCTCCGCACGCACGGCTCCTTCGCGAGAACAGGCTGCCACGCAAGAACAGGCGCTGCCGCGGGCGTACGCCTGACCCCGCGCGAAGGCCTGATGCCGACGCCCCTCGAGCCTGCAGGCGTTCACGAGAGATCAGGCAACGGGGTCAAAGGGTTCCTGTCCCCGCGCGGGTGCCTGCGAACGAACCTCCCCGGCAGCCGTGGGAGCAGTGGTCAGGGACGCGCGGTCTGGGCCGCCTGGGCGGCGTGCGGCAGGGCCGCCTCGATGCGCTGGAGCTCGTCCTCGCCGTGGGCGGCGGTGAGGAACCAGGCCTCGAAGACGCTCGGCGGCAGCGCGACGCCGTGCTCGCGCATCGCGTGGAAGAACGCCGCGTACCGGAACGACTCCTGTGCCTGCGCCTCGGCGTAGTCGCGCGGAGCGGAGGCGCGGAACGAGGCGCTGAAGAGGTTGCCGGCGGAGGCCAGAGCATGGGTCACCCCGGCCTCGGTGAGCGCGCGGTCCAGCGCCGAAGAGACCCGAGCGGCGGCGGCATCGACGGTCGCGTAGACCTCGGGCGTCGCGAGGCGGAGCGTGGCCAGGCCCGCAGCCACGGACAGCGGGTTCCCGGAGAGCGTGCCCGCCTGGTAGACCGGTCCGAGGGGCGCCAGGAGGTCCATGACCTCGGCACGACCGCCGAGGGCCGCGAGCGGCATACCGCCGCCGACGACCTTGCCGAACGTCAGGATGTCGGGCAGGTAGTCCTCTCCGGCCGCCGCCTGGAGGCCCCAGAAGCCGGCCGGATGCACCCGGAAGCCGGTGAGGACCTCGTCGAGGATCATCAGAGCACCGTGGGCGTGCGCGGTCTCCGCGATGAGGCGGTTGAAGCCCGGCAGCGGAGGGACGACGCCCATGTTCGCGGCCGAGGCCTCGACGATGACGGCCGCGATGCGGGGGCCGTGCTCGGCGAAGACGGCGGCGAGCGCCTCGGGGTCGTTGTAGCGGATCACGAGCGTCTGCGCGGCGATCGGCGCGGGCACGCCGGCCGAACCGGGAAGCGCCAGCGTGGCCACCCCGGACCCGGCTTCCGCGAGCAGGCCGTCGGAGTGGCCGTGATAGTGCCCGGCGAACTTCACGAGCAGATCGCGGCCGGTCGCGCCGCGGGCGAGACGGATCGCGGTCATCGTGGCCTCGGTGCCGGTCGACACGAGACGGACGCGCTCGACGGGACGGATCTCACCGAAGCGGACGCGGTCGGCGATGAGCGCCGCGAGCTCGACCTCCCCTTCGGTCGGAGCGCCGAAGGAGAGCCCCCGGGCGGCGGCCTCCTGCACCGCGGCGACGACCTCGGGCTGCGCGTGTCCGAGCAGCGCGGGGCCCCAGGAAGCGACGAGGTCGACGTACTCGCGTCCCGCGGCGTCGGTCACGGTGGCACCACGCGCCGAAGCGAGGAACCGGGGCGTCCCGCCGACCGACCCGTAGGCGCGCACCGGAGAGTTCACCCCACCGGGGATCACCGCTCGGGCGGCAGAGAAAAGGTCGTCATTGCGGTCGGTCATCGAGGCTCCTCCGTGATGCACGGAACTCTCCCGGCATCCCTTCCAGGCTAACCCGCCGCGTCTCCCCCGGAGGCCGCCGGCAGGCAGCAGGAAGACTCAGCCGCGCAGCCAGCGGGCCGCTTCGGTGGCCCAGTACGTCAGCACGGCATCGGCGCCCGCCCGGCGGATCGACAGCAGCGACTCGAGGACCGCGGCACGCCGATCGATCCAGCCATTCGCGGCGGCGGCCTCGATCATCGCGTACTCGCCCGACACCTGGTACGCCCAGACCGGGACGGTCACGGCGTCGCGCACCTCGCGCAGCACGTCGAGGAAGGCCATCGCCGGCTTCACCATGACGATGTCGGCGCCCTCATCCTCGTCGACCAGCGCCTCCCGTACGCCCTCGCGACGGTTGCCGGGGTCGAGCTGATACGTGCGGCGGTCGCCCTGGAGCTGCGAGTCCACGGCCTCGCGGAACGGGCCGTAGAACGCGCTGGCGTACTTCGCGGCGTACGCCAGGATGAGGGTGTCGGTGAAGCCCTCGGCGTCGAGCGCCTGACGGATCACGGCGACCTGGCCGTCCATCATCCCGGACAGCCCGAGCAGCTGCGAGCCCGCGCGCGCCTGGGCGAGGGCCATCGAGGCGTACCGCTCCAGGGTCGCGTCGTTGTCCACCGAGCCGTCGGAAGCGAGGACGCCGCAGTGACCGTGATCGGTGAATTCGTCGAGGCAGAGGTCGGTCTGCACGACGAGCGCGTCGCCGACCTCGGCTGCCAGCGCCTCGGTAGCGACGTTCAGGATGCCCTGCGGGTCGTCCGCGCCGGAGCCACGGGCGTCGCGGACCGCGGGAACGCCGAACAGCATGACGCCGCCCACTCCGACCTCGGCGGCCTCGACAGCGGCCGCCCGCAGCGAGTCGATCGAGTGCTGAGCGACACCGGGCATCGATCCGATGGGGACTTGTTCGCTGAGGCCCTCGCGGACGAAGAGCGGGAGCACGAGCTGACGCGGCTCGAGGGAGGTCTCGCGCACGAGGTCGCGAACAGCGCGCGACTGGCGCAGTCGGCGCAGACGAATGTCGGGGAAGCTCACGGCGCGAACTCGTCTGCCGCGTGCGGAAGGGTGAATTGCGACACGGCATCGATCAGCGCGTCGATGGTCTGCCGATCGGCGACCACCGAGACGGGGAGACCGGCACGCTCGGCGTCCTTGGCTGTGCGCGGGCCGATGGCCGCGAGCAGCGTCTCGTCCGGGATCTCGGGGAACTGCTCGCGAACCTGCTCGGCCACCGATCCGCTGGTGATGAGGATCGCGTTGATCCGGCCGTTCTCGACGTCGCGGCGGATGCGCTCCGTCACCGGGACACCGACCGTGCGATAGGCGACGACGCCGTGCACGTCGTGCCCCGCGTCGGACAGGAGGAGGCTGAGGACGGGCTTGGCGATCTCGCTGCGCAGGGCCAGGATGCGACGCGGCTCGTGCTCCAGGGCGATGAGCTGCTGCGCCATGCCCTGCGCGGAGTTGTCCTGCTCCGGGACCAGGGCGACCTCGTAGCCCACGGCCTGCAGCGCCGCGGCCGTCGTCTCGCCCACCGCGGCGATCTTCGTGGTCTTGGGCACGACCGCGCGGTGCGCGAACAGGACGTCCACCGTGGTCGCGCTCGTGACGGTCAGCCAGTCGAACTCCCCGGCTGCGAGCTGCTCCAGCGCACGATCGAGGGTCGCCTGGTCGGTCGTCGGAGCGAAGTTGATGAGGGGGGCGACGACGGGAACGGCGCCGAGGGCCCGGAGGCTCGCGGCGACGCTGTCACCCCATGGGCCGCCACGGGGCACGAGGATGCGCCAGCCGTCCAGCGGTCGGTCCTGCTTGCTTTCAGAAGTGGTCATGACAATTCGGAGTGCTCTTGAGGGACGAGGTCAGCCGCCCCTTGATCGAGCAGCCGACGGGCAACAGCGAGCCCGAACTCACGCGCTGCGTGCATCGGGTCTGCACCATCGGCAGCATCCGCACCATTGCCACTGCCGTTCCGATGAATATACTCCCCGTTCAGGGCTTCCGTGACGTCCAGCCCGATCCGGCGACCGCCGTCCGGGGCGTAGACCACCGTCCTGACGCGGATCTCGGAGCCCTGGACGATCGCGTGCGCCGCCATGGGGGCTTGACAACCGGCATCCAGTCCCTCCAGGATGGCGCGCTCGACCGTGATCGCCAGCCGCGTCTCCCGATGGTCCAGCGCCGACAGCGCCGCGCGCAGCTCCTCCGGCGCATCCGCCCGCGTCTCGACCGCGAGCGACCCCTGGCCGGGCGCCGTCGGCCACTCCGCCAGGCCGAGCTCCTCGCGGTGCAACGGGGAGTCCGTGCCGAGCCGCGAGAGTCCGGCGGCGGCGAGGATCACGGCGTCCAGCTCGCCGGACGCCACCCGCGCGAGGCGGGAGTCGACGTTGCCGCGGATGTCCACGACGTGGGCACGGGGCGCCCGACGGTGGACCTGCGCGATGCGTCGCGGGGAGCCGGTGCCGACGGCGCTCCCTTCGGGCAGCTCGTGCAGGGGGATGCCGTGGCGGGTGAGCACGACATCACGGGCGTCTTCCCGTCGGGGCGTCGCCGCGATGACGAGCGACTCCGGCACCGCGGTCGGAAGGTCCTTCAGCGAGTGCACGAGGAAGTCGCACTCGCCGGCGAGGAGGGCCTCACGGAGCCGGGTGGCGAAGATGCCGAGGCCGCCGATCTCTGACAGCGAGGCGCGGTTGGTGTCGCCTTCGCTGGTGATCGGGACGAGCTCGACGCGGCGGCCGGTGACCTTCTCCAGCGCGGCGGCGACGTGACCGGACTGCGCCTGCGCGAGCGCGCTGCGACGGGTGCCGAGACGGATGGGGATGCTCATGGCGCTTACTGCAGCACGTCCGCGATCTCGTCGAAGCGCAGGCGGCGCCCGGTGTAGAAGGGCACCTCCTCCTTCACGAACATGCGGGCGTCGGTGTAGCGGAGGTCGCGCATCATGTCGACGAGATCGGTCAACTCGTCGGCCTCGAGCGGCAGCAGCCACTCGTAGTCACCGAGGGCGAAAGAGGCCACGGTGTTGGCGATGACGCCGGTGAACGCCGCGCCCTTGCGCCCGTGATCGGCGAGCATCGCACGACGATCGCTCTCCGGGGCGAGGTACCACTCCGGCGTGCGGACGAACGGGTAGAGGCAGAGCCAGTCCTTGGGCTCGATGCCGCGGAGGAAGCCGGGGACGTGCGCACGGTTGAACTCCGCATCGCGGTGGACGCCCATGACGTTCCACACTGGAAGGAGCGAGCGCAGCATCTCGGTGCGGCGCAGGCGGCGGAGGGCCTTCTGCAGCTCCTCGGCGGTGGCGCCGTGCAGCCACACCATGAGGTCGGCGTCGGCCTTGAGCCCGGAGACGTCGTAGAAGCCGCGGACGGTGACGCCGGAGTCCTCGACGTGCGAGACGATCGACTCGAGCTCGGTCGCATCGTTCTCGGTGACGGGGGCGTCGGGGTTACGTCGCCAGACGGCCCAGAGGGTGTAACCGGACGGGTTCTCTTCGCGCAGGTCGGACATGATCCCAGTCTGCCCCCTTTGCGGAGGAGCCGCTAATCAGGGGAATACTGCCCGCACGCGAGGGCGGTGCCCGGGTGGATCAGCGGGCGATGGCGCGGGCGATGGCCCACACGATCCCGCCGACAGCGGCGGCGACCCCGACCGTGGCGGCGATCGCCGCGGCGGGGTTGCGGTCCGCGAACGCGCGCGCCTTCACGGCGGCCCGCGCCGACGCCTTCTCGACGCGGCGCGGGATGTTCCCCTTGACCTCGATGGCGGCGAGGGCCGCCTTCAGCTCGGCGCGCGCAGAGGCGACGGGGTCGACGATGCCCGCGGGGACCGCGGTGCGCGGCAGCGACTCAGGGGTGCTCATCGCCGGCCTCCTTCACGATTCGGATGTCTTCGGCCACGGCCTGTGCCGGGTTCTGGCGGCGGAGCACCTTGCGGAACTTCAGGATGCCGAGCAGTGCGAACAGCAGCACGGCGACGATGAGGATGCCGAAGACCGCCAGTGCGGAGAGCCACACCGGCCACCACGACGACAGTCCCGCGATCGCGAAGACGAGGATCACGGGCACGGCCCAGAACAGGAAGAACAGCGCGACGAGGAACCAGACCGAGCCGACTCCCGCGTCCTTCGCCGTGCGCGACACCCATGCCTTGGCCGCGTCGATCTCGGCCTTGACCAGATTCGTGACGAGCTCCGGCAGGTCGCCGAGCAGCGTCAGGAGGCTGTCGTCGGCGCGATCCCGATATCCGCGGGGCATGTCAGTCGTCGGACTTCCGCGGGGCGGGCTTCTTCGCGGCCGGCTTCGAAGCGGCCGGCTTCTGGGCGTCGGCGGCGCGCTCCTTGACCTCCTCGACAGCGTCCTCCGCTGCGTCCGAGATCTCCTCGGCGGCGTCCTTGCCGGAGGCGATGACCGCGTCAAGCTTCTGCCCTGGCGTGCCGTCGCCCGTGACGGACTTCACGATCTTCACGGCGCCGGTCCAGACGGCGCCCGGGACCGCGGCGGCCTTGTCGCCGACGAAACCCTTGACCTTGTCCACGCGCTCCTGCACCGGGTCGGTGTTCCAGACCTTCAGCCACTGCGTCTTGATCTGCTCGTAGCGCTCGCGTCCTGCGCGGGTGCCGAGCACATAGCCGACGCCGAGTCCGACGCCGAGTCCGATCTTCCCCTTCATGGGGTCTCCTCACGTTGTTCCGGCTGTGGTCCATCCCGGGGGACGCCGATCGCCCGCGTCTCCACCGCGATCAGGTACCCAGCGTAACGCCGTATGCCGATTTCGGCATCAATCGATCAGAGGGTTGACACGGAGCGTCCGACCGCACTCGAACGCCACGCGTGCTCAGTCCCAGAGGAGGGCGTGGCGCAGGCGCTCCGCTTCCTCCGCCGCATCCGGGACGACCTGCGCGAGCCCGGTGCCCGCGAGCCATGCGCCCACTGCGGCCAGTCCTGGCACGGCCTGCACGGCCTGACGCGCTGCGGCACGCCGCTCCCCCGAGCCGATGATCGACGCGGGCTGCGCCTGCACGAAGCGCCCACGATGACCCGCCACGACTTGATCGGCGGTCAGGGGGACCCCCAGGAGCGCCGACGCCTCCCGTCGGGCGAGGTCGATCGCGGCGTCGTCGTCCAGCGCCGCGGTGGCCGCCGGTTCCCCCTGGGCGCCGAACGAGACGCGCACGACCTCGCGGTCGCCGGCAGCCTCGCGCACCCACGACCACTTCGCCGTGGAGTGCGTGAGCGCCTTCGCCGTGTGGCTGTGCGGCACGGTGAGCACGCCGGTGCCCCGCGGTGGGGTGCGCAGCGCGGGCGCATCCAGCAGCAGGCTGATGATCTCGATCTCGGGAGCGGGCGCGGCGTCGGCCGCTGCGAGAGCGGGCACGACGCCCGCGAGCAGTTCCCGCGCCGTGTGCTCGGAGGTCGCGACGATCACTGCGTCGGCCACGAGTTCCGCCTCCTGGGTCGTCTCCTCCCCCTCGACCTGCTCCTCCGCGGCAGGCTCCTCGACCACCACACGCCACGTGGTGCCATCAGTGGTGAGGCGACGGGCAGGGACGCGGGTGCGCACGGTCGCGCCGAGCTCCTCGAGGTCGGCCGCCAGGGCGTCGACGAGCACGCTCATGCCGCCGACGAGGCCCTCCACGGCCGCGCCCGGGGTCTTCGCGCCGCGCGACACGCCCTCACCGCGGAGGGCCAGCACGGCCCCGGAGAGGGAGCCGACGCGCGTCAGGGCGGCGTTGAGTCCGGGGGCGGCGACATCGATGTCCACGTCGTCCGGGGATGCCGAGTAGACGCCCGTCGTGACGGGGGCGACGAGACGGTCGCGGACCTTCTCCCCCATGCGCGAGGCGACGAGGCGACCGAGGCTGAGCTGATGCCCGATCGTGAGCGGCGGGCGCACCCGGTCGAGATAGGCCCGCCAGGCGCCGGACCAGCCGATGATGCGGCGGACGTCGTCCTGGAACGGGTTGCCGGGGATACCGAGGATGCCCCCGGCGGGAAGCGGAGCCGCGCCGCCGCCGGGGAGTCCGGCGAGCCACGCCCCTCCCGCCTGCGGCGTCACGACGCGGTCGGAGAGGCCGAGGTCGTCCACGAGGGCGCGGACGTGCCCGCCCTTCGTCGCGTAGCTCTCCGCCCCGGCGTCGACGACGACCCCGTCCAGGGCGACCCGGCGGATCACGCCGCCCAGGGCCTCTGACCCCTCGAGCAGCGTCACCCGCATGCCGACCTTCGCGCATTCGCGGGCGGCCACCAGTCCGCCGACGCCGCCACCCACCACGACGACGTGCTTCCGTGCGGCACGGGCGGCCAGGTCGGCGGGTGCGGGGCGCTCAGGGCTCATGCCTCCATCCTTTCACCGCCCCTGTGCTTCGAATCGCCCGATTGGCCGGATAATCGCCGCGGATGCAGCCAGGTGAGCGATTCGAACGGAGGTCAGGCCCGACCGCGCTTGCGGACCTCGCGGAGGACGATCTGCTCGGGGCAGACGGTGGAGAGGAAGTCGCCCACGGAGAGGGCCAGGCGCTCGCCGACGAGCGAGTAGAGGATGCGGTTGGCGTCGCGGCGCTCGGAGACGAGGCCCGCCTGCCGCAGCACGCTCAGGTGCCGGGAGATGGTCGGCCCGCTCGCGGAGAACCGCGACGCGATCTCCCCGGCTGCGAGCTCCCCCTCCTTGAGGTCCTGCAGGATCTGCCTCCGGGTGGGGTGGGCGAGCGCCGCGAAGATGTCGGATGCGCTGTCGGCCATGCTTGCAATATAGCACCTTCGCTAGATACAGTTTCGCCAGATAGCTAATTAGCGAAGGGAAGCACCATGAAGGTCGCCATCACCGGAGGCAGTGGATTCGTCGGCCGCGCCCTCGCCGACCGCCTGGAGGAGCCCGTGGTGATCTCCCGACGCTCCGGCACGGACATCACGGACGTCGATGCGCTGACCGCGGCCTTCGCCGGATGCGACGCCGTGGCCCACTGCGCCGGGATCAACCGGGAGATCGGCGACCAGACCTTCCGCCGCGTGCACGTGGAGGGGACGGCCGCCGTCGTCGAAGCCGCCCGCCGCGCCGGTGTCCGACGCCTCGTCATGGTGAGCTTCCTCCGTGCCCGTCCCGACTGCGGCTCCGGCTACCACGAGTCGAAGTGGGAGGCCGAAGAGATCGTCCGCGGATCCGGGCTGCCGCACACGATCCTGAAATCCGGGATGACCTACGGCCCCGGCGATCACATGGTCGATCACGTGACCCGCGCCGTCCGCACCCTCCCCTTCTTCTGGACGGTCGGGTATCGCGAACGCACCGCCCGCCCTGTCCCGGTGGAGGATGCCGCGGACGTGCTGGTGGCCGCGCTCGAGGGGCGGATCCCGGAACCGACGGTCGCAGTGATGGGCGCGGACGAGGTGACGCTCGGGGAGGCCATCCGCCGGATCGCCCGCGTCGCCGGACGCCGTCCCGCCTTCCTCCCGGTGCCGACCCGGGTCGTGCGGGTGCTCGCGCAGCTCACGGAGTGGACCATGGTGGTTCCCCTGGTCGCGAAAGCACAGGCGCGGATGCTGGCGGAGGGCGTCAGCGAGCCGGCACCGTGGGCACCGGAGCCACCGGAGGGCATCCGCCCCTCGCGGCCGTTCGACGACGACAGCATCCGCGCGGCACTGCCCACCGGGCGCTTCGGTCTGTCTGACCTGCGGCTGGCGCGGGCGCTTCGAATCGCGTGAATGGCTGCATCTGGGCCGCAGATGCAGCAAAGCAGGCGATTCGAACGGAGGTCAGCCGGCGTGCACGAGCTCGACGATGCGCGTGAGCTGATCGGGGTCGGTCTCCGGTGGCACGCCGTGGCCGAGGTTGAGGATGTGCCCGCGGGCCGCGCGACCGCGCTCGAGCACGTCGCGCACATGCGCTTCGAGCACCGGCCACGGCGCGCCGAGGAATGCGGGGTCGATGTTCCCCTGCACCGAGACGTCGGGGCCGAGGATCGCGGCAGCCTCATCGAGGGGCAGCCGCCAGTCGACCCCCACGCCGTCCGCGATGCCGTCGAGGCGCATGTCGCCGAGGAAGGGGCCGGTGCCGACGCCGAAGTGGATCGTCGGGACGCCGACGCCGTCCAGAGCCGTGCGGGAGTGCGGCGCCACGAAGGTGCGGTAGTCGGCGGGGCTGAGGGAGCCCGCCCAGCTGTCGAAGAGCTGCACGACCGCGGCGCCGGCATCGCGCTGCGTCTCCAGGAACCGCCGCGAGATCTGCGCCAGCCAGCCCGCGAGACGGTGCCAGGCCTCGGGCTCCGCGTGCATCATGCCGCGGGCGCGCAGGTGCTCCTTCGACGGACCGCCCTCGACGAGGTACGCGGCGAGGGTGAAGGGCGCTCCCGCGAAGCCGATGACCGGGGTGTCGCCGAGCTCCGCGACGACGATGCCGACGGCCTCCGCGATGGCGCTGCCGTCCAGGCTCTCCGGGTCGATGGCCGTGATGCGGTCGACGTCCGCGACCGTCCGCACCGGGTTCGCGAAGACAGGGCCGCGACCGGGCTCGATCTCGACCTCCACGCCGGCGAGACGCAGCGGGATGACGATGTCGCTGAAGAAGACGGCTGCGTCCACGCCGTGCCGCCGCACCGGCTGCAGAGTGATCTCGGCGGCGAGGTCAGGGGTGAGGCAGGCGTCGAGCATCCTCGTGCCGACCCGTAGCTCCCGGTACTCGGGCAGGGATCGGCCGGCCTGGCGCATGAACCAGACCGGAGCGGTGGCGGGGCGGTCGCCGGTGAGGGCGCGCAGCAGCGGGGCGTCGGAGAGTGCCATGCATCCATCCTCCCATCCGGTGTATAGGGAGCAGCCGAGTCCCGGCTTCGGATGCTCGGGTACAATCGAAGGGTGCTGCTGTGTGTGACGGCGAGTCACAAGACCGCCTCCTTCGAACTGCTCGAACGCCTGAGCCGCACCCCCGACGACGTCGCTCCCACCATCGTGGGCATGGCGCCGTGCGTGCAGGGTGCCGTGGTCCTGGCGACGTGCAACCGCTTCGAGGCGTACGTGGAGATGGACGAGCCGGTGACCGCGGCCGGCGCCATCGGCGTGGAAGCCGTGATCGAGGCCGTCGAGTCCGCGACAGGCATCCCGGCCGCCGATCTGGACGGCGCCTATGCCGTGCACTCCGGCCGCCGCGTCGCCGAGCACCTGTTCTCCGTCGCCTCGGGCCTCGAGTCCGTCGTCTCCGGTGAGGGTGAGATCGCCGGCCAGGTCCGTCGGGCGCTGAAGTCCGCCCGGAAGGACGGCACCACGTCTCCGGAGCTCGAACGGCTGTTCCAGCGCGCGAGCCAGGCCCAGCGCAAGGTCAAGAACGTCACCGCCCTCGGCCGCGCCGGGCGCTCGCTCGTGCGCCTCGCGCTGGAGCTCGCCGACAGCCGCATCGCCGATTGGTCCGCCGAACGCGTGCTGCTGGTCGGCACGGGCGCCTACGCGGCGGTCACCCTCGCGACCCTGCGCGAGCGCGGCGCCGTCGACATCTCCGTCTACTCCCCCTCCGGCCGCGCGGAGATCTTCGCGACGAAGCACGACATCCGCCCGGTGCCGGCCGAGGAGTATGCCCGCACGGCAGCGCACTCCACGCTGCTGATCACCTGCACCACCGCGACCGAGCCCGTGCTGGGCCCGGAGCATCTGCAGCTGCCGGTCGGCCTCGCCGCTGCGGGCTGCCCCGTCGTCGCGACCAGCGGCACGACCGGGGTCCCGAGCCGGCTGGTGGTCGACCTCGGCATGCCGCGGAACGTCGACCCGGCCGTGGCTGCGCTGGAGGGCGTCGCGCTGCTCGACCTGGAGACCATCCGCCTGCACGCCCCGCTGGAGGAGCTGCAGGCGACGGACGCCGCCCGGAGCGTCGTCCGCGAGGCCGCGGAGACCTTCCACGTGGTCGGTGCGCGCCAGAGCGTGACCCCGTCGGTCGTGGCCTTCCGCTCGCACATCTTCGAGCTGCTGGAGCGCGAGATCGACCGCGCCCGTGCCCGTGGCGACGAAGACGGCAAGGTCGAGCAGGCCCTGCGGCACCTCTCGGGCGTGCTGCTGCACACGCCGACCGTGCGGGCTCATGAGCTCGCCGCCGCCGGTCGCGCGGACGAGTTCGCCGCCGCACTGTCGACGCTGTACGGGATCGCCCCTACCGTGGACGCCGTCGAGGACGCCGCCAGCGCCTGATCCGGCGGGGTGGGAGACTGGAGGCATGGCCCTTCACATCACCGGAGACACCGCCGCCGACGCCCTGCTGACCGAGAACCCGACGGCTCTGCTGATCGGCATGCTGCTGGACCAGCAGATCCCCATGGAGACCGCGTTCACCGGACCGCTCAAGATCGAGCAGCGGACGGGAGCTTCCGATGCTGCGGCGATCGCCGGGATGGCACCGGAGGAGTTCCTGGAGGCCTTCCGGCAGACCCCCGCGGTGCACCGGTTCCCCGGCTCCATGGCGACGCGGGTGCAGACGCTGTGCCAGGCGCTCGTCGACGACTGGGACGGGGACGCCGCCGCCCTCTGGACGCGCCCTTCGGCAGGCTCAGGGACCCAGCCGAGCGGCGCCGAGGTGCTCAGACGGCTCAAGGACCTTCCCGGCTTCGGCGAGCAGAAGGCGAAGATCTTCCTCGCCCTCCTCGGCAAGCAGTATGGATTCACCGGCGAAGGGTGGCGCGAGGCCTCGGCGCCCTACGGCGAGGACGGCTCGTACCGGAGCGTCGCCGACATCGTGTCGCCGGAGTCGCTGACGAAGGTGCGCGAGTACAAGAAGGCGATGAAGGCCGCGGCGAAGGCGGCGAAGTAGTGCAGCCGACCGGGGACGACGTCGCGGGCCTGATCGCCCGCTCCTCCCCGGCCGTGCGTCGCCGTGATGCGGAGACGCTGACCGCTCTCCTGCAGGACATCACCGGGCGCGAGCCGCAGACGTGGGGGGCGATCATCGGGTTCGGCTCCTGCCACTACCGCTATCCCACCGGGACGGAGGGCGACAGCGGCATTCTGAGCTTCGCCCCCCGGAAGGCCGCGACCACGATCTACCTCCTCGACGGGGTGGACGCCCACGCGGAGGCTCTCGGCGCGCTCGGCCCGCACACGACAGGGGTGGGCTGCCTCTACCTCAAGGACCTCGACGAGGTCGACCTCGACGTGCTGCGCGGGATCCTCGAGCGTTCGCGCGCCTGGGTCGAGTCCGGCGGCGACGCGCGTATGCAGCTGACGGTCACGTCGTAGCCGAGACCCCGGGTTCCCGCCGAAGCCCCGGGGTGCGGACGTTGGGGGCCCGGCGTCTCGGCGGGAAGGCGGGGCCTCAGGCGGTGGCCACCCCCTCGTCAACCTGCACGCGCCGTGCGTCCGCCGCGTGACGCCGCCACCGCCGGTCGTGCGTCACCGTGACGACGGCGGCAGGATGGTCGACGAGGGCGTGCTCGAGCTGCTCCACGAGCTCAGGATCGAGATGGTTCGTCGGCTCATCGAGCAGCAGCAGATCGAACGGTGTCGCCAAGGCGACCGCGAGATCCAGCCGCCGGCGCTGCCCGACGGAGAGGGTCCGCACGTCGCGGTCCGCCTCCGGCCCGCGGAAGAGTCCATGAGCCAGGAGAGCGTCGTGCGCCTCCGCCGGCGGCGTCCCGGTCCGGGCCGCGAAGACCGCGACGGCGGTACCCCGCAGGCGCGTGTCGACCTCCTGCCGGAGGAACGCGATCCGCAGCCCGTCGGCGCGGAGGAGCGTCCCGGATGCGGGGCGGAGCTCGCCGACGAGGAGACGGAGGAGCGTCGTCTTCCCGGCCCCGTTCGGCCCCGTCACGAGCCACCGCGAACCGGCCCCGATCGTCCAGTGCGACACGTCGAGCCGTCGTCCCGGCTCGCGGAGGGACACGGCATCGAGGGTCAGGAGCGGGTCGTCGAGCGGCGCCCGGTCCTCTGTCGCGACCACGAACCGCAGCGGCTCGGGCGGCGCCGGGCACGGGTTCTCCCGCAGCCGCGACAACCTCTCCTTCGCCATGCGGATGCGCCCGACGGCACCGTGGTCGCGGCTCCGCGCCCGGAACGCGCCGTGACCGAAACCGTCGAGCTCGAGCTTCCGCGGGATCGCCTCCAGCCGGAACGCGTTGGCCGCGAGCAGGGACTCGGCGCGGGAGAGCTCGGCCTTCCACTCCTCGTGGCGCGCGACCGCTGCGCGGCGCTCGGCCTCGCGCGCCCGCAGGAACCCGGCGTAGCCGTCGCCGTAGCGGCGGATCCGACCGTCCTCCACCTGCACGACAGCCGTCGCGAAACGGTCCAGGAAGTCACGGTCGTGCGTCACGACCACCAGCGCTCCGCGGTGCGCGGCGAGTCGCGCCTCGAGCCAGGTCAGCGCCCGGTCGTCGAGGTCGTTCGTGGGCTCGTCGAGGAGCAGCAGCTCGGCTCCGGAAGAGAGGGCGACCGCGAGAGCGAGCCGCGCCCGCTCTCCGCCCGACAACGCGGCCACGGATCGTCCGCGGTCCAGACCGCCCAGCCCGAGCTGTTCGAGGGCGGTGTCGATGCGACGGTCGACGTCGTAGCCGCCACGGGACTCGAAACGGTCCTGCAACAGGGCCACGGCAGCCATCTGCGACTCGCGCTCCGAAGGTGTCGCAGCGGCGAGGAGGTCGTAGGCATGGCCGAGTTCGCGCTCCAGCTCGCGGAGGTCGCCGAGAAGATCGTCGACGGCATCGGCCACCGTCGCCCCGTCTGCGAACACCGGGTGCTGCCGGGCATGCGCGACCCCGCCGGGGAGGTCGAGCCGCACTTCCCCCGCCGTCGGCAGGAGAGCACCGGCGAGCAGGTCGAGCAGGGTCGACTTGCCGGCGCCGTTGTCGCCGATGACCGCGAGGCGATCGGCGGGGCCGACGGCGAGATCGATGCGGTCCAGCACGAGACGGTCGGCGAACCGGACGGACGCAGCTCGGATCGCGCACTCGCGATGAGCGCGGGCCGAGGAGTCGGAAGGGGTCGAGAGTACAGGGAACATGAGGGGTCCTCTCCAGCGGCGCACGCGCACCACCGGGATCTGCGTCGATGACGCGGGGAACAGGAACCTCAACCGCGCTCGGAGCCGGGCGCGGTCGCTCAGGACCCACCGCGGAGAAGAGTTCTCGACGCGGCGTCCCGATCTAGCGAATCAGAGTACCCACGAGGAGCGACCATAGCAGGGTCACTCAACGCCCGCCAGACCCCGCTTTCCCGGCGAGACCCCGACGTGTGCCCGCATGCACCCCGGGGTCTCGACGGAAACCCGGGGTCTCGGCGTCAATTGCGGGGGCGGGAGAGGCGGGAGGAGAGGCGGGGGAGGGCGAAGAGGAGGATGATCGCGAGGACGATGCCGCGGACGATCCAGAGGCCGGGCTCCCAGAGCACCTCGTAGTTCCCCGGGAGGCCGAGGAACGCGGCGATGATCGATCCCCACGACGCGCGGCCGCTGCTGTCGGTGTCGATCGAGAGTCCGCCCACGATGCTCAGCACACCGAGGCTCAGCAGCACGATCGGCATGATGAGGGCGCCAGGCTTCGCCTCCCCGCGCGCGATCAAGCGGATCGCCGTCACGAGCGACACGAGCGGGAACACGAAGAAGAACCAGACGAGGGCGCCGAGCAGCAGCCCCACGACGATGAAGACCGGCACCCAGAGGAGCATCCAGGGGCCTTCGTCCGCGATGAAGTAGTCCGGGTCACGCAGGATCGCGACGACGAAGCCCGCCAGGGTCCCGAGCGGCAGCACCGCGAGCACCCACCAGAACACGGCCTTCGGCACGCGCTTGCGCTCCCCCAGCCGCGCCATCACGATCTGGATGATGACCGCGGCGGCGAGCGCGGGGATGCCGAACATCGCGATGATGGGCCCCGCGCCGTCGTTCTCGCGCAGGTCGAGCACCGTGAGGATCATCCACGACACGGCGAGCGCGCCGAGCACGATGGCCGCGACCGGACGCACGGGCGAGGCCTCTCCCCGTGCGCCGGCTCCCCCCGGCGCCGTCACGTCAGGCGCCGCGGAGGCGCTCCGCCAGGTAGGCGTGCAGCTCGTCGATCGGGACGCGCTCCTGCGCCATCGTGTCGCGGTCGCGCACGGTCACGGCACGGTCGTCGAGCGAGTCGAAGTCGACCGTGACGCAGAACGGCGTGCCGATCTCGTCCTGACGGCGGTAGCGACGACCGATCGCACCGGCGTCGTCGAAGTCGACGGCCCACGAACCGCGGAGTGTGTCGGCCACCTCGCGGGCGAGCGGCGACAGGTTCTCGTTGCGCGACAGCGGGAGCACCGCCGCCTTGACCGGAGCCAGGCGCGGGTCGAGCTTGAGCACGGTGCGGGTGTCGGTGCCGCCCTTGGCGTTGGGCACCTGCTCCTCGACGTACGCGTCGACGAGGAAGGCCATCATCGCGCGGGTGAGGCCGAAGGACGGCTCGATCACATACGGCGTGTAGCGCTCGCCCGTGGCCTGGTCGAAGTAGGTCAGGCTCTGGCCGGAAGCCTCGCTGTGGCTGGAGAGGTCGTAGTCGGTGCGGTTGGCGACGCCCATGAGCTCGCCCCACTCCTTGCCCGCGAAGCCGAAGCGGTACTCGACGTCGATGGTGCCGGCCGAGTAGTGCGCGCGGTCGTCTTCCGGCACGTCGAACTGACGCATGTTCTCCGGGTCGATGCCGAGGTCGATGAACCAGTTCCAGCATGCCTCGACCCAGTGGTCGAACCACTGCGGCGCCTCGGCGGGCGGCGTGAAGAACTCGATCTCCATCTGCTCGAACTCGCGGGTGCGGAAGATGAAGTTGCCGGGGGTGATCTCGTTGCGGAACGCCTTGCCGACCTGGCCGATGCCGAACGGCGGCTTCTTGCGGCTGGCGGTGAGCACGTTCGAGAAGTTCACGAAGATGCCCTGCGCGGTCTCGGGGCGCAGATAGTAGAGGCCGGACTCGTCGTCGACGACGCCGAGGTACGTCTTCACCAGGCCGGAGAAGGCCTTCGGCTCGGTGTACTGCCCCTTGGTGCCGCAGTTCGGGCAGGGGATGTCGGCCAGACCGTTCTCGGCCTTGCGACCCTTGCGCGCCTCGAAGTCCTCGATGAGGTTGTCGGCACGGAAGCGCTTGTGGCACTGCAGGCACTCGACGAGCGGGTCGGTGAAGGTCGCGACGTGACCCGAGGCCTCCCACACGCGCTTCGGCAGGATGATGCTGGAGTCGAGGCCGACCATGTCGCCGCGGCCACGCACGAACGTCTGCCACCACTGCCGCCGGATGTTCTCCTTCAGCTCGGTGCCGAGGGGTCCGTAGTCCCAGGCCGACCGGGAACCGCCGTAGATCTCACCCGCCTGGAACACGAAACCGCGGTGGCGGGCGAGGGCGATGACCTTGTCGAGGCGGGACTGTTCGGCCACGGTGGCTCCAATGGTCGGATGCGGAGAATGCCCGTGAGCACGGGCACCCCCATTCTATCCGGGGCCGGAGCGCAACCCCTGGCCGCGGGACCCGCGGGAGGAGTACCGTCCCACGCATGAGCACCACCGCGCAGCCACCCGCCTCCCGCGACGAGGACACCCGCTTCTTCGGACAGCCGTGGTCGCTCGTGCACATCTTCGGCGTGGAGATGTGGGAGCGCTTCAGCTTCTACGGCATGCAGGGCATCCTGCTCATCTACCTGTACTTCTCGGTAGCCGATGGCGGCCTCGGCCTCCCGGAGGCGGTGGCGGGCGGGATCGTCGGCGCGTACGGCGGCTCGGTGTACCTGTCGACCATCCTCGGGGCCTGGCTCGCCGATCGGCTGTTCGGCTCCGAGCGGGTGCTGTTCGTCAGCGCCATCGTCATCGTCGCCGGCCACCTCGCCCTCGCCCTCCTGCCGGGGTTCGTCGGCGTGGGGGTCGGCCTGGTGCTCGTGGCCCTGGGCTCGGGAGGCCTGAAGGCGAACGCCACCTCGGTCGTGGGGACGCTGTACCGTCCGGACGACGTGCGGCGCGACGCCGGGTTCTCGCTGTTCTACCTCGGCATCAACCTGGGCGCCTTCCTCGGTCCGATCCTCACCGGACTGCTGCAGTCGACCCTCGGCTTCCACTGGGGGTTCGGCCTCGCCGCCCTCGGCATGACCCTGGGCCTCGTGCAGTACTCGTTCGGCCGCCGCGGCCTGCCCGCCTCCGCGCGTGAAGTGCCGAACCCGCTCCCCCGCTCGCGCTACCCGCTGGTCGCCGGCATCGCGGTCGGCGCAGTCGTCGTGATCGCGGTGCTCGTGCTGACCGGGGTCATCCAGGCCGACAACCTCGCCACCATCGTGATCGTGGTCACGGTGGTCGCCGCCGTCGCCTACTTCGCGGTGATCCTCGGCAGCCGCCGCATCGACGCCACCGAACGCTCGCGGGTCTGGGGGTTCCTGCCGCTGTTCCTCACGAGCGTCGCGTTCTGGTCGCTGTACCAGCAGCAGTTCACGGTGCTGACGATCTACTCCGACAAGCGGCTCGACCGCGACCTGTTCGGGTGGGAGATGCCGGTGTCGTGGGTGCAGTCGATCAACCCGGTGTTCATCATCATCCTGTCCGGGGTCTTCGCGGCCATCTGGACGAAGCTGGGGACGCATCAGCCGTCGACCCCCGTCAAGTTCGGGCTGGCCGCCATCATCATGGGCTCCGCGTTTCTGCTGTTTCTGCCGTTCTCCGGCGGCGGTGCGAATTCGACGCCGCTGCTCGCGATCGTCGGCATCCTCTTCGTGTTCACCGTCGCCGAGCTGCTGCTCTCGCCCGTCGGGCTGTCGGTGACGACGAAGCTCGCCCCCGCCGTCTTCCACACGCAGATGGTCGCGCTGTTCTTCCTGTCGATCGCCCTCGGCACCGCCATCTCGGGCGAGCTCGTGAAGTTCTACGATCCGGAGAACGAGGTGCCGTACTTCTCGATCCTCGGCGGCATCGCGATCCTCGTCGGCATCGGACTGCTGCTGAGCGTGAAGCCGGTGCTGCGGCTCATGCGGGGCGTGCGCTGACGGCCCCGGCGATCACGCGGTGAAGAGGTAGCCGCGGCCGGTCTCGAAGCCCGCGATGTGGAGGCCGCTGCCGAGCAGGCCCTCCATCTGCGCGCGCAGCCGCAGCCGCCACTCGTGCGCGGCCGCGGGGTCGGACTCCCGCAGGCCCTCGATGTCGTCCGGGATCTCCAGCGTCTCCACGACGGCGTCCTCCGCCGGGGGCTTGGCGATGTCCGCGAGCGCCCACTCGACGTCGAGGCGGTCGCTCTCGTCGCCCGCGTCGCCGCCGCCGAAGATGCCGTACCGGTTCACCGAGTAGCCCGTGGCGCGCGCGCCGAGGACGGTGAGGAAGAAGTGCGCGTTCCGGGCGACCAGCGGGTCGAAGGTCCAGGTGATGCGGCCGACGTCGCGGGAGAACGCCCATTGCCGCTGGTGCTCCTTGAGCTCACGGCCCCAGCCGCGCCCCCGGTACTCGGGCAGCAGAGCCGTGATATGCGAGTGCATGGCACGGCGGGCCGGTTCGCCGAAGAAGGCGATCGAGGCGCCGACCATGCGCTCCTCGTCGCCCTCGCCGTCGAAGAAGCCGACGACGTAGTTGCCCGACTGCTGCAGGGCACGGAGGGTCCCGGCGTCCACCACGCGCTGCGGGCCCCGGATGGAGTCGAGCAGGCTCTGGGCGTCGAGGATGAGTTCAACGGTGTCGAGATCGCGGATGGTTCGCACGATCCCAGTCTGCCCCTCCTCCGCCCGTTCGCGGAAACCGACTCCGGCTCACCGGTACGGGAAGGCCTCGCCCCCGCCCGCGGCGAGCGCCTCCGCGACGATGCGCAGGTGGTCCTCGGCCATCTCCGCCGGCAGCGGCGGCAGGATCCCGTCCCAGAACGCGAGCACCGCACCGCGTCCCTGCATCATCCCGGCCGGACGGCCCAGCGCCCACATGTGCATGTGCGCGGAGCCGTCGTTCCAGCGCCCGAAGTGGCAGCGGGCGACGCCGGGGATGCTCTTCACCGCCTCCGACACGCGCTGCATCAGCGGTCCGAGGGCGGCGAGCACGTCGTGCGGCGCGTTCTCCAGGAGCCAGTGCTCGCGCGGCGCGACCCCGCCGATGAAGGGCAGTCCGCCGACGTCCCACCCGGCACGCACCTGCCAGAGGTCGTCGTGCCAGATGGTGTGCACGCTCGGACCGCAGTGGCCGCACGCGGCCGGGTCGTGCTCGCCGGCGCGGGGCTTCTCCGGCACGAGCATCGGCTCGAGCGGCCGCATCGTGACACTCTCGAACGCCCAGGGCAGCCCCTCCGCGAGCGCCGAGGCGTCGAGCACCTCGCCGATCGGGAGCCGGCGGTGGTATGCGGTGTCGGCGGGGTGCTGCGCGGGCGCGGTGTCGTCGGTCATCCGGCCATGCAACCACATCGGCCCCTCCCCTCCGGGAACGCCGATAGCCTGAGCCGGTGGGTGCGAACGACGACAGAGCCAGGAAACGCCTCTCCCGTACCCCTCCGCGGTGGGCGATCATCGCGGTGCTGGCGTTCGCGGGCCTGTGCTCCTCGTTCATGTTCACCCTCGTCGTGCCGCTGCAGGCCGAGCTGCCGCAGCTGCTGAACTCCTCCCGCGAGGACACCACCTGGGTGGTCACGATCACCCTGCTCGTGGCCGCCGTCGCGACCCCGATCTCCGGCCGTCTGGGCGACATGTACGGCAAGCGCTGCGTCGTCATCGTGCTCCTCGCGATCCTCATCCTGGGGTCGGTCATCGCCGCGCTCTCCGGATCCATCGTCGGCGTCATCATCGGCCGCGCCCTCCAGGGGGCCGTGACCGGCGTCGTCCCCCTCGGCATCGCGATCATGCGCGACGTGCTGCCGCCCGAACGCCTCGGCACCGCGGTGGCCCTGATGAGCGCCACCATGGGCGTCGGCGGGGCGATCGGCATGCCCGTCGCCGCGCTGCTCGCCGAGAACGCCGACTGGCACATGCTGTTCTGGCTCGCCGCCGCCCTCGGAGTCCTCGGGCTGCTCCTGGTGCTCGCCGTGGTGCCGGAGGACGTGCTCCGCTCCCCCGGACGCCTCGACGTGCTCGGGGCCATCGGACTCGCGATCGGCCTCACGGGCCTGCTGCTGTTCGTCTCCCGCGGCGCCGAGTGGGGCTGGACGGCACCGCTCACCCTCGTCTGCGTGATCGGCGGCGTCGCCATGCTGCTGCTGTGGGGCTGGTACCAGCTGCGCACGGACGATCCGCTGCTCGACCTCCGGGTCGCGGCCCGGCCCGCCGTCCTCTTCACCAACATCGCCGCCATCGGCATGGGCTTCGCCCTGTTCGCCTCGAACGTCACGTTCCCGCAGATGCTGGAGATGCCGGCGGTGAGCGGCGCCGGCTTCGGGCTCGACATGGTGGCCGCCTCCCTCGTGATCATGCCGGCGGGTCTGGTCATGATGGTGATCTCCCCGCTGTCCGGGTGGCTGGAGCGCACCGTGGGGCCGCGTCCGCTCTTCACCGTCGGGGCCGGCGCGATCGTCCTTGCCTACGTCTTCGTGCTGCTGTGGTCGACCGAGGTATGGCACATCTTCGTCGCCAACATCTTCATCGGCGTCGGCATCGGGTTCACCTTCGCCGCGATGCCCATGATCATCATGCGCTCCGTGCCCGCGAACGAGACCGGGGCGTCGAACGGCCTCAACGCGCTGTTCCGCTCCGTGGGCACCTCGACGGCCTCGGCCGTGATGGGCGGCGTGCTCGCGGCGATGAGCGTCGACGTCGGCGGGGTGGCCGTGCCGACGAGGACCGCGTTCGAGGTGTGCTTCTGGCTCGCGATCGCCGCCGGCATCGTGGCCGTGGTCCTGTCCCTGTTCATCCCGCGGCGGCGCGCCGAGGAGCAGCACCCGTCACTCCCAGGCTGACTCGCGCCGGTCCGGGATCCGCGCGGGTCCGGGATTCACGCGAGGTCGAAAATCGCGCGAGGTCGCAAGGATTCCCGTAAGACGTGCGACGTGCGGCGGATCTGCGACGTGCGGCGGAGGGTCAGCGGGAGATCGTGCGCGGGTCCGGGTCGTCGGCGTGCGGCGGCCGCAGCCGGGCGGGCAGCGGCCACGGCAGAGTGAACCGTGCGGTCGCGGGTCGGGTCATGTCCCCGAAGTCGTCGACCTTCACGACGATGCGCCCCGGCGCGCCCTCTTCGTCCGGCGTCACCTCGAGGATGCGCACCCGCAGCGGGCGGTCGTCCTCTCCCTCGAGCATCCACGGATCAGCGAGCCAGGCGATGCCGTGCTCCTCCAGTGCGGCCTCCGCGTCGAGCCACTCGCCCGGGCCGGAGACCCGGCGCCCGAGGACATCGACGGCGATCCACTCCTCGCCCTCCGGATGGATCCAGCCGAGCAGCTCGCCGTCGTCGCGGCGATGCGGGGTCCAGGCAGAGGGCATGTCCCGATGCTAGCCCGTGCGTCGCGCGATCAGGCGAGCACGCCACCTCAGGCTCTCGCACGACATCAGGCAAGCACGCGACATCAGGCTGGCTGCACCCCTGAGCGCCTGATGCCACGCGGATGCCTGCGTTCACACGCGGGACCCAGCGGACGCGGAGACAGGAGAACGCGCGACTCCAGGCAACCGCGGGAGTTCAGGCTCGTTGCTCCCCCGGACGCCTGATGCCGCGCGGATGCCTGCGTTCGCGCGGGGTCAGGGGGTCAGTGCGTGTATTCCATGAGCTCGACGCCGAGCACGCGGAAGGCGTCGTGCGCGCGGAGACGGTGGCTGATCGACAGGTCGTCGAAGCACACGATCATCGAGTAGGCGACACCGGCCCTCGGCCCCGCGAGCACCCCCGCCTCGGCGCGCACTCCCCGGTCGCGGCCGGTCTTGTTCACGAACAGCAGGCCGTGCGCGTCGTGCTCGTGTGCGAAGGGGTCGAGTCCGGTCGAGGCGGCCACGAGGCTGAGGTCCTGGTTGAGGCTGAGCCACTCCGAGACCTGCGCGCTGACGGCGGCATCCACGACCTGGGAGTTCACGAGCGCGGAGAACAGTCCGGCCAGCTCGCGTGCCGACCCCACGGCGACCTGCGGGGCGTCGTCCGGACCACGGCGGTCGCGGAACCGGTCGAGCAGGGCGGTGCGACGCAGCCCCAGCCCCTCGATGCGCTCCCGCACCCGGTCGTGCCCCACCTTCTCCAGCAGGATGTTCACGGCGATCGGGTCGCCGGCCGTCGCGGCGAGCACGGCGAGGTCTTCCAGCGGCAGCGCCGGGGCCCGCAGGTGCCGCCACAGCCCGGAGCTCTCCACGGCCTCGACGCTCGTGCGCTCCACGATCTCGAGAGGGTCGAGGGCACCGGACTCGAACGCCGCGGCCACCTCGATGAGCAGCGGGACCACCCCGAGGCCGGCGACGGGCATAGTCACGTGGTCGTCTCCCGCCAGCACGTGCACATGGGAGTCGAGGTCGACCACGTGCACCGACACCTGCGCCCCGGAGTTCGCAAGGCCTTCGAGGGCCTTCAGCGTCGACGTGAATGACCGCCGGCCGACGGCCACGCGGCGGGGCAGCCGACGGGCTCCCGGCCGCTGCGAACGGCGACCGCTGGACGACTCGGGCGCGCTCCCGGACGCTCCGGGAGCCGAGGGGTTCCGGAACGCGTCACCAGGGTCGGTCGCACCCACGCGTGGTCCTTCAGGAGGGGGAGGAATACTGCACATCCGGGAAGGGGCGCCCGGCGGCAGGGCTATCGTAACCCCACCGCCGGAGCGTGCCTCACAGAGTCCGGAGGTTCGTCACCAGATGGTCACCCGGGACGACTCCGGCAGCCATAGGGCATCCTTCTCGGTGACGCCGAAGGCGTCGTAGAACGCATCGATGTTGCGGACGATCTGGTTGCACCGGAACTCGTTGGGCGAGTGCGGGTCGATCGTCAGCAGGCGCAGCGTCTCGGCCTCGCGGCTCTTCTGCTGCCAGACCTGCGCCCAGGACAGGAGCAGCCGCTGCACACCGGTGTAGCCGTCGATGACCGGCCCTTCGACGGGCTCCGGCACCGACGGATCGGCCCGCAGCGACAGCTCGTACGCCTTCAGCGCGATCCCGAGGCCGCCGAGATCGCCGATGTTCTCACCGATGGTGAGGGCGCCGTTCACGTGATGCTCGGCGTCCAGTCCCTCCGGCACGAGGGCGTCGTACTGCGCGATGAGCGCCTTCGTGCGCTCCTCGAAGGCCGCGCGATCCGCGTCGGTCCACCAGTCCTGCAGGCGCCCCTCGCCGTCGTATCGGCTGCCCTGATCGTCGAAACCGTGGCCGATCTCATGCCCGATCACCGCGCCGATCCCGCCGTAGTTCGCGGCCGCGTCCCGTCCGGCGTCGAAGAACGGGTACTGGAGGATGGCCGCGGGGAAGACGATCTCGTTCATTGAGGGGTTGTAGTAGGCGTTGACCATCTGCGGCGGCATGTGCCACTCGGTGCGGTCGATCGGCTTCCCGACCTTGTCGATGTTGCGGTCGTGCTCGAAGATCGCCGCGCGGCGCACGTTGCCGAGGAGATCGGTCCGGTCGATCACGAGGGCCGAGTAGTCACGCCACACCTCGGGGTGCCCGATCTTCGGGGTGAACGCGTCCAGCTTCGCCAGCGCCCGCTGCCGGGTCTCCGCGGTCATCCACTCCAGGGTCTCGATGCTCTGCCGATAGGCCTCGACGAGGTTCGCGACGAGCTCGTCCATGGCCGCCTTCGCCGTCGGCGGGTAGTGCCGCTCGACGTAGACCTTGCCGATCGCCTCGCCCAGGGCCCCTTCGGTGACGGAGACGCCGCGCTTCCAGCGCTCGCGGATCGTGGGGACGCCGGTGAGCTGGGTGCCGTAGAACGAGAAGTTCTCCTGCACGAGCTCGTCGGTGAGGTAGGGCGCCGCCGCGTGCACGACCTTCGCACGCAGCCAGGCCTTCCAGTCGTCCAGCCGCTCGGGAGTGAGCAGAGCGCCCAGCCCCTCGAAGAAGCTCGGCTGCGCGACGACGACCTCGTCGAACGCCTGCGGGTTCGTCGGCGTCACGGCTTCGCGCCACGGACTGAGGTCGACGCCGGCGAGCTCCTGCAGCTCGTCCCACGTCTTGAGGTTGTATGTCGCCACCGCGTCACGGCTGCGCACGTTGTCCCAGTGGTGTCCGGCGAGCTCGGTCTCCAGCGCGATGGAGCGCTCGGCCTGCGCCGCGGCATCGGTCACGCCGGCGAGAGCGAGCAGGCGCTCCAGGTGCTCCCGGTACGCCGCGCGGGTCTCCGCGAAGGTGTCGAGACGGAAGTAGCTCTCGTCCGGCAGCGAGAGCCCGGCCTGCACGAGCACCGGGAGGTAGCGCTCCGGGTTTCCGGGGTCGCCGTCGACGTAGAGGCCGATCACCGCCGCCCGGCCCTCCCGGTCGTAGGCGCCCACGGTGCGCAGGAAGGCCGGGATACCGTCGATCGCGTCGATCTCGGCGAACGTCTCGGCCAGCGGGGTCACGCCGGCCGCGGCGATGCGGTCGGTGTCCATGAAGCTCGCGAAGAGGTCGCCGATCTTGCGGGCGAGGGTGCCCTCCTCCGCCTCCTGCGACTCCTCGACGATCGCGCGGACGTCCTTCTCGGCCTGCTCGGCCAGCAGATGGAAGGAGCCCCAGCGCGCCTTGTCCCCCGGGATCTCGGTGCGAGCGATCCAGGCGCCGTTCACGTGACGATACAGATCGTCCTGCGGGCGGATGTCGGGGCTGAGGTCGTCGAGCGCGAGGCCCGCGGGAAGCACGTCGGTCATGCGCTCCAGCCTATGGCCGGGGTCCCCCACGGTGTCCAGACCAGGTCACTCCGCGGGTCCAGGCACCCCCAGCGGGAGGGACACGTTCATGCGGAAGCCCGCGTCGGTGCGCTCCGCGAAGACGTCGCCGCCGTGCGCTCGTGCGAGCCCGCGCGCGATCGACAGCCCGAGGCCGGCCCCGGAGGCGACGCCGTCGTCGCCACCGGCCGCGGGCCGGGCCGGATCCTCACGCCAGCCGACGTCGAACATCCGATCCAGATCCTCCACCGCCACGCCCGCCCCCTGGTCCAGCACGCCGAGCACGAGGCGATCCCGGTCGACCATAGACGCGGACAGCACGACCTCCGTGCCCGCAGGCGCATGCCGGACGGCGTTCGTGAGCAGGTTCACCACGATCCGCCCGAGCTGATGCGGATCGGCCCACAGCACCGGACCGGCGATCCCCCGCTCCACGATCCGGACATCACGCGTCGCCGCGGCCGCCGCGACATCGGCGACCGCATCGGACACGACATCACGGAGGATCACCTGCTCCGTCTGCAGCTGCACAGCGCCGGAGGTGAGGCGAGAGAGCTCGAAGAGGTCGTCCACCATCCGACTCATCGTCTCGACCTGCCCCCGCACCTGGCCGGCGAAACGCTCCGGGGCGGCCGCCGTGCCGTCCTCCACCGCTTCGGCGAGCACGCGGAGAGCGGTGAGCGGCGTGCGCAGGTCGTGCGAGATCCAGGCGAAGAAGCGCCGACGGGCGGAGTCCAGCCGCACCAGCTCGGCCCTCGCCGCGTCCACCTCGGCCGAGACCACCGCGAGCTGTGTCGAGAGGCCGGCGAGCTCCCGAGAGGCCGCCGCGTCCGCCACCGCGTCGTCCGTCCGACCGATCCTGCCCAGCGACACCGAGAACCCCTCGACCCAGGCGCGCACCGTGCGCGCCATGCACCATGCCATGCCCAGACCGAGCACGAGCGACACAGCGATCACGGTGAGGAGGATGGTCAGGTCGTGGGCGGAGAGGTACATCTCGAGCCCGATGGCCACCACGGACCCCGCCATCGCGACGGTGCCCGCGCTGGCGACGACCATCAGCTGGGCACGGAGCCCGCGACGCCGCAGGGCTCGCAGGAGCAGCACGGCGACGACGGCGACGACGATCGCCACCGCCAAGCTCGTGAGGACGATCTGCAGGATCACCCCACCGGAGATCATCGTCATCAGCCGATCCCTCTCGACAGGAAGCGATAGCCGACGCCCCACTCGGTGAGCAGATGGCGAGGGTCCTGCGGGTCCTCCTCGATCTTCTCCCGCAGACGCCGCACGTGCACGGTGACCGTCGAACGCTCGCCGACGGTCCACCCCCACACCTCGCGAAGGATCTCCTCGCGACCCAGCGCGCGACCGTCGTTGCGGACGAGGAAGAGGAGCAGGTCGTACTCCCTGCCCGTCAACACCATCTCCTCTCCGCGCACCCAGGCGCGGCGCCGCAGCAGGTCGATCACGAACGCGCCCCTCCGGAGCTCCCCGGACGACGTCTGCGCGACCTGGGACCGACGGACCAGTGCCGCGACGCGCATCGACAGCTCCCTCATCGAGAACGGCTTGGCGAGATAGTCGTCGACACCGAACGCGAAGCCGTCGATGCGATCCTCCACCTCCCCCAGGGCAGTGAGCACCATGATGGGCACGTCGGAGACGGCGCGCAGCTCGCGGCAGAGCTCGTCGCCGCTGAGGCCGGGCAGCATCCGGTCGACGATCACCACATCCGGGACGGCCTCCCGCAGCGCAGTCCGTGCGGAGACGCCGTCCCCGAAGCTCGACACCGCATAGCCGTGGGCCTGAAGGTACGCCCCCACGGCCTCGCGCACCGTGGGATCGTCCTCCACGACGGCGACTCTGATGACCCCTTCCATGCCGTCGAGGGTAACCCCCACGCGACAACGCACCGACGGATCCTTACGGTTCCGAAAGGTCTTCCCCACGGCCCGCTTCCGCTTCCTAGCGTGCTGTGCAGCACCTCCGCCGCGGCATCCGCCACGACGGCGTTCCATCGAACAGGAGACCATCATGCGCAAGACCCTTCTCGCCACCACCGCCGCCCTCGGGCTCGCCCTGACGCTCGCAGCCTGCAGCCCGCAGGACGCGGCCGACACGTCGGCCCCTTCCTCCTCGGCCTCGCAGAGCACCGCAGAGAGCGACGCCACCACCGCGGACACGACCGCGAAGAGCGGGGAGTTCGCGGGCCTGAACGGCAAGAAGGTCGCCGGCATGGTCTCCGTCTCCGACACGGAGGTGATGCTGTCGGAGTTCTCCTCGGACGAGGGCCCCGATCTGCACGTCTACCTGACGGACGGCACGGACGAGGCGGCGATCGCCTCCGGCATGCTCGTCGACGCGGTCTCGTACGACACCGCGACGCAGACCTTCACCCTGGACGGCGTCGACGCGGAGGACTACTCCCACGTCGTCATCTACTGCGACAAGGCGAAGGCCGTGTTCGGGGCAGCCGAGCTGTCATGACCGCGCCACGATCCACTCGTCTTCTGATCGGCTCGCTGCTGGGAGCGGCCGCTCGGGTGGCGATCGGGGTGCTGTGGCTCATCGAGGGGACGCTGAAGTATCGGGCGGGATTCGGGGCGGCCGACATCGAACTCGTGGCGCAGAGCGCGCAGGGGAACACGAGGGTGCCGGACTTCTTCGACCCGCTCGGGGCGGCGATGGCCTCGGCACCGGCGTTCTTCGGGGTCGCGATCCCGGCACTGGAGGTCGGATTGGGCGTCCTCCTCGTGTCGGGGCTGCTCACCCGAACGGCCGCGTTCGTCTCGGTCGGGACCCTGGCGCTCTACTGGAGCGCGGACCAGCTGATCGCGCAGTACCCCGTGATGGCGGTGCTGTCCGCGATGGTGCTGGCGATCGTCGCCGCCGGGCGGCTCGGGGTGGACGGCTGGGTGCGGGCGCGGCGGGCGCGTCCGGTGGAGGGACCGGAGGCCTGAGTCATCCCCGGCGTCGACGACCGAAACGTCGGCGCCGGGATGGCGTCTCGGACGGGGCGGGCCGCGTCGCCCGGCGCTGCGCCCACGCGACGACCTCGGCGTCGACGTCGCGCAACGGCGTCACGACCGGGGGTCCGCCCTGGAGCTGGCGTCGGGCCTCGCGCACACGCCGATTGAAGTCCTCGAGCACCTCGCGCACATCGGACTCGCGACCGAGGAGGTCGAGCTGTCCGTCGAGCTCGCGGTCCTCCGTGCGCAGGAGGATGGCGGGAGGACCGAGCCCGGTCAGGCCCTCGGTCTCGATCTTGCGACGGATCCACCAGTCCGGGTCGTGGTGGTCGCCGAGCCCTTCGAGCGGCTTGCCTGCTCCCGGAAGGTCATCGAAGTCGCCACGGCGGATGGCGACCTGGATGGCGGATTCCACGAAGGCGGCGCGGTCCACCGCGGCAGCGGCACCGGGAGGTGCGGCGGTGTCCGCGTCGTCGGCGACATCATCGCCCTGCTGCTGTCGGGCCCGATAGCGCGCGGCCGCCTCCCGGGGATCCGTCATGATGCGCCTCCGTCCGCTCGGAGCTCCTCCTCTCACCCTACGTCCGGTCGAGGCCGGAGGTCTCGGGTGTCGACGACAGGTCATAGGCTCGGAGGATGGCCGCCCGCACCTCCCTGAACCGCGAGATCCTGCGCCTGGCCGTCCCCGCGCTCGGTGCGCTCATCGCGGAGCCGGCGTTCCTCATCGTCGACGCCGCCCTCGTCGGCCACCTCGGCACCGTCCCCCTCGCCGGGCTCGGCATCGCCGGAGCCGTGCTGCAGACGATCGTCGGCCTCATGGTGTTCCTCGCGTACTCCACGACCCCCGCGGTCGCGCGACGGTTCGGGGCCGGGCGTCCGGGGGAGGCGGTCTCGGTCGGGATCAACGGCATGTGGCTCGCGCTCGGCCTGGGTGCCGTGCTCGCCGTCGTCGGCGCCGTCTCGTCCCCCTGGCTCGTGTCCCTGTTCGGCGCGAGCGCCGAGGTCGCGGCACAGGCCAACGAATACCTCGTGATCTCGATGTGGGGCCTCCCCGCGATGCTCATCGTGTTCGCGGCCACCGGTCTCCTGCGCGGGATGCAGGACACCATGACGCCACTGTGGATCGCGGGACTCGGCTTCGCGGCGAACGCCCTGCTGAACTGGCTCTTCATCTATGGACTCGGCTGGGGCATCGCCGGCTCCGCGGCGGGCACCGTGACGGCGCAGTGGGGCATGGTGGCGGCGTACGCGCTCGTGGTCCGGCGCCTCGCGACCCGGTACAGCGCCTCGTTGCGTGCCCAACGGGACGGTCTGCGCCACACCGCGACGTCGGGCGGCTGGCTGTTCCTCCGCACCGTGAGCCTGCGCGTCGCCCTGCTCGCGACCGTGGCGGTGGCGACCGGGATCGGCACCGAGGAGCTCGCCGGGTGGCAGATCGTGTTCACCATCTTCTCGGCGGCGGCCTTCGCCCTCGACGCACTCGCGATCGCCGCGCAGGCGCTGATCGGCAAAGAGCTCGGCGCCGGGGATGAGGCTCAGGTGCGCCGGGTGCTGGGGCGGACGGTCGCCTGGGGGGCGTGGTTCGGCGTCGTGGTCGGCGGCGTCATCGCCGCCCTCTCCGGGGTGCTCGGCATCGTCTTCACCGGCGACCGGGCCGTGGCGGAGGTGGTGCAGCCGGCCCTGCTCGTGCTCGCGGTGGCGCAGCCGATCGCAGGCGTGGTGTTCGTGCTCGACGGCGTGCTCATGGGGGCCGACGACGCTCGGTACCTGGCGATCGCGGGCGGACTGAACCTCGTGCCGTTCCTGCCCACGCTGGCGATCATCGCCGCGACGGGGGTCGACGGCACCGCCGGCCTCGTGTGGCTCGCCGTCGCGTTCTTCGGGGTGTACCTGCTCGCACGGCTGGCGACGCTGGGGTGGCGAGTGCGCTCCGGGCGCTGGCTCGCCGCGTCGGCATAAGTCCTCCACAGTCGACGGAGAGAACGACTTATCCCCTGTCGCCGGGCAGAGCGGAATACAGCGCCCCGCCCCTCTCGCCCTCCGGTGCAGCATGGAGCGACACTGAAGGGATGCTGGGGATGAACGACGCACAGGTATGGACGACGATCGGGGTTCTCGCCTCGGGCATGTACGCCACGATCACGCTCATGGCGACGATGTTTGTGAGGATCATCAAGACGGAGATCGGCACGGTCCGCACGGAGATCGGCGGGATCCACACGGAGATCGGCGGGATCAAGGGCGAGATCGTCGGGATCAAGGGCGAGATCGTCGGCGTGAAAGCCGAGATCGGAGATCTCCGGAAGGAGGTGCATGGCCTGAGCCGGCGCATGGACGGTCTCGACCGCGACGTCAGCGCGATCTCGCGACACCTGTTCGGGATCGATCCGGCCTGACGGAGCAGGCGCGACCGCTCCTCGTGGTCACTCCGCGTGGCGACGGCACCACTCGTACATGATGACGGCGGCGGCGGCACTCGCGTTGATCGAGCGGGTCGAGCCGTACTGCGTGATCTCGATGTGACCCGAAGCGGCGGTCAGCGCCTCCGGCGACAGCCCAGGCCCTTCCTGCCCGAACAGGAGCACGCACGAGCGCGGCAGGTCGGCGCGGTCCACCGGCACGGCCCCGTCGACGTTGTCGATCGCGATGACGGGCAGGCCCTCCGCGGCAGCCCAGGCGGCGAAGGCCGCGATGTCCTCATGGTGCACGACGTGCTGATAGCGGTCGGTCACCATGGCGCCGCGCTTGTTCCAGCGACGGCGGCCGATGATGTGCACCGTGTCGGCGAGGAACGCGTTGGCGCTGCGCACGATGGAACCGATGTTCATGTCGTGCTGCCAGTTCTCGATCGCGACGTGGAACGGATGACGCCGCGTATCGAGGTCGGCGACGATCGCCTCCATGCGCCAGTAGCGATAGCGGTCGATGACGTTCCGCGTGTCGCCGTGCGCGAGGAGCTCGGGATCGTACTGCTCTCCCTCGGGCCAGGCCGACGGCCCTCCGGGCCACGGGCCGACGCCGTATCCGGGCTGCGCCGAGGACCCCCCGGAGGCGGTCGGTTCCGGGCTCTCGGGGCGCTGCGCATCCATCCCGCCAGGCTATCGCCGCGTCGGCCCGGCCGCCGTCCGGCGGAGGGGCCGCACCCCGGCCGCGGATATTTAGGTACACCGAAAAATGCGCTACGGTTTCGGTATGCCTAAAAATCCCACCGCTCCTCTCCTGATCCCCGCTCGCACCGCTTCGCCGCGCCTGCTGTGGCTGCTGGGACCGGCGCTGGTGGCGGGTGTCGCCTACCTCGACCCGGGCAACGTCGCCAGCAACATGACCGCGGGGGCGCAGTACGGCTACCTGCTCGTGTGGGTGGTCGTCGCCGGCAACGTGATGGCCTGGCTGATCCAATACCTGTCCGCGAAGCTCGGCGTCGTCACCGGCCAGAGCCTCCCGGAGGTGCTGGGCCGGCGGCTGCGCCGTCCCTGGGCCCGCCGCGCGTACTGGCTGCAGGCGGAGCTGGTCGCGATGGCGACCGACCTCGCCGAGGTCATCGGCGGCGCCGTCGCCCTGAACCTGCTCTTCGGCGTCCCGCTGCTGTGGGGCGGACTCATCACCGGGGCCGTGTCGATGGCCCTGCTCGCGGTGCAGAACCGTCGCGGCGCCCGTCCCTTCGAGTTCGTGATCATCGGACTCATGCTCGTGATCACGATCGGCTTCATGGCCGGCCTGTTCCTCGCGCCACCCGACCCGGCCGGCGTGGTGAGCGGCCTCGTGCCGCGCTTCGAGGACACGGGGTCCGTACTCCTCGCCGCCTCGATCCTCGGCGCGACGATCATGCCGCACGCGATCTACGCGCACTCCTCCCTGGCCCGCGACCGGTTCGGTGCGACGAGCGCCGAGACGACCGAGGAGGCCGCCCGGGTCGAGACGTCGCGGATCCGCCGCCTGCTCACGGCGACACGGTGGGATGTGACGATCGCGATGGCCATCGCGGGCTCCGTGAACCTCGGCATCCTGCTCCTCGCGGCGGCGAACCTCGCGGGCGTCGCGGGGACCGACTCCCTGGAGGGCGCACACGCCGCCCTCGCCGCGGGCCTCGGTCCGGCCGTGGCGACCTTCTTCGCCGTGGGGCTGCTCGCCTCGGGTCTCGCCTCGACCTCCGTCGGCGCATACGCGGGCGCCGAGATCATGCACGGCCTGCTGCACGTGCGCATCCCCCTGCTGGCCCGGCGCCTGGTGACGCTCATCCCCGCGCTGGTGATCCTCGGCATCGGGGTGGACCCGACGCTCGCCCTCGTCCTCAGCCAGGTCGTGCTGTCGTTCGGCATCCCGTTCGCGCTGATCCCGCTCGTCGCCCTCACCGCACAGCGCCGCACGCTCGGCGTCTGGGTCAACCGGGTGTGGACGACGGTCGCCGGCATCGCGGCCTCCGTGCTCCTCATCGCCCTGAACGGCGCCCTGCTCTGGCTGGTGCTGACCGGGGCATGACGCCGGATAGGCTCGACATCATGTCTGCCACCTCCGCCCGTCGCACCGTCCGCCTCCTCACCTGGAGCGGCTTCGCGACCGGCGTCATCGGCGGTCTGCTCATCGCTTTCCCGAAGGTCATCGGCCCCGCCAGCCCGTGGGTGCAGCTCGCCCTCGGCGTCGCCACCCTGATCTTCGCCTTCCGTGCCCGCAAGGTGGGCATCGCCGAGGTGGAGGGCTTCGACGGGCGCCTGTCGCTCGCCGCCGCCCTCCTGGGGTTCCTCGTGCTCTTCTTCGCGGGGCAGGCGGCCGTGATCCTGCTCGGCTCCGCGAGCGCCTGACTCAGGCCGCGAGGCCGGCCGACCCGGACACGTAAGGTGGTGGGGTGGCATCCCCGGCAGCTGACGACTATCTGAAGACCGTCTACGCGCACACCGAGTGGCAGGATGCGCCGATCACCCCCTCGGTCCTGGCGGCCAAGCTCGGCATCGCGCCGTCGTCGGTCACGGAGATGGTGAAGAAGCTCGCCGCGGCGGGACTCGTGTCGCACGTGCCGTATGGAGCGGTCCGGCTGACGGACGCGGGGATCACCCGGGCCCTCGCGATGGTCCGCCGCCACCGCCTCATCGAGACCTGGCTCGTGCAGGAGTTCGGGTACGGGTGGGATGAGGTGCACGACGAGGCCGAGGTGCTGGAGCACACCATCAGCGACCGGCTGCTCGAGGGCATCGACGAGCGCCTGGGCCGCCCGCGCTTCGACCCGCACGGAGACGCCATCCCGGACGCGGAGGGCCGCATCGAACGGGAGCCCTTCGTCCTGCTCGCGGATGCCCCGGACGGACACACCGGCCGCGTGCTCCGCGTCGACGACCGCGACCCGGAGCTCCTGCGGACCCTCGACTCCCACGGGGTCGTCGTGGGGACGACCGTGACCGTGACCCCGACCGGCATCACCCTCGACGGCACCGAGCCTCCGCTGCCCCCCGCCGCCCGCGACGTGGTGTGGTTGTCGGCCTGACCCCCGGCTTCGAATCGCGCACTTTGCGGCAGATCGGCCGGGGATGGGGCCAATCAGGCGATTCGAAAGGAAAGGTGGGGCCTCTAGGCTGAGCACATGGCACACCGTGACGACATCGAATGCTGGCTCACCGACATGGACGGCGTGCTCGTCCATGAGAACGACGCCATCCCCGGGGCCTCCGAACTCCTCGCCGGATGGGAGCGCAACGAGATCCCCTACCTCGTGCTCACGAACAACTCGATCTTCACCGCCCGCGACCTCTCGGCCCGCCTCCGTGCGAGCGGCCTGATCGTGCCGGAAGAGCGCATCTGGACGTCAGCGCTCGCGACCGCCGACTTCCTCGCGCAGCAGCTCCCCGGCGGCTCCGCGTTCGTCATCGGCGAGGCCGGCATCCTCACCGCGCTGCACGAGGCCGGCTTCATCATGACCGAGACGAACCCCGATTTCGTCGTCGTCGGCGAGACCCGCAACTACTCGTTCGAGGCCATCACCAAGGCCATCCGCCACATCATCAACGGGTCGCGCTTCATCGTGACCAACCCGGACGCCACCGGCCCGAGCGCCGACGGGGTGCTGCCGGCCACGGGAGCGATCGCCGCCCTCATCACCAAGGCCACCGGCAAGGAGCCCTACGTCGTCGGCAAGCCCAATCCGATGATGTTCCGTTCGGCCCTGAACAAGATCGGCGCGCACTCGAAGAAGACCGGCATGATCGGCGACCGGATGGACACGGACATCGTCGCCGGCATCGAGGCGGGTCTGCACACGGTGCTCGTCCTCACCGGCATCAGCGACCAGCGGATCATCGAGCAGTACCCCTTCCGACCGGACGAGATCGTCGACTCGGTCGCCGACCTGCTGCCGACCATCACCGACTCGATCCCCACCCTCGACGAGGACTGACGTGGGCGCCCTCGACGACGGCGAGCGGGTCACGGCGGCGGACGCCGCGGCCTGGCGCGCCTGGCTCGAGGCGAACCACGAACGCACGGCCGGGGTGTGGCTGCTGAGCGTGCGCGGCCGATCCGCCCTCGGCGTCGGCTACGAGGACGCCGTCCGTCAGGCGCTGTGCTTCGGGTGGATCGACGGCCCGGTGCGCACGTTCGACGACGAGACCGGCGGCCAGTGGTTCTCCCCTCGACGCCCTGGCAGCGGCTGGGCGGCGACGAACAAGGCCCGTATCGCGGAGCTGGAGGCCGCGGGGCTCCTCGCCCCCGCCGGCATCCGGGCGCTGGAGACGGCGAAGGCGAACGGTTCGTGGACCCTGCTCGACGGCCCCGAGGCCGGCATCGAGCCGCCGGAGCTCACGGCCGCCCTCGACGCAGTACCGGCGGCGAGGGCGAGCTGGGATGCGTTCCCGAAGTCGGTGAAGAAGTTCGGCCTCACGCACATCGCGATGGCCAAGCGTCCGGAGACCAAGGCCGCCCGCATCGCGAAGATCGTGGCGGATGCCGCGGAGGGGAAGCGCCCATGAACCAGAGCGACCTGCTGTTCCTCGTCCTGATCCTCATCACGCTCACGTCGCTGACGGTCTTCGTCGTGCAGTTCGTGCGCTCCCGCCGCCGCGGCGGCGAGGATGACGACCGCGCCGGCTGGTGGGAGGGTCCCTGGGACGACGACGACCGCCGGCGCTGAGCCGACGGTCGCCGTCCCGAGGCCTCAGGAGGCGAGCGACGCTCCGGGGATCGCGGCGAGCAGCTCCCGGGTGTACGGATGCTGCGGCGTGTCGAAGATGCTCTCCGGGGTGCCGCTCTCGACCACGACGCCGCGCTGCATCACGTGCACCTCGTCCGAGATCATGCGCACGACCGCGAGGTCGTGGCTGATGAAGAGGTAGCTGAGCCCGAGGTTCTTCTGCAGGTCGGCGAGGAGCTCGAGGATCTGCGCCTGCACCAGCACGTCGAGCGCGGAGACCGCCTCGTCCAGCACGACGAGCTCGGGCTCCAGGGCCAGGGCGCGGGCGATCGCGACCCGCTGCCGCTGTCCGCCGGAGAGCTCGTGCGGCAGTCGCTCGGCCATGGCCGCGGGCAGCGCGACCTGCTCCAGGAGTTCCAGGACGCGGGCGTGCCGGGTGGCGCCGGTCCCGATCCGGTGCACGCGCAGCGGCTCGGCGATCGACTGCTCCACGGTGTACCGCGGGTCGAGCGAGGCATAGGGGTTCTGGAAGACGGGCTGCACGCGGCGGCGCAGCGCGAAGAGCTCCGTGCGGCGGAGGGCCGTGAGGTCGGTGCCGTCGAAGAGGATGGCCCCGGAGGTCGCGTCCTCCAATCCCAGCACCATGTTCGCCGTGGTGGACTTGCCCGAACCCGACTCGCCCACGATGGACACGGTCGTGCCGCGGCGGATCGAGAAGCTCACACCGTCGACCGCCGTGAAGGTCTGCGGCTCCCCGGCCTTCGCATTCCGGAGCGGGAACTCCTTGCGCAGGTCCCGGATCTCGACGAACGGCACGGCGTCGGCGGTGACCTCGCGCGTCGGGAGGGCGTCGCGGCGGGACGCGAGGCTCGGCGCGGCCGCGAGCAGCTGCCGGGTGTACTCGTGCTGCGGGTTGCCGAGGACGTCCGCCGACGTGCCCTCCTCCACGACACGGCCACGGAACATCACGACGATGCGGTCGGCGCGCTCGGCGGCGAGGGCGAGGTCGTGGGTGATGAGGAACACCGCGGTGCCCAGCTCGTCGGTCAGCTGGTCGAGCTGGTCGAGGATCCGCCGCTGCACGGTGACGTCGAGCGCCGAGGTGGGCTCGTCGGCGATGAGCAGCCGCGGCTTGCAGGCGAGCCCCATCGCGATGAGCGCACGCTGCCGCATGCCTCCGGAGAACTCGTGCGGGTACTGGGTCGCCCGGCGGGCGGCATCGGGGATCCCGACCATCTCCAGCAGCTCGACGACGCGGGCCTTCGTCCCGTCGCCGCTGGTGTACCCGTGCACTTCGAGGGCCTCGCCGATCTGCTCGCCGACGCGCATGAGGGGGTTGAGGTTCGACATCGGGTCCTGCGGCACGAGGCCGATTCCGGCTCCGCGGAGGGACACCATCGCGTTCTCGGGGAGGTCGGTGAGCTCGCGGCCCTCGAAGCGGATGCTCCCCGCGGTGATGACGCCATTCTCGGGCAGCAGACGGTTGACCGCGGCCGCGGTGGTGGACTTCCCGGAGCCGGATTCGCCGACCACGGCGACCGTCTCGCCGGCGGCGATGTCGATCGTGATGTCGCTGATCGCGGTGACCAGCTCGGAGCCGGTCCGGAAGGCGACCGCGAGGCCGTCGATGCTCAGCACGGGCGGGGTGGTGCTCATGGGGTACTCGTTCCTTCGGGGTCGAGGAGTGCGGGCAGCGCTGCGCGCCACAGGGTCTCGGTGGGGGCGATCTCGTCGGCGAACAGCCGGTTGGCGAGCAGGACGACGGCGGTCCCGGTGGCGGGGACCACGCCGAGCGCGCACCCCGTGTAGCCGGGATGCCAGAGCATCCGGGTCGGGCGTCCGTCCGCCGTCACGGTGTCGCTGCGCCAACCGAGGGCCTGACCGGGGTCCGGGCCGTCGCGGAACAGCTCGGCCACGAGCGCCGGGTCCCAGAGGTCGTGGGGCACCTCGGGGTCGGCGAGCGCGACGCCGAGGGTCAGCAGCTCGTCGACCGTGCCGAACAGGCCGGCGTGCCCCGAGACGCCGTGCAGGGCGTGGAAGCAGTTGCCGTCGTTGACGACGCCGGTGATCTCGCCCTCGCGCCAGGGGAAGTGCCGGCGAGAGGTGAGGATCGGGTAGGGCGTGCCGGTGGCGACCATCCGTCGCTCGGCGGCATCGCCGTCGCCCGTGGACGACGCGACCGGCCCGGGGACGGGCCCGTAGCCCGTGCGCGTGAGGCCGAGGGGCCCGGTCACGAGCTCGCGCACGGCGGCGTCCAGGGAGAGGCCGGTCACGGCGGCGATGATCCGTCCGAGGATCAGGAAGCCCAGGTCGGAGTAGTGCCGCCCGTCGTCCACGCCGTAGCGGAGCGGGAGCGTGTCGGCGGCGGCCGCGCCGTCGACATGCGTGCCGTCGAGGTAGAGCGGCTGCCACTCCCAGAGCCCCGCCCGGTGCAGGAGCAGGTGCCGCACGGTCGTCCCTGGGGCGCAGGCGGTTCCGGAGACGAAGCGGTCCACCGGATCGTCGAACCGGAGGTCCCCCCGGGAGGCCAGCCCGAGGAGCGCGGTGGTGGTCGCGGCGACCTTGGTGACCGAGGCGAGGTCGAACGCCGTCTCCGTCGTGACCGGCGTCCCCGCGAGGTCGGCGAAGCCGCCGGCGGCCGTGTCCCGGCTCGTGCGGGTGGCGACACCGGCGACGGCTCCCCGCGGCGCGGTCGGCCCGGTGAGGACCGCGGCGATCGCCTCGGCGGCGCTCATACGAGAGCTCCTGTGCGGGAGCGGTCGAGCAGCACCTCGGCGTCGGGGGCGATCCCGGTGATCCCCAGTCCTGCGGCCGGGGCGAGGGTGAGCCACTCCGCGTCGGCGGTGAGCCCTCCGGTCAACGGCGACCGGCGCAGCCACGACGCCGCGTCGAGGTCGTGCACGACGTCCGGAGCGACCGCGGCGGCGAGGTGCGCCGCGGCGGCCACCCCGACGTGCGACTCCATCATGCAGCCGACGATGATGCCGAGTCCGGCGGAGCGGGCGGCCTGCACGCAGGCGAGCGCCTCGCGGAGCCCGCCGGTCTTGGCGAGCTTGACGTTCACGAGCCCGGCAGCTCCGCGCACGGCGATGTCGCGGACATCCTGCGCGGTGCGGACCGATTCGTCCGCCATGATCCGGGTGTCGACGGCGGCGGTCACCGCGGCCAGCGCATCCAGGTCGCGCGCGGCGACGGGCTGCTCGACGAACTCGAGCCCGAGACCGGCGTCCTCCGCCGCTTGGATGACGCGGATCGCGGTCTCGGCGTCCCACGCCTGGTTCGCGTCCACGCGCAGCGTGATGTCGGCGCCGACGGCGGCGCGGACGGCCAGGAGACCCGCGACCGTGTCGTGTTCGCGGGACGCCTTGATCTTGAGACAGCGGAATCCCGCCGCCGCGTGCTCGACGGCGGTCGCGGCCAGCGCGGCCGGCCTCGCCACGGACAGCGTCATGTCGGTGCGGATGCGCGGGGGCGCGTCTGCGTGCGGGGCGAGCGTCGGTGCGAGCGGCTCATCCCGGTGCTGCGCGGCGAGGTCGGCGAGCGCGCAGGCCACCGCGCTGCGGGCGGCGGCGTTTCCCCAGGCGGCCGCAGCGAGGGCGTCCGGCAGCCCGGGATCGTCGACGGAGCGCCCGAGCACGGCGTCGGCGAAGGGACCGGCGACCACGGCCGTCACGCTCTCGGGGCTCTCCCCGGTGACGCGCCAGCTCGTCGCGGCCTCCCCGTACCCGCGACGGCCGTCGGCGTCGGTCACCTCCACGAGCACGACGTCGAGGTGGTCCGTACGACGGACGGCCGTGACGAAGGGACGCGCCAGGGGCGAAGGCACCCGCAGCACGCGCATCCGCTCGACGACGGTCACGATCCCGCCGCCTCCGTGAGGGTGAGGGAATCGACGGCCGCGACCGGCTCGGGCATCTGCAGCGGACCGGCGCCGGGCGTGATCGTGCCGAGGATGCGCGGCTCGCGCGCCCCCGTCCCTCCGGGGACGATGGCGGGGACGCCGTGCAGGGTCGACCAGCCGATGAGCGCGAGGAGGATGGCCTCCTTGCTGTCGGCGGGGGCGCCGAGCTCGTCGGCCAGGACGACCTCCGTCTGCGGCAGCGCGGTCCGCAGCCCGTCGAGGATCAGCGGGTTGCGGCAGCCGCCGCCGGACACCGCGAGGAAGCCGATCCCGGCGGCCTCGACGTCGCGGGCGACCGTGCGGACCGTGAGCTCGGTGAGCGTGCGCACGACGTCGGCGACCGCGATCTCGCGTCCCTGCGCCGCGAGGTGCTCCTGCACGTAGGCGAGGTGGAAGTGCTCCTTGCCCGTGCTCTTCGGCGGGGTGAGCGCGTAGTAGGGGTCTGCGAGCATCGCGTCCAGCAGCGCCTCGTCGACCCGTCCGGTCCGAGCGATCGCCGCATCGTCGTCATAGCCGAGCGGGTTGAGGTCGTGCGCGACGATGACCGCGTCGACCAGGGCGTTCGCGGGGCCGATGTCGTAGGCGACGAGGCCGTCGGGGCGGACGACGGTCATGTTCGAGATGCCGCCGAGGTTCAGCGCCGCCGAGATGCCGGCGCGGCCACGGAGCAGCAGCTCGTCGAGGAACGACACGAGCGGAGCGCCGTGGCCGCCCGCGGTGATGTCGCGGATGCGGATGTCGGAGACGACGGGCACCCCGGTCTTCTCGGCGATCCAGGCCGGCTGCCCGATCTGGAGGGTGCCGAGCGCGTGGGCGCCGTCGACCCAGTGGTACACGGTCTGGCCGTGCGAGCACACCGCGTCGACACCGCCGACCTCGGCCGCGACCTCGGCCGCGACCTCGGCGAATGCCTGCCCGATGAGGGTGTCGAGCTCGGCCACCTCGGCCAGGGTGGTCTGCGCCGGAGGGAGCGCGGCGATGAGTCGTGCCCGCAGCTCGGGGTCATAGGGGACGCTCGTGGACGCGAGCACCGTGCCCCGGAGGTCGACGCCGTGCGCCGTGAAGCCCCCGTTGGTGGCGAAGTCGACGACGGCGGCGTCGATCCCGTCGTGCGAGGTGCCGGAGATCAGTCCCAGGACGCGCATCAGTTCTCCTCCAGTGCGGTGCGCAGACGGCCGCCGGCCGCCGCGAGTCGGTCGGTGGCCGCGGCGAGGTCCTCCCCGCGGCGGATCATGATGGTGGCGAGCTTCACGTCCCACCCTGCGCTCTCCAGCGCGGCGGCCGCCGTGTCGCGATCGACGTCGGCGATCGTCCGCACCATGCGGATCGCGCGCTCGCGGAGCTTGTGGTTCGTGGCCTTCACGTCGACCATCAGGTTGCCGTAGGCCTTGCCGTTCCGGACCATCGCGATGGTCGAGAACATGTTCAGGACCAGTTTCTGGGCCGTGCCGGACTTGAGGCGCGTGGAGCCGGCGAGCACCTCGGGGCCGACCTCGACCTCGATGCCGTGCTCGGCGACCGCGCTCAGCGCGGTGCCGGTGTTGCACGACAGGCCGACGCCGAGCGCCCCGCGCTCCCGCGCCCGCCGGACGGCGGCGACCACGTACGGCGTGCGGCCGCTGGACGCGATGCCGATCACGGTGTCGAGCGGGCCGATGCCCGCGGAGTCGATGGCCGCAGCCCCGGCCTCCGCGTCGTCCTCCGCGCCTTCGACGGGGTTCACGATCGCACCGGGACCGCCGGCCATGATCGCGAACACCAGCTCCGGCGGGGTGCTGAACGTGGGCGGGCACTCCGAGGCGTCGAGCACGCCGATGCGTCCGGGGGTGCCTGCGCCGACGTAGACCAGGCGTCCGCCCTGCGCCATGCGCGCGGCCGTCTGCTCGATCGCCGGGACGATCTGCGGGAGAGCGCGCTGCACGGCCGCGGGCACGGTGGCGTCGGCCTCGTTCATGGTCTGCGCGAGCTCGGCCACGCTCATCTGGTCGAGGCGGGCGTACCGGGGGTCGCTCGCCTCGGTGGCGAGGGCGCCGAGGTCTTCCGCGATCATCGCTTGCCCCTATTCCGCGGGTCGAGGCTGTCGCGCAGCCCGTCGCCCAGCAGGTTCAGGCCGACGACGAGGAGCACGACGACCACGCCGGGGGCGATCATCGTCCACGGGGCGATGGTCACGAGGGTCCGCGCCTCGAAGATCATGGAGCCGAGCGAGGGCGCGGGCGGCGGAGTCCCGAGTCCGAGGAAGCTCAGCGACGCCTCCGTGAGCACCGCCCACGAGAGGGAGAGCGTGACCTGCACGATGATGATCGAGGTGATGTTCGGCAGGACGTGGCGGAACATGGTCGCCATGCGGCTCTGCCCCGTGCTCTTGGCCGCCTTGACGTACTCCACCTCGCGCAGCGACAGCACGGGGCCGCGGGTCACGCGGATGAAGATCGGCACGTAGACGATCGCGATGGCCACGGCGATCGTGAACCAGTTGCGGTCGAACACCGAGGCGAGCGACAGGGCGAGCAGCAGCGGCGGGAACGCGAACAGCACGTTGGTGACCGCCGTGATCGCACCGTCGGAGAAGCCGCGGTAGAAACCGGCGATGAGTCCGCAGACCGTGCCGACCACGGTCGCGAACGCCACGGCGACCACGGAGATGAGCGCCGAGTTGGCGACACCGGCTGCTACCCGCGAGAACACGTCGCGGCCGAACTGGTCGGTGCCGAACCAGTGCACCGCGGACGGCGGCTGCAGCCGGGACGGCGGGTCCTGCGCGAGCGGGTCGAACGGCAGCAGGCCGAACGCCGAGACGAGGCTGAGCACCGCGAGCAGCGCGACGATGATGAGGCCGGAGAGACCGCTGCGGCTGCGCAGCAGGAGACGCACGCGCTCCATGGTGCGTCCGCCGCCGGGGGCGAGGGTCGGGGTCTGAGAGATGTCGGTCATGCGGCACGCACCCGAGGATCGATGACCCGGTAGAGCAGGTCGGTGAGCAGGTTGACGATGACGAAGGCGAGCGCGATCACGAGCACGGTGCTCTGCACGAGCGCGTACTCCTTCTGCTGGATGCCGAGCAGCACCTGGCGCCCGATGCCGGGGAGCGAGAAGATCTGCTCCACCACGACGGCACCGCCGAGGAGGTAGCCGAACTGCAGACCGGTCATCGTGACGATGGGCACCAGGGCGTTGCCGAGCACGTGACGCACCTGCAGCCGACGCGGGGGCACGCCCTTCGCCCTGGCGGTGCGGATGAAGTCGTTGGAGCGGATCTCGAGCACCGCCGTGCGGGTCGTGCGCATGATCGGTGCGGCGATGCCGAAGCCGAGCACGATCGAGGGCAGCAGCATCTGCTGGAGGTTCAGCAGCGGGTTCTCGAAGAGCGTGGCGTACGCCTGGCCGTTGGGGTTGAATCCGAACGACTGGGCGAGGATCGCGAGCAGTGCCGTGCCGAGCAGGAAGGCAGGGATCGAGAGCCCGGCGAGGCCGACGACCTGACCGACGCCGTCACGGAACGAGTCGGGCTTCGAGGCGGACAGCATGCCGAGCGGGATGCCGATGGCCAGCGCGATCACGATGGAGATGATCGCGAGCTCGAAAGTCACGGGAAGAGCGGCGGCGGTGAGGTCGAGGACGCTCGTCTGCGCCCGGGAGGAGAAGCCGAGGTTGCCGGTGAAGATGTTGCCGAGCCACGAGAAGAACTGCACGACGAGCGGCTGGTCGAGACCGTAGTACGCCTCGAGGGCGGCGCGCTGCGCCGGTGTGAGGGCCGCCGCCTCGGTACCGAGACCGGAGCTGATCTGGTCGCCGGGGATGGCGCGCAGCATCAGGAAGACGAAGACGGCGACGCCGAAGAGGGTGCCGAGGGCTGCGAGGATGCGTCGCAGCACGCTGTTGCGGAGGAGCTGTCTGAACATGCGCGTGGGAGAGATGCCTGTCGTCGGGGAGCCGAGGGGGCGCGGACGTCCGCGCCCCCTCGTTCCACTACTGGATGGAGGTGGTCCGCAGGTACTGCAGCGAGCCGTTCGCCATCGGGGTGAAGCCGTCGACGGTCGAGGCCGTCGCCGTGTAGGTGTAGCTGGTGAACAGCCAGATCCAGGCGGCGTTGTCCTCGAGGTTCTCGGAGACCTGCGCGTAGATGTCCTTGCGCTTCTCGGGGTCGGCCGTCTCGCGTCCCTCGGCGAAGAGCGCGTCGAGCTCGGGCGAGGAGTACCCCGCGACCTGGTTCAGGTTGCCGGTGCTGGTGAAGTAACGGCCGTACATGCCGTCCGGGTCCGGGCGTCCGCCGTTGAGGGCGACCGCGGCGTCGAAGTCGGCCGCGATCCAGCGGTCCACGAACGCGCCGGACTCGAGCACCTCGAGGTCGAGCGTGATGTTCGCGTCGGCGAGCTGCGCCTTGAGGTTCTGCGCCTCGTTGACGGAGGTGGCGTACTCGCCCTGGGACACGATCGTCTTGACGGTGACGCCGTCCTCCTTGCCGGCCTTCTTCAGGTACTCGGCCGCCTTGTCGAGGTCGCGCTCGGGGCACGGGCGCGCGTCCGGGTCGGACTTGAACGCCGGAGAGGTGATCGGACCGGTGACCTCGCCCTCGCCGAGCGCGGCGGTGTCGAGCACCTCCTGACGGTCGATCGCGCACTGCATCGCGAGGCGCACGTTCACGTCGGCGAGGTCGCCGCGCTGCGCATTCAGCTGCAGGGCGTGGTAGCTGAGCTGCGGGGTGGTGGCGACCTCGACGTTCGCGCCCTCGGCCGTCTGCGCGACGAGCGGGTCGTCGAACACGGCCAGCTGCACGTTGCCGGACTGCATCGCCGAGACGATGGACGACTCGTCGGGGATCACGCGGAACTCGACGGTGTCGAGCAGCGCGGTGTCGCCCCAGTAGTCCTCGTTCTTGGCGAGGGTGAGCGACTGGCTCGCCTTCCGGTCCTCCAGCACGAACGGGCCGGTGCCGTTCGGGGTGGTGTTGAGCGCCTCCTCGGTGTCGTCCGACGAGAGCATCGCCATGTTGATGACGGCGAGGTTCGCGGGGAGGGCGGCGTCCGGGGCACTGAGGGTGAGGGTGACGGTGCTCTCGTCGGTGGCCTCGACGGCGGCGACCGAGGCGAGCGAGCTCGCGGCCACGGCGGCGGTCGCCTCATCGGCGATCGCGTCCAGCGAGTACTTCACGTCGGCGGAGTCGAAGGCGCTGCCGTCCGCGAACGTGACGCCCTCGCGGAGGTGGAGGGTGACCGTGAGGCCGTCCTCGGAGACGTCCCACGACTCGGCGAGACCGGGGACGACGTTGAGCTCCTCGTCGAACTCGGTCAGGGTGCCGTACAGGTTCTGCAGGACGTTGACCGCCTGGAACTGGGTGGCCTTCCACGGGAAGAGGGTGTCGGGATCGCTCGTGACGCCGATGACCAGGTCGCCGCCGGCGGCTCCGGATCCGGTATCGGACGGGTTCGACGCCGGCGCGGAACACCCGGTGATGACGAGCGCCGCGGCGAGGCCGGTGGCGGTGAGGGCGCCGAGAGACGCCCACCGTGCTGTGCTCATTGCTGTTTCCTCCTGGCTGGGACCGCGTCGCCCTGGCTCGGATCAGGCGGTGCTGCCTGATGCCCCGCGAACATCGTCGGTCTGGGTAAGTACCAAAAGTACACGAAAGTACCTACGCGTGTAACAGAAGTTCCTCTAGTGTTATGAACACCGATCGGAGACCCCATGCCCCACGATGCCGCTCGCGACGACGCCGGCACCCACCTCGTGCTCGTGCGGATGCGCGCCCTGCGCCCCGAACTCCGTCCGAGCGAGCAGCGCATCGCCGACCTGTTCCTCGCCGACCCCGCCGGGACCGCCGGGCTCTCCGTCGCCGAGCTCGCGCACCGCTGCGACACCTCGACCACGTCCGTCGTGCGGTTCTGCAAGCGACTCGGGTACGACCATGTGCGCGAGCTGCGCAACCATGTGCTGCGGGAGGTCGAGCGCGAGACGTTCGACACCGCCGCGCTCCCCGCGGTGTCCGGCGACATCGACCGCAACGACACCCTCGCCGACATCGTCGCGAAGGTGTCGCTCGCCGAGACGCTCTCCCTCGCCGATACCGCCAAGGTGCTCGACACCGACGCGCTCCGCGCCACGGTCGAGGCGATCACCTCCTCCACCCGGGTGGACATCTTCGGCGTGGGGGCGAGCTCCATCGTCGGGCTCGACCTCCAGCGCAAGCTCACCCGGATCGGGCGGACGGCGTTGGAATGGTCCGACCCGCACGCCGCCTGGACCTCCGCTGCCACCCTCGGACCGGGGAACGTCGCGATCGCCGTCTCGCACACGGGCGCCACGACAGACACCATCGAGTTCCTCCTGCTCGCCCGGCAGGCGGGCGCGACGGCCATCGCCATCACCAACCACGCCGGCTCCCCGCTCGCCGGTCAGGCCGACATCGTGCTGACCACCGCCGCGCGCGAGACGGGCTTCCGCTCCGGAGCCCTGGGCAGCCGGATCGCCCAGCTCATGGTCGTCGACTGCATCTTCATCGGGGTCGCGCAGTCCAACTACGACCGATCGATGGAGGCCCTCCGCGACACCTTCGCCGCCGTACATCACGTGCGCGCGGGCGGTGCCTGAGATGAGCGCGCGCCGACTCCGCGTCGGGCTGTTCACGGCGTTCGGCGGCCTCGGCGTGACCGCGGCGTTCGTCCCGGCCGTCCTTCCCTCCGCGGAGCACGCGACGGACGCCGACCTGAGTGCCGCCGTGCCCGTCCTCTTCGCGGGACTCCTCGTGGGCGTGCTGCTGTCGGGTCCGCTCCTGGTGCGCCGCCCACCCCGGACGACGCTCGTGCTGGGCAGCCTCCTGCAGGCGGCCGCCATCGTCGGTGTCGCCCTCGCGACGAATCCGGGCGTCTTCCTCGCGGCCGCCGCGCTCGCGGGGCTCGGGTTCGGTCTCGTCGAGGCAGCGGGCTCCGTGGCGGCCAAGGCCGCCAGCGCGGCGAGCGCGACCGGGATGCTGAGCGCCCTGATGGGCACGGTCGCCGTGTGCGCCGCCGTCACACCACTCGTGGTGGCGCTCGGGGCCGGCGCCCGTCCGGCCCTGACGCTGCTCGCGACCGTACCCCTGGCGACCGCCGCGGTGCTCGCCGGCGCCACCACTCTCGCCCGTCCGGCCGAGGCCCCGGCACGACGGGACGCACGCTCCCTGCTCGCCCTCCTCCCCTTCGCGCTGGCGCTGCCGCTCTACGTCGGCGTGGAGACCGTCCTGTCGGGCTGGTCGGCCGTGATCCCGGCGCGGGCGCTCGCGATCGAACCCGCCACCGCCGCGCTTGGCACCTCCGCCTTCTGGGCGCTGATGGCCGCCGGCCGCTTCGGCGTCGCCGCTCTCCGGCGCGCGGCGGTTCCGCCGCTCACCCTGCTGGCGACCGCGACGGGGGTTGCCGCCGTCCTCCTGGTGCTCGCCGGTGCGCTCCTCGGCGAGCAGCCGGTCGCGGCGCTGCTCATCCTGGCCGTCGTGGTGGTCCTGCTGGCCCCGAGCTACGGCCTCATCCTCGGACTCGCGCTCGACCGACTCGATCCGGCCCGCAGCGCCGCGGTCACCGGGGCGCTCGTGGCCTGCGGCGCGGTCGGCGGCACGTTCGTTCCGACGCTCGTCCTGCTGATCGGGCGCGACCCGGCGTCGAGCGTCGCGTTCCTCGTGTCCGCCGTGTTGTGCGCGGTCATCCCCGTGCTCATGCTCGTGGCGTCGCGCTCCGGGCGCGCCGTCCCGGCGCTGCGGTGACGCACTCTTCCTCCCCCATCGGGCCTGCACACGACCTCTTCACAGATGCCGGAATTCCGAGCGGCGCCCGCACGGCGACCCCGTATCGTCGAAGCCACACCCGCACCGAGGAAGGGAGCACCGTGTCCGCGGACACCCTCACGATCATCGTCAGCGCGATCGGCGTCGTGCTCACCCTCGGCGCGAGTCTGTTCGCGGCAGGGGCGTGGATGATCCGTCGCATCGATGAGCGTCTCGGCACCGTCGACCACCGGCTCTCCACAGGCATCGACACGGTCGAAGAGAAGCTCGCCGCACGCATCGGCTCCGTCGAAGAGAAGCTCACCACACGCATCGACTCGGTCGAAGATAAGCTCACCACACGCATCGACTCCGTCGAAGAGAAGCTCACCACACGCATCGACTCCGTCGAAGAGAAGCTCACCACACGCATCGATGCGGTGGCGGCGGACGTCACGGATCTGAAGATCGCCGTCGCCCGGCTCGAGGGGCCCCCGCGACACCTGCTCGTATCAGGGAGCTGAGCCTCCCGTCAGCGCAGGACGAGGGCGGCGGCGCCGATCAACGGCCCCTCGTCGCCCAGGCCCGAGCGGACGACGCGGGTGCGACGGGAGTACTCGTGCACGGCGCTGGCGGTGAGAGCCTGCTGGACGAGGTCGATGTAGTCCGCCGACACCCGCGAGAAGCCGCCGCCGATGGCGACGACGTCGAGGTCGACGAGGGTGGCGGCATCGGCCAGCGCCTCGCCGACGGCGCGGGCCGAGCGCTCGATCGCCGCACGGGCGACGGCGACACCGGCCGCGGCATCCCGGGCCAGGTCCTCCCCGGTCGCGCCTGACCAGCCCTGCTCCCGCGCCCAGGCGGCACTGGCAGGTCCGGAGGCGATCTCCTCGAGAGTGAGCCCGCCCTCGCGGCGCACCTGGCCGAGGTGCCCGGCGTTGCCGCTCGCCCCGGGCACATACGCACCTCCCACGACGAAACCGCCGCCGACGCCGGTGGAGACGACGATCGACAGGGAGGCTCCCGCCTGCTGCGTCGCCCCCAGCCACGACTCCGCGAGCGCGAGCGCGCCGCCGTCGTGACCCAGGACCGCCGGGACGTCCCGGCCGAGTGCGGTCGAGGCCGCACGGGCGACCGCGTCGACGAGGCCGAACCCCCGCGCGAGGGGCATGTTCACCGGCAGGATCTCACCGCGGGTCCGATCCACGGGACCCGCGCTGCCGATCCCGGCGCCGACGAGCTCCGCGTCGGCGGGAAGGACCGCGAGCGCATGCCGCACGATCGCGTCGACCGCCGCCGTCAACGACGCGGACGTCGCCTCACGGCCGGTGGGCTGCCGGCTGCGGCTGCCGGGGACGAGCGTGCCGTCGTCGGCGACGAGGGCGGCCTCCATCTTCGTGCCGCCCACGTCGACGGCCAGCGCGTAGCGGGTCACTGCGGGTCGAGTCCGAGGTCGTCGAGGTCGAAGGCCGCGCGCCACTCCAGGCCCTCGGCCTCGATGGCGGCCTGCGCGCCGGTCTTGCGGTCGACGATCACCGCGACCGCGACGACCTCCGCGCCTTCTTTGCGCAGCGCCTCGACCGCCTTGAGCGCGGACTGCCCGGTGGTCGAGGTGTCCTCCAGCACGACCACGCGCTTGCCCTTCACGTCGGCGCCCTCGATCTGGCGACCGCGACCGTGGTCCTTCGGCTCCTTGCGCACCACGAACGCGTCCAGCGGACGATCGGTGCCGACCGAGGCATGCAGGACGGCGTTCGCGATCGGGTCGGCGCCGAGCGTCAGACCGCCGACGGCGACGACGTCGAGATCGGCGATCAGGTCGAGCATGATGCGGCCGATGGCCGGGGCGGCGCGGTGGTCGAGGGTGAGCTTGCGCATGTCGACGTAGTACGTCGCCTTCTTGCCGCTGGAGAGGGTGAAATCGCCGTGGAACACCGCCTCCTCCGTGATGAGAGCGAGGAGGGTCTGGCGGTCTGCGTCGAGTGCGGTCACGGCATCCAGTGTAGGAGGCACACCCTAGGCTGGACGCATGCGCTTGGCCACCTGGAACGTCAACTCCATCCGCACCCGCGTCACCCGCACCGTCGAGTTCGCCGTCCGTGAAGACATCGACGTGCTCGCGATGCAGGAGGTGAAGTGCAAGCCGGAGCAGTTCCCGTATGCACCGTTCGAGGAGGCCGGCTATCACGTCGAGGTGCACGGCCTGAATCAGTGGAACGGCGTCGCCATCGCCAGCCGGCTGCCCATCACCGACGTGCGCACCGCGTTCGACGGCATGCCCGGGTTCGCGAAGGGCCACGAGGGCCCCGACGCCCCGCAGGAGGCGCGCGCGCTGGGCGTCATGGTCGACGGCGTGCGCGTCTGGAGCCTGTACGTGCCCAACGGCCGCTCGCTCGACGACCCGCACTACGCCTACAAGCTGCACTGGCTCGAGCAGCTCAAGCAGTCCACCGCCGCCGAGCTGTCGGCGAATCCCGACCTTCCGCTCGCCCTCGTCGGCGACTTCAACATCATCCCGTTCGACCACGACAACGGCGATCCCGACATCGTGGTCGGCCGCTCCACCCACGTCTCCCCCGCCGAGCGTGACGCGTTCTTCGCGCTGACCGACGCGGGCGTGACCGACGTCGTGCGGCCGCTGCTCCCCGAGGGCTACACCTACTGGGACTATCAGCGGTTGAAGTTCCCACGCAACGAGGGCATCCGCATCGACTTCATCCTCGGCTCGAAGACGTTCGCCGATGCCGTCACCGGCGCCTCGATCCACCGCAACGAGCGCAAGGGCGAGCAGCCCAGCGACCACGTGCCCGTGGTGGTCGATCTGGACTTCGGCGGCGACGACGCCGACGACGACCTGCCGATGATCTTCTCCTGACTCTTCGACAGGCTCAGGGACCTACCCCGTGCGGCTGATCGCGACCGACCTCGACGGCACGCTGCTCGACAGCTCGTCCGCGGTGTCTCCGCGCACCCGTGCGGCGCTCGATGCCGCGCGGGATGCGGGCGTCGCGGTGGTGCCCGTCACCGCCCGCCAGCCGATCGGCCTGCGCGTGATCGCCGCCGACGCCGGCTTCGACGGGTGGGCGCTGTGCGGCAACGGCGCGTACGCGACGCACCTCACCGAGGGCCGCATGCTGTTCGCCGAGGAGCTGCCGCCCGCCACCCTCCGCACTCTCGCCGACGCGCTGCGCGCCAGCGTCCCCGGTCTGCTCTTCGCGAGCGTACGGGAGGGCGGCGAGACGTTCGTGGCGCAGCACGGCTATGCGGCGATCGCGCAGCTGTCCGATCACAAGCGCGACCCCGCGACCATGGGCGGCGTGCCCCTGGACGAGGTGCTGGCCGCGCCGACGCTCAAGCTCGTGATCCGACACCCGGAGCTCGCCCCCGCCGCACTCTTCGCGACCCTGCGGTCCCTCGGGCTCACCGGGTTCGAGGCCACGCTGTCCGGCGCCCCGTTCGTCGAGGTCATGGCGCAGGGCGTCACGAAGGCGACGGGTCTCGCGCGCCTCTGCACGCACCTCGGCATCGATCGCTCCGACGTCGTGGCGTTCGGAGACGCCCTCAACGACGTCGAGATGCTCCGCTGGGCCGGTCACGGCGTGGCCATGGCGCACGCGGAACCCGTCGTGCAGGAGGCCGCCGACGAGACCACCGCGACCAACGACGAGGACGGCGTGGCCCGCGTGATCGAGCGCCTACTCGGCCCCTGAACAGGGCCACCGCGGTCAGTCGGCCCCGTTCGGACGCGCCTCGGCACGCGGCGGTCGCAGCCCGAGGAGAGCCAGGGCGCCTGCCCCCGCCGTGAGCACCGCGATGACGCCAATCCCGACCGCCGGCACCGTCGCCGTCGCCACGGCCCCCGCGACGAGCGGGCCACCCGCGTCGCCCAGTTCCCGGCCCAGCTCCGCGCTGCCCATCGTGCGTCCCATGCGCTCCGCGGGCGTCGATGCCGCGAGGTGCGAGAACGCCACCGGCGTAGCCAGCCCCACCCCGGCGCCGACCAGCACGCCCGTGAGGCCCAGGACGACAGGCGTCACCCAGAGGGCCGAGAGGCCTATGCCCACGCCGATGAGAAGCAGCCCGCCGACCGCGCCGAGGCGGACCGAGAGCCGGCCGCGGTCGTGCGCCGACCCGACCAGCGGCTGCACGATGCTCGACACGACCGCCAGCACCGTGACGATCGCCATGCTGCCCACGGTGCCGAGTCCGGCCTCCCGTCCGAGCAGCGGGAGGAAGCCGACGGCCACGGCGAGCGCGCCGGTCGTCGCCGCCAGCACCAGCGTCGGGACGAGGAATCCCGGGGCGAGGAGCTCCCGTCCGAGGTCGACGAGGGTCACCCGTTTCCGCGGCAGCACCGGCACGGCCGGGACGGCGACCAGCACCCATCCGGCCGCGGCCAGCCCGAGGACGGCGAGCGCCGCGAACAGAGCCGGCAGACCGCCGGCCACCACGAGCACCGCGCCGAGCAGGGGGCCGAGCGCATATCCGAGACTCTTCCAGGATCCGTAGCGGCCGAAGAACCGGCCACGCGACGCCTCGTCCGTCAACCGCGCCACCGCGGCGGAGGAGGCCGGCGAGAACGCCGAAGCGGCCGCCCCCTGGCCGAAGCGCGCGATCACGAGGCCGATCATGCCCGGGACCAGCGCGCCGACCACCGAGAACGCGGCGAAGGCCAGCAGGCCGCCGACGACCACCGGGCGCACTCCGACCCGGTCGCTGAGCGCCCCGAAGAGCGGCTTGAGCAGCACCTCCGCGAGGTCGTACAGCGCGAGCGTGAAGCCGAACGCCAGCAGCGTCCAGCCGATGTCCTCGGTCTCGGCGCCCAGGGCGGCTGCGATGCCGTGCGCGCCGAACGCGGTGGTGAAGCCGGCGAGGTAGAGCGGTGCCAGGCGCGGGCGCGTCGAGGAGGTCACACCTGATCCTGGCAGACGCACCCTCCGCCTCCGTCGCGCGGGGGATGCCGTGCGACGACCCCCGCCCTACGGTGGAGGGATGGCCTTCACCCGGACGCCGACCCTGCGCGACCAGCGCGGCGACCTCCTCCTCGCGCTCGTCCTCTTCGTCGGCGCGATCCTCAGCGCGGCGCTCTCCTCCATCGCCCAGGTCTACGGCGACGAACAGGCTCCGCTGTGGACCGCCCTCGTCTACGCCGTCGTGGTGGCGGCGCCGCTCGGGTTCCGTCGGCGCTGGCCCGGCACCGTGGCCGTCGTGGTGTCGCTGGCGTACTTCACGGCGGTGACGGTCCGGGTACCGGAGATCTACGTCGGCAACATCGCGATGTTCATCGCGCTCTACACGGTCGGCGCCTGGATGAACGACCGCCGGAAGGCCCTGGTCGTCCGTGTCGCGATCATCGTCGGCATGTTCGTGTGGCTCCTCATCACCATGTACCGCGACGCCATCAGCGAGGCGGACAAGGCGGACGTCGTCGCCGGTGCCATGTCGCCCTATGTGGCCTTCATGCTCATCCAGATCCTCCTCAACGTCTTGTACTTCGGAGGGGCTTACTACTTCGGCGAGCGCTCCTGGGCGGCGGCGGAGCAGCGCACCGTGCTGGAGGAGCGCACCCGCGAACTGGAGCGCGAGCGCGAGGTCACGGCGGCGCAGGCGGTGGCACTCGACCGGGTGCGGATCGCCCGGGAGCTGCACGACGTCGTCGCCCACCACGTGTCGGTGATGGGGGTGCAGGCGGGCGCCGCGCGCCTCGTGCTCGAGAGCGATCCGGCCCAGTCGGCGCGCATCCTCTCCGGGATCGAGTCCTCCGCGCGGGACGCGATTCAGGAGCTGCGCCAACTGCTGGAGACGCTGCGGACTCCCGGCGGCGACACGACCGAGCCGGCGTCGACCGTCTCCCTCGACGACATCGCCGCCCTCGCGGAGGCATCGACCGAGGCCGGCCTCCCCACCGCGTACACCGTTATCGGCGATCCGGTGCCGGTGCCCTCGCTCGTCGCGGTGAACCTGTACCGGATCGCGCAGGAGTCGCTGACCAACGCCCGTCGGCACGCCGGGCCAGGGGCGACCGCGGACGTGCGCGTGCGCTACGACGACGACGGCGTGGAAGTCGAGGTCGTGAACACCGGCCGTGCCATCGCCCAGCTGCGTCCCGGCCTCGGCCAGCTCGGTATGCGGGAGCGCGCGGCGGCCTCTGGCGGCACGTTCGAGATCGCTCCCCGCGCGCCCGGCGGGGTGCGGGTGCGAGCGCGGGTGCCACTCGGCGCGCCCGTGCCGGAGGACGCCCGGTGACCGCGCCGATCCGGGTCCTCCTCGTCGACGACCACGCCCTCCTCCGCGCCGGTTTCCGCACGATCCTCGACACCCAGCCCGACATCACCGTCGTCGGCGAGGCCTCGACCGGGGCGGAGGCCGTCGCACAGGCCGCCGCCCTGCACCCTGATGTGATCACGATGGACGTGCAGATGCCCGACATAGACGGGATCGAGGCGACGCGACGTCTCGTGGCCGACCCCACGGTGAGCGCCGCGATCGCGATCGTGACGACGTTCGATCGCGACGACTACCTCTATCAGGCGCTCGAAGCCGGCGCGAGCGGATTCCTCCTCAAGAACGCGGGTGCCGAGGATCTCATCTCCGCGGTGCGCGCGCTCGCGGCCGGGGACGGCATGCTGGCGCCCGAGGTGACGCGCCGGGTCCTCACCCGCTTCGCCGGCACGACTCCGGAGACCGGCGCCGCTCCCGCTCGCGCGGTGGCGGAGGCGCCCACGGCCCGCGTCCTCGCCGAGCCGCTGACCGAGCGCGAGGCCGAGGTGCTGACCCTGCTCGCCGACGCCCGCAGCAACGCCGAGATCGCCCGCGCCCTGTTCATCGGGGAGGCTACCGTGAAGACCCACGTCTCCCGCATCCTGCAGAAGCTCGGTGCCAGGGACCGCGTGCAGGCCGTCGTGCTCGCGCATCGGATGGGGCTGGCCTGACCGGAGGCGGACCGCTCCCCCGCGATACTCTCGGAGCCATGCCCGCCGCCCCCGTGTCCCGTCCAATCGTCGCCGGGATCGTCACGGCGCTCGTGGGGTTCACGAGCTCGTTCGCGGTGGTGCTCACGGGTCTCGATGCCGTCGGCGCGTCGGCGGCGCAGGCGGCCAGCGGACTCCTCGCCGTGAGCCTCGCGATGGGGCTCGCCTGCATCGTGCTGGCCTGGCGCTACCGGATGCCGATCACGGCCGCGTGGTCCACTCCTGGCGCCGCCCTGCTCGTGGCGACCGGCAGCGTCGAGGGCGGCTGGCCCGCCGCGGTCGGGGCCTTCCTCGTGACCGCGGCCCTCATCCTCCTCACGGCGCTCTGGCCCGCGCTCGGAGCTTTGATCGCCCGGATCCCTCCGTCGATCGCGCAGGCCATGCTGGCGGGGGTGCTGCTGCCGCTCTGCCTCGCGCCGATCACGGGGGTCGTCGCAAACCCGTGGGGCGTGGTCCCGGTGGTGCTGACCTGGCTGGTCTTCGCCCGACTGGCTCCCCGGTGGGCCGTGCCGCTGGCGTTCGTCGCCGCGGCCGCGGTCGTCGCCGTGTCGCTGGTCTCCGCGGGGACCCGGGTCGACCCGGCCGTCCTCCTGCCGCGGTTCGAGCTGACGATGCCGGCCTTCACGGTCGGGGCCCTGGTCGGCATCGCCCTGCCGCTGTTCATCGTGACCATGGCGTCGCAGAACGTGCCGGGTATCGCGATCATGCGCAGCTTCGGTTACGAGGTCCCGTGGCGTCCGGCGATGCTCGTGACCGGTCTGGGCACGGCCCTCGGCGCTCCGGCCGGCGGGCACGCGATCAACCTCGCCGCCATCAGTGCGGCCCTCGCCGCGTCCCCCGACGCCGATCCCGACCCCGACCGGCGCTGGCTCGCCGGGGTCTCCACGGGGGCGTCCTATCTCGTGCTGGGGGCGTTCTCCGCCGCCTTCGCGACCCTCGTCGTGCTCGCCCCGACGGCGGTCATCCCGGCGGTCGCGGGACTCGCGCTGTTCGGCGCCTTCGGCGCGGCCGTCCAGCAGGCGATCGACGACCCCGGCGAGCGCCTCCCCGCGGTCGTCACGTTCCTCGTCGCCGCCTCCGGCATCGCCGTTCTCGGGGTGAGCGCGGCATTCTGGGCGCTGGTCGCCGGCCTGCTCGTGCGCACGGTGCTGCACGCCGGCCGTCCGCCCCGCGGCTGATCCGTGGCCGTCCCCCCTGCGGGGGATGCCCTGCCCCGCCCGTGCTCAATAGCGTGAAGGTCATGCGGATCACCTTCGGACGGAGCACCACGACATGACCACCGGACTGCTGGAACTCTCCGGCATCACCAAGAGCTACGGCAGCCGCCGGGTGCTGGACGACGTGTCGTTCACGGTCGCGCCGGGCCGGCTCACCGGCTTCGTCGGCGGCAACGGCGCCGGCAAGACCACGACCATGCGCATCATCCTCGGGCTGCTGTCGTCGGACGGCGGACGAGTCGACCTCGACGGGGCGCCCCTCACCACCGCCGACCGCCGTCGCTTCGGCTACATGCCCGAGGAGCGCGGCCTGTACCCGAAGATGAAGGTCCTGGAGCAGATCGTCTACCTCGCGCGCCTCCACGGGTTCGGCAAGCCGGACGCGACGGAGCGGGCGACCGCGCTGCTCACGGAGCTGGGACTCGGCGAGCGCCTCGACGACACGATCGAGTCGCTGTCGCTGGGCAACCAGCAGCGGGCGCAGATCGCCGCGTCGCTCGTGCACGACCCCGAGGTGCTGATCCTCGACGAGCCCTTCTCAGGCCTGGACCCCCTCGCGGTGGACGTCGTCGCCGGGGTCCTGCAGGCCAGCGCGGCCCGCGGGGCCTCGATCCTCTTCTCCTCCCACCAGCTCGACGTGGTCGAGCGCCTCTGCGACGACCTCGTCATCCTCGCCGGGGGCACCATCCGTGCCGCCGGATCCCGGGACGGGCTCCGCGCCGAGCACGCCCGCGACCGGTACGAGCTCATCTCCGCGGGCGACGCCGGGTGGCTGCGCACCGAACCCGGGGTCACGGTCATCGACTTCGAGGGCGGCTACGCGCTCTTCGATGCGGACGGCCCCGATACCGCCCAGCGCGTGCTGCAGTCGGCGGTCGCGCGCGGCGACGTCGCGAGCTTCGCGCCCAAGCACCCCTCCCTCGCCCAGATCTTCAAGGAGGTCATCCAGTGAACGCCTCGACCCCCGCGCGGAACGGGATCTGGCTGGTCGCCGAGCGGGAGATCGGCTCCAAGCTCCGTAGCAAGGCGTTCCTGATCTCGACCGGCATCCTGCTCGTCCTCGCCCTCGCCGGCGTGCTGTTCGGCGGCTTCGCGAGTCAGAACACCGACGCCATGCCCGTCGCGGTGACCGCGGAGACCACAGGCGCCGTGTCCGCGCTGCCCGACGTCGAGGTGACCGAGGTCGCCTCCCGCGCCGAAGCCGAGGAGCTGGTCCGCGACGGCGACGTCGACGCGGCGGTGCTCCCGGGCGACAACCCCGCCGGATACACGATCGTCGCCCTGGAGGATGCGCCCTCATCGCTCGTGTCCGCGCTGTCGGTCTCGCCCGCGGTTGTGATCCTCGAACCGGTCACCACCAACCCACTGCTGCGCTACTTCATCGCGATCGCCTTCGGGCTCGTCTTCATGATGGCCGCAGCGACCTTCGGCGGCACCATCGCGCAGAGTGTGGTCGAGGAGAAGCAGACCAGGGTCGTGGAGGTGCTGCTGTCGGCGATCCCGGCACGCACGCTGCTCGCCGGCAAGGTGATCGGCAACACGGTGCTCGCGATGGGACAGATCCTCGCCCTCGCGGCCGTCGCCACGATCGGCCTCATCGTGACGGGTCAGCGGGAGGTGCTGACCACCCTCGGCGCCCCCATCATCTGGTTCGCGGTGTTCTTCCTGTTCGGGTTCATCCTGCTCGCGGCGATGTTCGCGGCGGCGGCCTCCATGGTGTCCCGCCAGGAGGATATCGGCTCGACGACGACCCCCATCACGATGCTCATCATGGCGCCGTACGTGCTGGTGATCGTGTTCAACGACAACCCGCTGGTACTGACGATCATGTCGTACGTGCCGTTCTCGGCTCCGGTCGGCATGCCCATGCGCCTCTTCGTCGGCGAGGCGCAGTGGTGGGAGCCGCTCCTGAGCCTCGCGATCCTCCTCGCGAGCTGCGTCGCGGCGATCGTCATCGGCGCGAAGATCTACGAGAACTCCCTGCTCCGGATGGGCTCGCGCGTGAAGCTCGCCGAGGCTCTGCGCGGCTGATCCCGAGACCCCGCTTTCGCGCCGAGACCCCCTGCTGCACGCGCGTGCAGCAGGGGGTCTCGACGTGTACCCGGGGTCTCGGCGTCAGAGGAGGCCGTCGGAGAGGGTGGTGGGGTTGCCGAAGCGGTGGTTGGTGATCGACACGGCCTGCTCATGCAGGAACGGGAGCATCTCGACCCGGCCCGCTCCGGTCACGGCGTGCGACCACACCGCGACGTCGGGGCTGCCGTCGAGGGCCGTGTGCAGCGCGGCGGCATCCCCACCGACGAGCCGCACCCGCTGCCACGACCGGGCGCCCTTCGCGTAGCGCTTGGTCCACGCGGCATCGGACTCGGTCTTCACGCTCACGCCCTGGGCCTTGAGCGCCTTCTCCACGCGGGACGGCAGCGACGCGGCCGACACGGTGAACGGACTGCCGCTGCGCAGGGCGGCGGCGAGCACCCGGACCCCCTCGGCCAACGGCGCGTCCTCGGCGATGCGCACATCGACGGCCACCGGACGGTACCGGAACACGTTGCGCTCGACGCCGAGTCCGGACTTGTCGCTCACGGCGCCGAACTCGTCGATCCACGCGCGCTCATCGGCGGCCGCGGCGCGGTGCAGCCACTCGATGCCCACGGGGTCGAGCTCGGGAGCAGCCGCCTCCAGCAGCCCGGTCACGGCGGGGGTCACCGCCGCCCCCGGAGCCGCGGCGGGCAGCTCGCCCGCACGCCACTCGCCCAGACCGAAGAGGTAGTTCGGGCCGCCGGCCTTGGCTCCGGCGCCCACGGCCGAGCGCTTCCACCCGCCGAACGGCTGACGCTGCACGATGGCGCCGGTGATGCCCCGATTCACGTACAGGTTGCCGGCCTCGACACGGTCCAGCCAGGTCGCGACCTCGGCGGAGTCCAGCGAGTGCAGCCCCGCGGTGAGGCCGTAGTCGACGGCGTTCTGCAGCCGGATGGCTTCGTCGAGGTCCTTCGCGTGCATGATGCCGAGCACGGGTCCGAAGAACTCGGTCAGGTGGAAGTACGAGCCCTCGCGCACGCCGGTCTTCACCCCCGGGGTCCACTGCTTCCCCTCGTCGTCGAGCTTCCGGGGCTCCACGAGCCAGCGCTCGCCCTTGTCGAGCGTGGTGAGCGCGGTGAGGAGCTTGCCGTTCGCGGGCTCGATGATCGGCCCCATCTGCGTGGCGGGGTCATCGGGCAGCCCGACGCGCATCGAGGTGACCGCGTCCACGAGCTGCCGCTCGAAGCGCTTCGAGTCGGCCACCGACCCGACGAGGATCGCCAGCGACGCGGCCGAGCACTTCTGCCCGGCGTGGCCGAACGCGCTGCGGGCGACGTCGGCGGCCGCGAGGTCGAGGTCGGCCGACGGCGTCACGATGATGGCGTTCTTGCCGCTGGTCTCGGCCAGCAGCGGCAGGTCGGCGCGGAAGGAGCGGAAGAGCTGCGCGGTCTCGTAGGCCCCGGTGAGGATGACCCGGTCGACCTGGGGGCTCGCGACCAGGCGGGTGCCGAGGTCGCGGGAGGCGAGGTCGACGAGGGCGAGCAGATCGCGCGGGACGCCCGCGGCCCACAGCGCCTCGACCATCACGGCACCGCACCGCTGGGTGAGCTTCGCGGGCTTGATGATCACTCCGGATCCGGAGGCGAGGCCGGCGAGCACACCGCCGGCGGGGATCGCCACGGGGAAGTTCCACGGCGGCGTGACCACGGTCACCTTCGACGGCACGAACTCGGCGCCGGGGATGGCCTCGAGATCCTTCGCCCGCTCCGCGTAGTAGTGCGCGAAGTCGATCGCCTCGCTGACCTCGGGGTCGGCCTCCGCGATGGTCTTGCCGGCCTCGTGCGCCATGATCTCCAGCAGCTCGCCGCGGCGGGCGGCCAGCTCATCGCCCGCACGGTGCAGGACGGCGGCGCGCTCGGCGGCGGGGAGCGCCGCCCACCTCTCGGCGGCGGACGTGGCGGCGGCGAACACGGCGTCCAGCTCGGCGTCGGTCTCGATGCGGGCGGCCGCGATCGCGTCCCGGCCGAGCGTCGACGACACCGAGCGCTGCAGGATCTCCCGGCCCCACGCGCGGTTCGCGGCGAGCGCCGGATCGGTGTCGGGCTCGTTCGCGAAGCCGTCCGTGGTGCCGGCAGGGCGCGGGGCCGTGCGGTCCTGCGTGCGGTTCGGGGCCGGTACCGACGGGTCGGCGACGAGCGCGGCGAGAGAGCGCTCGAAGCGCTCCCGCTCGCGGGTGAGCAGGGTCGGGTTCGACGCCAGCTCGAACACGGCGGACATGAAGTTCTCGGGGCTCGCGTTCTCCTCGAGGCGCCGCACGAGGTACGCGATCGCGACATCGAACTCCGCCGGGTTCACGACCGGCGTGTAGAGCAGGAGGCGGCCGACGTCCTTGCGGACGGCCTCGGCCTGCCCGGTCGCCATGCCGAGCAGCATCTCGTACTCCACGGCCTCGGTCACACCGCGGGCCTTCGCGAGCAGCCAGGTGTAGGCGATGTCGAAGAGGTTGTGACCGGCGACGCCGATGCGCACGGCGTCGAGCCGCTCGGGCGTCATCGCCCAGTCGAGCACGCGCTTGTAGTTCGTGTCGGAGTCCTGCTTGGTGCCGTAGGTCGCGAGCGGCCAGCCGTGCACCTTCGCGTCGACCTCCTCCATCGCGAGGTTCGCGCCCTTGACCACGCGCACCTTGATCGGCGCTCCGCCCTTGGCGCGGCGTGCGGCGGCCCACTCCTGGAGACGCTGCATGGCGCCGAGCGCATCGGGCAGGTACGCCTGCAGCACGATGCCGGCCTCGAGGTCTTCCAGGCCGGGCTGGTCGAGGATGCTCGTGAAGGCCGCGATCGTGAGGTCGAGATCGCGGTACTCCTCCATGTCGAGGTTGATGAACTTCTGGGTGCCGGTGCGGGCGCCCTTCGCCTCGGCCTTCGCCGCGAGCCGGTACAGCGGGGTGAGCTTCTCGACGACGTCGGCGACGGCCTCGTCGAACGACCACATGGAGAGCTGGCTGACGACGCTCGAGACCTTGATCGAGACGTAGTCGACGTCCGGACGGGCGAGGAAGTCGTACGTGCCCTGCAGTCGGCGGCCCGCCTCGCGCTCGCCGAGCACGGCCTCGCCGAGGAGGTTCAGGTTCAGACGGTTGCCGGTCTTGCGGAGCTTGGCGATCGCGGGGCCGAGCTTGGACGGCGTGGCGTCGAGCACGAGGTGGCCCACCATGGCCCGCAGCACGCGCCGCGAGATCGGGACGACGACGTTCGGGAGCTTCGGCGCCCAGAACCCACCAGCCTTGATGGCGGCACGGAGATAGCCGGGCAGCAGCGTGGGCGTGATGTCGGAGAGCTCGGCGAGCTTGCGGCCGGCGACCCGCAGATCCTCCGGACGCATGACGCCGTCCACGAAGCCGACGGTGAAGGCCAGACCGTTCGGGTCTTTGAGCACCTCGGAGAGGCGCTGGGCTGCGGGCTCGACCGGGTGGGTCTCGCTTTCGGCGAGCCAGCGCTGCACGAGCGCGGCGACCTCTTCGGTGCGGGGGGTGGTGTCGTCGATGACGGTCATGAAGCGGGGTACCTTCCTCGGCCTCGCACACCCGGGTGTCGTGTGTGGCTGGATCATTGTCCAGCCGCTCGGTAGGCTCCGTCTATCAACCGATTCGAGTGGATTCTGTTCACTCATCCCGAACGATCGGAACGGCCGTGCTCGATGTCCATCGCCTGCGTCTGCTGGTGGAGCTGTCGCGGCGCGGCACGCTCTCCGCCGTGGCCGATGCGCTGTCCTACAGCAAGGCCTCCGTGTCTCAGCAGCTCGCCGCGCTGGAGCGCGATGTCGGGGTGCCGCTGCTGCGTCGGGTCGGTCGCGGCGTGCAGTTCACGCCGCAGGGGAATGTGCTGGTCGCCGAGGCCATCGGCATCCTCGATCAGCTCGAGCACGCCCAGGTCGCCGTCGCCGAATCGCTCACCGAGGTGACCGGCACCGTGCGCCTCGCGGTGTTCCAGTCCACCGCGCACTCCCTGCTGCCCCGCGCCCTCGCAGCCCTCGGCGAGCGCCACCCCGCCCTGCGCGTCGAGGTGACCGAGCGCGACCCGGAGTCCGGCCTGGTCGGCGTGTCCAGCCGCGACTACGACCTCATCCTCGCGGAGCAGTATCCGGGCCACACGCGCCCCATCCACGCCGATCTCGACCGGGTGGTGCTCGCGCATGACGCCATCGCCCTCGCCCGGCGCCCGGGAGCGTCGGAAGCCGCCGATCCCGTGGCCGCCCTGTGGGCCACCCGCGCCGAGCCGTGGGTGCTCGAACCCGCCGGGACCGCCTCCCGCGCGTGGGCCGAGCAGCTCTGCCGCACCGCCGGGTTCGAGCCCGACGTGCGCTTCGAGCTGGCCGACCTCACCGCGCACGTCCGGCTCATCCACGCGGGACTCGCGGTCGGGCTGCTCCCCGAGCTCGTGTGGGCGGGCGACACCCCGACGGTCGACCTGGCACCACTGCCGCAGGAACCGCGCCGGGAGATCTTCTCCTCCGCGCGGCGGGTCTCCGCGGACGCCCCGTCGATCCGCGCCGTCCGCGCCGCGCTCGCCGACGCCGCCTCCCGCAACCTCCTGGACTGACGCCGCTCCGATCTCCGGGAATATGCATGCACATGCATCGGTTCATCCCCCGTGTACGCGGACGACGGTGTCCGACCCCCCACCCCGTCCGAAAGGCACTTCCGTGAGCACTCCCGTCATCGACCGCACCGCCCCGACCGAGCACCCCGTCCTCGACGTCCTCGCCGGCCGCTGGAGCCCCCGCGCCTATGACGCGCAGCACCCGATCGACGAGGCCAAGCTCGCCACCGCCCTCGAGGCCGCACGCTGGAGCCCGTCCGCCAACAACATCCAGCCCTGGCGCTTCATCGTCGCCCGCCGCGGCACTGCCCTGCACGCCCAGATCGTCGACGCGCTGATGGGCTTCAACCAGGCCTGGGCCGGCAACGCGGCCGTCCTCGTCGTCGCGATCGCCGAGACCGCGACCGCCGACGGCACGCCGATCAGCCACGCGTTCTACGACCTCGGCCAGGCCGTGGCGCACTTCTCCGTGCAGGCCCACCACGACGGCCTCGTCGTGCACCAGATGAGCGGCTTCGACCCCGAGGTCGTCCGCGAGTTCGCCGACCTGGACGCCCGTTTCACCCCCGCCACCGTCATCGCCGTCGGCGAGTTCGGCGACATCGAGGCTCTGCCGGAGGTGCTGCAGGAGCGCGAGGTCGCCCCGCGCGTGCGCCGTCCGATCGCGGAGACGGTCGTCCTCAGCGCCTGAGCATCGACGCACGAAAGGCCCGGCAGGCGTCACGCCTACCGGGCCTTTCGTCGTCTCTGCCGATCCCGATCAGTCGTCGAGCAGCTCGGCCTCGATCACGTCGTCCTCGTCCTCGGGCTCCGGCTCCGGGGTGGTCGCGGTGAGCACGAGGCCCGTGCCGTCGGCCGCCACGTCCACCCGGACGGTGTCGCCGTCGTGCACGCCACCCGAGAGGAGGGCGGTCGCCAGCTTGTTCTGCACCTCGGTCTGGATGAGGCGCCGCAGCGGGCGGGCGCCGAACACCGGGTCGTAGCCGCGCTCGGCCAGCCACGACCGCGCCCCGGGAGTGACCGCGAGCGTGAGGCGACGGTCGCGCAGCCGGTCGTGCAGCTGGTCGACCGACAGCTCCACGATCTGCGCGAGGTCGTCTTCGGTGAGCGCCTGGAACATCACGATGTCGTCGAGACGGTTGAGGAACTCGGGCCGGAACGCCTGGCGCACGAGTGCCATCACCTGCTCCCGCTTCTCCTCCACGGAGAGCACGGGGTCGATGAGGATCGGCGAGCCGAGGTTCGAGGTCAGGATGAGGATCACGTTCGAGAAGTCGACCGTGCGCCCCTGCCCGTCGGTCAGCCGCCCGTCGTCGAGCACCTGAAGCAGCACGTCGAACACCTCGGGGTGCGCCTTCTCGACCTCGTCGAGCAGGATCACGCTGTACGGACGACGCCGCACGGCCTCGGTGAGCTGACCGCCCTGCTCGTAGCCGACGTACCCGGGAGGGGCACCGACGAGCCGCGAGACCGAGTGCTTCTCGCCGTACTCCGACATGTCGATGCGCACCATGGCGTGCTCGTCGTCGAAGAGGAACTGCGCGAGCGCCTTGGCCAGCTCGGTCTTGCCGACACCGGTCGGGCCGAGGAACAGGAACGAGCCGGTGGGACGACCGGGATCGCTGATGCCCGCACGCGAGCGGCGCACCGCGTCGGACACCGCCTTGACGGCGTCCTTCTGTCCGATGAGGCGCTTGCCGAGCTCGTTCTCCAGGTGGAGCAGCTTCTCGCTCTCCCCCTGCAGCAGCCGCCCGACCGGAATGCCGGTCCAGGCCGCGATCACGGCTGCGATGTCTTCCTCGGTGACCTGCTCGTTCACCATGCGCGGCTCGCTCGAGGCGGTGGCCTCGGCCTGCTCGGCCTCGGCGATGTCGCGCTCCAGGCGCTTGATCGTCTCGTACTCGAGCTTCGACGCCTTCGTGTAGTCGGCGTTGCGCATGGCGAGGTCACGCTGGGTGATCGCGTCGTCGAGCTGCTTCTTCAGCTCCCCGACCCGGTTCAGGCCCTGTCGCTCCCGCGCCCATCGGGCCTCGAGTCCGGCGAGCTCCTTCTCGAGCTCGACGAGGTGCTCGCGGAGGGTGCCGAGGCGCTCCTTGGACGCGGCGTCCTTCTCCCGCTTGAGCGCGAGCTCCTCCAGCTTCAGCCGGTCGACCTGACGCTTGAGCTGGTCGATCTCGACGGGAGAGGAGTCGATCTCCATCTTCAGGCGCGACATCGACTCGTCGATCAGGTCGATGGCCTTGTCCGGAAGCTGCCGCGCGGGCAGATAGCGGTTGGAGAGCGAGGCCGCGGCCACGAGCGCGCTGTCGGAGATGGTCACCCCGTGGTGCGCCTCGTACCGCCCCTTGAGCCCGCGGAGGATCGCGATCGTGTCCTCGACCGTCGGCTCGCCGACGTACACCTGCTGGAAGCGCCGCTCGAGGGCGGCGTCCTTCTCGATGAACTCGCGGTACTCGTTGAGCGTGGTGGCGCCGATGAGCCGCAGCTCGCCGCGCGCCAGCATCGGCTTGAGCATGTTCGAGGCCGCGACAGACCCCTCGCCTCCGCCTGCGCCCATGAGCACGTGCAGCTCGTCGATGAACGTGATGACCTGGCCGTCCGACTCGGTGATCTCCTTGAGCACCTGCTTCAGACGCTCCTCGAACTGGCCGCGGTACATCGCACCCGCGACGAGCGCGGAGATGTCGAGCGAGACGAGCTCCTTGTCCTTGAGGGACTCGGCGACGTCGCCCGCGACGATGCGCTGCGCGAGGCCTTCGACCACCGCGGTCTTGCCGACGCCGGGCTCACCGATCAGCACCGGGTTGTTCTTGGTGCGGCGGGTGAGCACCTGGCTGACGCGCCGGATCTCACTGTCTCGTCCGATGACGGGGTCGAGCTTGCCCTCCCGGGCGCGGTCGGTCAGGTTGATGCCGAACTGCTCGAGGGCGGACTGCTGTTCCTGGTTCGGGGATCCGGTCTGCGGGGTGGTCATGCGCTCCTCCTGGAGATGCTCCTTCTGAAAGTTGAGTTTGGTTGACTCAAGTTTAGCATTCGGCGGTGCGCGGCTCCACCACCTCTCACCTCTCGCGGGCGACCTCGTCCCAGACGGCCGCCGCCACCTCACGCTTGGTCCCGGCCGCGCTCCGTGCCAGGGCTCCTCCGCGACCGAGGATGTGCACGGCGTTCTCGCCGCGTTCGAACCCCTGCTCCCAGCCGACCTCGTTCACCACCAGGAGGTCGACCCCCTTGCGCTCCTGCTTGCCGCGTGCGCGGGCGAGCAGCTCGGCCTCGTCCTCCGGGGTCTCCGCCGCGAACGCGACGATGAGCTGCCCTTCCCGTCGGGAGTCCACGAGCGCGGCGACGATGTCCTCGTTCTCGACGAGTTCGATCGTGCCGACGCCGCCGCGGTCCTTGGTGAGCTTGCGGGCGGAGACCTCGACCGGTCGATAGTCGGCCACCGCCGCCGCCATCAGCACGACGTCGGCCGCCGCGGACTCCTCCTTCATCGCCCCGGACAGCTCGGCTGCCGTGCCGACCCGGACGATCCGGATGTGCGGGTGGCGGGCCTCCGCGAGCACGTTCCCGGAGACGTTCGCCGCGACGAGCGCCACCTCCGCGCCGCGCGCCGCCGCCTCCGCCGCGAGCGCGACTCCCTGGCGGCCGCTGCTCCGGTTGCCGAGGAAGCGCACCGGATCGATGGGTTCCCTCGTCCCACCCGCCGAGACGACGACCCGCACGCCTCCGAGGTCGCCCGGCGTGATCAGCGCCTGGGCGGCGGCGAGGATCTCCTCCGGCTCGACCATGCGACCGGGGCCGCTGTCGCCGCCGGCCAGCTCGCCGTCGGCCGGTCCGACCACGTGCACGCCCCGCTCCCGGAGCGTCGCCATGTTCGCCTGCGTGGCCGGGTTCCGCCACATCTCCGCGTGCATCGCGGGCGCGACGAGCACCGGAGCCTCGGTCGCGAGCAGCGTCGTGCCGAGGAGATCGTCGGCCAGGCCCGCGGCCATCTTCGCGAGGGAGTTCGCCGTGGCCGGGGCGATCACGACGAGGTCGGCCCCCTGCCCCAGGGCCACGTGCCGGACGCGGGCGACGTCCTCATGCACGCTCGTCGTCACCGGGCGCCGGCTCAGCGCCTCCCAGGTCGGCTTGCCCACGAAGCGCAGCGCATCCTCCGTGGGCACGACGGTCACGTCGTGACCGGCCTTGATGAGCAGGCGCACGAGGTGCACCGTCTTGTACGCGGCGATGCCGCCCGTGACTCCGACGACGATGTTCACGCCTCGATTCTGCCCCAGGGTGCGGACGCCCGGGTCGTCGCGCACCGATCCGACCTCGGCCGCCTCGGCCGACCTCGACCTAGACTCGGAGGCGTGTGCACGGTGGTGATCGATGTCGAGGCTGCGGGATCCGCGCGGCTGCTGGCCGTCCGCGACGAGGACCCGGCCCGGGAGTGGGACGCCCTGGGCGAGTGGTGGCCCGAGGAGCATCCGGGGGTGATCGGCATCCGCGACCGCCGCGCCGGTGGGGCCTGGCTCGCCGTGAACCCCGCCGAACGACGCCTCGCCGTGCTCCTCAACCGCGCCGACGTGCAGGACCTCTCCGCGACCGCGGCCGTCTCCCGCGGCACCCTTCCGCTCGCCGCGGTCACCGGTCGCTCTCCGCAGGGCGTGCCGCCGATGCACGGCTTCAATCTGCTCGAGGTCGGTCCGGAGGGCGCGCGAGTGCTCTCGTGGGACGGTGCCGAGCTGCGGGAGACCCCGATCGAGCCCGGGACGCACATGATCGCCCACGACGACCTCGACGACGAGGAGACCCCGCGCATCGCCGCGTGGCTCCCGGAGTTCCGGGCGCTCGGGCCCGCCGCGGCGAGCGCGGACTGGGCGGCCGAGTGGACCGCGCTCCTCGGATCCTCAGCGGCCCTGCCCCCGGAAGACGACCGCGCCATCATCCGCGACAACCGCCCGCACGGCTACCCGACGCAGTCCCTCCTCTACGCGGTCGCCACGGTCACGCCCGCCGGGGTCGACGTCCGCGACGTCACCCTCCCCTCCCCCGCCCACTGGCACTGACCCCCTCTGTCTCCCCC
>SNQW01000070.1_pt1 | contig 105661 bp, 92 predicted proteins | sample 2580511 | NCBI WGS metagenome assembly SNQW01 (sample SAMN10953775, study PRJNA522744) | food fermentation metagenome | isolation source: 8-hour incubation of native-enriched microbial consortia from nixtamalized... | place: Mexico | collected 2017-09-24 | reverse complement strand
CTTGGATTGGATCTACAATGAAATGATCATGCCATTTTCCATCAAGAATTTCTTGAGCAGCTTCTGCGATCGCGCCGCCCTTGTTCAATTCCAATCTTCCTACATCTGTATTCGCAAGCGCTGCAGCTTTTTTTACAACTGCGAACGCTTTAATTAAACTTTCATGGATTTTATACCCTGTAATCGGGAAATTTTCAACAGCGCGTAAAGTTTGAATTCCGTAATATGCCTCAATAGGTAATTCCTTTCCTCCCAAAAAATCATACTCTACTCGCACGTTCTTGTTTGTCATTGCCATTTTAATTTCTCCCCCATATTAAATGTAAAACCTAAATAAATCATATGAAGTCGTTACCAATCCTTATCAGATTTTATTGTTAAATCGTAGGCTAAAGGCTCTTCAATAATTTTTTTAATCTCTTCTAATTTATTAGTTTTTCCAAGCGTCCACATCAATTTTGCTATGATGGCTTCCGTATTCATATCTCCAGACAATATTACTTGATGTTGTGCCACTTTCCGTCCTACTTCATAGAGAAGTATGTCTTCTCCTTCTTCCAGGCATTGAGTAGTAATCACTACAGCAATCCCCATTTCAGTCAACTCTTGAATTTTCGAAAGCAAGTTCCTTCCTTCAAAAGGTAATCCACCGTTTCCAAAACTTTCAATAATAATCCCTTTATACAAATCTTTTAAACAATCAAATATCTCTGGCTTTGTACCTGGATACAATTTCATAAGAAAAACATCCGTACATAAATTAGTATTTATTGAAAGTTCATTATGTGAGGAAGTTGGCTTCCAATGATATTTCACTTCATCTTCATTTACTTCAGCAACATATGGAGAATTCACACTTTCAAATGCATCATAACTTTTTGTTCGCATTTTAACTGCTCTCGTCCCAATAATCACCCTACTATCAAAAACAATAAACACACCGCCAACACTCTCACAGGCAAACCTAAGAGCATCAGCTACATTTTTCTTTGCGTCTGTCTTTTTAAAACTAATAGGTACTTGTGAACCTGTTAAAACAACTGGTTTTCTTAAACCTTGCAGCATATAAGATAACGCAGAAGATGTATAAGCTAACGTATCCGTTCCATGTGTAATCACAAACCCGTCATAGTCATCATAGTGATTAAAAACAGCATTAGCTATTTCTTTCCAGTGCTCAGGTTGCATATTGGTACTATCAATATTCATTAAGATTTTGCAATCTATTTCTAAGTTTCGAGAAGACTTCGAAAAATAATTCAATAATTCCTCAGCAGACAATCCTGGAACAAGCCCCTCATTCCCCTCCACAGATGCAATTGTCCCACCAGTTGCAAGTAATAAAATTTTCTTCATACACAACCCCTCCATAAAATAAACAACGATATATCGTTCGCGTAATGCGTATTTATATTTATCATTATAGAACTTAATTTAAATTAATCAAGATTTTGTATTCAATACGCGTACTTTTTTTCTATTCTTGATTCTTTTTCTATGTTATAATTAATTTAATAAAATTAGATGGGGTATGAGACGAATGCTGGAACGTTTATCTAAATTAAGAAAAAATCAAAAATGGTCCCTACAAGAGACAGCAGATCGACTTGGGATTGCGAAAAGCACCTATGCTGGTTATGAAAATGGTTATAGATTACCTTCCTTACAATCTTTATCAAAAATAGCCGATTTATTTGATACGTCTGTAGATTATATATTAGGTCGAATTGAACATTCACATCCAAACAAAGATGTAATTGATATAACAAGACTCCTAAACGATCCAGATCCAACACTTTTAATAGATGGAGAAGCACTGTCAACAGAAGAGATAATAGATTTTATTGCTTTTGTGAGAAGTAAACGAGAACTAAGTTCCAAGAGAATAGAAAATATTGAACCAACATGTAAAAATTGATTCAATAAAAAACGAATACACTCCACTTTTAAACTAAAAAATACTTAGACAATTAATTTGTAAACGGTATATATAGGATTAGCTTTAGGAATATTATTAAAATGTAATTTATTTTATTAACTTTATATTTATAAATTACATTTTAATATTTTGCATATGCAAAATATTCTTCTAAAAACAAGGACTTCCCGCTATTTTAGCGTTACTTGCCCTTTTATCAGTCATATAGAACTAAAGCTTTTCAATAAAGGAACTCATTTGTAAAAAATACGCTATTCTTTCTGTAGATTTATAAGAAAGGATGGCGTTTTTGTATGTCTATTTCTGTATCGAAAGAATTTGGAAGTATAACAGATTTCAAACAACAATTAGCAAAGTATATAGAGTACTATAATCATGAAAGAATCAAGGGAAAATCAAAGGGAATGAACCCAGTATTGTACTAAGCTCATTCCCTAAAGGCTACCTAATAAACCGATCTTTCTAAATTTCGGGGGGCACATTCTAGTTGAATTGCTAAAAGCAACGAATTTACTACTTTAAAGTTAAGTGTTTAACCTTGAAGTACTTAATTCTTTTTTCCAGACAAAGCATACATTATATCTTGATGCTTTATTGTCCTCCTATAATTATGTGGTATCGGGAATTTGTTTCGTTGTTCTTTTATTATAATTACTGCAAGTGATAAAGCTACAAATATAAAAACGATTAACAAAGCATCTTAATGTTTATGAAATGCTTTGTTAATCGTTTCTCTTCTCCCTAATCTCCTGCGAGACTATATTTTTTTATTGAAATTTCCTATATCTTATTTGATTTATTTATTCTGTAACACCAGATTGGGTTACTTTTACATCAGCTGTTACACGAAAACGTAAATGTTTATAGGATTCTTCCCATTCTTGACTGTTCCATTTTCTTACGTGAGTTCTACCAAGCTTTCTAAGTCCTATAGGATCTGTGTCTTTTTTAATAAATCTCTTTATCAATGTAGTTGCCTTTTTTTCTATTTCTGTTTCCATAATTTTTTCTAATTTTTTTATTTCTTTAGGATTATCTAGATTTTTTGTTTTTGTAAATTCTTGAATTTCACCTTTAACTTGAATATAAGCATTTACGAATGGATGCTTACTATTTCCCGCCATCTTATATTTTGTTCTAGCCTTTATATTCTCTATCGTGGCGTACGTATTTGAAGAACCAGGTAGTTTGAATTGGTATGTACCTTGTTTAAAATTATCTGTCAACAATTTAAATACAAATAAATCTTTAGGGTTCACTTTATCAACCATTTTACATCTTTTAAAAAGTGCTATTCCATCTAACTCCAACACGTTACCTTTTTTAGATATCATCGGTAAATAAGAATCTCTCGCATCATCATTAAGTTGATTTAAAAACATAAAAAAATTTGTTTTTGGTTGCGTTCCATTGTCCATATTTTGCTCCAGTAAAGAGGATAGATAGGAAGCAATTTCTTTTTCTTTAGAATAGTTCCCCTTTAATAATGATTCCCCTTTTACATTTGTAATTGCTAAATAAATTGCATTTCCTACACTAGGATTTCGGTTCAAAGTCTCTAAAATTTCCTGCATTCCCTTTTCAATTATTTTTTCATTAAATATAATAACACGCAATTGCCCCAACTCTAGAGGTCCAGAAGACTTTTCGGATGCTCTTGCAAGAACTTCTCTACCAGTCTGGCCTGATGCTGAATAGATTTTCGTTTCACCTTCCCCGCCTCCTTTATAAGCTGAAATCGCAAAGGTTCCTTTTAGCTTACCTTTTGCTTCAGTATCATATGCCGCAACTTGAACTAAGTCAATGTCATCCACAATTTTCGTTTTAGCACACCCTATTAAGAAGACACTTACTATAAGGAAAAATATCCATCGCTTCATGTTTATCTCCTTAACTTTATTTTGGCGGTTTGAATTAGCCATAATACAGGTAGGTATACATATATATATACAAAGCCAATTTGACCTGTCCAAGTATTTAATAAGTTAATTTTATTACGGTTATTCAAGAAAAATGATAAAACAAAGATGAACAGGATGATAACTGGCAAAACATATTTTTGCTTTATTCCCAGTGCCTCTTTTATACCACGACTTACTCCCCATAATGTAAAGGAAACGTTAGGTAATATAAAAAAAGCCCAGACAGAAACAATAATGTATTCAAACCGCTCTATAAAGGGAAATTGTATAATTTTAATCATGCTTAAATATGCCCATATTGCGCTCGCTAGTTGTTTTTCACTAAAAAACGCAAGAGTTAAAATCATAAGGTATGTGTAGACAATAGTCGTTACTAAATTTGCATAGTGCGCATATTTTTGAGACGTTCTTGCCTTTTTAATAAATGGGTAGTACAACAATAACATTTCAAATCCAAAAAAACTAAACATATTTCCTTTCATTCCTTTCATAATTTCTAGGAATGAATGCTGTGCAATTGGAAATAAATTTTGAAAATCTGCATACTGCAAAGGATAAAAAAATGTGAAGATTAGAGTGCTTGGGATCACGATTCCAAAGAAACCAATTCCAACAACTACACGAAATCCTCCAGTCACAATGTAATAACATAAGCCTAAAAAAGTCCCCGCTATAACCCAAGATGAAATGGAAGGAAACATCCAAACATGTACTACTTCGATATAAGTATGTAGTGTTGTTGCACCTAACAATACAATATAGGATAAAAAAATGAAGTTGAACAATCCACCAATCCATTTTCCAAGTACGTCTTGATTGATTGCAATGATATCTCCATTACCCTGATTTAAAATCTGATATATGATCCAAATCATAAGATTAACAGATATTCCAAAAAGCAGCGTACTAATCCACGCATCATTTCCAACTAATTTTGCACTAATCCTTTCAAAACCAAGCATACCAACCCCCATCTGTATAGTAATAATTAAAAAAAACACCATATATGGAGAGACTTGATACTCAATTGGGATCTGTTTCATAATGCTCCTCCCTATTAATTTCAATCATCAAAATCATTTCGTGATTTGATTTTATTTTTCTCTACCTCTTCTGGATTAAAACGAAAACGCTGTTTAGATCTTGAAAAAATTGGGCGTCGGAACATCGTTGAGATTGGCAAACGGATAATGCTGTCTTTCCAATCTGTAGGGCGTGTAGGATAAAAAGGAAACAAATAAGGACGTCTTAATGATTCTGTACGTAATAAGCGTGCTAAAAGGAAAGAACTTGTTAAAACAATTCCTAATAAGCCCAGCAGGTGTGCAGATATTATAAAAGGAAAACGAATTACTCGAATTGTATTACCAATTCGATATATTGGTGCTGTAAATGAGCTAAGGGCTGAAAGTGCAACAATGATAATAAGTACATTACTTGTAAGACTTGCCTCTACCGATGCCTGTCCAATTACAATACCACCTACTATACCGACAGTTAGACCCACTTTAGTTGGTAAACGTGCCCCTGCTTCTCTCAGTAATTCGATCGTTATTTCTAAAAAAAGTGCTTCAATGACTGGAGGAAAAGGTACTTTACTTCTTGATATGATTAAAGTTTCAAGAAGTTCTCTCGGAATTAGCTCGTAATGATATGTTAAGACTGCAACATATAATGGAGTTGTTAAGACAGAAAAAATAAAAGCAAAAAGCCTTAACAACCGAAAAAAGGAGGAAATAATCCAAGGCATGGTGTAATCTTCTGTCGTAGAAAAAAAGTCAATTAATGTTGTTGGAAGAGTGATAGCATAAGGCGAGCCATCTACAAAAAGTGCAATTTTCCCTTCTGCTAATACAGCTGCCACACGGTCCGGACGTTCTGTATTCAAAAATTGAGGGAATATAGAATTCGGGTTGTCTACAATTAATTGAATCAAATAAGTACTATCCAAAACATGGTCTGTTTTTATTTGACTTACCCGTTTAATAATTTCTTGTAGATTTTGATCATTTACAATTCCCTCAATAAATACAATTGCAACAGTTGTGTTAGAGAGAGAGCCTACTTTCAATTCCTTCATTTGTAAATAAGGTGTTGGAAGCTTTCTACGTACTAAATTTAAATTTACATCTAAATCTTCGACAAATGCGATTTGCGGACCCACAATATTGTATTCAATTTCAGCTTTTGTAATATCCCTTTTTTCTTTCTTTGACACATTTACTAACAAACAATTTAATTTATCTGTATCGAACTGAATCAGTATATAGCCATTTAAAATACTATCCTGAATATCTTCCATTTGATTTGTTATTTTTGAATTCTCAAAGGATAAAACAGACTGAATATCCTGTAACGAATCGAAACTTTTCTCTTTTATATACGTCAAAACCTCTTCATGAAATATATTTACATCGATTAATGTTCTAAAATATGAAATGACTATAGAGGAATTATTAGAAGCAATTTCCAACGTTATAAAATCTTTAGATTTTTTTAGTAATTTCATTAACTCCTGTAAAGATTCTATAGAGTAAACAGATACTCTTTCATGCGGTTTCAATTGATAATACCCTTCCTTTCAAAAAGAAACTATATATAGTTTTCAGGAAATTGCTATTTTTAAAATTAGGGATGGTGATATGTAAGTATACTTATTGAATTAATAATAACGTCTTTGAAAATAACTTAACCAAAATTAGTTAAAAAATGTATTAAAAGTAAAAAAAAGAAATATTTTCGAGCATAATTACAATATTAAAAACATCCTTTCTTTTAGTTCTAAAGAAAGGATGTTTTTATAACAAGCTTTTTCAAGTGTCTATTCTATCGGGTACATTTACCAGTGTTCTTCTCTTTACTATTTATTTCATTAAGTAACATTAGCATTACATTCTGTATGGTTTCTTAAAAAATTTTAGTAAAAGAATATATTAATTTTGAAGTGTACAAATAGGAAGAGTGACTTCAACTGTAGTTCCCTTATTCACTTCACTCTCAATAAATATCTTTCCCTGATGTGTTTCAATGATTTTATAACAGATCATTAACCCTAAGCCAATCCCCTCTTCTTTAATACTATAAAAAGGTTCTCCGAGATATGGTATACGTTCTTTTGGAATCCCACACCCTTGATCGATAAAACGAATGCTTAATTGATTATTATCAAGTATATTTAATTGAATGAGAATTTCTCCTCCCATCGGCATAGATTCAATTGCATTTTTTAATATATTAACAAATACTTGCTTTAACTGATTTCCTTCACATGAAATTAATGGAATGCCAGGGTTAAAATCAATTCTAATTTTTATATTGTTCATCATCGCTTCAGGTTGTAGTAGCATTAAAACTTGATCCATTAGCACACTAATATCATTAAGTTGTATTTTTACCACCTGTGGTTTGGCTACAGTCATAAATTCATTTGTAATACTCTCTATACGCTCAATCTCTGATGATACTATATTAATATACCCCTGATTATTCTCATTTTCCGTTGATTCATTACAGTCGCTAATTGTCCTACAACAGCAAGTTTTTCAGATTTTCGTAATAATTCTTCTGTTTTTAGCCGTTCAGTGATATCACGAGAAATACTTAGGAAAACTTTTTTCCCATTTAAGTTAAAAACACGAACACTAAACTCAGTTGTTATTACTTTTCCTGTTGGAAAAACATATTCATCTTGCAAAGTGAAGGAAGTTTGTCCCTTTTTAATTTTTTCTAATAGCTTTACAATCATTTGAGAATCTTGTGGTACTATATTTGAAAATGATAATGAGAGCAACTCTTCTCTACTATATCCAAATCTTCTACACCCAACAGGGTTTACCTCAATAAATCGACTTGGAACATTATCTTCATTCAGCTCTACTACATATACCGCATCAGTTGCTTGTTCGATTAGTGCACGGTACTTCATTTCACTATCTCTTAATTGCTGGTGTAATCGATGCCGTTCTCTTTCTGCTTGTTTTCTTTCAGAGATGTCTCTACATATTGCTGATAAAGCTATCACATTTCCTCTTACATCTAGTATAGGAGAAACTGTCAGACTAATATCAAGAAGACTCCCATCGCTCCGTTGTCTAACAGTTTCTAATCTAGTAACTACCGATTCACCTGTTAGAATTTTCCGAATATTTTCGAGCGATTCTTCCATTAAAAAATCTGGTACACACGGTAATTTCTTACCTATGATTTCTTGTGATGACCACCCAAATATCTTTTCATAAGCTTTATTAGCTTGTAAAATATGCCCTTCTCGATCAGAAATGGTAATAGCATCTAGATTGTGCTTTATAAATGATTCTAATAATTCTTTGGTAGCGCTTAATTCTGATTCTACCTTTTTCCTTTCAGTTATATCAACTGTAGAACCAACAACTTCAATAACTTGTCCATTTCGTTTAATCGGCCTAAGCGCAATAAGAATAATAGTTTTATCATTTGGCCAAGGTAATTCAAATATAATTTCGTTTCCTTCCCATGCCTGAAGATAGTACTTCATCAATTGTGGAACTAAATGTGGAGGAACAATAGAAGCATCAATAGTACGTAAGCTTTTTCCTACCACCTGTTCAGAATAAAATCCGTTTTGATAATAAAACTGTCCATCACATAAAGTGTGTATAAAGTGCTTACCCACTTTTTTAAATTTAAAAATTCCTCCTTGAAGCTCATGTACGGTATCTGCAAGTTCTTGCTTCGATTTTTTTAATTCTCGATTTATTTTAGATAAGTCCTGGGTTAAATAATACAATCTCTGGTAGGCTTCCATAAGAAATAGCCCAATTAAAAGTCCTAACGCTATATATAATAAGCCTCCTGTGTAAAGTAATGTAGTATTAAATAATACGCCAACTAACCACTTTATTCCAATAAAAACAGAAAAATATAAAGATGCACTTTTAAAAGGATGTAGTTTTTTAAAATAAGTTTTAAAAGTAGAAAATAGAATCCCCATACCTAAATAAGCAATCACAGGAGGTTCCCAATACCCTCCAGTGAAAAAGATACGCATTACAATTATGCTAATTAACGTAATCCAACCAGCAATACGACCAAAGTAAATAAAAGATAGAATAAGAGGAACAACTCGAAGATCGTAGGAAAATCCCATGTATGGAAAAGAACATTAACGTAACTGCAATAATCCCTCCATAGAGCTTTTCGAAATATCGACTAGAATTAATTGTAAACACTTGAATAAATATTGCTGCGCTAACTAATAAAGAAAAAATAGAAAGGTTGATGAAATAATCTTTAATAATCATGTAATGTCCCTCCTTGCATTAAGTGCATTCGACAAAAAAGCTAAAAATCCTACAAATTGTATAAACAGTTCAAATGCATAAATTTTAAACTAGGATAAAATCTAGAAAAGTAAATAAGGGGCACAGCAGATGAGATATTTTAATGAAAAATAGTTCAAAAAAGATAATAGTAACCGTTGACTACTATTATCTTTTTCTTTAAGTTATCGTAATATGTCTAAAACTCTAAGGGACGTGGTATGTCATTTCATCGAACAATGATTATATGCTGAGTTCATGAATATAGAAATTTCATCTGTAATTTTTGAAACATAACACAAAAAAACAAAACTGTCTTTAAAAATGGAAAAAGCCTATATCAATGTCAACTAATCTATGTACAAAAACATTCACTTAATTTTGCATAAAATTACTGCACTTAGGAAGCGAAGTAGTTCTTCAGGGTCCATAAGAACACCTGTAGATGCTTCAGGATAACTACATAATTGTATGAGTATGAGTGATGTACTTGAAACCTTTCGGTAAAACCATCCACATAATGCAACTAACTCCTTGGTTCAATATTTACTTTTTCTTTAGCTAAGTATTCTAGGACATAAGGAGATATATGCCATTGCAATTTTTCAATTAACTTGGTGTCTAGTTTATTGTCCAGCTCCAATTACTTCGTTACTTTTCAGATTCAGTTCATTATATTTTGTACTTTGTCTTTATACACAACATATTCTTTACCATCCACTACTGCTACTACCGCAAATTCATCATTTGGATTGAATGAAAGCCAATCAGCCCACATGTTAGTATTAGCCCCTCCACTCCACATATTATGAACAGTGTTTTTAGTTAAATTCATAACTTTATAAGACGCATTTGGTGCATTTGTTCCCGTCTTTATTTCAAAAGTGTATGCGTTATGAATTTTTTTATAAAAGTAGAAAACGTTTGCTGGACGAAGCTGATTCAAAAAATCCTGTTCTTTTTTCTCTGCAATTTTTATCCATTCTTGCAAAGTAACAACATCTGTTTTTAATGTTTTCCAACTGTTTTTCGCTGCATTCAAGCTAGGGGTTAAGAATTTATATTTATTTTGATCAGCTTTTTGATCAGCTTTATCAATATGTCCCAGTACACCCGAATATTGAGAATCTAAATCCTCCCATTGTGTAGACATATAAGTAAGAGCAGTGATAGCATTATCAAGCATACTATGCATATCACTAATATTATGAAATGCAACTCCAACTACACGATTCAATGTTATTTTATAATCTACAGTCTGACGCAATTTTGCTAATTCAGGTTCTAACCAACCTAACTTACCTCTTGCATCACCTATCATTATGCCACCAGCAATCAAGGTTGGAATAAATGGGATTTTCACCATGTCTAACCCCTTAGATTCTATGTCTTTCTGATATTTTACTTGTCCTAAAAGGTCCTCTAGACGCTTTTGGTCCGCCTCCACATCAGCACCTTGATTTTTTAAAATCGATTGCAATGTCTCTTTATGACTTCCAAATGTTCTAACATCTTCTCCAATAGCATTTTTTAATTGAATTAATTCTTCTATTAATGCTTTTGCAGACTTTTGATTTTGTTGAATTCCTCCTTGTAAATCTGTAATCCCTTTTTTTAAAGTATCTCCATTTCCAATATTGATCGCCTCTACTAATGTTTCATAATGATTTTCAAATTTTGTATCGTATTCTATAATGCCTGTCAATGTATCAAAAAGATGTTTTTTTACTTGTGTATTCCATGTAACAGCATGTGCTCTTGCATTCTTTTGATCTTGTACAATTTTACTAGGTAAATCTGCATTTCCATTAATAGTTATTCCTTCAAAACTCACATCTGGATTATGAATTAGCAAATAAGAATATTCATTCATAGCTTTTGCAAATAAACCAGCATCTTGCAAAGCTTTTTTCATCTGTTCTTCATTTGCTGAAAGAGATATATTTTCATTGTTCGTTTGTTCAATTTCAATTGCAAAAGTTTCTAGTGGTATGACTGCATAAGTAGTTGTTATAGTTAAAAACGCTGATACAGCGAGTAGTTTATTAGGGATTTTTTTCATCATTTCGTATTCCTCCTCTATAGAGTATGGTTTCAAGTTCTAATCTTATTAAAAAGCGATGTCTTTCAAAATAAGTTCTACATCTTTTATCACTATCGTTTGAACTTTCTTTAGCAGCCTTCAAATCATTAAGTATTAAAGAAAATGTATATAACCTGCTTCAAATTAACCGATTCTGTTGCAAATTTAAAAAAGCAATGAAACTACAAGCTTATTTTTTATTCGAATCATACTTATATAATTGAAAGGCGAAGTCTTTAATGAGACTCCGCCTTTCTGTTATATAAGGATTTATTAATTATTACTTTTCTGTTTAACAGTGTAATCATAGACTTTCTATGTTTTAGTTCACTTTACAACAGAATTAATATTTCCCTATTTTTGTGGAGTAACAGTTTCCACTTTTAATTCCTTTATTCCTTCTTTTAATGTAACAGCATCTGTTCGTAATGTTTTCCAACTTTCTTTCGCTGCATTTAAATTAGGTTTTAAGAATTTAAATTTATTTTGATCGGCTTTTTGAGCTGCATTCTCAATATGCCCTAGAACGCCCGAATATTGAGAATCTAAATCATGCCACTGCGTGGACATATAAGTAAGAGCGTTAATAGCATCATCAAGCGCCTTGTGCATTTCATTAATATTACTGTAAGCAACTCCAACTACACGATTTAAGGTTACTTTATAATCCACGGTCTGACGTAATTCTGCTAATAAAGGCTCTAATTTACCTAAATTATCTCTTGCTACTCCCACTATGATACCGCCAATTATTGGTAGCCCCAAAATAGCACCCTTCATTACATTAAACCCATCAGATTCTAATTGTTTATAATAGTTTACTGATCCTAATACTTCTTCTAGACGCTTTTGATCGGCATCAACATCTGCACCTTGATTTTTTAAAATCGACTGCAAGAGTTCTTTATTACTTCCAAATGCTCTCACATCGTGTCCAATAGAGTCTCTTAATTTAGTTAATTCTTCTATTAGTTGTTGTGCATACTTTTGATTTTGTTGAATTTCACCTCGCAAATCTGTAATCCCTTCTTTTAAAGTTTCTCCATCCCCTGTATTAATCGCCTCTACCATTGTTTCATAATAATTGTCAAATGTTGTATCGTATTCAACAATACCATTCAATGTATCTAAAAGCTGTTTTTTTACTTTCGTATCCCAAGTAACAGCATGTGTCCTTGCATTCTTTTGATCTTGTACGATTCTACCAGGTAAATCTACATATCCATTAATGGTAATTCCCTCAAAATTCACATCAGGATTCTTAATTAACATATAAGAATAGGCATTCATAGATTTTGCAAATAATCCAGCCTTTTGCAAAGTCTCTTTCATTCTCGCTTCATTTGCAGAAAGAGCCGTATCTCCATTGTTCGTTTGTTCAATTTCACTTGCAAAAGTTGTTACTGGTGAAACTACATTAGCAGTTGTAATAGTTAATAACGTCGATACAGCGAGTAATTTGTAAGGGATTTTTTTTATCATTTCATTTTCCTCCAATTTAGGTTTTAAATTTCAGTTCTACTCCTGTTTAAAAGCAATATCTTTTGAAATGAATTCTGCATCTTTATGAATATCATTCCAACTTTGTTTAGCAGCTTTTAAATCATCTGGTATTAAAGAGAATTTGTGGTCTTGCATAGAATCGATATTATCCAGTAAATCCGTATAATTTGCGCCCATTGTATTCCATTGCTTTTGAATATTTGTTAGAGACAATATCGCTTGATCTACAGTCTGATATAAATATGCCAATGTTTCTTTCGCGTTAGTAAGCGAAAGAACTGCTTGATTAGCACGATCTGCTTTCATACTTAATTCTCCGATTTTGTTAGAAATTTCGTTATAGGAGTCCATATGCTTAGATGCTGTAACACCAGCCGCAGTTCCTAGACCGATACCAGCTGCTCCAAGAGCTGAAAGTCCACCAACAACAGCTGGTGTTGCTGTACCGCCAGTGACAACAATAACTACCGCTCCTCCAATAGCTGCAATAACTAAAATAGCTGCTCCCAATCCACCACCAATTGACCATGCTAATACATCATCAAAATGTTTTTTCTGAGTAGAACGAAGTTGCTCAATTTCAGCTTGGAGTTGTGGAATCGTTGCCTGTTGACCTGCTAATATTGCAGTTAATCCACCCTTCCCATCTGGACCACCAACATTATTTTTAAAATCTGTAGAATTTTGATATAGTTTCCCTTTGAAGTCTTGTAGCATCTTAATCACATCTGTAACTTCTTTTGAATTTGTATTGATTGTAGTAATTAAATCATTTATACCCTCTTTTAGACCTGCCTTATCTTTCTTTTGTACAGTTTCTACTAATGTGTCGTAATAATTTTGAAATTGTTCATCGTAGTTTACAATATTACGGGCCGTTTTTTGAATCTGTGGCTTTGCTGTATCTAACCAGTAATTCGCATTGATTCGTGACAGCTCTTGATTAAGGTGAATATTTTTGAGCAGCTCTCCTCCCTCTGGGCCTAAATCGATATTAGATAAATTTATATTTGGTTGCTTAATCATTGTTTTTGCGTATAAATCCATTACTAGAATATGAGACCCTGTTTCAGCCAATGCTTTCTTCAGTCCTTCGGGACCTAATGCATAATTTCCTACATTTTGTTCTTGAGCGGTCGTTTCTTGTGCAAATGCATGAATAGTGTTACCGGTAGTAGCAGTTATAACAGTTGCTAATGTAGCTAAAGTTAGTACTTTGAATGGAAATTTTTTCATGACTATTCTCCTTCTTTCGCTATATGCTTATACTCTTTATAGATCCCTAAAACGTAATATCAAAATTTATATACTTGCTCTTCAAGGTAACTTATTACATTTTTTAATTGTCTTAATGTATCTTTTTGAGACTGCTCGTTAGTTGTATCAACATTAGTAGATAATTTTGTAATGCTATTTTTTATTAGATTTAAATCTTCTTTATAGCGCTTTAGTAGATCAAGTTCTACATCTACTTGATTTGCAAACGTATGCAAATCATTTTGTGTAAGAAGAAGCATTGATTTTTGTAAATCAGCTATTGATAATTTCGTTGTTAAATCATATATTTTTTGATTTTGTTTCTCTAAATCATCTAAATATGCTCGCTGTTCTGCTGTTAATTTATTTACTTCAGCAAAAACGCCAAATGTTTTCTTAATCTTTTCGGTATCAATGACCTTCATCAGGTCATACTCTTGTGTTTTGGCTGCAGCAGCGGCAGCTATTTCACCTTGTTTGCTTTTCTCAATTGCTTCGCGAGCTGCTTTTTTTGCTGATTCAATCTCTAGAGCAGTTTTACCTTGTTCTGTCGCTTCTTGCGCCGCTTTTTTCTCCGCTTCTAGAATAGAGTTGTTAATTTCTTTTCCTTTGTTATACGCTGCCACCCCTGCTTGAGCAGCTGGTTCAATAATTTCTTTTGAAAGACTATAAACTTCTTTGAATATAGCAAATCCCTGCTCATTTAAAGCTCCAGGTATTAATGCAATTTGCTGTAAATCATTTTGAATTGCTTTTTTGGTATTTAATATTTCATCTTTTAACTGATCTATTTTTCCTGTTCCATCTGTACCTAATATGCCTTGCGCAGTTGCCACATTAGTATCAAAATCTTTTAATTTTTTATCAAGCTGTAATTTAACATCTGTTAATTCATTGATTTGTCGTTGCGCATTTTCTTGATTCGTCATAGCCATTTCTTGAAGTACTTCAAGTCTATCCGAAAACCCTTCTCTATCTTCTTTATTGTCTACAAACGATTTTAATGTCGGGTAATAACTATTAAATTTTGTTACAAATCCTTTACTTTTTGAATTTAATAGAATTAACTGTGGATAGAGTTCCGATGACCATTCCTTCATATCTTGTTTGATTAGGAATTGATTGGTATTTAAAGCTGGGACTTCCTCTAGCTGTACATTAGGACTCATTAAAGATTGATCAATATACGTTTGGATTAATTTAGATTGCGCACCTAATTTTCGTAATGATGAAGAAATATCCATGTTTTCTTGTTGAGTTTCTGCTTGAACGATTGGTGTTGCGAGAGTATTGATAGGAATAGTTGCTCCAGTTACAATGGATGTGACTAATAATCCTGTCATTATTTTAGTTTTCATTCCGTACACTCCTTTACCATTGTTTTTATAACTTAATTCATATAACTTGTACGACCGCTCTCTTTGTAAACTGGATAAGAAGGAGAAATCTTTCAGATACGTTAATATCGTTGTTTTTTACTTCTAATAGGATGTAAGGATTTTATTTATCTCTCATTTCGATACTCTATTTTTTAAAATATAAATAACAAAAATTTATTAACTATATTTGAATCAGGCACCTTATGAGTAGTAAATTATTAATTCTTTCCTAAAGTTGCGGTTTAACTTACAGAATCGTGAGGATCAATAAACCAATGCTTACAGTTAATCTTGTCATAACATTGTTTAATTTCAATTTGATAATATCCCTCTTAGTTTTGTCAGCAAACTCCTTACTAGACAACGAAAGATGAAATTATACTGTACATTGCTTATACTTTTATTGCGGAATAACTTCACTTTTGTTATGCAGAAACTTAGAACACGTTTATTACCAATTTGATTCTTGACCTCCTATAAATAAATTGACTATTTAGAAAATTATTAACGACATAATGTTACTTACAACTTCACTATAATTCCTATTAGGTAACCTTCTCCTTTCTGTCTGGTCATACCAGTTATGTTGTTCATTAAAACATTAAATTTTTAATGCGTAAATAGAAAAATTTTGTCGATTAAGCTCGATAATTTACTGTTAAATAAAAATATGCTCCGAAAAAAATTATATAAATATAGTTATTCGTAAATTTCATTTCTGTAATTGGAATGATTACAAATTAATGTGTATACGGTTAAAAATAACTATTTTAGCTCAACCAAGAAATTTCATTTTAGAAAAAATACTTATAGAATAATATAATAGGTCTTTTTATACTTTTTTACCTTTATTTAGTTATGTATAATTGCATAACATGTAGATATATTTAGTAATATATGTTATATTGTTGATTTTTTTACAAAAAAATTCTAATATAATAATTAATAAATATTTAGTATGAAGATATTAGTCTATAAACTTATCATCGTTATAAACATAGGTTTTAAATTACAAAAAAGCTGCAAAGTTTCCTTGGAGCACTTTGCAGCCTTCTATCTTTTTATTTCCTTTAGCAAAATAATGGTTAGTGAATTTTCATTTTTTGGGATACTTATACCCCTGTTTAAGTCTTTACATTGGAGACAGTATATAACAAGCTTATATTACTGTATATTTTTCACGGTACTGCCTAGGAGTCATACTAGTGATTTTTTTGAAAACTCTTATAAAATAACTTTGGTCATTAAAGTTAAGCCACGCACAGATATCTGATAACGAATAAGTAGTGAGTGTTAATAATTTTTTTGCTTCTTCCACTCGTTCCCTTTGAATATATTCGCTCAAAGTAATTCCCATTTCTTTTTTAAATAGTTTAGACAGATAAGTAGGCGTAATTTCTAAATGATTAGCAAGTTCATTCAGAGATATTCCATCGTAAACATTTTTATTAATATGTTTTATACATGTAGTAACCGCGTAAGAATACTTTTTTGCATTGTATTCTTTCACACGATCTGCAAAGGTACGTAAAGCGTCCCCTGACAATCGCTTTACAGATTCTACATTATCTAATTGTTCTAGGGTTTGTATATATAAAATACTATGAGCAAAAGCAATATCTGGTGGCAGGTTTCCTTCTATTGCATATCGAGTGGCTAAGGTAATCGCAATAATTCCAAGGTTTTTTTGATTCCTGAGCGGATCCTCTATTAGCATAAGTTCAACATCTTCTTGCGAAACCGCATACATATACTGTATTAACTTTTTTTTATTCCCTTCTTTGATAGTCGAAAAGAAATCATTTACTAATGCCATATTGTGCGTTTTAGGTTTGTTTTGTCGGCGTTTTAAAATATATAAATCAGGTTTCACAATTTTATTAGGAACTTCCTCTAGTACTTTATTTTTTTCCAAGACAATATCTACATCTAACTTTTCATTGAAAATCATGTAATGTAATAAAATTCCCATATCAATTAATGTAGTTTTTTTAATCTCAGATAAACACTGATAATAGTCAAGTCTTTCTTGAATGTTATCATTTGATTTAAATTCTTTCTGAAATTTTATGATCATATCATCTGAATCTTTTGGATGTATAGTAGGACCGATTATAATAGTCCCTTTAATATCATCATGATTTTCTATATGAATTAGAACAAAATTTTCAAGATAGTTGTTACTTCGGAAAAGTGGCAAGTTAAAGGGATCGTTTTCTTGATAAATATCAGTAAGATGTTCTTCTTTTGAAGCATAAAAAGGACTACAAACATTATCAGATGTAGAATGATATAAAATCTTTCTGTCTGCAGATAAAATATGTACAGGGGCATTAAATGCTTTATGTGCAAGATCACACAAGTGTTGTATATCGATAGAAGTATTCATTACATTCTCCTTTATAGATCCATAAAATATATTCTGTTATATATAATTCACGACAAATAATACTATAAAATATCAAATTAGTACAATTCACAACAAAATATTACTATATCTTTTTTATAAAAATCATATATTATTTAATTGTAGTTAGCATCTAAACATCAGAGTAGATAAGTAAATGAAATAAGTTAAGTTCTTTTCTTAATTCGACAAGATATAATTATTGAACTTGAGAAAACAGTGAAGTACTACAAAATACAGTGGTAGTCAATGCGAGGACCAAGCTGGAAAAAGATTTAAAATACAGCGAAAGTAACAGGAGATACTGTACCACCGCAAGAAACAACAGTCAAAGTTCCAATTCAATCACTTATACAAATTGAATTCAAAAAATAAATACTGCTAATTTAAATATGAAACTGAAAAACTATTTTGCTCCAAATTTTAAAAAAGATAATAAAGAAGTTGTGAAATTGGAAACAGATGAAAGCAATACGGCTATTTTTGAAGCACTATGCTTTGAAAAGTACAAGGTGGAGGAAATTCAAGTACTCAATTAAACATTTAATTGAGAGAAAGGTCTTTTCATCAACTAAAAATAACGAATGGAATATTCAAAAAAATGGCATTATATTACTGGTCGCAACATTAGTTTTAATTTCCACAAAAGAGGAAAATATATATATACTTTACAAATACTAAGAATATCAAACTAGATAATTGTGTTACCGCATCACATAAAGTGAAACTTTAATCAGTCAGGGTTTTGTTGATCCCCACCTAACTTCTTTGCTTCCGCTAAATTTTGAGGTGGGGGTCTTACTGCCCACAAATAGCGGGATAAACTTATTATTCATTTCCAAATACAATAGTTGTTAATCAACAAAAAAACTTCAATAATTAAGGTGCACAGTAAATTGACCTCAAAGCAATACTTACTACAATATCAGGTTTTACTTATTCTATAAAAAAAGAAATATCTCTTAATAATCATTACCTTATATCGATTTAGACATAAAACATTTTATTATATTGGCTTAAGTATTATGGAATTAAAATTACAAATAACACCAAAACTCTTTTAAGGGCTCATACATCGCTTGTATTGAACAAATCTTCTTTCGATACCTATTACATTAACGCGACCACAAAAGGTTATTACAAAGGAATCTGAGATGTTTTTTCAATTTCAAAATTTATTTTTTTGTAAATTAAAGGAAAAATAATCCGTATATATATACGGATTATTTTCTTAGTGTAATCTGTATTGACCTGTTAACTGTTTTTCAGCCATTCGAACTAAGCGTTTTGTAATCTCTCCACCGATCAAAATGATGATGTATCAGGTCCCAGTGTGACTCCTAGTTCAAAGAGCAGTTTCATACTTCATTTGCTCAATAGTACTTGTAGTAGCAGAAGTAAGAATTTCATTTGTATTACTTTTGTATCTTTGAATATTTATAATTGCACTTCCAATATATTTATAAATAACATGTGCCTAATTATGCTATTTAAGCATGAGCAACCTAATTTCTTCTAGTACTTTTATGGGAACTCTTTCTCTCCCCTTATTCCACCAATTAAATTTGAAACACAAATGTACATTGCATTTCAATATAACAACAAAAGCTACAAAAGCAACGAATTTACTACTTTAAAGTTAAGTGTTTAACCTTGACGTACTTAAATTCTTTTTTCCAGATAAAGCATACATTATATCTTGATGCTTGATTGTTCTCTTATAATTATGTGGTATCGGGAATTTGTTTCGGTGTTCTTTCATTATAATTAAAGTTTGAAGTTCTATGCTCAATACTTTTGCGAGGACATGATAGTTATATCCATTGTTTAACAGAGAAATTATGTCATAAAACATAGTTTTTCCACCCACTAATTTTACTAATCTATTCTTTAACTCATCCCTTTTTTCTTTAGCTTCATCAATTTCTAACAACATGGATTTTTTATTTGTTTGCTTAATGTATTGAGTATATAACTCTGGGAATTCTTTTTGGACTTCTTTGTTTAATACTGGTTTATATTTAATCATATAAGTAACTTGTAACAATGAGCGTTTTAACAAACTATCTTCAATGAGATACGCTACTTTATTAAATAAATGTACATATTCCTTAATATTGGAATAACTATTAAAATGAGCTAATACTCTACTTTTTATACTAAAAGCCTTGCCTATATAAATAATATTGTCATTATAATCTTTAATAAAATAAATACCACTGTCATCTTTTTCTAATTCATTATCCAGTTCTTCTAGACTCATAAAATGCAATTCACTCATACTTTCCTCTCCTTATTAGTTTTAAATCATGAAAAACAGGCAAGGTTTCTAAAAAAGGCACTCAGCTGTCCTAGGATTTTTCATTTTATTTCTTGCTAAATGTCAAAAAACTGTTTCTATGTTACTCAACTATCAATATGATTATTAATAAAATTTTCTATCATTATTATCTCGCAATTTTATCATGTAATTTCGAGATCGTTTCCTCATTTAAATTACTGTGTTTTATCGAATAAAAGAAATATATGACCGCCCCAATAGTAATCCAAATACTAAAGTACAACCATGTTCTTAACGGTAAATTTAGCATTAAAAACACACAACAAACAATTGAAACGCTTGGTAATACAGGTACAAAAGGTACCATAAATCCACGTTTTAAATTTGGGTGAGATTTACGGAGAATAATAACTGATAGACAAACTAACGCAAACGTCACCAAACTACCTATATTAACTAAATTAACCAATTCTTTCAAATCAATAAACCCAGCTATTATAGAACTCCCTATTCCTGACAATCCAGTTATAAAAGTGGGTGCTCCAGTTTTCTTATTAACTTTCGCAAATGATTTCGGTAACAATCCATCACGACTCATTGCAAAGAATACTCGTGTTGCCGCATACATATTTGAAAAAATAACAGCCATAAGGCCAATTACAGCACCTGCAGCAATTGCACCAGCGACTTTCCCTTGTCCTACAACTTCCATTACATAAGCCATTGCCTCAGGAACATTTAATTCTTTATAGGAAACCATTCCTGTCATAACAAGGCATACCATAATATAAATAATTGTACATATGATTAATGATGCAATAATACCGATGGGAAGATTACGTTTCGGATCTTTTACTTCTTCTGCTGAAGTTGCTAATATATCAAAACCCGTAAAAGCAAATAAAATAGCTGCTCCACCCGTAAAAATCCCACTTAAACCGTATGGTGCAATTGGTATCCAGTTCGTTGGTTTTACATAGAATATACCAACTGTAATAAACAATAAAATCATACCAATTTTAATCAATACCATTATATTATTGATTCGTTTACTTTCCCTCGTACCACGGGATAACATCCATGCCAATATCAATGTAATAATTACTGCTGGTAGATTCACAATACCACCATGCGAAGGAATCGTTACTAGAGCTTTAGGTATCTCTAATCCAAATCCCTTTATTAAATTGTGGAAATAGCCTGTCCATCCAGCAGCGACAGCTGCTGTTGCCACGATATATATTAACAGCAATGACCAACCTACTAGATGAGCAACAAACTCACCAATTGTTGCATATGAGTACGTATATACACTACCAGACGCCGGGAGTGTAGAAGCAATTTCTGCGTAACATAATGCTATAAATCCGCATATAATTGCTGCAAGTACAAATGAAAAAATAACTGCTGGACCAGCATCTCTTGCTGCTACTAATCCAGTTAAGACAAGAACACCCGTTCCAACTATCGAGCCTACTCCTAACATAATTAAATCAAATGCTCCTAATGTTTTCGTTAAAGTCTTGCTTTGATTATGCTCTAACAATTGTGTAACGGATTTCTTTTTTAGTAAATTACTCATATTTTCTGTATCCCCTTTAAAATAAGGTTTGTTCGTCTCGTTAGTGTTTTATATAAATTTACTTAGTTATTAACTAGCCTCATAATATTTCTTTTACATTAAATAGATTTGAAATATTATATAAATTCGCTTCTCACTTACTAGTTAAACTAGACATTTCCATAGATTTTTGCATACAACGTTTCATAGCTGAAATGATAGCTGTTCTTAAACCTTTTTCTTCTAGCGTTACTACAGCTTCTATCGTCGTTCCACCTGGAGAACAAACCATATCCTTTAATTCACCTGGATGTATTCCTGTTTCCAATACCATTTTTGCAGAACCTAATACAGCCTGAGCCGCAAATTTATAAGCTTGTTTTCTCGGCATACCGCCAAGTACAGCAGCATCTGCCATGGCTTCTATAAACATATACACATATGCTGGAGAAGAACCACTAATAGATGTAACAACATCCATTAGTTTTTCATTTACGACCTCCGTCTGACCGAAAATATTAAATATGTTCAGTACCTCTTTTATATCTTTTTCTGTAACCATTTCATTAAAACATAACGCAGACATTCCTTCTCCAACAAGTGCCGGTGTATTAGGCATTACTCTAACAACTTTTAACTTTCTACCAAATTCATTCTCAGTGCTCTTAATACTTTTTCCTGCAGCAATAGTTACAACGATTACATCATTTTTTATTTGATCTTTTATTTGGTTAATTACCGATGAGTATAAATCTGGTTTGATTGATAAAATTAAAATGTCAGCACTGTTAGCGACTTCATTGTTGTTAGTAGTTATAGTTATGCCATATTCATTACTAGCATTTTTTAAATTAATGACGTTTAAATCTGAACAAATTATTTGATCTGGAGAAACTATATTTTTTTTAATCATCCCACCTATCATAGCAATACCCATGTTTCCACATCCGATGAATCCTATTTGTTTATTCATAATAATTTGCTCTTGCTCCTTCTACTCTAAATTTTATTGATTTTGAAATTATTATTCTAAATAAGGGCTATTACAATTACTGGGTTTATCAATAGAATTTTAAAATTCTCCTTCCTATAATGAGTTATGTTTTCGTATGTCGTTTACAAGCATACATAAAAAAATGAAGAGACTTTCTATTCATAGAACTATTAAAAACGAGAGTAAAATGGTGATAATTTTTATGAATTAATAATCTTTAACTATTTAACATTTTAAATAGAGCTTACATATCCCTCTAATAATTACTTATTTTAACAATTAGTGGTTGAATTTAAGGGAATGTATTTAAATTCCAAATAATTATCGCCATAGATAGTATGAAACAAAGTAATGCAGGAATTATCATTAAAATAGATTGTTTTGCTCGAAACATATGAGCATGAATAGCTCCGACCATAAGAACTGCTAATAATGTATTTGCTCCTATCGCTAAGTATTGATTCCAAATACCACCGATTATACCTATTGCTCCAACAATTTCAACAAAACCAATTATAGACATAAACCATAATGAATATTGATATTGTTGCCAATGTTCTACCTGAAAAGATATACGGAAAATTTTTATGAATCCCCCTACTACAATAAAAATTGCTAATACTACCTGAAGAACAATCAACTTTTAAACTCGCTCCTTTTAAGACTTTGTTAATTTCTATTTTAAAATTGTTTCAATTAAATATTTTGTGACCCTTTTAGATAGCTCTCTATTGCTATCTTCTTTCCATGCATTCGGTGGAAACCTACTTCTTTTACCGTCTAATATTTCTTGATAGATTTCTTCTATTTGCACTGCTTTCGCTTGCACTTCAAACTCCCTCCTATTCAAGACATATAACGATTCCTCTTTCCTAACATTAAATAGTAACTATTGTGATTTACTTTTATAACGCAAAAGAAACGTATAGAATAAACTCATTTCTTTAATCTATAATAAGAAGGACATAAAAAAACAAAAAGTTACAAAAATTTTCAAATTAAAATTTTTGTAACTTTTTGTTTTTGTGTAAATATAAGGTCAATTTAGACGTCTCACCGTTTTAAACTTGATGCTCCATAATCTTGTATAGTTACATTTATATGATATTTAATCGGTACTTTACTAAATGTTCGATCCCAATCTTTTTTGACTTTCTCCCATGTTCTCGGGTGCTTAATTCTTAATTGGTTTCCAAAACCCGCAATATCGACTTGATATTCTTTTTGTATTTTTTTTGTAACATGATGTACTAAGTACTTTACTTCTTTTTCAATAGCTTTTTCTTCTCTTTTTAAAAATTCATTTTCAAAATCTTTTCCTGATTGCATCCAATTTTCAGACAAACGCCCTTCTGATTCAATGTTTACATCAAAGGAAATATTATTTCCGTTAACATGTGGTATGATTTTGCTTTTTATTGACTTTATTTCGTATATAATGAGTTTCTTTGATTCTTTATCAAAAGTTTTTACCACACCACCATTCCTTTTTCCGTTTATCCATACTACTCCTTCCAATTCCTGCTCATTTAAAAAGCCCATCAACTTTTTTGTCTTCCCTTTAATTACAGCAGCTCCTGCAAATTTTGTTTCTCCTTTTATCGAGATTACATTTTGCAAAAGAAAACTGGACCCTGACCGCATCTTTCCTTCCAATTTAGCGAGCGATACAGGAGGTAAAATCCTTGTTGTTCTATTTCTATTATCTGCAATTCCAGACAAACGAAATGCTGGGATTTCTCCTTTTTTGTTTGATTCCAGTACCTCCTTCGCTAGACCCTTGCTAATTAAGAGCATACAGCTAAGCCGAACTTCATTGTCACGGAGATACTGTTCAAGTAATTGTTCTAAACTGTATGTACGTACAAGATTATCACTAATAACAATGTTTTTTAAATGTGGGCTGAACATTGTGCTCTCTCTTTTCAATGAAAACTCACGAACAATTTGATGAATGGAATCACCAGTCTCAGAAACATTTATATAACGTTTTTGTTGTCCATTTCCTTTACTTTGTGCTTGCGAACTAACAATTTGATAAGTAGCTGTTATAAGGTTTCTTTTAGGATAACCTCCTTCCTCATCCTCTTTCTCAATTATTGAATCCTTCCCTTTATCTAGTGCTATACCTGCAGTTAAGCTCAACTCTTCTACTTCTTTACTGCTCCAACATCCTGTTAAAAATAGAAGCAAAAGCGTCCCTAACAAAGCCAAATAGAACCGCATATAATTAAATTTATGTTTCACACTACTCCTCCTTTTAATCGCGCAATAATAAGAAGAAGCAGTGGTAGTAAACCAAATAAAAATAATGCAACATTACCGAGCATATCCCCCAATTTAAGCAAGTCATTTGTATTTTTCGAAGTCATAGCAATGATGTAAATGATTGGAATCAAAGCAAAAATAAACGGATGAATACTCTTTTTAAAGAGTTGCGCTAATCCTAATGCAGCTGCATAGTAACTAATCGTATAGGTAGCAAATATTTGCATAATCCATATTACAAGCAGTAAAGATTCAAAACGTTCAAATATCAAACCAGAAATTTCAAAACTGCGCATAAGGTCAATTGTCGGCCATGTTCTTGTTACAACCCCATCAATTGATAATGCACCAATGACCATTACAACAGTTATTACATAAAAGATTAACGGTATAGAAATTCCAACTAAAATAGCTTTTACTGCTTTCTTTCGTTGTTCCATAAATACCAAAAGAATTAACATAATTTCAGGACCTGTATATGCGAGAGACGTTGTTTTTATCCCATCTAACACTGGTTTAATTCCCAAACCTAATACGGGACGGAGATTATCTATCTCGAATATTCCGATACTCATAAAGGAAATGATTAAAAAAATAAAAACAGTAATAGGAAATATTATTTCAAACATCCGTGCAATTGAATTAATACCACCCATAATCAAATAGAGACCTATCCACATAAAAGGCATAACAATAGCCCATGTGGGGGTTCCTTCGAGCAAAAAAAAGCTTATTACTTCTGCCATTGAACGAATTTGAAATGCTGAAGTCGTAAGAAAATACCCTATAATAAGAAAACTAAGCAATCTGCCTATCCATTTCCCTACAATATCTTGACTGTATTGGTAAAATGTTTTTTCTGGAAACTGCTGACTTAATTTGACCATAATTACTCCTGAAACCATTGCGAGTATCCCACCTAATATCACACTTAACCATACATCTGGTGTTTTCACTTTTTCCACAGATGCTCTGGGCAAAGTGAGAATTCCTGTCCCAAGTATGTAATTTACAATTATAACAACTGCTTGTGAAGTTGTTATTCGATCTTTAGGTATAGTAATCACTGAAGGTCACTTCCTTTCGTCATCAGCTACCTTTTGCGGATAGTTTTTTTGGTATGCATTATTTTCGGTCGACGTCTCATTATTTTTAATGGCATGCGAACCATAAAATCTTTCCAGTCACTGAATCGATATGGAACAGCAGGGCTGGTATAAGGAACGCCAAAACTTTTCAGTTTCACTAAATGACTGCAAAGTAAAAGAAAGAAGAGAATAACTCCATACAAGCCAAATATCGCAGCACAAAACATAGCTACAAAACGAAGAATGCGTAACGTAATTCCCACACTATATTGCGGAATAGTAAAAGAAGAAATAGCTGTTACCGCAACAACGATAACCATTATTGGACTAACAATTCCTGCTTCTACGGCAGCCTGACCAATTATTAAACCGCCCACAATTCCCATTGCCGGTCCAATCGGTTTAGGCAGACGTAAACCTGCTTCTCGTAAAACTTCGATAGCTATTTCCATAATTAACGCTTCTATTAAAGCGGGAAAAGGAACTCCTTCTCGCGATCCGATAATAGAAATAGCGAGCTTAGTGGGAATTAATCCTGGATGAAATGAAATGAAAGAAATATACAGTGCTGGAGCAAATAATGAAACAAAAGCTGTCATGAAGCGTAATAAGCGGAGAAGTGTACCAGGAAGCCACCTTTCATAATAATCTTCTGGTGATTGCAGCAGCATGCTAAATGTAACTGGAGCAATTAAAACAAATGGTGTTCCATCTAACAAAATAGCTACTCGACCTTCCATCAAAGCACTAATAACACGATCAGGTCGTTCTGTATTTTGAATCTGCGGAAAAGGACTTAGATAATTATCTTCAATAAGTTGCTCTATATAACCAGATTCGAGTACACTGTCTATGTCAATTTTCTGAATTCTGTTTTTTATTTCATCCACCAATTCTGTACTAGCAAGATCGTTAATAAATGCGACAACTAACTCTTTCTTTGCACGTTCTCCTACTGGTAGCTTTACTAATGATAAGCTCTCATCCGCACAATGTCGTCGCAAAAGTGAGGTATTATCACTTAACACTTCAGTAAAACCGACCCGTGGCCCTCTGACTAATGCCTCCGATACTGGTTCTTCAATGTTTCGTTTATTTGCTTTTGTTGTACCAAGAATAAACACATCTGCTAAACCATCAATTAAAAGAGCTGTTGAACCTATCAATACTTTGGGTATTAAATCTTTTATGTAATGGACTTCTGCTACTTCACTAATTGTAAGAACTTTATTTTTAATATATTCTTTTGAAACAGTCCCCTCCACATAAGAAGATTCATTTTTATATTCATCAGAAAAATCATCCATTAGTAATTTCATAATATGTTTGTCAATTATCTCTTTATCTGATAGACCATCAACAAAAACGATCCCAGCCTGAATATCTGTGCGCCCAATATTAAACTTCCGAAACCGAACATCAGAATTATGTCCGATTTGTTGCTTTATAAGTTCTAAGTTAGAGGCAAAATCATTTGTGAAATGAACGATTGTATTTTGAGAAGGTTTATACTCTTGTTTCGTTTTACTTTGAATATTATTTTTTTTCACTTGTTTGTCTCTTGACTTCCACCAACTCATTCTTCCCACTCTTTCTCTGACATACGAACCCAATGAAAAAATCTTGAGATAGTATACGGAATTAAAAACAAGATAAAAGCTTGTACAAAGACTTTCCAATCCGGAAGATAAGAAGTAATTATGTTCCACATTTTTATCACCCAATTTATATACTCTGCTAGGATTGAGATTTCTAAAAAACGATATGTACTTAATAAAAAATAACGATAAGATTAAAGAGCAGAAAAGCAAGACATTATGCTTATTTCGTACCAATAACCTAGTTAGTATAAAAACATTTCTGACCTAAAATACCATTTCCAATTATAATTTGTTAAATATTATCTCCTTTTCCCTTATTTATATGCCCGCATTTGAATTTCAAATAATATAAGGATCGATGATATTTCCTCTTAAAGAAAAAAAGATGCTAGAAGATAGCATCTTTTTTCAACTCAACTTACTATGTATTTATATTTTATTGTGGAAATACTCGTTTTTTTTAATGAATATTAATGTTTAAAAAAATAAAAAATACATATTCTTTTGTTCTAAGTTCATACACTTCTACCAAATCGATACGGAATTTTCTGATTTTAAAATCAATATGAAATAAAGGAAAATCCACTCTTAGAAAGACTATATAAAACAAATAACATGAAAACAACTATCAATCTATTAATTGAAAATACTAATGAGCAAGAGTTTATCATCTTAATTCCAAGTGTATTCGTTTTGCTTCAAAATAAAGAACTTGAATAAATTTTTTTGTATCAATACGAGCAGGTAATGTTGGTTCATTATTCAATTCTGTCATCTTTCTCCTTACGGTAGTAAAATCAAAAAATCTAGAAGCATAATTTTCGAACTTCGGGTTTAAAAAATCAGTAAGTCCAAGGGAAGCTAAATGGTTTAATGATTGATATATCGCTCTCCGAATCCGTTGTTTGGAAGCTTCTATGAACCTTTTTAATTCGGCGTCTTCAGCTGAATCCCCAAGTTTTTTTTGAGCTAAATTCATAAAAATCTCTTTTAGTGAGGGAAAACCTTGTTCCAACGTGTTATCTTGTTCATATTTATATAAATAATCTAGCATATCCATTAAATCTTTACTTCCACTTTCACTGGCTATTCCTAATTCAGACAAAAGAAAATGAATGGAATTTTGAAAGTGATTAAAAGTATTTAAATGTTTTTCATTACGGTATTTTTCTTGCGTACTTGCATTACTATCCAATTTTAATACCATATTAAGCGATTCTTGAATGTTTTTTATCGATTTTTCCAAACGAATTCGTTCAATGACTTTCCGAACAACTGTTAATACTTCAATTCTGTTAATTGGCTTAATAATATAGTATTCAACGCCAAGCGAATAAGCTTCAGCAATTAACTCTTTTGATTCTACTTGAGAAACCATGATGATTTTCCCTTTAAACGAAGGCTTTATTTGACGAATTGTTTTTATTCCATCTTGAATCGGCATTAACAAATCGATAAATAAAATGTCAATCTTTTTAAGGGTTGGCATGTGTTGCTCTAAAGATAAACCATCCTCAGCTTCTCCTATAACCTCTCCAAGATCTTCATCCTCGATAATTTGAGCCAACATTGAGCGAACCGCTTTTTCATCATCTACTATATAAAAATACATAGAATCACCCTTTCGAAATTATATGATCAATCCCTAATCTAATTATAAAAATTGATCCTTTTCCTTCGGTTCTGTCCTCAAGCGTAACATCACCTTCTAGTTGTTCGACCATTTCTTTAACATACGATAGTCCGATGCCTGTCGATGGATTGCCTAAATCATCATATTTAGAAGTAAAACCAGGCTCAAAAATTGAATCTTTATATTTTGAAGAAATACCTGAACCGTTATCTCCTACTCGAAATTCAACAAAATGATGGTCTTTATTAATGTCAATTGTGATGATTCCCATACTTTGGATAGCTTCTACAGCGTTTGTAACGATATTATTTATAATAGATAAGATTGTATAAATATGATAATGAGAATGCACACCATCAATTTTATACACAAATTGGATGTCTTTCTCTAGCAACCGTGCGTATTTCGTATTTGCTCGTATAATGATGTTTACCAGTTCATGTACAGACATATAATCTGTAAAACTTTCATCAGAAATTAGTTTTGAAAGTCCCGCAAAAATGCGTTGGTTATCCTTTTTAACGTCATGGACCTCGCCAGCAATTTGTAATGCCTGTTGCCTTAAATCCTGAAACTGAAAATCCATCTGTTTATGCTCAAAAGAGTCTAAGGTTTTATATAAATCATAGGATTTTTTTGTTATGTTCTCAGCATCTTGTAATGTTTTTTTTAAATGAATAGCATCTTCATATAAATTAGAGATGAGCATGAGCATGTGCTCATTTTGCTTCTTTATATGTCTCTCCCTTGATTGCGCTTCATACAATTTCATCATATTGAAAAAGCTTAGAACTATAAAACTATGGGAACATGCGATAACAATGATCTCATTTATTGCCTCGGATGTGATTGATGTTTTTAATACGAAATATTGAATCATTAATTCCACACAGTCTGACAGTATTTCAATCATGCAACCAATCAAACCAATCATTAGTGGTTGATGATAAAAACGTTTGATTTTTGCTAAATGAAAGAGATACGAATACGTAAAATAAAAGAAAAAACTAGGATAGTGAGTATGAAAAGCGGCTAGCCAATCCATATTTCCCTTTATAATGACATCCATTGAGATACGAAATACTACCACGACTATTGCTGTTAAAAAACCCGGTAAAAATGCTGGAATTCGTCGAAACAATAACAAAAAAAAGAAAAATGTTGGTGCACCAAAGCTCATTCTAAATGTTTCATTTAAAGGAAATGACTTTATTTCACCTACTAAGGGTACTGTAAGTATCATTAAAACGAGAATATAGATGTCTTTTTTTACTAAATTACTAAGATTCAAAATAATCACTTCTCACTTTCGCCTAACAGTCAGTATACAAACCTATTTGTATTAATACAATACTTACTCTATTTTTTTCAAAAACTGATAAATAAGATATAAACGAAAGCATTATAGATTGTGAGTATTCATTACACTCTTCTACTTTAGAAAGATACTTTATAACTCAAAAATGTTCAGACACAATATAAGGTCTGAACACTTTTGGACTCGCTCTAACACCAAAATATCTGTGCTCCTTTTTAAAATATACTTAAATCCCATTCTTTTGCAATATGTTCTAACAACATAATTCCTGGTAAACTATTCCCATACTCATCAATGGCTGGTCCGTAAATACCAATACCACATCCATCTTGGAACGGTAAATCCTTCCTAGATTTTGAGGGAACAAGTGCCATAATTCCGCCGGATACCCCACTCTTAGCTGGTAATCCAATGAAAGCAGCAAATTTTCCAGAAGCGTTGTACATTCCACAAGTAAGCATTAAAGCCTTTGTTAACCTAGCTACTTCTTTAGGGAACACTTGTTCTTTACGAATAGGATGATATCCATCATGTGCTAGTATAAGCCCTATTAAGGCAATATCTTCTGTATTTATTTCAATCGAACATTGTTTTAGGTAAACCTCTAGTGTCTCCTCCACATCTGATTCTAGAAAACCATTCTCCTTTAAATAGTATGCTAATGCTCTATTACGATGAGCCGTTTCCCATTCTGATTGAAATACTATTTCATTAATAGCGGGACGCTTCTCTATCATTTTTTCAATTAATACGTATATAGATTCTAATTTTTCTTGCACCGATGTCCCTGGCAAAAGTGAAGCTATCGTAATCGCTCCAGCATTAATCATAGGATTAAAAGGTTTTCCTGGTTTATGTATCTCTAAACGAATAATTGAATTAAAGGCATCTCCAGTTGGCTCTACGTCAACTCGTTCTAATACATAAGAAATACCGCGACTTAAACAAGCGGCTATAAAACCGATTACTTTTGATATACTTTGTAATGTGAAAGGTACCTTCCAATCTCCTGATTTTATCATTGTTCCATCTGGCTTTACTATACAAATACCTAACTGCGATACATTTATTTCTCCCAGAGCGGGAATATAACTGGCGCTTCGTCCCTTAGTTGCATACGTTCGATAATGAGCTACCCATTGATCTAAGCAAACTTTTTCTTGACCTTCAATTTGAACGTTATAATCTTTTATCATTTAAAAATATTCCCCCGTACTATTAACTTGATATAAAATAATTTTTTCTTTAATATCATCGATACTATTTGCACTAGAACCAAGAAAAATATTCAGACATATTGCAGTCTGAATATTTTTCTTATTACACACTTTTCTTTTTTGAAGTTTTCTCATAACTATCCCAACATTCAATATTTTCAAGTCCTTTAATGTTTTCTTTATAAAAAATAGGATCTTTACCAGCTTTTTTCTGGTTTATATAATCTTGTAACGCCGCAAATGCTACTTTTGAAAGTAAGGTAATAGCAATTAAATTAATAATAACCATAAAGCCCATAAATAAATCCGCTAAATCCCATACAATTTGGATCTTTGCAACAGAACCAAATACAATCATAGCCAACACACTTATTCTGTATATCATTAACCACACTTTACTTGTATGTAAGAAGCGAATATTTGTTTCACCATAATAATAGTTGCCAATTAACGCACCAAATCCAAATAAAAAAACAAAGATAGCAAGACAACCCGATGCCCAAGGACCGATGTGTTCACTTAATGCTGCTTGTGTCAGTGCAATACCATTTAATCCCGGTTGTTTATATGCATCAGACAGCAAAATAATAAAGGCAGTGCTAGTACAAATGATTAATGTATCCGTTAATACACCAAATGCTTGAATCAGTCCTTGTTTCACTGGATGGCTTGTTGTTGCTGTTGCGGCAACGTTTGGTGCACTTCCCATACCAGCTTCATTTGAGAATAAACCGCGTTTAACTCCATTCATAAGTGCTGCACCAATTGAACCACCTGCTATTTGTTTAAAACCAAATGCGTTTTGAACAATAAGAGAAAGAACTTCCGGCATTTTTGATATGTTGGTAACTACAACAAATAATGCAACTCCAATGTATAATACCGCTAAAAATACCACCTTGTATTCAGCCATTTTTGCAATACGTTGTACACCACCAAAGATAATCGCAGCGAAAGCAATAGCCATGATTATCCCAACTGTTAGACGATCTGTACCAAATGAGTTTTGAAAAGCGATTGTAACTGTATTTGATTGTACTGAATTGAATACAAGACCAAAAGTAATTGTAATTAGAATAGAGAATAATACCCCCATCCAACGTTTATTCAACCCTTTTTCCATATAATAGGATGGACCACCGCGGAAACCAGTTTTATCTTTTACTTTATATATCTGTGCTAATGTGCTTTCAACAAAACTGGATGCTGAGCTAATAATAGAAATAATCCACATCCAAAATACAGCTCCAGGACCCCCTAATGCAATCGCAATTGCAATTCCTGTAATATTCCCTGTTCCAACGCGGGCTGCCATACCAATACAAAACGCTTGAAAAGGAGAGATTTGATCTTTAGAACCACTTTTCCCCTCCATTAATACACGGACCATCTCTTTTAACATTCGAAACTGTACAAAATTCAATTTAAATGTAAAATAAATTCCGCAAATAACAAGCATAATAATTAACAATTTAGACCATAAAAAATCATTCGTTGATCCAACTAAATCTACAAAAAACCTTTCCATATTATCACTCCATACCAAAAATTTATCTATTATAATCTATATAAAATCACCTATATTCCCTGGCATAAATACTTCATTCATATTCAAATACAACAAGGATAAAAATTTCCTATACTAATAGGATTGGTCTGTTTAAGCAAACATTACAATATGCAACTGTAAAACTGAAATTTTGAAGAACTTCACGTTTATACACCCGGTGCTCTATCCCCTTCTGTAAAACTAATATTCTTATCCACTAATGTTGTACTATTATGTTTGTTTCGTTTACCGGTGATTTACATTTAAATCATAATAATCATTAGTGATTAACTGGTTTTTTGTTAATTTTCTCAAGAACATGGAAATATCTCCTTTCTCACTACTAATCTCCAAAATAGGCTAGGTAAAAAATTCACAGAAAAACTATGAAGCGCTTTCAATCTTCAACTAAGAGAAGCTTGTCTTTAATTTATAATTAAAAGTACAGAATGTTACGAAAAAGTACAGGTTTTTATAAAAACAAAAAAATATTTTAAGGTTTTTTCATCTAAAAAACACTGAGGTTTTGTGAATTTTATACAGAATTCAAACATCGCGGATTCCGTTCTACCTAACCTTTGACAAGCCTCAATTTTCTTCATAAAAACATGCATACTTTTTCTCTTTTAGAACTTCATATAAAGTATTTGAAATCAAAAATCAATAGGACATTATAAGAATATTAAAAAAATAAAACATTTAATTTTTTTTATGGTATCATACAAAAAACATTTGTTTTCTCAATTAATTCCTCTAGTTGGATTCGTCTATATTGCCATATTTACAATATTAAAGACACTAAGCAAAAAAGGATTTTGTTGAAGGGATGAAACATTACAAAACTCTTATTTAGGACCTTATGACATCCTCTTTTCTAGCAATATCGAGTTATCCCCAAAATGTATATTTACTAACATTGATTACAGGTGGTGTATTGTGAAAGAAATAGTATTCGTTCAAAATAAAAAAAGACTCCTTATGAAATTCGGATTTTTAAAAAAGGATATAGTACTTACCATTTCACTGATACTAGCAATTGTAAGCTGCTTCATATATTCGCCAAAGATCGAATATATGAACTTTGAAGTGTTAGTTAGTTTATTTAATCTAATGGTGGCCATTAAGGCTTTTGAACAGCTAAAGATATTAGACAAACTTGCCATTGCTATTTTAAATAAATGCAATAACAGCAGGTCAATATCTATTATTCTAATTTTGTTATGCTTTATTTGCTCTATGTTTGTAACAAATGATGTCGCTCTTCTCACTTTTGTACCAATAACACTTGTCATTAGTAAAAAAACACAAATGAACATGATGGATACAATCATCCTACAGACAATTGCGGCAAACATCGGTAGTAGCTTGATGCCTATGGGAAACCCACAAAATTTATACTTATATTCTTACTATGGAATTAAGCTCATCCCATTTTTAGGTTCAATCCTACTTTTAGCTGTACTTGGAATTAGTTTGTTATTTATATTTACTCAAAAACTTCAAAAAACAGATTTAAAAATAGAATTACCTGTTATTACCGTGAAGAATCGAAAAAAAGCTACCGTCTGGATTTTGATACTTATCACTATCATTGCATCTATTTTTGGTGTCATTAATTATTACATTGCACTAATAGTCACATTGATAGCAGCATTTACGTTAGATAGAAAGTTACTATTTAAAATCGATTACTTTCTTCTAATAACCTTTGTCTGTTTTTTTATTTTCATCGGAAACATTTCACATTCGGATGCACTGGAGACATTTGCTCGCGCTAATTTAAGAGGAGATACTTCAGTCTTCTTTAGTTCCATATTTTTGAGTCAATTGATTAGCAATTTTCCTACTTCAATTCTTCTATCAAACTTTACTTCTGATTGGAAAGCTTTATTACTAGGAGTAAATATTGGAGGGCTTGGAACAATTATCGCATCTTTAGCCAGTGTAATTTCCTATAAACTATTCACTCAAGCCAATGGTAAAGAGAGTAAAGCTTATTTAATTAAATTTAGCATTTACAACTTTTCATTTTTAATCATACTTACATGTATACAATACTTTATGTTTAAATTTCTAAAAATTTTTTAAAAAATTGATTACTTTAGAAAAACCCAAATTTCTCGGCATTCAATTGAGAAATTTGGGTTTTAATATAGGTATGTTTAAAGAGATACAACAAAGTTACCATAAAGTGAATAAGATTAATATCTTAACTTGGTGTCGGATCAATAATACGAACTATGCTCGAATTATCATTATTAACAAAGTCAACTAGTGAAAGAGGTATTATGGCAACACTCTATCCATTGTATACGAGGCTCAATAAAGAAATAGAAGATTTTGTTTCTATATTTGCTTCAGATAAAGATAACCCTAAACTCTCACAATATATTTTAATAGATTCACGACAACTACATGAAACCATTATTCTACTGAGCCCTACTAATTCTCGAAAAGAAACAAATGATGTTTCATTCAAAGGATGCTTTTTTGGAATGACAAGGACAAGCTCTTCGCTATACAAAAGAGTGCTTGTTAATGTGTCTGAAATTTGAGCACTACGTGTAATAGAAGAAAACAATTAATTGTTACTATATAAGTATCTCAATTACGTCATTTCTTTTAAAGAGAGCTTGTTGTCTAACGCAAGTTCTCTTTTGTCATATTCTAAATTGAATCTGGGCAAATTTCAGATGATGAGTCTGCCTATGTATATGATATAGTTTTTAAACAAAGATTAGAGTCCTTCTACAAAAAGGAGAGCTCTAATCTTTCATATAAAGTGAAACTTTAATCAGTGGGGGTTTTACTGTCCGTTAACGCGGGATAAATATTCACCATTTTTATCATTGCGGAGACATCAAAACTTTAACTTGGTGGGATATAGTACTACCCCATCACCATCAAGCTAAGATTTTGAGACACCCCCATAACGAAATTTTCCCTTTACAGTTATTTGTGAGAATTTAGCCTATATATAAAAAAGACCACTCCTTACAATAAAAGAAGTGATATTCCTAAATTATATATTTCATTAAAATAAAACTATTATAATATGGTTCCATTCAGCCATCCGTTTATGGCAATAAGGTCCATCAATACATGTAATTCTGTACCTATTAAAGCAGAAATAAAAATAATTTTTAATGAAGAGCTCTGTTTATAAGTAAACAGTTTCATTAATCTAGGTATTGTTTTAAGACCTAGATTAATTAGTAAAGTCAACACTAAAGCGCAAGCTAGTCCACCTATGAAACTCTCATCTACCGCTCCTCCTGGTATAAGCGGTACCTTTCCAATGAACATGCTTATAGCATCTGGAATCGCCATACCGAAAAATAAAGTTGTGATATTTAAATGTTTTTTATATACTAATCCTACAGTTGCGGTAACTACTGTATGTCCTATAACGCCAGCCATATGAATCCTCCGTAATATTTATATTATTTTCCAGTTAATTTTCACCTTTTTTAGGCTTATTATTTTATAATTGATAACGCTTCTAAAAACTGTGAATTATCTTTTCTACTCTCAATAATTCTTTGAAATTCTTTCTCCACTTGTACTGAGTTTTTATCCTCGGTATCGACAACTCCATGATTATTTCCATAAACTTTGTTAAGTTCAAAAATTCCTATATAGGTTTCTTGTATAGGAATTTGAGTAAACATAGAATTATTGACAATTAAAATACACTGTTCATAATTCGAGTTACGATAATGCCCAAACCAAGTATTACTATCATATTTTACCGGTATTTCTTTGTCAGCAATTACTACTTTTTTTATATTTTTATTTTTTTCACTCGCAAATAACACAGCAGTATCATTTGTTATTTTAGGCATAGACTTTATTGGATCTGAAATCGGTGTAAAATGATCTTCTCCCTCTCGTAATATCCCTTTTTTTATTACGGCTTCACTTGTTTTTTGATCCATAATAAATACTGATTCTCCATTATATTGTGCTGTTTTAACTTTATATAAATCGATAGACTTAATTTTACTTTTATTTTCACTTCGTATATCTTGTAAAGCTTGTTTATCTCCCAACATCAAAATTCCATTTCTTGGTTCTTTAGGCGTGAACGCCAAGTATAAACCAAATAAGATGGCTCCAATCATACATAGGTTAATGATTTTTCTCATTTTTAATCTCCTTAGAATTATTGTTTAAAGGTGGCTTAACTAGTTAAGATAATTGCTGCACATCATCTATACGTATACCGTTTCTTTAATTTGTATTTGCTCTTTATATAGAATAATTGTTTTATGGAATTTCACATATTCATTTACCTTTCATTTGTATTACATTTATGTAAGGTAAAATTATTAGCAAACTACAATTATCGGAATAGCATCCTACTATTTGTATGGTCAATTGATCGCGCCCTACTCTGTTCTGCTATTATGTTTCAAATGCATCAATTACTTCTTATGAAAAGAAACAAGAACTGAGTGAATATAAGGTCATATATATGATTAAAGATTATTTTCTTCTTATTTATCAAACCATACAGAAAAACACCCAAGAACTATCAAAGGTGTTACTTCGCCTGTTCAATCACCTACAACAAAACGGACGAAAATCTCATCGGTATGGGAAGAAAACAGTCTTTGATATATTAGGTGTCGTTTACACTTGTACTAAGTCTAATAATTAAGCGGATTAATTCAAAAAAGGAAACTCGTTAGGATTTATTCCGTATGCAAATCCTTAAAGAACTGACACTGGATCTTTAGAAAAAGAAAAAAATCTCATGTGAAATTAAACTTATATAAGCTTAGCTTGTTGGGTAGCACTACCCCAATTAATAAATATTACTAACCATATTTCTAAGTTAATATCTATCATATTTTTTATAAACAAGATTAATTAGATTTAAAAAAAGATTTCTTTTTCTTTACTCGTAATAAGTCACCTGTCCATCCTTTGACTCGCATATATAAATACATACCCCCTGTTGTAAAAATGATAAATAAGAGAGCGATTAAATAGCTATATTTCCATTCTAGTTCAGGCATATATTTAAAGTTCATACCCCATAATGCTCCTAAAGCTGTCAACGGCGTACTTACAGCAGTTAATACAGTAAGGGCTTTCATAATTTCATTCCCACGATGAGAAGAAACAACTTCTTGTAAATGAATCATCGTGTCTAATTCTTCTTGGTACTCTTTAACAAGTTGTAATCCACGCTCTAATTTTACGTGTGTTTGTTTATAACAAAGGGTGTTTGTTAAGTTTTCTAACCAAGCTTCCTCCAAGCCTTGTAACACTTCTTGTATTAAGCGAAACACATGTGTATTCATAAATAATTCATGACGAATATGATAAATTCTTTCTAAAACTGCTATGTTATTATGATGATAAAAATCCCATAATACATTTCTAAAATTGTTTTCGAAATAGTCAACCTTTCGCAAGTAGTGAGATATAAAGATTGATAAGATAGCACATAATCCTTCAGCGGAACTATTACAATTTTTTACACTAAAAGAGGAATTATGTATTAATTTTTGGAAATCCTCTTCCTCTTTTTCCTGGACCGTTATCAGTATTCCATGAGCTACGAAATAATGAAGAAATTTTTGAATTTTGGCGTCCTTTTTATCTTGATCATATAAAAACGAACCATATACACAAGTTTGATTTGGTGATAACGTATAAACATATAATCCATTTTCACAAGGAGAACTTATTTTTTTTACAAATTGAGAGAAATAAGGTGTTACATCACGAGGGATGATAGAAGAAGGTTTTTCAAGTTCACTGGTTTTCACATGATACCAATCCCATTTCGGCATTTTTATGCATTCCATATTATTCTTCCTTTCTGAATAGTTTTATGTTTCATTGAATAGTATCCGTAATATGAAATTTATATGTAGGTATTCATGTCTTGGAGGAAAAGTTTTTAGATCCTCTACATTACAAACTAATATATAGGAGGTCTTCTTCTGTTACAAGGAAGACCCCCTATATATTAGTTATTTGTATTCTCAATTTTAAACAGTTCCTCTATACAAGCACTTTTTATCTTTTCTTATTTATATGTGGCACGTCTATTCAACGAACTCCATTTCGGTCGTTATTATAATTTAGATTCATATACAGATTGATTGGTGATGTCGTCAAATACTTGACTTCCAATCATATAGTACCCATGAAGTGCAGCCTCTTTCGAAGCGTCTACCATACGGAAAGAAGAAATTTCACCTTGCATTTTTTCAATTCGTTTTTTGTGGAGATCTACTATTCCTCCTGTCCAAATAATAGTATCATACTGGTCTAACTTAAATTGTTCTTGTAATACACACATAACGTCTTGGAAGTGTGTATCCAACTCTTTTTGAATCAAAGTATCAACCTGACTTGCCTGAGGATTTTCTTCTCGACCTCCATATCCTTTTTCTAATATTTTTGGCATGTCGTTAATATGCAAGTGACCACTTTCCCCCGCATGATTCTGCACGATATTCTTAATGTTTTTCAAAGGCTTGTTACATCCTAGTTCCGTCTCATAATGATTTAAAATGACATTCTGTTTCATATCTGTCATTTCTAATGTACGAAATCCACCATCAATAATTAAGATACGATCTCGTTCCTGAATGATTCCCTCTTTTAAGAAATAAGCATGTAAAGCGACCGGTTGCTGAAGAATCAAAGCATTTTCCACCGTAATATGAATAAATTTTCCATCAATTTGTACGGAAGTTTCTTTTTTTAGTGCACGTTGTAATTGCTCATGCTGACTACCAAAATAAGTGACAGGAAGCCCGGTAACAACTAAAGGTAACACGACATTTTCTTTATAATCCTTTGCAATGCAACCAAATATTTGTTGTTTAAACTGTTCGCTTTCATAATAATTTTCTATTTCTTCTTCAAATGGAGGAAGAAATGAAGCGTCAGATTGATGCGCTTCATTTCCCATGTAGTATGCAAAGTCTAAGTCTATAAAACTCACCTTTGTTAAATCTTCACTTTCATCATGATTAGGTACAGGGGCTAGTGTGGAAGCTTCACTCTTAACCGTCACCTCAGAATCTTCATCCTGTCGATATGCTCGCTTAGTAAAGCCGATTCCTACATCAATTGCATACAAAGATTTCATACTTTTTTCCTCACTTTCTATTTTTAGAATTAAATCTAAGCACTCTCTTCTTTCCCTTCTTTCACATATTTCTTTTCATTTTTCGTTTTTTCCCCGTCTATTTCCTTACTATTTTCATTTTTTTCGTAATCCTTTTCATCTTTTTTCTTTTTATTATTTTCGTTTTCTGTTAAATCTTTAATGGTAGAAATAACAACTGGTGTGGCTGTAAGCAGTTGTGGTAATGTTTGTTTTGCAACATTAGCTGCAGTTACAGAGAATTGTTTACTTGTCTCAGTTACCTTCTCTAATGTTTCCTTTATGTTTCCTTCTTGTAGTTTGTCTTTTACGTTTTTTCCTGTTGTTTGTATAGCTTTCCGATTTTCTTTTTTTAATAGGGAGACTATCACTCCGGTCGTAATCCCAATCACAGCATATTTAAATATTGTATGTTTCATTTTTCTCACCCTTCTCTACTTTTAATTTCTTCCATGCTACAACCTAAAATAATTACCTTACCTATTGCAATCTATTAGAGAGAATGATAGTTTTGCGGCTGCCTATCACTCGCCGTTAGTGTTCCATCTGTTACTAGGAGTAAAATTCTCCCTTGATCTAGTTTTTCTTCATATAAGTTAGCTTCCTCCTTCGACAACCCCATTTCTTCCATTTGATTTCTGAGCTCGTCCCCTTTTTTAGAGAAAAAGTTGATAATACTTGTGCCCAATCCTTGTTCTTTTACTCCAATCGTATTTGTGTTTGTATCATCCGCAATCTTTTTTGTTAGATGTTTTTCATGTGTTAAGACGTAAATGTCATCTTGGTGAATCCCTTGCAATTCTAGCTCTTTTACTTTCATAACTACTTCCTGTTCATTTTCATATTCATGAACCACCGGTTTTCTTTCATTCTTATGCATTGGATTTTTCCTCCTTTAGATTTTTTATTTTTTTATTTAGTTGTTATGTAATATGTAATACACCTATTTTAAAGATGTTAAACCTAAATTTTCAAAAAAATTTATGTAATAGGTTATTAATGTTTTCGAATATCCAAGCACTGTCATGAGAACTTTGCTTTGATAACAGTGTTACAAATAACAATTTGCTTAGAAGACAAGCCTCTTTTTTATCATTGGATTTTCCAATGACATAGAAGCACATCGCTGCATTACATGTAACTATCCCATAGAATTCTCTATTCCAAAAGAAAGCATCTTGCTAGATGCTTTCTTTAATGGTTCGCACTATAAATTTATTTAGATAATTCTCTTATTACTATAAAATACATTTATTCTAGTTCCTAAATCTCACTTATTTCTTAATTCACTCATACCAATGTAAAACTAAATAACTTACCATCAAAAATAAAGAAAACAGGTTATTTGGCTATTCATTCCTTAAGCTTAATACTCAAGTTAATCTTTTTTCACTCGGTTAAACTTTATTAAGAAAACCTTAAGGAATTTCCCTCTATATTTATAAGAATTTTTTTCTATACTGAATCATGTAAATGAACAAGAGGAGAAATGCTTATGAAGAAATTTATACTTTGCATACTAGGAATAGGCCTACCTATATACATACTACCTTTCATATTACGAGGGGATTTGGATAGATTTAATCCGATTGCTGAAGAAAAAAATGTATACGCCATTGCGAAGGGATATGGTGTTCCAGATTATCATCATAAGGGACGAGCTCTGTACACCCTAAAAGGTGTTGATGAATCAAGGAATGAGAAAAAATATACAGTAGGAACTAGCACCCCTAATGATTTTATAAAAAAACTTACTTGAAAATTCATGTGAAAGGAAAGTATGTGTATTCTTACGATATTATTTCTGAAAAAGATATTCCAGAAAAAATAAAAGGGAAATTGGAGATAAAAGTTAAATAAAAGAGCCTACTCGTATGAGTTGGCTCTCCCGTCTATCATTGTTTCAACAACCATTCTTCAATTACTTTCACTGTTTCATCTCGTTGTGCTTTCGGCGTAATTAAGCTCGCATTATCACCTTTTTGCTCACCATACATGCCAAAATGAGCATGGTTTCCACCTTTTATCATGTGCATAATTGTATTCTTTGACATGAACTTTTTATTGTTCTCTATTTTTTCTACAGTTGCTAAAGCGTCTACTTCTCCATAAATAGATAACATCGGAATCGATTTCGTAGAGAAATCATCTGCAGGATACGAACCTAAGAAAATGATCCCGTCTACCTTGTTTTCATTCTGAAAGGCATACTTAGAAATCATAGCTCCGCCCATTGAATGCCCTGCAACATACCATTTTTGAACTTCAGGATACTGTTCCATTACACTGTCTACTGCATTGATTCCAAATATCGCTAAATTTAATGGCAACTTAGGCATTACTACAAAGTGTCCATCTTTTGCAAGAGCTTCTCCTAAGTAACTATAAGCCTCAGCTTCTACTTTAGCTCCTTGATAAAAAATAACCCCTACTTTAGCATCTTTCTCTCCAAAAACGATATGATTTTCATCTTTTTTATCATCTACTAACGACAACGCCTCTTTCGTCGGTTTATAAGTAAACTGGGACCAAACAAAAAAACTAATACTTCCTATAAGTAAAATACCTAGTAAAGAGTACAGAATAATTTTTATCCATTTCTTCACAAAGATGACCTCCCTAAGATGTATATATTCTATATTTCAGATTTTCATTAGCACACATAAAAACTCGAGCATTTTTATTATGCTCAAGTTTTCATTTACGTCTTTAATTTATACTATAAATTGTCCAAGATAAATATGTAGCAAATGTAGACCATAAAAAATATGGAATTAGCAACCATGTCGATACTTTAGATAATTTGGAAGAAACCGCTATGAGAAGCAACGTAGTAATAGCGACTAGTAAACAATCTACTGTTGCTAAAAATAAATTTTTTTCACTAAATTGAAAGTAGCTGAACGCTTGATTGCACATATAATTTAAAAGGAAAATAAACCAAAATGTTTTTGGCTTACATCCATATTTGTTATAAATAATTGTAACTGATAATGCAATCAGTCCATATAATATAGCCCAAATCATTCCGATTGTCATACCAGAAGGTGTCCAAGACGGCTTTTCTAGCGCATCGTACCAAGTGCGATCAATAGGAAATAAAATACTAGAAACATAAAACAAACCATATGTTAGTAGAAATACTATGATACTAGATTTTTTCATAAACATTCTCCTTTTTCAATAGAAGGTTTTAGAAACTTTATATGATTAGTATGTCCTTGTAATGGATAAATTTCTAATATTTAAATTTTAAATACATATTGTTTAACCTATTTCATACGAATTCTTTCATACTTTTATATGCACAAAGCGCTCTCTCTCGTGCAGCCTTATGATCAACGACTGGCAAAGGATATGTATGACCAAGCTGTATATTGGCCTTTTGTAAAATATGCTCAGGTGCTTCCCACGGTTTATGTATATATTTATTAGGCATATCTTTTAATTCTGGTACCCATTTTCTTATATACTCTCCGTTTTTATCAAACTTTTCTCCTTGTGTGATCGGATTAAAAATACGAAAGTATGGTGATGCATCTGCTCCACTTCCAGCAACCCATTGCCACCCCATTGTATTATTTGCAATATCAGCATCTAATAGTGTATCCATAAACCATTTTGCTCCTTCTTGCCACGGAATTAACAAATGCTTTACAAGAAAAGAGGCTACAGCCATTCTTGTGCGATTATGCATAAAACCTGTTTGCCACAGTTCCCTCATTCCTGCATCAATAAACGGATAACCAGTGTCACCTTTCTGCCATACTCTTAATAACTCCTCTTCATTATTCCACGGAAAATGTTCAAAGCTCTTATTAAGAGGTTTATATGCTGTAAACGGATAATGATATAGCAAATAATAAGAAAACTCTCGCCAAATTAATTGACGTATAAAACTATTTACTTGTTTTTCAAAAAGACTACATTGGCTTTCTGTACTTTTATTTATTAAGTAATGATATATTAGCTTGACTGATATTTGACCAAATGAAAGATAAGGCGCCAACATCGAATGAGCATTTTGATTTGGAAAATCTCTTCCTTCACTATAAGAGGCCAATTTGCTAGAGAAAAATTCCTTCCATGTTTTGTATGCCCCTTCTTCTGTAGGCTCCCATATTGATTCCATATGAGATGTCCACGGTATAGTCGGCAACAAGTGTAATTCTGAAACAGATAAGCTTACTGGTAAAGAGTTTCCTCCCTTTATACTCTGCACTTTACTAATAGGCTTATGTATTACCTGCTTTTGAAATGCATTGTAAAAAGGCGTAAACACCTTATATTCAGTGTTATCTTTCTTTTTAATAACCCAAGGCTCTAATAATAAATGTGAATTAAATTCCTTACAGATCATACCTTTATCTTCTAACATCATTTTCATTTTTTGATTAAATTGTAATCTGTCCGGATCATAACAAATATTCCAATATACAGCCGTTATACCTAACTGTTCTACGAGAGAAAGTATTTCTTCTTGCGTACTTCCTTTACGAATGATTAAAGTAGAGCCCAATGCCTCAAGTTGCTTCTTTACATCTATTATTGCATGGTGTAACCACCACTTTGACGCACTCCCCATTGAAAAAGTTTCATCATGTACATATACCGGAACAACCTCACCGGACTGAGCAGCTTCAAATAGAGCTGGGTTATCATATAAGCGAAAATCTTTTTGAAACATAACGATAATTTTATTTTGCATAGCTATCCTTTCTTACTCTTAAAACATAATAGATTCTTTATGTGAATAATCATTTTTCACTTTTGCATTATTATATTAATAATTCTTTGTAATCATAAGCGAACGTTTCCATAGTTATTGGACTTCTATCTAGTAAAGTCGATAAATCTGATGTGACTTTTTTAGCTAATCCTAATTTTGCAGTTGTATATATTCCAATCATAACCCAAATAAAATCACTGTTAAGTCCCTTTTGCACCATTCTTTTTCTAAATTTAAATATACTTGGATTTGTATAAGTAATATGTTTATTTATTATTTTTGAAATAATAGCAGCAACTTCATAATATGTTAATGCCTCATTTCCCGTTAAAGAGTATGCTTTAAATTCATGTCCCTCTTCGGTTAATATCTTAGCTGCAACTTCTCCAATATCCCGTACATCTATAAAACTTGTTTCCCCTTTACCAGCAGGTACTTCAATTATATTTTCATTTCTTAATTCATCACCATGTTGTGATAATAAATTTTGCATAAAAAAGCTCGGTCTTAGGAATGTGTACGGGATCCCAGAAGCCTTTATCATAGCTTCAATTTTAGCATGAGGTACTATCGGATTTTTTTCTACACCTAATAAAGATAAAAATACAATGTGTTTTATACCTATTTCTTTTGCAGCATCTACAACAGGTTGGAAATATTTTTTTGCATCAGCTAGATGTGGCGGTCTTATTAGAAAGACTTTAGTAACACCTGTTAAAGCCGCCTTTACAGATGAGGGGGTTTCAAAATCAAAATATACTCCTTCAGTTTCTCTACTGCGCGTTGTGACTTTGAAAGTAGCATTTCTTTTTATTAGGCCTTTTACAACCTCTTTTCCTACATTCCCTGTAGCACCTGTTACTAAAATCATTTTAATCACCCTTTACTTTTTTGTAAATTTCGAATCATACTTTGTAAAACCCGAACTGTATTTTCTATTTCTTCTTTAGGGATACTAACTGTTGCACTTTTTATAACTTCATCACTTACATGTTCTATTTCCTGTATTAATGCTTTAGTTTCATTGGTTAAAAATATTAAATGTGAACGTTTATCTTTAGGATTATGCTTTATAAAAATCCATCCTTTTTGCAATAATCTTTGTATAATTCCGGTTACTGTTGGACGGTCTGCTAAGAGCCTTTCAGCAATCATAGCCGGGGTGGTTCCATTTGGATAAAGAGATATATCCTTTAACACAGACCATTGCTGAGCTGTTATTTTATATTCTTTTAATTGATTTGATAATTCTGTTTTCGTCATTATACTTACCTTGTGTAATAAATAGCCTAAATTATTCATATAACCTCCAAAATAGTTAGTGTACTAATTACATAGTTAGTATACTAACTATAATGTATAATTACAAACTTCAATTAATATTTTTTATATAAAAGATATATCAAATTCTTATTTTGTACTATTTCATATTATATTTAAAATCTTCTTTAATCCTGTTTTGCATGTATTGTACACTCTATATACAAAGATTATTTCTTGCTGTTACTTTAAATAAGGCATTTACAATTGTATCTAGCATAGGTCTTTTTTATTGTCCGATTAGTCATATTTATTCTTAATTCTGCAAAATAAAAAGAAACTGGAGAGAAATATGGGAAAACAATTTGATAAACAGTCAAACTTAAATACATTTATTGATTCAACAATCCTATGGACTTTTCAAAACCAAAATGCCATAAATACACTTTTGAATGAAGGTAAGCTTATAGCCGATCCTATTTTTGTTAGTAAAGAAGATTGCACAGCATATAAATACATTGTAAGACACATGAAACAGAAAGGTATTGACTTTATTATAGATTTACCCATTTGGGCATGGCATTCATGCAATAGTTACCAAAAGAAGCCTACTTTTGAGACTGCAAGGGAATTACTATCAGATATTCAATTAGAGAAAGAAATATACCTTATCGAATTTACATGTCCTAATTTTTTATTCATGTTAACAAACTATAGTGGTTGGTGCGACATTTATTTTAAACTTACTGAAGATCCTAAAGCAAGTGTAACAAACGCTGAAGAAAAATACTTATTTAATCTTTATCCTACCATTGAGGAAGAATGGGAATATCATCATATTCAAGCAACTCTACCCTACCTAAAAAAAGAATGGATTATACAAATAACCGAACTTAGTAAGATAAATGGATTTAACAAATAGTCACATGAAACGAATACATTTAAAACAGCGTTTTTTATAATGGAACTCTAAATAAACTCCTTACTACTATGATTTTAAATTTTATTATTTACACAACGCAATTTCTCCACTAATTTTTAAACATTTTTTAAAAGTTGTAACTCTACATGTATCGTAAGACTATTTCCATGACTTTTAGCCCATACTTCCCCCTCATGTAATTCAATTGTGCGCTTTACAATTGCTAAACCAATTCCGGATCCATGTATTTGACTCGACCGTGATTTATCAACACGATAAAACTTCTCAAACATCTTGCTTAATTCTTGTGCTTCAAGATGATCTGTTTTATTTGTAATACAAATAAATGCCTTACCTTCTTCTTTTTTTAGTTCCACTATTACTGTTGAATTTGAAAAACTATATTTTTCAGTATTAGATAGTAAATTATCAAATACACGCACCAGTTTTTCTATATCTGCCCATACCCAAATATCCTTATTCATGATATTTAGTTCAACAATTAATTGTTGTTTTTCAAAAATCGGGATATACTCTCCTACTAGCTGACTTAACAAATTTCCTAATTCTACTTTTTCTTTTCTCAACTTAACATCAGGTAAAGATAGTTTTGTGTATTCAAACAATTCATTAATGAGAGTTTTTAATTTTAATGTTAAATTATACGTATTTTGAATATACATTTCTAATTCTTTTTTATTTCGATATTGTTTTTCATTTATTAATGCTAAATATCCAATAATAGATGTTAAAGGGGTGCGCAAATCATGAGAAATATTGGTAATAAATTCACTTTTTCCTTTCTCAATTGCTCTCTCTTTCTCAAAACGCTCCCTTAATTGACTAGCCATCCAATTAATATTATAAGCTAAAGAAGATAATTCGTCTTTTCCTTTAACACGTATGGAATGTTTCCAATCTTTTTTTACAATCTTTTGAATACCTCGTTCAATTTCTTTAATATACCTTGTAATAGGAATCATAAATAGCAGAAATAAAAGGATGAAGATCAATATACTGCTCACCAAAGCAAGTAATAGATTTTGATTATATTGAGCTGGCGATATTGTTTTATGTACATTTTCAGATTGTACCATTACATATCCAATTCCATCTTGAAATAAAACTGGTGAAACAAACACTATAAATTTTTTAAACAAAGGATTTTGGTCGTTTAATGTAACATTTAGTTTCTCCTGTAATAAGTCTTTTGGATTATTATTCTGTAATTGAAAATTATGTGACTGATAAATGATTTGACCTTTATAATCTAATACTAAAAAGTTTATATTACGGTTGTCTTGTTGAATAGATTCAATCTTTGGGATGATTTGTTCTATATTTCCCGAATTTAAATTATCCCTCTGTATATCGTTAGTAATCCTTATTGCTATATTCCTTATCTCAGCTTCCTTTTCAATCTGTTGATTATAAGAAAGTAGATTTGCACTTCTCATTGCTATGAGAAAAAAAGTAACAACTGCAACGATAAAACAGAGCAAAAAAATTAAAATAAGCTTTATATTCAAACGTGTAGAAAAAAATATATTATCCCTTAATTTCGTACGATCGATCATACCCTATAACCAACTCCCCATACTGTTTTTAAATAAACAGGCTGGCGAGGGTTTTCTTCAATTTTTTCCCGTATTTTAGTAATATGAACCATGACTGTATTATCTGATTTATAAAATAAATCTTCCCAGACCATTTCATATATTTTTTCTACACTAAAAACCTTTCCTTTATTTCTCACCAATAAAGAAAGTATGTCAAATTCCTTTGGAGTTAACCTTACTTCTTCATTTCTAATGAAAACTTGTCTTGTCTCCTCGTCTACCTTAAGATGACCTATTTCATGAATAAATTGTTTTACTTCTTCTGTTTGATAAACACGGTATCTTCGTAATTGAGATTTAATTCTTGCCATTAATTCAAGTGGATTAAACGGTTTGGTAATGTAGTCTTCTGCTCCACTCATTAATCCCTGGATCTTATCTATATCCTCATCTTTAGCTGACAGAAAAATTATAGGCATTTGATATTGTTCTCTTATTTTTAAACAAGCCTCTATGCCATCCATTTTCGGTAACATAATATCTAAAATGATTAAATCAACTGTTGTATTTCTTAAAATGTCTAAAGCTTCAATGGCATCCGGTGCATCTATAATTTCATACCCTTCATTTCTCAAATAAATGGATATGATTTTTCTTATCTCTATATCATCATCTACAATCAAAATTTTTTCTTTCTGTATCATATTTTCTTCCTCTCTGACATCCCATTTTATGCTGTAATATTATACATTTAGTTTTACCTTACACGTATAAACGTAAGCTGGAGGTATATTCCAATATACATTTTCTATTTCAATATTAGAGAAAACAGAACTAAGGAGTTGTTTTTTTAACTTTGTATATTGAAATGTAATAAATGTACCCTCTTCCTCAAGAATATTTTTAGTCTCATATAAAATATTTTTCGACACCCTAAAAGGAAGACTAGTAAAGGGTAATCCCGATACAATATAATCGACTTTCTCAATTTGATATTTTTCTACATAATGAGTGACGTTCTCAGCAGAATCATGAATAATATAAACATTCTCTTTATACCTATATTTTTCACTTAATTTCTTATAAAATGCTTCATTTTGTTCAATTAATAATAAAATAGTCTCTGGGTACTTACGTTGAATTAATTCCTCTGTAAAAATGCCAGTACCTGGACCAAATTCAATAATGCATTTTGCTTTTTTAAAACAAATTGAAGAAACCATCTGTTTTGCAAGTTTCTTTGAGCTTGGTAAAATAGCCCCTACCATCCGAGGCTGCTTCACATACTCTTGCATAAAACGAATAACATTCATAAATTCCCCTCCAATGTTAATGTAGAACATACAATCAATCTACTGAAAAAATCTTAATTTTCATCCTAAAAAAATATTAAGATTTCTTAACATTGAATGGAGAATTTACATATTAAAAATGGACAGTTCCCTATATTATTAGACCTGTCCAAATTAATCATTTTAATTTACAAATTAAAATATTATATTTTTCTTTATTTAATAATATTCACCACTATAAACATTGATTTTCTATCTCTCTAAGTACATCATTTCCTATATTATCTATCTTTTCATTTTTTATGTTATTATATAAACTCTGTAAAACCTTTAACTCTGTTCTTAAATGTAAAATGACACTAGATAATATATATAGCTTAGCTAAACTCTCTTTTCCACACTTCTCTTCATATACTTTTTGAAGAGTAGTAAGATATAACATCAGTTGAGAAATTTTAATTTTTAGCTGTTCTAGAATTAATTGTTCCTCCCCGTATTGTGCAAAAAGTAACGCTTCATATATAGGACGATGCATATCCTCTTTCTTTATCATTTGCTCTAATAATAAATGCTCAAATTCTTGTTTACCACTTTGAGTAATACCATAAATAGTCCGTTCAGGGCGTTGTTCATTACGAATAATATCAACAACTTCTATAAAGCCCTTCTTTTCAAGTTGCTCAAATGTATAATATAAAGAGCCTTTTGTAATTTTTATATAATATTTCATTTCACTATTTTTTAAAAGTTGCTGGACTTCATACGGATGTCTATTCTTCTCCATAAGAAGACCCAGCATAAAAAGCTTTGTATTCATAATTCTCCACTCCTTAATAACCTATACCAATAGTATAAGCTAAAAATAAGCAAAGAATCTTTTTGTTTTATAAAATTTATGAATTCAAATTCACTTTATTATCCTTTGTACCAGCTTTGACATTCCCCATAAATAATATTGCCATAAACGAAACGATAATTGGAATTAAAGCTAATAGAAATACAGTAGTAATTGAAGATGACATAGCAGCTATAATTTTTTCAAGGATAAAAGTAGGGATACTGGCCCTTATATCTGAGCGAAATATTGCACTTGGATCACCTAAATTATTTAACATGCTGGAACCGTGTTCTATTCCCTTAAAAGCATCCTTTAAGTTAGCTGTAAAGGTACTATTTTGAATGGAGCCAAAAATCGTTACCCCAATTGTCATACCTAGTGAACGAAAGAATGAATTTGTTGAAGTAGCTGAACCACGGAATCTCGGTTCCATATTATGAATAGAAACTGTAGGAAGTAAAGAAAACGAAAATCCAACCCCAAATCCCGTTATAATCATGTATATCGTTAAAAGTGCACGGCTTGTTTGCGGATCCATCGTTCCTAATAAATACATACCTATCCCAAAGGATATTACAGATAATAACATTAAGTTGCGGTAACTAATTTTCGTTTGAAATATTCCGCCAATGGCACTACCTACGACAGAACCTAACATCATTGGTGTTAAAATTAATCCAGCATTAGTTGCTGTTCCACCATATACAGCCTGAACAAAAATAGGAATGAATACTGTTAAAATAACAAATGTTGCTCCATAGAAAAATGTAATAATTTGAGATATTGCAAACTCCTTACGCTTAAACATCCAAAATGATATGATCGGATCTTTCACTTTTCTTTCTACCAATAGGAAGCCAATAAAAAATACAATAAACGATGTAAATAACCCAATGATTTGTATCGAATCCCACTTAAACTCTTTTCCTCCTAATTCTAAAGCGAACATTAAGCTAATTACTGCTATTACGAGCGTTATCGCCCCCCACCAATCAATATTTTGCTTAGTAGGTGGATTATTTTCTTTATAAGCTTTTAAAATAAAAATTAATGACATTAAACCAATTGGAATATTGACGTAAAAAATCCAATGCCAACTAATATTTTCTGTTATATACGCGCCTAATAAAGGTCCTAATACACTTGAAGAACCAAATACGGCCCCTAATAATCCAGTCATTTTTCCTCTTTTTTCAATAGGAAAAATATCAAATACAATGGTAAAGGCGATTGGCATAAGTGCACCCCCACCTATACCTTGAATTGCACGATAAATACTTAGCTGAACAATGCTTTGCGCAGTACCACATAATGCAGAACCAATTAAGAAGATTAATAAACCAAAAATATAGAACCTCTTTCTACCATACATATCAGATAATTTCCCAAAAATAGGCATACCAGCCATAACTGCAACCATATAAGCAGAAGTAACCCAGACGAATTTATCCAATCCACCCAAATCTGAGACAATTGTACCAATTGAAGTAGCAACAATTGTATTATCCATTGCAGCCATTAAAATGCCTAGCATTAAACCAGCTATTACTAAGCGTAAGTTGGTCTCTTTTGCAACCATACCTCTTTCCTCCTTTTTTCACACCCAACAGAATAAATAGTCTAATTAAACTATATACTCATTATAGTTTAATTAGACTATTTTTCAATAAAAAAATAAATCCCCCCAAAATATATTGGAGAGATTACAAATGTAGAATTGCTTCCTATATAAAATAATTAAAACCGTTAAAACGATCACTTCTTTATACTACTTTGATTTTGCGTACATGTATGTAGCTTATTCATTTAGTTTTGGTCTAGTTTGTAAATATAAATTCAAATCCGGACTTGAACCGCTAATAATTACATCTCGAACAATTTTAGAAAGTACCATACTATATACTAATCCATTATCTCCATATGCATAGATAAAGTGACAATTTGGAAACTCTTCATACATTCCAATTATAGGTAAACCATCATGAGTACCACCATAAAAAGCACTTAAATAAAATTCAGGTTCAACTGTTATATTTGGAAAGAGCTTATTAAATTCATTCACTAATTTCTCTTTTTTCTGGATTAATTTTGAATCTCTTTCTTGAGCAATGTTTGTATCTTCATCTAACCCACCTATAATAATTCTGTTATCTGCAGTAGTTCTCATATAAATATATGGTCTCGCAGTTTCCCAAATAAGAGTACGCTTATACCAAGAAGATAAATCTTCCACAGGATTAGTCACAATTGCATATGAGCTAATCAGTGTAGCGTTCTTCTCCTTTTTAAATTCCAAACCTTCATATCCTGCAGCCACAATTACTTTTTTGGCAGTAATAGAATTGCCCCCTTTTGTATAAAAAACAGCACATTCTTTCTCTAACTTTTTGCCAACGATCTCCGTATCTTCATAAATGTGAACTCCTTTATTAGAAGCTTGTTTTAATAAACTATGTGTAAATTTATAAGGATTTATTTCACCATCATTATACGTATAAATAGCTGCACGTTTTTGAAATGGATATCTCTGTCCAATTTGTTCCTCTGATAGCCAAGTCGCTTTAAAATCATGCTTATGTAAATAATACAGTTCTTTTTCTAATTTCTTTATATCCTCTTCATAGCTTGCATAATATAAACTGTCACGTCGTTTAAAGTCAGAGCAATAAGGTAAATTTTGATCAGTATATTCAATATCATTAATAGCTTGTTCACATAATTTCATATGCTTAACTGCATACTCTTCTCCAAATGTATTTACAAGCTCAAAAAACATCTTGTCACCTAAATATTGAATAAGTGCTGTATTGGTAAGGTTACTCCCGTGTCCTACCTTTCTTTTATCAACGATAACAATATTTAAATCTGATTCACTCAAATAGTATGCTGATTGAGCACCTGAACTCCCTGCTCCTATTATTAGTACGTCACATTTTATATCTTCTTCCAACCGAGGATAAGAAGGTGTATTAGAAAAAGTTGTGTTCCAATATAATTTTCCTTTCTGTAAATCCATTTAAAGTGCACCGTCCTAAATAAAATAGTTATATCCCCATCTGTATCTCCAAATCATTCTTACTATATACTTCTTATCAAAATTATTCTTGCTATCATTAAATTATTAGTACAATATGTTTGTCCACTCATATTTGGTATTAAACTAAGCTTATAAAAAGTTAATAGTATATATATTATTTATTTTCATTTAGAAATTTAAGAACTCGATTAAAAGCTTCTTGACCTGCTGAAGCGTTCATTTTAAATTGAAATTCATGTACTAATTCACCAGAGATATTTTTATCAAAGAAAAGTGTATCTACAGGTACTCCTTTATTTTGTAAAGTAGAAGCTAACGCTTTACCTTGCTCTTCAAATGATGCAGTATTCCCATCTGTGATGAACGTTGGTGGGTAATCTTTTGTAACGTGTTTATAGATAGAGGCGATTTCCATTTCAGGTAATGTTTCAAACTTCTTTTTCCCAAAGTAAGCCCAGCCAGTAGTACGCATAAAGTCTTGCACTTCTTTGGATGTTTCCATTTTAGCTAATGCAGGCATATTATACGGGCCGCAAAATAGCAATATACCTTTAATTGTAGAAGGAGCAACAATAGCTTCAATTCCGGTTAATTTCGCATAATCTGGAGATGTTTGAATAGTAACGAATTGTCCAGATATTTGCGCTCCAGCAGAATCTCCTGCAAAATACAAGTCATCTAGTTTTACATTATATTTCTTTGCATTTTCTTTTATATATTCGTAAGCCTCACCAAGTTGTAGTACGGGTGTAGGATACTTTCTTTTAGGAGCAAGAGCATAATTTATATTTATTACTGTGTAACCACGAGCAGCTAATTCTACTGCATAACCAGTAATGTCTGATTTATCTCCACCTACAAATCCACCCCCGTGTACCCAAAAAATAACAGATGTTTTTTCCGTAAGATTTTGGGGATAAATAATGTCTAATGTACCATCAGGAAATTTAGAATTATAATTAATATCTTTAACAATTCGTGTCTCTTTTAGAGCGTTTTTATAATTGTTAGATTGAACAAACATTCCACCTTCAAATGCTTTTTTTATGAGAAACGCTTTCGGAATAGGTGAAACATTCCAAAAAACAACTCCGGCAATAATCAATCCGAAAACAATACAAATAGTTAGTAGCATTCTTTTCTTCCATATCATTTTAGTTTTTAACTGTTTTATTCTCATAATTAAAGAATCTCCATTCTTTTTAATAATAATCTTAAAATAAATCACAACATAAATTTTTATTTTCCGCCTGCTAATCCGTCCTTAGAATTTCATGCAAAAGGTTATATATTTTTATTATGCACATATTAGATATCTCCTATAAAACACATTAAAAATTCAAACAAAAAGAGCAAAAGATCCCATTTATAGAAGATTTCTTTTGCTCTTTATAAAGGACACAAGTCCAAATAAAATTTGCTTATCTATCGATAACTTACACATAAGAATGCATTTTTTTCGCTACTTTATTAGTAGCAATTTTAACAACTGTTTCTTTTCCACCTGTTTTATCAATCATGAATCCATGAACTTTAACATCAGAAGGTACTAATGGATGATGACGAATCATATCTATACTCTTCTCAATATTTTCACTAACATTTTCTTTTCCACTTAGCCATTCCTCAAGGCTACCACTTGAAAATTCAGGCATACAATTTTCAAAGAGATAGTCTAGTTCCTTGTTATTTTTTATGGAATCACGTTGAATTTGTAGATTAACCACATCAGTTTCTTTATCCTCTATTCCAACAACAAAAATTTCTTCTACATTTTCTTGATAAATAGCGATAATAATAGACCTCATTATATCTCCAAAAGGATGTACAATTACAGAATCGCAGCTGTGTATAGTCAACATATTTTCTCGTTGAATGTTAGTTACTTGTTGTATAATAGACTCTATTCCGTGTTCCATGTCTGTTAACAATAAAACCTTTTTATTCTTTGCATTCATATATAGCACTCCTTTTTCATGATTGTATTTATAGAACTTTTAAACTAGTAACAATAGTTGATTATTCATTACATGATTGTTACCAGTTTTTCCAACGTCCCTCTGGATCAACACTGGCAAGTCTAACCCATCCATTTTGAACTTTTTCTCGAAATGTGAAATTATTATTTAGCAAATGTTCTATATATTTAGTAGGTGCTTGAATTACAATTAATAAACGAAGTGGTGAATGATACGTCTCACGATCTGATTGCATAACGGATTGCCAAGGTAAGCCTGGCAACAAGTCACTTGCATTTCCTTGCATAACACCAAGACCTGCCGTTACGGTTTGGGTTGTTTTGTTTCCACTACCATAATAATGAGGGGCTACAGTTGAAGCGTAATATTGTAGATTGATCCACTGAGCTACTGTTCCTGGTCCTGCAATAATGTTAGCTAATATATCGCCTCTTTCATCCTGTTTCCAATCATAGTTATGAAGGAAAGCCCTACCTTCTAAGTCACAATCCTGAGTCAATTCACGCTGCCCGATAATAAAAGATGCATTACGGGCTAATCCCCATTCCGGACGTATTTCACTCCAATCTTCTGCAAATCGGTGTGCCTCTTTACTCGGATTTTTTATTTTTGTTTTAAAATTAGGTAATTGCATTAAACGCTCTCTATTTGCATGTTGGCTCACATTTGGCATAATGTCCTCAATACAATCAAATGCTTCTTGCGCAGTTTCCGAAAGTTCTGGAACGTAAATCCACTCTAATTCATCCACTGTTGTTTTATGTTCAGCTGCTGCAAAAATGGTGTCATCAGGAATTTTAATACCTTCAGCAGACAACGCCTTTCTCACTTCTGGAAGATTACATAAAGTAGCGAAAACTCTTGCATTAAATCCTCCCGCTGCTCCGCCACACGCACCACACTCAAGCGCTGCAGCATAAGGATTGTTCGTACTTTGACTACTGTGGCCGCACATTACAACTAAAGGAGCGAAACCTTCTGTTAATCCCACCATTTTTAAAGCTTGACGCACATAGTTCACTTTTTCTTCTTTCGTAAAACCGATCGGTATCTCACAGTTTGTATCATGAACATGATTAAGCGAGAAAGTTGTATCAGGCTTTTGCAACATATTTTTACGAAGGTTACGAATGAAGCCACCTACTCTTCTTGGCACAAAACTCCTTGTCACCATTTGTAAACCAAGTAAAGGACCACTTACTTCAGGTAGCAACATACTTGTCAGTACGTTCTGTTTCATCGTTTTAAATGTATAACGTACCGAACTGCCTACCATCTTACGTTGTTCATAAGATTTACATTCATTTTCATCTGTGAGCTCTTTTATTTGATGTTTCGGTTTTAATATAACTGGCAAAGAAGGATGGCTGTCATTACTACCTAGTTCAGTAGTCGCAATTGGTAACCCAAAGAAACCAGCTATTCCAAACGTTTCGAACGGACCTAATTTTTCAAGGTGGCGACGAAACGGTTCTGAACGTACATCAATACAAAATGCTAATTGAGCTACTACACGCTTTTTATCATGAGTTGCACGTTGCTTAGAAGCAATCTTCTCCCTTAATTGCTCTGCATGCGTCTGTTCCCAAGCTTCTAGCCAAAGTTTCTTGCGAGTATTTTCATCAAAGCGATAAGCGAATGCCAATAATTCACTTTGTTCAGTTGCAGACATTTGTAACCATTTCTCTATTGAAATATCCCCCCAATAGATCCAAGAAGCTATAAGTGGGACGATCGAAACTTTTTTCTCAACCTTTTGATTTTTTAAAGGTAAATACGGTTTTACAATGGCTAGCTCCATAGAAAGTCGAACTGCTAAATATTCTATGAGAAGTTCCTGTTCCTCAATTGATTGTTGCGAGCGCCATCGTATCATTCCTGCCCATCCAGGCAAAGAAAGTAAGTGCCCTTCAAGGTAAGCTTGCATGTTAGATTCAGAAATTCCTAATTCAGATAATGCTTTTGTTAAAGCTATAAGGGCATCTTCTGGCCAATCTTTTAAAACTTTACGTTCAGTTTTACTGAGCGCTGGATCAAATGTAATAAGGTGTTGCCACGCACGATAAAAACCTTTCTCTCGATTTGGCATCGCCCAACTTGCCCCGGCGTCATCAAGATATAATTTACACCATTTAATAATATGATAATTAAGAATATCCGATAGGTTGTCACCATTTTGATTCTCTATAAGCGAGCTTATCGGTTGCATAGAAGAGTCTTTCATACTCCCTGTATTTACATAATTTATTTCTTCTGCCAATTTATTCAATTCTGGCGATGATAATAGACTAGAAGGTAACCTTTCTAACTTTAAAGCTTCTTGACAAAAACGCTCCGCTGTCTCTCGCGGCATATGAAAAGATTGTGAATCAAGCCAACGAGACAAGCCACTTTGTAAAAATGATTCCTCAATCTCCCCTTTCGCCTTTGCCGAATGAATCATAGAAGCACTAGGATATATATCCACATTACGAATTTCTTTTAACCAATCTGCAACTTGTTCAAATGATTGTTTTTCAAGTCCCATCCAAGGGTGATGAGCTGCAAATGTAGCGATCGGCCAAAGTGGTGCAATCACTCGGCTAGCAGATTCAACTAAATCATTCATATTCTTTTCTTGTACTTCAATGTTTGTATCTTTCTTTTTTAAAGTTTCTTTCGTTACTGACGATATGCTCATCACTGATTACCTCCCTTTGATACATAATGTTTAAGATAGCTTGGATGACTTTCTACTGACTTTTGTCTCGCCTCACCTACTCGAACGAACCAAAGATACATTACAGCAAATATTGTCGAGGATTGATTACGAGTAACGAGAGTACTAATAGCACTACCAAATAATAAGAGACATATAACAAAAATAACGGCTGAAGCTGAAGGTTGAACATTTTGATACATGTCAGTATGCAACCATTTATAAAGAGAGTTATGAACGGTAAAGTAAATGAGAGAAAATCCAGCTAAAATAAATACGCCAACAATTCGTCCCATTCTTCCCTCTCCAAAAACAACAAGCTGTTTCCATGAAAAGTATAATGACCACCCTAAGATGAACGCACTAACGAATTGATACCCTTCTCCAGAAGTCGTAAACCAAAAAGCAATCGCTATAAATAATCCGAAAACACGCCCGACCATAGTCCATAAGTTAGACATCTTTTCATTAGACGGCTTCACTGCCCCAAAACGTTGTACGGAAGAACCAGCTTGTAAAAACAGTGTAGCTTTAAATAAACCATGTAAAATTAAATGAATAACAGCCGCCAAATAGGCTCCTAATGCGCATTGAATAAGCATAAACCCCATTTGTGCAATAGTTGATCCCACTAGCTGACGTTTATAATCAACTTGAACTAGACTAATTCCTGTTCCGATTAAGATAGAAATACTAGAGAAAATTAGTAAAATGATTTGTGCAATATCATCATGAAAAAGAGGTGAAAATCTAGTTAACATGATACCGCCAGCATTTACTAAACCCGCATGCATAATAGCAGAAACAGGAGTTGGAGCAACAGCTGACTCAATTAACCATCTTTGAAAAGGCCATTGTGCCGCTGGAATCATCACAGCTACTATAATCAATAAGTTAATTCCTGTTTTCTCCAACGTTCCAAATTGAGCTACATTTTCATTCGTTAAAACTGATGTTAACTGCCACTGTCCAGTGACCTGAAAAAGCCAAATGATAGCTGCTAGCAAGGCGATCCAGCTTATTATAAATATATAACTAGAAATTTTTGTTGCTTCGCTAACTACTTTCCACCCTTTATTTAGACCTATGAGTAAAACCAATCCTATAAGAGTTGCTCCCCAACAAATAATCATGAAACGAAGATCATTACTTAACCATGCGACTGAAGATACACCTGTAGTAAATGTAAAAAGTGCAAAGTATTTTCGATATGAGCGATCTCCCAGTAAGTAACGTATAGAAAAACGTTGAATGATTAAACCAATTGTAAGAACAAAGAAAGCCATGAACCAAGCTAAAGTATCTAAATGCCAAGGCCCTACAACTCTATCTCCATTGTGATTAACAAGTGCGAGTAAAGAAACCAATGAAGGCAAAGCAGCGATACCAATATGGATATGAACAAAACGTAAAGGCATCCTTGCATGTAAAAACAACAATCCACTTAGCCAAGAAGCACTAAGCGCCATAAAAAATAATGTTAACAGTGTTGATGAACTCAGCGAAATTAACATGTACAATACTCCCTTCCAAACGAAAATAACCTATAAAAATTCCTTTTAAGTAAGATAGTTTTTTAATTTCAATTTTCATTCACTCTTTTTAGTACATCGTTTTTTCCCATAAAAAAAACCGACAACTTCCATAATTCAATGATTTTATATCATCATTGAATTATGGAGATTGTCGGTTTCCCTTCAACTAACTTCAATAAAGTTTTTTGAAGAGCTCCCATTTTATAGAGGATAATAATGTATGTATTACTCCTGTTAAAAAGAAATGTATATTTCTGATCTCCTAGATTATGCAATCAATATATCAATTTATGTTATACGCTATCTTTTAATTAAGAAACTTTTTCATTTAGTCAATATTACATATTAAAAAAATGCTAAAGCCTTAATTATAGCAAACTGTTAAAATGAGCATCTATCAATTTTTTAAAACAATTATAAGATAAACCATATTAAGCAGTTTGTCAATTTATTTATCCATTTTCCGAATCAAAATTCATTATACATAAATAATTTCAAGTTTTCTTGTTTTCTAATCATTACCATGTTAATAAGATAAAATACAGTACACAACTTGTAGATTTCTTAATTACCTCACTGCATTTTTAGTGTATCTTCCACTAACCCTACAGTGGTTTTAATTTTTAAAATTTCTCCTCAAGATTATGAAACAATTTAAAAATCATTACTCGTTCACCTGTACGGGAGCTTATATCCGTATGAAAGCTTTTTACTTTTTCTCCAGTTAATTCTAGTATGATCTCTTTCAAATCGTCAATTCCAGATTCAACTAGCTCCGAACGATTTTTCTTTATCGTTAGCATACCGTCTTTCGTTTCGCAAACAGTATATTCAGCCGGTGTTAAAATCCCTTGTAAATTTACGATAATCATATCCCGTAATATATCTGTCTTAACGGATATAGACCCGCGTCCTAAGTAGTCCTTCTCCCAGTGCGTAATTGCTTTACTTATCTCTGATTCAATAGAGCCTTTTGAGTTTTTCATTTATGTATCCTCCTTCAATAAAATAAATTTACAATAACAATATAATAATCTGGATTGATTTTATTTTCAATTATTGAGAAAATTTTATGGGAATCGTTGTAAAGTATCCTTTAGTATTAAAATAAATTTTTATATTGCGATATATGTTTTTTGATTATCCCCAATAAGATACTCTTACTATAAAGACTTTGTTGCATACATTTCTGAAAAGGACATTGCGGAGAAAATAAGAAAGCTGTTGTAACGTAATACATAAACGAAAGAGCCGATTTCTTTATAAAATAGTAAATCGACTTTTGTCTTAGTTATTGATTTAGTAATAAAAACACTTTTTAAAAGAAATAAGCTTATACTATAGACGTTGATTTTTCTGGAAGTTTAAACGAAAATGACCCTCACCATTGTATACCCTAAATTCATACCCTTTCTCTTTATAAAATTTAATGATTTCAGGAAGAACTTGTAATGATAGCCTTACTATTGAAATTCTATTATAATTTTGTAATTGGAATGAATTTGAATCACATAAAGAACCAGAAGAAATAATATGATTTGGAAGTATCACGATGAGCCTTTTAATTAGAGAGCTAGAAAAAAATGATTTAGACAATCATCCGGAGATTGATGACAGTTTTATAGTGAATGCTCGGTTAATTCTTTCTCTTTCAAAAGTAAATAGACGCATAGAATATACAATAGAAAACGTTCCGAGTTATGAAAAAAGTTATTTACAAAATGATAATGAAGAACTGGCGTACAATGAATATATAAATAAGCCCAATTAAGTAATTTACATAGCACTGTTACATAACCAAATCGTCGGATTAATAGTATTGAAAAAGAATTGGAATCACTATGCTTACATAGAAGATATAACGGTGGATAAAAAACATCGTACACTCGGGGTTGGTAAAAGATTAGTTGATCAAGCAAAGCAATGGGCAAAAGAAGGCAACATGCCCGGTATCATGCTTGAAACGCAAAATAATAATGTCGCAGCATGTAAGTTCTATGAAAAATGTGGATTTGTAATAGGTGGATTTGATTTTCTTATTTATAAAGGTTTAGATATGACAAGTGATGAAGTTGCAATTTATTGGTACTTTCACTTCGAATGAAAATGTTCTTAACGTTAAACAAACTCAAAATAAAAATCCCAACCTCTCTACATTAAAATTGAGAAATTGGGGTTAAGTTATTTAAAACAGATAACTAATTAATAATCCTGCTGATAATAAGAAGCCGAAAATCGTATTTGTCATCGCTGTCGATTTCATTGCAATACGCATATACCCGGGATCCTTTGCTCCTTTTTGGAAACTTTGAATGGCAGAGATTGGCTTTCTCAAACCTAGGAACATAACTAATGCCCAAGGGCTTATATAACCCATCAATACAATTACGGCAATCCATAAATAAGCAATGAAAAAGGCTACCGCTAGTGTTACTATTGCTTTTTCTCTCCCAAGGAGGATTACTAATGTCTTTCTTCCACCTTTAATATCTTCTTCAATATCTCGGATGTTATTCGACATGTTGATTGCACCGACTAAAATTCCAATTGGAATGGAAATCAATACACTTTCAGTCGTTATCGTATTCGTTTGAATAAAGAAAGCGATGAGTACAAAACATGTCCCCATTAACAATCCCGAAACTAATTCTCCAAACGGAGTGTACGCAATTGGTAATGGACCACCTGTATATAAATAGCCAACCGCCATCCCAATTAAACCAATGACGACTAACCACCAGCTACTATTCATACAAATATAAACTCCAATAATTGCTGCTACTACATACAATAAAAGCGCAACTGTTAACACATTTTTTGGTTTCAATCCATGACGGACAATTCCGCCACCAATTCCAACAGAATCAGCTGTATCTAATCCACGTTTGAAATCATAGTACTCATTAAATAAGTTCGTTGCGATTTGCAATGCTAAACATGCAACCATCATCGCAATAAATAACAGCCAATCAATTTCGGCAACATAAAGTGATGCCACTGTCCCTAAAATTACAGGAGAAAACGTCGCCGTTAATGTATGCGGGCGCGTCATCTTCCATATTAATTTAGCGGAACTAATTTCTTTTTCTGTCCCCATAACTCTGTTCGATCTCCCTACATTTTAAGTATAAATTACTAGCAGTATCTTTCTATCTATATCCTGCCACGCATCTATTATATCAAAAAATGCACTGGTAATAGAACTGTAATGCTCTTACTTGCCCTTCTATCACTCTTGAACTCAGTTTTTCAAAAAAAGTCCGTTGCTCACATTCGAACAACGGACCTTTTTTATAGTAACCAATTTAAAACATCCTCAGCAACCTCTTCTGGTCTATCCCAATGCATTAAATGCCCTGTATCTCTATAAAGCTTAGTCGTAATATCAATATGCTTCTGAAATTCCGCAATCTGCAATTCTCTTATTTTTAAATAATCATCTGGAAGATCGCAATACAATAATAAAATATCGCTTTTAATTTTATGCGATTTCAATGTTTTATACACCGTATATTGAAACTTAATTACACCTCTAGCGGTATCACCAGTAGCATGCCATTTCACTTTACTATCTTCTTCTCGCATTAAGTCATAAACCGCACGTTCTATTAATGGTGACCACCTGCTGTAAGCCCGTTTTTCTGATTGGATGAATGCTTCTTTACTGTCAAAAATATATTCATCAAAATCTTTTTCGTAATGATTGATTTCTTCTTCTAATGATCGCGGTGGACAATCTCCTTCTTTCGCATGTTTATATAGCTGCGCAAAATAGTCCGCATTCATTTTGCCATGATGATAACCACCATCTAATAAAACCATTTTATTCACTTTTTCTGGACGCTCGGCTGCATAGTGAAGCGCAACGCTTGCGCCCCATGAATGTGCTACTATATGAAATGTTTCTTTTCCTATGTGCTCAAGTAATGCTACTACCCAATTTGTTAAATGAGATGCACCGTAATCTTCATCCTTCTCAAAATTTGGTGTTTTCCCATGTCCAGGTAGATCAAACGATACAACATGATATTTATCTTTTAGAAATTCCGCCATTTCTATAAAACTTAACTTTGTACTTCCTAAACCATGAAAACAAATGATTTGAGGGTTACTTTTATCCCCCCATTCACAAACACTTGCTTGGTATTCACCAAATTCTACAAAAAAGTGATTCATTTTTAATCTCCTCTAATTGTTAGATATAAATTAGTTTGAATGCAAAATTGCTTTTTCACAATAAATAAATTCAACAAAATTATCCAAATTCATTTTTCGTAAATGGTCTTTATAGACTACGAAAGTTAGAAAGTACTAAGCGCTTATCATTTCAGTTAATGGTTAGACTACATCTTCACACCTATGAAATTAATATAGTTTAATAATTATACTATACGTTTATCATATGTGTGATTTCTCAAAGTTCTATCCAGTCCATTTTTTGCTATTTGTTTTCTTTCTTGTACATGTTCCAAATAATACTCCGCTTTTTGTATAAACTTCCGTGCACTATTAAAAGTTTCTATTTCAACACCGGGTATGTAATGCTTTGCTACATCCGGACGTATATCAGTTAATTGAAAAGAACCTACGGCATTAATTTCAAACGTCCTATTATTTACTGAATAGACTTGGATATTTGCAGCATTACAATTCAATTCCTGATCATTTGGTGAACGGTGTAAATTTATATTGATTTTAGTAGCTACGTAATATTGCAATGCATCCTCATACTTCGCAATTGGCAAGACATGTATTTTATCCTTTAATCTTTCATAATTCTTTAACTTCTCCCAACCGAAACCCACAATTTTTATATTCTTTTCTGCTAAATACTCTGAAATAGAATCAACAAAAGCAATTCTATTTTCAAATGCTGTGCCTGTAAAACTAAGATCATACTTATATGTATCTTCTTTCTGAGAAGGTTTAAACACAGTTTGATTTGCTGCTAACGGAAGATGAAACACATTCTTACATCCTAACCCTCTATAAAACTTGATACAATTTAAATCTTGCGTAAATATGTAATCATAATACAGCACAAGATGTTGTGTTACATCCGTATAATACGGATCATCTGTCAGCCAAATCCCAGTAGTAAAACCTGCAGTTTTTAGTACTGGCATGACACTAATAATTCCCTCGTTTAAACCACCGAGTACCAAAATAAAATCCGGTTTCATTTTTAATGCGGTTTTTATCGCTCGTTCTGGGTTTACCATAATTGCATTACTGTTTACCTTTTATAAACTATGCAAAATTGCTTCTTCGATCATTGGATAATAAAAAGGAATGTCTGATTGAATAAATAAGATTTTCTTAGGCGTATTGTCTTTCATGTCATCTCCCCTATTTCTACATAATCAAAGCGCACGAAAATTAACAGTCTTTATTCATTTTATGACATCTTACTTTACATGTATAAGCAACGTTTATGTCCATTATGTTGAACTTCCCTCTTTTCACAAGCTAATGACCATACTTCTTTTATTCATATCCTTATCATTTTTTATTACTTATACAACTTCATAAAAGACAAAACAAAATTATTTTTCTTCTTTTATTATCAGTTACACCATCTCGTAATACAAAGTTGCGCTTTTTACTCATGCTTCTATATATATCAAAAGATACACTTTATATATAAATAGACGAAAAGGAGTAAATAAAATGAATGCATTAGTATCTGCAAGGAATGTAACAAAGATTTATAACAAAAAACAATTACCTGGACTTAATAAAGTTTCATTTGATATTAAAGCGGGCGAATTTGTAGGTATCATGGGGGCCTCTGGATCTGGAAAAACGACTTTATTAAATATTTTATCCACTATCGATACCCCTACAGATGGCGATGTTTTTATAAACGGGATTAATATCCAAACGCTTAACAATAATAAATCTGCTGATTTTAGGAAAGATTATTTAGGTTTTATTTTTCAGGAGTATTTTTTACTTAATAGCTTAACAGTAAAGGAAAATATTGCGGTTCCCCTTACTCTGTTAAAAAAATCACCAAAGGAAATTGAATCAACAATAGAAAGTTTAGCACGGCGTTTTGGTATATTTGAGCAATTAAGCAAGTATCCTAGTCAACTCTCGGGTGGACAAAAACAAAGAGTTGCAGCTGCAAGAGCCCTTGCGAAGCAACCTAGTATTTTATTTGCAGATGAGCCAACAGGCGCATTAGATTCAAATTCTGCAACAGAACTACTTCAAAAATTAAAAGAGGTAAACGAGGAGCTTCAAACTACAATTTTAATGGTAACTCATGATGCCTATGCAGCTAGTTTTTCTAGTAGAATTTTAATATTCAAAGACGGGAACATTATAAAAGAATTAAAGAAAAATAAGCAAAATAGAAAAGAATTTTTTGAAGAAATATTAAAAGAAATCTCTAAAATTGGTGAAAATCGATATAACTAGAAATATGAAAGGAAGATTGAACTGTGGGATTATTTACAATTGCAAAAAAGAATTTAAAGAATAACTTCTCCTTCTATTCATTCTATTTTATTTCAGTAGCTTTTGTACTGATGGTATTTTTCTCCTTTATCTCTTTTTCCATGAACGACATTGTTATGGAAAAGATTTCGTCTGACGGTAGAGTAGAAACAATGTCAAAAACGGTGACGATCTTTGTTATGGCATTTGTACTATTCTATATGTCATACTCTAATACATTTTTTATGAAAAAAAGAATGAACGAGCTCGGCATTTACTCCCTTTTAGGATATAGAAAATCAACGATGCTAACACTGTTAACTTTTGAAAATATTATCATTTGCTTTGTTGCCTTACTTGTAGGAATTATTTTTGGTGCTATTGCTCATAAAGGAATTGTAGGAGTAATAATTAAACTACTAAAATTACAAATAGATACTTCTAAAGTACCATTTATGAATCTTGATGCAGTACTATTCACTTTTATTTTTATTTTTGCTGTTCTCTTTGTTTTATCTTTATCAAACTGGATTATCCTTCGAAAAAGTTCCTTACTAACTTTAGTACGTATGGAACAAAAGGAAGAAAATAAAGTGAAGATTAATACAGCTTTTTCACTACTAGGATTATTTTTAATTTTAATTGGCTATTTCTTAGCTCTCGATATTACACGAGGCACGAAATCCTTGTGGAAAACAATTGGCTTTTCACCAATCGCTCTCTTAACAATGTTCAGTGTAATATTAGGGACGATCTTCTTTATTCATTCATTTTTACCATATGCGATTCAAAAGCTAAAGAAAAATAAAATATGGTTTTATAAAGAATCCAATATTATCGCCATCCCAAACTTTATATTTAAAATCCGTTCAAAAGCAAAAACATTAATTTTGTTAACCTTATTAACCGCTGGAACTTTAGCTATTTTCAGTTCTACTTTACTAACACTTTACTATCCAGTTGCCGCTACAGAACGTATCGTACCTTCAGCTATTGAATTCCCATTAGAAGATAAAGAAGTAGCCAATACATCACTACAAACTGTACAAAAAACTGTCGGTAAAGAAAGTATAAACTATACTGAAACAACCATTATTAACGTGAAATCTAATTCTGACAGTTTACCAAAAGAATATAGTATAAAAAAGGAGCGCGGATTTGATCTTATCTCTGAGTCTGATTACAGAAAGTTAATACATGTTCAAGATAAAAATGTTGAATTTAAGCATTTAGCTAAAAATGAAAGCATCCTAGTAAAATATCGGCCTGAAAAAGAAAACCTAGATAAAGGGAAAATATATACTTTAAACGTAACTCCTACAACTAATATAGACGTTAAAGTGAAAGACACTACATTACTGAACCCCATTGGATTTGTAAATAGTGTAGGAACACTTATTATCTCGGATCAACTGTATAAAGAAATAAAAACTTTAGAGCTACCACAAAAAACAATTGTGAGTTTTAATGGAAAAGATATGAGGAATAATAAAGCTGTTTATGAAAACTTAGCCCCACTATTTAAAAATAATATGTATTTTACAAGCAGTTATCAAAAAAATGATTATATTATTCAGCAAAATAGTTCAACGTTCTTGCTCATTAGTTTCGTTACTATCATTTTCTTTATTGCAACAGGCAGTATTCTCTATTTCCATAACCTTTCAAGTATGATGTCAAATAAAAATGAATTTATTATCTTAAATAGAATGGGCTATAACCAAAAGAAGATAAAAAAAATAATAAGTAAAGAGATTTTCACCTTGTTTAGCATTCCTTACATAATAGGATTAGCACATAGCATTTTTGCATTAGTTGCCTATAAAACCGCGTTAATGGATGATTTATTAGGGAAAAGCAGTGCCTTTATATTACCTATTCTTTTTGCAGTAATGATTTTTACTGTTGTATATACCGTTTATTATTTGTTAACAAAAAGAGCATGTTATAAAATTATATTTAACGATTAAAAATAAACACTTAAAGATAAAGCTGATGCTACATAAAAACATCAGCTTTATCTGTATGTAATCTAACAAAGGTAAGTGAATTTATGAAAAAGCACTATGAACAAAAACAAATTTTAATATTAATTAATCAACTTTGTATGATTATTTTTTTATGCTATGAATTTTCAATGAACAATATTATAGGAACAGCAAAATTACTCCCTTTACTACTTATAACAGTCATGTCCATTTATGGATCATACATTAGTTTTATCAATTTAAAAAACAATACTCTATTATCACAGTTTTCTAGTTTACTACTTTTTACTTCTTGGCAGTTTTTACTTACACTAAATGATGAACAGATTTTTCGTACATTCAGTACACTGCTTAGTGTCTTGATTCTATATAAGATCGTGCAATTTATACTCCTATTCTTTTTCCAAGATTCTATTTATAGTTATAAAAAAGAAAAGGATTGGATTTTACGAGTTACATGTTTACTAACATTAGGCGCATACTTAATAAACGATAGAATATTCTCCGTTCTATTCTCATTTCAATGGCTTATTAGTGTTAGTTGCATTATTTTTCTGTTCCTGCAACATTACAAACGAATACAATTTGTTTGTAAAAGTGAAAAAAAGCATTTACTTAAATCTACTACAATTCTTATCGTTCCTTTTATCGTATATGTTACGTTATTTGGAAAGAATCCCGAATACGTAAATAATTTAGGATGGTACATAATAATTTTGTTCCCCCTATTTAGTATTCATGCAATAGCTTTTAAAAATCATATGTCTATGAAACAATATTTCCCCTTAAAAAAAGGCGCGATCGCTTTTATATTTTTATGCATTTTTATTTTTATGAGTGCACTTGGGGTACTCTTTCAATTTCATATGATGACTTATTTCATTTTTATACATACAATTATTTGGTTCGTTCAGCTTTATTTCACATTATTATTTCAAGACACAAAAAACACTATCTCAAATTTGAATACAAAAGAATTAAAAACTTTGCCAGACAGTTCTTATGTTCATAACTTAGTACAAATAGTGAAAGAAGAACAATTAAAAAGTGGATTTTCTAATTATTTACACGATGAAATACTACAAGACATATTAGCTGTAAAAAATATGATGAACAAATCTAACAAAAAAGAAATTCATGACATGATCGTAGCGACACTGGACAACTTAAGTCATACAATACGCATTGAAATGCAAGAGTATCATCCAACTCTATTAAAAACACTTACATTAAAAGAAAATTATCATAATTTACTTAAAATGATACAAAAAAAATATGAAACAAAACATGTTAATATATCCTTTACATGTAACGACGACTTATTTTTAGTAGAACCCTATCACCTTGTCGTATATCGAATATTAAAAGAACTAGTAACGAATGCATTCAAACATTCAAATTGTTCGCAGATATATTTACATTTAACACAAGAAAATGATGAAATAAAACTTATTGTGAAAGATGATGGTAAAGGTTTAGCAACTACCGAAGCAGATATACTAAATGGTCATAAAGGATTGCATTCAATTAAAGAACAGCTACTTTTATTGAATGGTGAAATGACCATTTCAAATAGTAATCCTTCTGGTTTATGCATTACTATTTTTATTTCGATGAAAGGAGATGATTCCTATAAACATTTTATTAATAGATGATCACGCTTTGTTTGCAAAAAGCTTGGAAATAGCCTTAGAAGATTATCCTGAAATAGATGCATTTCACTCATTACAAAATATCGAAAATGTCATTACAATGATCAAACAATTTAAACCAGATATTATCTTATTAGATATTAATTTAAGCAATATCAGTAGTGAAGATGGTTTGGAAGTAGCTAAAATGATTTTGGATAGTAAATGTAATACAAAAATAGTTATACTAACCGGTTATGATTTACCTGTTTACCAGTATGAAGCTCAGAAACTAGGTGTAAGTGGTTTCATCAATAAAAATATTTTACCTGAAGTATTGGTGCAAATATTAAATGACATTAATAAAGGCGCATTTCATTTTCCAACCTCTACAGAAATAATTGAAGAATTAACTCATAGTGAAAAACAAATTTTACAATTACTATGTGATGGCTATAAGCGCAAAGAAATTGCTTCTATGCTATACGCTAGCGAACGTACAATCTCTAATCACATTCAACACGTATTTGATAAATTAAATGTTTCCTCTTCTTTAGAAGCTGTTACGAAGGGAATAAAATTAGGTTATATTCAGCCTGATTATTAATAAAACATAATACATGAAAGAAGAGCCAATTCACATGAATTGGCTCTTTCTTATCGTATAAAATCTCAATAGTTACACTAGCTAGATTTTATTTCTGTAACCCATTAATAATAGTATCTGTATTCCATTTCATCATTTTCAAGTAAGTATCTCCATCCTCACCTAATTTACCTAGTGAGTCTGTAAAAATTGTACCCGCAATCGGTACGTTTGTTTCCTTTGAAACAGTTTCCATACTACGTCGATCTACACTTGTTTCGACAAATAAAGCCGGAACTTTGTTTGTTTGAATTAAACTTACAACATCTCGAATTTGATCTGGTGTACCTTGATTTTCTGAGTTGATTTCCCAAATGTATCCCGTCTTAATGCCATATGCTTTTCCAAAATATTTAAAAGCACCTTCACTAGAGATTAAGAACCGTTTCTCCTCAGGGATTTGATGAATTCTGTTTACTGTCTCATCATGTAACTTTTGAAGTTCTGCTACATAGTTGTCAGCATTTTTAGTATAGAACTCTTTATTTTTAGGGTCTTCTTTAATTAATGCTTTCTTCACATTTTCAGCGTATACAATACCATTTTTAATATTCATCCAAGCATGTGGGTCTGGTTCTTTTTCTAATCCTTTTGTTTCTAAATAAATAGCTTCTACGCCTTCACTTACTTTATAAACCGGTGCATCTTTCTCTGATTTATTTGCCGTTTTTAATAGCTTTTTAAACCACGCTCCACCTTCTTCTAGGTTCAATCCATTGTAAAGTACCATATCTGCATCTGTCATTTTCATAACATCTTTTGGTAGTGGATCATATTCATGCGGGTTAGCTCCAATTGGAACAAGACTATGAATCTCAACTTTCTCTCCGCCAATTTGCTTCACCATATCGTATATAATGGAGTATGTTGTTACAACTTTTAATTTTCCACTACCCTCTTCTTTCCCATTTGTGTTACTAGAACACGCTGTTAACGCAAATACGAAAATACAAATTACCGATAATAAAATATTTTTTAATTTCATCATTATCCTCCAATCAATTATGACAACTCTGCTCTATTTTTTCTAATTTTGATAGCTCTCCAAAACAAACCTTGTGACGGTGAGAAAAAGAATGCTAATGCGAACAAGAATGTTGCAACAAGAACAATTGTCGCACCTGAAGCAAGATTATAAGAGAAACTAAAATATAACCCTACTACAGATGAAAGTGCACCGATGCCTGCCGCTAAGTAAATCATGACCCATAAACGGTTTGTTAATAAATACGCTGTAGCCGCCGGTGTAATAAGCATAGCGACAACTAGAATAATTCCCACAGTTTGAAGTGAAGCAACTGTAACCATTGTAAGTAAAATCATTAAACCGTAATGAATCCATTTGTTCGGCAATCCATAACTTTGCGCCATCGTTGGATCAAAAGTGGATACGAGTAATTCTTTGTAAAACAACATGACAAGGCCGATAATGACAACTCCGATAATAAGTGTCATCCACATATCGGAAGAACGAACTGATAGAACATTCCCGAATAAAATATGATACAAATCCGAACTACTCTTCATAAAGGTAATTAAAATAATCCCTACAGCGAAAACAGATGTAAACATAATCCCTATCGCCATATCATGTTTAATTCGACTATTTTGACTTACAAATCCGATTCCAACTGCAGTAATAACACCTGTTAACACCGCTCCTATAAAATAGTTCATACCAATCATATAAGAAAGGGCTACGCCTGGAAGAACAGCATGTGAAATGGCGTCTCCCATTAAAGCCATACCTCGTAAAATAATAAAACAGCCAATTACGCCGCAAATAACGCCTACCATAACGGAAGTTAATAACGCTTTCTGCAGAAAACCGTACTGCATTAATGCATCTATAAATTCTACAATCTTCATGATGAATATACCTCCGCTGCATTATTAAACAATATGCCGTGATTTACATACGCTTTTGACATAACAGTTGGTTCTAATACTTGCCTTACTTCTCCGTAATGAATTAAACTCTTATTCAATAATAGTAATTTATCAAAATAGGACTCTGCTTTACTTAGGTCGTGATGTACAACAACAATTGTTTTTCCTTCTTTACGTAATTCTCTAAGAATTTTAATAATTGTCTCTTCACTTGTTACATCAATTCCAACAAACGGTTCATCTAAGAAGAATATCTCCGCCTTTTGTGCTAATGCTCTCGCTAAAAAGACACGTTGTTGTTGTCCACCTGAAAGCTCACCAATTTGGCGATTTTTAAACTCTTCCATGCCGACCTTTTTTAAACATTCAAATGCCCAATCTCGATGCTCTTTCTTCGGTCTTTTCATCATCCCTAAAGATGGATACGTTCCGATTAGCACCACATCTAAAACTGTAATCGGGAAATCCCAATCGATATCACTTCTTTGTGGTACATAAGCAACATGCTTTCTAGCACTTCGAATATCCTCCCCAAGAACTTGAACATATCCCTTATCGCTTGGAATTAGATCTAAAACAGCTTTCATTAAAGTAGATTTCCCCGCACCGTTTGGACCAATAATTCCAACGAGCTTCCCTTTTTCAATATCGAAGGAAACATTTTGAACTACTTGATTCCCTTGATAAGATACAAACAAATCTTTAACAATTATAGCCTCATCCATTTTTTATGCATTCCCCTTTCTTTTTTTTATATATGTAATTATTTTGCGTTAAGGCAACTTTTGAACAAAAAATATATTACGAATTTTAATTCGTACATAAGTTTCCTTAGGGAAACTTTTTTATATGAGTCAAATTATATAAGTTAGATGCAAATTTGTAAACTGATTTTTACTAATTTATGAATATATGATGAAAATAATTATCAATGTGGAACAAAATATATTATCTATTTTATGATTTTAAAAAAAAGATATTACTGTGAAAAATAAGCAATATAGTATAAAAGAGAAAGAACCTACTCGTATGAGTTGGCTCTTTCTCTTTTAAAATATTTAATACGCTCTACAGCAAAAAATATAATTAAATTACTTCCAAATAACACCTCGCCGCTCGTATTCCATTCTATATTCAACTGCAGCAGCAATTTGGGAGCTTGCGAACCTTTCTGTAATCCAAAGTCCTAAATCAATTCCTGAAGTGACTCCTCTTGCAGTGATAATATCGCCTTGATCTACAATTCTATAATGAAGAAGTTCAGCTCCGTATTTACTGACTTCATCTTGTGCCAAATGGTGCATCGCCGCCTTTTTACCATTCAATATACCCGAGGCTGCTAGCAGCATACCTCCTGTACAAACTCCAGCAACAATCGTTCCTTCATTGTGCATCTCTCTAATCATTTTGGTCAAAGTACCAATCTCTGCTTGCTTTCGTGCCCCGTGCTTTGCTTTATGATTCCAGCCACCACCAGGTACAATTAACAAATCTGGACGATTATCCATTCGTAAAAAATCATGTAGTGTAACCGTAACTCCAAACGAGGTAGTAACTTCTTGTTTTCGTTCACTTGATACGAGTTCAACTGTAAACGGAGCCCCTTCTTCTATTGCCCTTTTTAGTACTTCAAAAGGTGCAAAGGAGACAAGCTCTCCAAAACCGTCAAACAATACAATTTGTATTTTCATTTTTTGAACACCCCATATGTTTCCTTATTTGAATCCCAAATTAGGAGAATACATGTTATATACAAATTATTAATGAAGACAACCTTTCTCCCCTCACTCTATAAACTTCCAAATGTTCTTCTAATTCCCTCTCATCACTTATTACACTTAACGTTTTCTTCACAAAATTCCAATTCAAACTACCAGATAGCCAAAGTAATGAAGAAAGTCTTTTATAATCATTTGATGTTACAATATTATGAGCCTTATATCCTTCTAAAAATGCACTAGCAACACATAGACTGACTTCATGCGAATGTACGCCTTCTGTTCGAGAATACAATTTTATTAAAAAGGACAATCCTTCAATACGGTCTACATAACTAATAGATTCAAAATCTATAATTCCTTTTATCTGTTCACTTGAGTCCCATAAAACATTCAAAGGATTTAAATCTGTCTGTACGATAAACTCTAATTCACTCGTATATGCGCACTCTATATGATATTTAGCTAGATTTATATATTCTCGTAATTCTCTACATGCGCTTTCCTTACTTTCTAACATATGAATAAACTGGGCATACCCATCCAAGTGAGATTTCTTTTGAAAAATCGAGCTTGGAAATGCATTAGAAATATCATGAATCTTTCTTGCTTCCATTCCGAAGGCTTCTGCAATATTTTCTGTACAATGCGTAATATGTTCCCCTTCAATCCAATTAGACAACACAAATCGGTATTGTTTATCATTCCAAGTGACAATTGTAAATGAATCTCCGACCCTATTCTCCTTAATCTGCATAAATGGAATCCCATGCTCGCGTAAATAATACGTAAACCTTACTTGCTCTATCAGTTGTTCGTTTGATAACGCCCCAAAAGCTGGATTGATAGTTCGATTGCTATTTATAAATCTTGCGGAATACCGCTTTCCATTTACGATAATTTTATAGTGTAAATCTGTATTCCAACTATTATTATGTAATTCTTCTTCCACTGCTAGTGAATGAATTTCTTTAAAATAATTTATTAATATGTGTTTTATTATGTGTTTCATTCTATTCCCCTTTTATGCAAAAATTCATTTTTGTACTTCCTAATAAAAACCTTTTAAAGTGAGGAGTTTTTAAGATACACGTAATTTATTCAAATAAAAATCATACTCTACTGTGTAGTAATAATAACGTTATGTAATTTTGCCGCAAAAATTACAGTAGCCTTCTATCTATGGAGATGAAAGAAGGCTGCTAAATCTTTTTTTAAATTTAGTTATTTCATAGTAATTGTATTATTGATTAAATAATACATTTGTTCAATACAAGTACTCCGTAAGAAAAATTAACCGTCATAATGTAATTAACAATGTGGGGATTTTCATTTAAACTTTATAAAACTCAAATGTATTCTTTTCTAAACATATTGTTTCATCAGAAGTTTTGATAATGATATCAAAACGCTGACTATACGAATGCATAAATACTTCATATTGAATCCGTCGTTCTTCATGAGACTGACTTAAATAATTTATATCCGCTCCCCTTTCAGCTATATCCCGGCTTGATCTTCTCATTAGTTCCGTTTCGCCATCTGTATAAAAATAAATTTTCAAATCAAATAAATCAGGATTAATAAATGCGGCGCTCATGCCCTCCACAATCGTTATTTTATTTTTTGAAGAAATCAACTCACTTTTCATATAATGCGTATCTATCGTATAAAAATCTAGCCCAGCTCTAACCATCTGAATATCTCTTTCTAAAGCTGCCAAATGGTGTGCCGCTGGATGACAAGCTGTCATTTTATAACGATGATTTTCATTTTGATATGTATATTGAATCACTGCATACTTACGGATATCCGAACTGACAATGTAAGGATCTGTATTAATATAATTTATTTCATTTTGATTTAGTAGGTTTACGAGTCTATTAGCAAACGTTGTTTTTCCAGCTGCACCATGCCCTGAAATACCAATAACAATTTGTTCATCGCTCATCCTTAACCAATTTATAATTTCTTGTAACAACTTATCCATCAGTCTCCCCCTTGCGCTAATATACTACCCTTTATTTTAATATCCAAAAATCTCTTTATTTAATTATACATAAAACAAGAAAGATAGTGTGATTATTCATCATACCATCTCTAATTCTACACAACTATATTATCTTTTAAATGAATTTATTATTTGTGAACACCTACATGACTAAATACATTTCTAACTTTATCAAACCAACAGAATATTCTCTGTGTTTTCAGTAATTTATATAAATCAATACAGTCATGAATATGTACAATAAAAAAAGAGCCGATCTCCAACACACTAGAAGATTGACTCTTTCCTTTATTTACTCCCCTATTTCAGAAAATCGCTTTATACGTTCCCCAATTTCATCGCGAACACGTTGAAATTCAGACCACTCTTTTCCTGCTGGATCATCGAATCCCCAGTGAACACGATTTACGTGCGGAGGTGTCGAAGGACAAACAGAATCTGCATGACTACAAAGGGTAACGACTAAATCAGCATTATTTAAAATATTTATATCAATCATATCCGAAGTTTGATTTGTTATATCAATATTTACTTCATTCATCGCTTTAATTGCGTTTGGATTTACTCCATGTGCTTCAATTCCTGCAGAATATACATTCCACTTATCACCTAAATATTGTTTGCCCCACGCTTCTGCCATTTGGCTTCGGCATGAATTTCCTGTGCATAAGAAATAGATTGTCTTTTTGTTTTCCATGTTGTTTTCCGCCTTTGTTTTTAAATTATACTGGTTGATCATTAAAATATTTACGCTTAAACCAAAAAGCGACGTTTACAAGTGCAATCATGACAGGTACTTCCACTAACGGCCCAATAACAGCTGCGAATGCTGCGCCTGAATGAATACCAAACACACCAACTGCTACAGCAATTGCTAACTCAAAGTTATTACTACCTGCTGTAAATGCTAATGTTGTAGTCACCGGATAGTTTGCACCAATCTTTCTTCCCATAAAGAAAGAAACAAAAAACATTACAATAAAATAAATGAGTAATGGAATTGCTATTCTTACTACATCTAGTGGTACACTAACAATCATCTCTCCTTTTAAAGAAAACATAATAATGATCGTAAATAGCAATGCAATCAATGTAAGTGGACTAATCTTAGGTATAAACACCTTTTCATACCACTTTCTTCCTTTTAACTTCACGAGTACAAAGCGTGTCAACATACCTGCTATAAAAGGAATTCCTAAATAGATAAATACTGATTTTGCTACTTCTATCATTGTAATATCGACAATAGCCCCTTCAATCCCTAACCATTCTGGAATGACTGTTACAAATACGTATGCATAAACCGAGAAAAAGAGCATTTGGAATACCGAATTAAAAGCGACTAAACCTGCCGCATACTCTTTATCTCCATCGGCAAGATCGTTCCAAACAATTACCATTGCAATGCAACGTGCTAACCCAATCATAATGAGACCGACCATGTATTCTGGTTTATCAGGAAGAAAAATAATTGCTAAAACAAACATAAGTACCGGACCAATAATCCAGTTTTGTACTAAAGATAAAACTAACACTTTAACATCTTTAAATACTCGGCCCATTTCCTCATAGCGAACTTTCGCTAATGGTGGATACATCATTACAATTAAACCAACAGCAAGTGGAATAGACGTCGTTCCAACTTGTAATGTATTCAGTCCGTCTACTACACTAGGGAACACAAACCCTAAACCAATCCCAACAGCCATCGCTAGAAAAATCCATAGTGTTAAATATCGGTCTAGAAAAGATAAGCGTTTCATTTTATTTTCCATCTCCTATTAACAACAAGAATTTTTAGCTACCTCATTTGCAGTCGTGCAACATGATGACTCTTCAATTTTGTGAACATCACTATCTGCTTTCGTATAAAAGAATTCCCACTCATTCCCATCAGGGTCTGTTACCCAAAACTTATCTTGCACTGCATAGCAACAAGTTGTATCCATCTCATCACGCGCAAAGAAACCTTCTTTTTCTAATCTTTCTTTATGCAATGTAATCTCTTCAGCTGTATCCACTTGGAAACCGAAATGATTTACTTGATTTCCCTTCACTTCATCTCGCACGTTCAGCGTGAAATTAAGTCCTGGCGTCTCTAATAAAAATTTTGCATAATCCACTTTCACCTTAACTGGTGATACACCAAATACCTTTTCGTAGAATTCGATAGACTTCTCTAAATCCGTAACATTTATACCGACGTGAACATATCTCATAGCTTATTCCTCCTCTTTATATGTTGTTAATCAATTTTTTTTGATTTATAGTACAAAATTTTAACAACAGCTACCTTTGCCTGTTTTTCTAAAGATACAGCATAATTCTTCTGATAATAAATTGTTTACTTCCACATCATTTAAATCATAATAACTCCACGTACCTTTTGTTTCTTTTACAATTAAACCTGCATCTAATAAAATCTTTAAATGATAGGACAACTTAGATTGCGTCATTTCAAAGATCTCTGTTAAATCACATACACAAGTCTGGCCTCGCTGGCAAAGTTCATACATAATTTCTAAACGCTTCTGATCCGCTAATGCTTTGAATTTTTTCTCATAGAGCTGAAAATCTTGTGCCATTTTAGTCCCCTCTCCCTTCATCAATTTTTTTTGATGTTTATAGTATATATGTAGTTTAGCTCTTTATGCAACTGATTAATCAATTTTTTTTGATTAACTTAACCTTCTCTTCCTTCACATCTTATAAAGAATACACCTTTAGCTCCTTAATAAATCATTATATTTTAATGTGATTACATAACAGAAAAAATAGTACGTTATCCTTACTATGATTCTCATAAATAGGATAACGTACTATTTTTATACGAAATGAGAAGTATCCACTCTAACCGAAGGCTCTTTGAAACACCTTCTCATTTCTCTATTGATTTAACATAAGACACTGTTATGACACTACATTTAAATTTTCAAACGACCATATTAATACTTCTTCATCTGGTGAAGTAGTATTTATGATCAATCTTAATATCATACAGTCCAATTGTAAGGTTTTCCTCTCAAACATTATCCTTTCTTCATATCTGTAAGGAGGTCATTTTTCCATGCAATTGTATGCACATAAGAATCTTTAACTCTAAACATATCCAATGTGTACATAAGATTGTATTTATTTTTGTTCTTGAACTCTATATCCAATTTATTAAAATGACTACCGATATGAAAAGCAAGAAAATACTCATTCCAATCTGAATAGGAGTTTTGAGCAAGTTTTGCCGCTTGTATCATATAATGTTCCGCTTCTTTTTTAGATAAATAACCTAATCTTTTACCAATTCGACTTAAACAAATACACCATGCATAATCAAATGCAGCAATTCCAGCATCCGGTAACATGTGTAATGAGTAATTCACAACGTACATTTTTTCATCGTTTGCTTGTCCTGAAAGTAATAACTTCCGCTTTGCTTCTGAAAGAGGAGTTAATTGATTGTACATCGTTTGAAATTCTTGGCGTGACCCTTCTTTTAATAACCACTCAATCATTTCTTTTAATTGTTCCGGTTCGGTACAATCAAATCTTCGTAATTGCTCCTTCAAAAACTTTTTCCCAAGTATACGGTCTCTTATAAATGTAAATTCATATTTTGTAAAATAATGAATAAGAAGATAAGTATCCATACATATTGTAGACATGCATCGAAAATATTGTTCTACCTGTTTTTTCTTTCTTGAAACGAACACTTAAGCTCCTCCTTATATTTTGATTTTCAGTCTATAAAACTTCCATGCTTCCCAAACAACCGGAAGAAGAAGGATATATTTGAAAGGTAATCGCGTAATAATAGCAAGAATAAAAAATAAAATATACACCCAAGTACGTCTTAAAAACATGCCACTATACATCAATATCCAACCAAATACATAAGCCATTGTAACCCCTGGTTTATTTGGTTTCTTTCCGCTTTGTGCCAAAAACGAATTGAAATATGATAGAAACTCAACATGGTTCCTATCTATTTGAAAAGCATCCTGCACTATTTTTTCAGCTTTCTCTACTTCTCCCGCTTTTTCTAAGCATTTTGTCATCATGAACATCGCATCCATATGCTCTGGGTAGACAGAAAGAAGATGTTCACAATCTTTGATAGCATCGTGAAATTGCCCAAGATTATGCTGAATACGGGCACGATATAATAATGCATCTGGGTCGTCTTTATCAATCAACAGAATATTGCTAAATGCTTGTAATGCCTTCTCCTTATTGTCTATACGTAAATAATAAATACCTTGCATACGTAATAATTCAGGGTCCCTTTGATACATTGCAAACGCACGATCCAGTTCTTCTTTTACATCTTCTAATTCATTCGCTATCAGTTTCCTTTGTATTTCTTCTCGTATATAGAAATACAACTCAAAATCTAAATCAGCAGTTTTTTCAAAGATATCATAACGCATTTCTTTTTCGCCGCTAATTCTTTCTAATAAAAATTGAATTGTATTTTCTCCATATTCATTTACTAAATCATTTCTTTGCTCGCTGAATCGAAATACTTGATCGATTAATTCCCAAATGGAATGTGGGAAGTGATAATGATATAAGAAAAATTCAATTAACTGATCTTGTAGTGCTGCTGCATATTGAACATCCCATATCACATCTGAACGCAATATTTCCTCCCAATTCCCCTGCTCTATCCGTGCAAAGAAATTATCATAAAGCATCTCAACACTTTCCATGAATGTATAGACTGGATGTTCAGCAATTGTAGTAGTAGCAATTTCCGCATCACTATCAGTCCATGGAGAAAATACAAGTTCCCTATCAGAAGCATTCATTTCATCTATTTGAATCGACGGCTTATCTTTCATATTTTTCGCACTTTTCACTGCCTGGTCAAACGCTTCTCTTAATTTTTGATATCCTTCTGGATCATCTTCTGGATGATGTATTTTCAGGAGTTTTGCATAAGCTTTTTTAATGACTGAAATATTGTCAGTAGGTTCAATCTCCAATGTATTCCAAATACTCATTAGCGATTTGCCCACCTTTCCATACTTTCAATATGTTCTTTTAATATACTGGAAGCTTCTTTAATCTTTTTATCATTTTGCGTTGTAAGCACGCTCTCAAATTGTTGCAGTAATATAGAAATCTTTTTGCGTTCATCACCAAGTAACTCTTCATAAAGCCTTTCGCACTTTGCAAGAAGAAGTCGATTTTCTTCTCTATCTCTCGGATGAATTTTAATATCTCTTAACTCTAAAAGTCTCTTTTCTATTTCTGCATCTGTAAGATTTCCAGCGTTTTGCTGTATGATCGTTCTTTTCTTTTCTCCAGTTGATGTACTTATTACCTCAACTTCAAGAATGCCATTAATGTCGTATGTATAACGAATATCAACCGACTCATTTCCAGCAGGAGCAGGAGGAATCTTAATTTTGAGCTCACCTAGTTTTAAATTATTTACTACCTTACGGTTTTCCCCTTGATATACATCAATAGTTATAAATTGTTGTTTATCCTTTACTGTATATAGTCGCTCCACCTTACTTACAGGAATTGGTGTATTTCTCTCTATAATAGGGAAGAAGTACCCAGACTCTGACTTACCATCTCCAAATTCTTGAACAACACTTGTTCCTAAAGAATATGGACAGACATCGGTTAAAATCACTTCTTCTAAAGCCTTATTTCGTTCTTTTAAGGCAACTTGAATTGCAGCACCTAAAGCAACTGTTTCATCTGGATTTATATTTGCATAAGGCATACGCCCAAACATTTTAGAAATAACAGATTTCACAAGAGGCATTCGAGTAGCTCCACCAATTAAAATTACAGCATCTAAATCATTCGGGTTTAACGAAGCATCGCGAAGAGCACGTTCAATTGGATAACGAAGACGTAACAGTAGTGGCGTTACAATTTTTTCGAATTCTCCCCTATTTATACTCGTTTCATATGTTTGATTTTGAATCACAACATTCATAGTCGCAGCTGATTCATTACACAAAGTAAGCTTACAACGTTCTGCTTGTGTATAAATTAATGATAATGTTTTTGAATCCAGTGAATCTGAATCCAGTTGATGCGATTCTAGGAAGAAGGTCATTAAACTTCTTGTGAAATCTTCACCACCAAGATAATTATCACCAGCAATAGATTTTACATCCATTATCCCTTCAAACAATTCCAAAATGGAAACATCAAAAGTTCCTCCACCTAAATCAAATACAAGAAATTTTGTTTCCGATTCTTCTTGGTATAAGCCATAAGCAATTGCCGCAGCCGTTGGTTCGCTAATAAGACGTTCTACTGTTAATCCTGCTATTTCCGCTGCACGTTTCGTTGACTTTCTCTGCGTATCGTTGAAATAGGCAGGGACACTAATTACAGCACCGGTAACCTCTTCATTTAAATACGCTTCTGCGTCTTGTTTCAAAGATTTAATAACAAAAGATGATAACTCTTCAGATGAAAAAGTATATGTACCCAGCTCATATTTTTTCTCTGTTCCTATAAAACGTTTAAAAGTTGCTGCTGTCAGTTGTGGATGAGTAATTAGTCGCTCTTTCGCAATACGCCCAACTAAAATTTCACCCGTTTCATCAACGCTAACTACCGATGGTGTGAGAAATTCACCTAAAACATTTGGAATAAGCGTTGCACCATCTTCCGACCATGTTGCTACTAAACTATTAGTTGTCCCTAAATCAATTCCAATTATCGCCATACTAATCCCCTCTCTTTTTACTATATTTTACTATACCATTATAAATAGGAAAAGTATGTAAGAAACTAATAATACTAAACTTTCATAATATAAAAAACCTATTTTAACGTAGTTAATTGAAATAATATGTTAAATTATAAAAACGATGTTCATTTTATAATAAGATCGTTTAAAAATATCAATCATCAAAATTTTTTAGTTTGAACTAAAATGTAATTTTATTCCTAATTAATTCCTTAACCTTCCTCCCGTTCTGTTCTCATAAAAAGCGAGGGTAACCGCTACTCGCTCAAATTTCATTTACAAATAAACATATAAGGTACACTCTAAAAGCAATGTGTACGTTAAATCCCCTTCCTGAAATAATTCCATCCTGAACTTTATCACTTCTACAAAATTACACATACAAAAACGCTATTCTCTCCTATGATTCAACGGAAAAAAATAGCGTTTTTAAATAGTATTTTATTAGCTTATTATTGATTTACAAGCTTCTTTACTAATTCATCATTCATTATGCATAGTTGTGTTTGAAATCATACGAAATACTTTCACATAGACAACTGCACTAACAAGGGCACAAAGTAGTATAATTCCGAACACAACGATTGGAGATAACCATGTAGAAAATACAATCATAATAGGTGCAATAAAGCGCCCGATGGTAAATTGTAAATTAGATGCTGCCATATATTGTCCTCTAGCATTTTCAGGTGCATATTTACTGACAAAACTATGTACAACTGGCGAACGAATCAATTCGCCAATTGTTAATATTGCCATAAACCCGAACAGTAGCCATATATTCGTTGTGAGCCCTATTAAAAACATACCCGTTCCAAATAAAACATTAGAGATAAGTAAAACGTTTCTGTCGCTCCAATTCTCAAAGTATTTTGCAACAGGTAAAGAACATAAAACAAATAAAATCCCATTCAACCCCATCATCCATCCAAAAATTTCAGTATTACTTAGAGAGAATGAACCAGTACTCCATGAGAAAAGAGATTGTGTTGGTACAAATTCTTTTACATATAACGCAAGGTAAAGATCGAGTTGCATGAAAGCTATCATAATGAATATTCCAGCAACTATATAAAGAGCGAAAATTTTATCACTAAAGATTTTCGTATAATTATTCCATTGTTCTTTAAAGATTTTCGATATTTTGTTTTTGTCCCTATTATTTTTAGAAGCTTCTGGAAACGTTTCTCTAATTATGAAATAGATTGCTATAAAATAAATAAATGTAACAATTGTACAAGTCCATAACAATTCACTTCGATAATGAAAGAAGAAAAATGAACCTAACACTGGTCCAAATACAGCACCAATATTATTTGCTGTAACAAAAGTGGCAAAGACTACCCTTCTATCCTTTTCTGGCACTATATCAGCTATCATTGCAGAACTTGCTGGACTGTATATTGCCCCGCTAATTCCAATACCGATATAGGCTAAATAATTAATCCAATGTGAATGAGATAAAGCAAAAACCGCAAACATTGCTACTTGTATGATTGTGCCTAATAGCATGACAGGTCGACGCCCTAATCGATCAGCTAAATATCCACCTAACAAATTACCTATTATGCCTACAAGAGGTATAATTGCCATTAAAATTCCGCCAATTGCTTTACCAAAAGCATCGCTATAGTATATTGCCATAAACGGAAAATACATCCAAAACAATGTATTGAACATAGTTTCGCCAATCAATCTAGTTTTTAAATTTCTGTCCCAAGATAACCATTTCAATGTAATACATCCCCTATTTTAACTTGTCAAATATTCACTATACATTCTATAAACTGTCAGTCCAAGGGAAATATAATAACATAAATTGAATTTATTTTACAAATTAATATAGAAATATAAATTTTAATTACAACACATTCTCTAGTTATTATCCTTTAATGCAATTCGAACTCACAGATCACCGTTACTATTAAACTAGACTAGACCAGATTCAAGATATCACTAAAGAAATAAATGATTCATAAATAGAAAAGAACATTGATTTTTCAATGTTCTTTTCTATTATTTCTGCATATGAATTAGATTTATATTCGAAAAAGCGCCTTACCCTTGATTTCTCTGCGCCTCTCTAAACTCTTCCTTCACCTTCTCTAACAACCCTTCTTCCGTAATTAATCGATACGCGGTATTTGCTAGTGCTTTTGCTGATGTAATTAGAGCTTTATCTCCTAATTCTGAACGTGCTGCTTCTCTAAATTCATTCGTATGTGCAATTAAATCGTCTGGACCAATTTTAATGTACGGATGAATGGTCGGTACGGCTTGACTTACGTTTCCTGCGTCTGTTGAGCCGATGCCAAATCTTTCTTTCCGATTTACGTCTTCACCTTGTAATTCTAGCTCTTCGGCTACGACTTCATTAAATGTTTTTGTTACGAGTAGTTCATCGATTTCATTTTGGAATTGATGAATTTTCACTTTCGTACCTGTTGCTAATGCTGCTCCCTCTGCGATATTTCTTACTTTCTCTGTTATTTCCGCACATCTTTTTCTCGTTGCTGCGCGGATGAAGAACCTTGCTGCAGCATAATCAGGAATAATGTTAGGTGCTTTTCCGCCCTCTGTAATAACGCCATGAATTTTCACATCTGACGGAAGTTGTTGGCGAAGTGCGTTAATGCTGTTGTACAGCTGAATGACCGCATCTAATGCGTTAATTCCTTCTTCTGGTGAAGCTGCGGCGTGAGCTGTTTTTCCGTAAAAATGAAAATCAAGTGGATCGACTGCTAGTGATGGACTCGTTGTCGCTGTTTTTCCACTCGGATGAATCATAAGTGCCGCATCAATATCTTTAAATAAACCAGCCTTTACATAACTCGCTTTTGCACTACCGTTTGGTCCTCCTTCTTCAGCTGGCGTTCCAAACACGACAACTTCTCCCCCAATTTCTTCAAGTGTTTCTGATAATGCGATTGCTGCCGCAACGCTAATTGTGCCAATTAAATTGTGACCACACGCATGACCAAGTCCTGGTAAAGCGTCATACTCAGCTAAAAATGCGATGACTGGTCCTTGTTTTCCTGAGCTTTTTCGCGCAATAAAACCTGTTTCATGTCCAGCTATATTGTGCTGCAACTGAAATCCTGCACTACCTAGTAATAAACTTAACGTTCTAGATGCATAAAACTCTTGATTACCAATCTCCGGATTCGCATGAATATCATGACTTGTTTCTATGTACTTTTCCTTATTTCTTTCGATACTCTCTTCAATTGTTTTTCTTTGTGACGCTACTCCTGTCGCTCCCATTTTTCTTCCTCCTTTTATTTTCACGTAAAAAAGCCTCTTTCTAAAAGATAGAAAGAGGCTTCTGTATATACAGTCAAAATGAGCTTCTTTCTTATCTTTCAAGTTACCTTGCTGGAATTGGCACAGTATTCATAACGAATCCGCTGCCGAGGTATCATAGGGCCAGTCCCTCCACCTCTCGTGATAAGAATTTTCATAAAATTATATTAAATTACATTCATTCTAAGTTCATTTCAAATAAAAGTCAAGGAATTCCTATCCGAATTTACCGAATATCTAAAAATCCTTTTAATACACCAATTGTCTCAGATGCTTGCAGTCTTGCACATACGTATGGAAATTCTGTACTGCCTTCAAACATCATTTGAGATGTGAGCGGTGCGCCTGCCCAGAAGATTTCATCATCAATTACGATAAACGGGAATGCTTTATTTTGTCTTTGTAACTTTACATTTTTCAGTGGAACTGGTCCATCACTATACACCGTTATTTGCGCATTTGTACGCATTAACGCTTGCCACACTCTTTTATCTACTTGTTTTGTACTTGGAAGTGAAATAATAATTTTTCGTTTTGCGGCTAAAATATCTTTTAATAGCCCTTTCGTTTCCTCAAGATTCATTTCCATAAACCAGCGTAATCGTTTCGATATTTTTCGTTCCCACAATTGTCTTGATGTCGTGCGATCATACACATCTCCGTGGCGTTCTATATGAGCCGTTAATTGTGACAACGCTTGTTTTCTAGAAAGGTTTTTACGCATATAATGACAATCTGATAATTGAATGAACTTCCCTCTCGCCCTTGTCACTGCTACATTGACGAGGCGATGGTTTTTGTGATCAAAGAATAATACACCAGGTCGTTCTTGCGGATAACTGTCAACCGTATCAAAGATCATCATATCTCTTTCAGAACCTTGGAACTTATGAACTGTCGCCGCTAAAACTGGTATGTTTTGGTATTTCGTTCTCTGTAACATCTCTCTAATACACGTTGATAAAAAGCGAGACTGCGCTCTGTAAGGCGTCACAATACCAATTGATTGCACACCATCTAACAGTCCGATTAACATCATTTGCATTGCTACTAAACCAGACATAATGTTAAAACGAGATCCTGAAGCAGCATCTTTTAACGAAAAGGCCCCCATTTGGCTCGTATCAAATAAAACACTCGCTTCATTTGCGAATGGCTGCAATTGTGCAAGTTCTTTACGTTCTGAAACTGATGGATGATCATATACCCTATTTTTATAAATAAACGAATTCGTAAACTTCGATATATCCGCATGCATACGTCTTTGTTCCTGCAACATAAATAGGTTCGGATGTGCTTCTGATTTATTGACCGACTCAACAATTCCGGCATGGTAAAACATATCTTCGCCGAGCCATTTTCGAACGAGTTCATGGTTGGCCATCGCAATTGGAGGTAACTGTAAAAAGTCACCACAAACGACGATACGTTTTCCAAGTGAAGCAGCTAATGCGATTTGCGGAACGAACGCCATACTCACTTCATCTACGACAACTAAATCAAATGTACGCTCATAAATAAGTGAATCAATGGCACATTTCGATAAAGTTGCGCCGATTACTTTCGCATTTTCAATGTATTCTTTTTCTACTTCTTTAATTTTCGCTCTCTGTTTTCGAAGATCACTTTCAATCTCCTGCATACGCTTCTTATCAGCAGATGTTGCTTTATACGATAAGATTTTTTCACGAAGATCTTGTCGTGCCTCTTCTAAATAGAGTCTTTCCTCGCCCCAAGATCCGTTCGTCGTTTCAACTAACTTCGATGCAAGTAACGTTTCATGATTTCGTATATGTTCATGTTGACTATAACCGTAACGAACAATTTCGCCAGGTGTCCATTTCTTTTTCTTTTCAATTTGCTTCGTTACTTCACTCATTAATACGTCCACTGCGGCGTTACTATGAGCTAACACAAGTACCGATTTTCCTTTTTGATAATGAGCCGAAATAATGCGTGATAAATTGTAAGACTTCCCTGTTCCAGGTGGTCCCCATACGTACGTTGTCGGATTATAAAACGCGCGATACGCCAATTCATTTTTCGGGTTTTTCATCTTCTCAATATGTTTCGGACTGCTCGTCCCATCAACAAGACGCTTTATACGATTACGTTTTAGCTTATCTTTACGCGCTTCCTTCAACCTCTCTTGTAGTTGCTCTAAAAGCTGCCACGGTTCACTGTATAAAACAGCTTCTCGTATTTCACCTTGTATATAATCATTTAATTTCAGTTCTATTTCTAATCCATGTACAGATAAGACTTCTCCTGTCGCTTCCTCACCATCGAACTCAATTCGAATGGGTGAACCTTCAGGTAAGCTTACTTCCGAAATAAGCTGAAATACATATACTGTATTTTCATAATCTGTATATAAAAAACGACCATTCATGATAGAAATTTTACTACCACCTATCGTTTTCCAATGTTTAATTTCATACGCTAATGCATAATGCCACTCTTTCATCGTTTCCGATAATGAAGGAGTTTGAGTAGGTGTATTCATCGTATAATCTCCTTCCTTCTCCCCAAACATACTTTCTCACTATACCATATAACACGCTAAAATTTGTAAGGTTTTTATCTTGCTTATTTTCTCAATTTTCAATAATATATTGTATATAATTTTCAGAAAGAAGGAATCTACATGCCTGTTAGAAGAATCGAACACGTTGGACTTATGGTTGCAAACTTAGAAACATCTATTTCCTTTTATGAAAAAGTAGTCGGCTTACAGCTTATTAAGCGAATGGGACATCCGAATCCAGACTTAAAACTCGCTTTTTTAGGTGTGGAAGAATCAAAAGAGACGATACTCGAATTAATTGAAGGCTACAACTCTTCCCTTCCGACAGAAGGAAAAGTACATCACATTTGCTTTAAAGTGGATTCATTAGAGGATGAAATTGAAAGACTAAAGAAACATGCAGTAACCTTCTTACTAGGAGAAGAAATCGAAACATTACCAGATGGAACACGTTACATATTCTTCGCGGGTCCTGATGGAGAGTGGATTGAGTTTTTTGAGACGGAGAGATAAAACGAAGCTTTAGTCAGCCCACAATTAACGGGATTATAACTTTATGATCCACATAAGGAGTAGAAACTGATGAATACAGTTTTTATTATCGTTTTTTGGGTACTTATACTATTTCCACTTCTTTATATAATACTGATAAAGAAGTGGAATATAAAAGTAGCTGCTTTATTTGTTGGAAGGATTCTATTAAGCATTGTCTATTTCATAAATGGAATGGTGTTAGGACTGCAACGAAATTGGGTAGAACCTCCTTATGAAACAGAATGGGATTTCTTTGTAAAGTCTTTACTAAACGGAAAAACTGATGCACTTATGCACTTGTTACTTCTAATTATTATCATTACTTTGGATTTAGTCGTTACATTTTATTATATTAATAAAAAGAAATAGGATATCCACTCCTATTTCTTTTTTAATGGGTAGCGCCACATTGCTATCAAGCTAAGAGTTTAAATGTAATATCATTTAAGGGAATACTTAAGATACAAATAAAATATCTTTTCCAAGTGATACTGTTTTATTAAAGTCTATCCCGAGTTGTAACTAGTTCAATGCGACTGTAAATTCTGAGTTCGGTGCGCCAGCAAATACAACGGTTCCGTTCTCTGGTAGTTTTACTTTGTTATTGTCACTAACAACAGTAAAATTGACGCATACTCCATTCTTATCATACACCGCGAATGAACTTCCTGATGGCAACTCCACAGTCATCGTTTTCCCTGCTGCCTCTTGCGGGACCATAAACCATTTCGCATGCCCATTTTTTTGCAATGTAACTTTCGATAATTGACCTGTATCAAGGGATTTTACGTTAGATTCACTGACGTATAAAAAGCTGGCCATCTCCATATATTCAGTACCATCCTCTGTATAGAAATGAGCTTCCTTTGTATCCCGCCCATTCATCACAGGAATTTGAATTTGATGCGTCGCCGTATTCGGACCTGTAATTTTTTTGCCGTCCCAATACCCATCCTTGATCTTAATTTGTGTGTTAAGAGGCATTAGTTGTCCTAGATAGTTCATAGAATTAAATTTTTCGTTAACGAGGTAGAACTTGCCACCCTCACGCTTCGCCCATGTAGCAGCTGTTTTCTTCGGTAACACATTGTTTTCTAATTTCTGGGCTAAATAGTGAGTCAGCACATTTTGCCCCAATCCCGGTGATAATTCATATGTGCTCTCTCTCAAATAAACTTTTCCATTCTTCTCAGTGACAAAGTTAAGCTTGGAAGTACCCTTCTCATTTATAAAGCTTCCATCCGCCGTATATACATATTTTTCTTCCGGTTTAGTTGGTAAAAACAGTTCTCCCTTCTTCGTAATTTCTATTTTGAAATTGCTGAAGCTATTTCCATAAAATCCTGCTTTTTTTACCACGTCTTGGGGCACTTTAACCTTGACTGGCTTGCCAAAGGATTTATCTGGTTTTATATCCTTAATTGTCCCTTTCTCTTTAAGCCTAGCTAGCAGTAATTTGTTTGCCAACAGTTGATTTGTCATGCTGGTGCCGCCGGAGGACAATACAGCTGCTGCCATCTTCTGTTCTGGAAGCACGACCAATGTAGCATGTTGCAGTATCGTATCCCCACCCTTAGTCAACGCTTTTATCCCATATTCACTGAATGGGTATAGTTTCACACTATCCCAGCCAAGACCATAGTTGAACATATTTCCGCTATCTCCCGGCCACATTCCTTTTTTATATTCTTCTTGTTCCATCGCCTTGACTGCTTTATTAGAGAGAATTTCTTTTCCCTGTCCCATAAATATTTGTGAGAATCGCACCACATCTTCTGCAGTAGAGGAGATTCCTCCCGTACCAATCACATTCACCATTTCACTTGGAAGCTGTCCCTGGTATGTCGGAGAATACTGTCCAGCCCGTTTTTCGTCTTCCCATTTGTCTTGCGATGTTATCGTATGATTCAGTTTTAATGGCTCTGTAAACTTTTGATGTAGAAATTCAGTAAAACTCATACCACTGACTCTTTCTACCAAGATCTCAGCCAGCGTAAAACCGTCATTACAGTATACTGAGAACGCGCCAGGGTCTGCCTTCAAGTTTTGGTTGGACAATTGTTGCAACAAGATATCATGGGCATAAGCATCATTATCTTTAAATAAAAATGCATTATTGAACGTCGAACCTTGCAACCCAGAGGAGTGATTCAACAGCATACGTGGTGTAATGCGCTTATATCGTTTATCTTTCATTTTGAAATCAGGAATATAGCGGGCAACAGGAGCATCCAAATCAACTTTTCCTTCGTCTACTAGTTTCATAACAGCCGCAGCCGTATATACTTTACTGGTTGAGCCAATTCCGTATAGAGTATCTTTAGTTAGTGGTTCTTTCCCTTCTATGTCGTTCTTACCTGTCTGCCCCGATAAAATAAGTTTACCATTATCAATCAGCGCATACTGTACGCTAGTCGTCTCATAGGACTTCGTGAGCAGTTCAGCATTCTCTGCAGCAATCTTCTCCAAATCTTTGCTAGCAACTTCTTGGCTAGATACAACCGGAGTCTTACTGCTAGAAGACGCTATTGCTCCTGTTGGTAGGCTCATCGTTAGAGCCAAAGTAGCGGCTAACACCCCAGATAATTTATTTTCCATAAAAAATGCCTCCTTAGATAAATGATCAATTTCATCTTTTATTTGTTCAATTACAAACATCACATAAACTACTATTCTGGTTTTATCCATACTGTCGTAACAAACGGTAAAACCTCTCTTTTTCACATGTACGTTAGTACCATAAATGATTTTTTATTTAGAATGCGCTTATTACTAGTTTGGTTTTCGTATAAATAAATCCTATTTATCCTCCCTCTTTTGTGCTTCTCTATATTTGTATCCTACACAATAAAAATTTCTTTTTTCTTATGCATTTCTTACAATTTCCTTACGTTCAAATCACTTCTATAATTAGGTAGGTTTTATTTTAAAATCTCTAGGATAATAAATGCTTATATAATCCCACGATTTCATAGAAGATGGATTCATAACCCTGCGCCAAATCATCATACACATCTCTGCTATTTCCTTGGATTCTCCCCTCAATCTTTACAACAGTTCCAGACGGCATCAACACTTCTTCACGTTCTTATAACTAGTAATAACTAATCCACTCCTTACCTGAAAATAAATGAATATAGAAAAAGAGAGATAAGGTTAAAATACCTTTATCTCTCCTTTTCTTTCACAAATTTTGCAAAGAATTTTTTTGTAAGAGTCCCCTCACCATCAATTTAAAAATAAAAAAGGAAGGGGATTATCCCCCTCCTTTTACGCTTGCTCCGACTTTCAAAATTATTTCGTATACCCACGATTCAGTTCCGTTAACTTTTCATTGATGTTAAAAATTTTCACTCTAATATCTTTAACACCAGCTGCTTCAAGTCTATTCTTGTGCATTTCAGCGTATTTTTCAGCATCTTGTTTTTCTTCAAATACATAAATGCCTCCAGCTTCTTTTGTTTCTTCATTCTCTGTCCATATTTTCCAGTGGAATCCTTCTTCTTCGTTAATACTGTTTGCTAAATCCCAAAATCCTTTTTCCATTTCTTCACCAAAAGGACCTTCAAACGGAAAATCAACTTGTAATAAATATGCCATCTTTGCTCACTCCTATTTTCAATATTTTTCAATTCGAATGCAGATAATATCTTAAATGAGTGCTGCTATTATTCCTGCACTCATTTGAAATTTCACCTACATTTTCAAAACCCCTTTTATAAAATAATTACAAAATGATAGCAACTTAAACGCATACAGTTTAACTGCTTTAGGTTATGTTTAAAAAATATGATACAAACTTATCCCTAAACTAAGAACAAACAAAACAAGCGCAGGTATTGCTTTCTTAAAAGGATCTCTCGCTAATACAATAAGAGTTAATGCAGCTGCAAGCATCGTACCACCTAACAACAATCCTGCTAATAAAGCTACTGTTGGAATCCAAATTCCTATTAACATTCCAATCGCTCCTACAATCTCAAAAGCTCCAGTTAAGAAATTAAAAAACGAAGGTAAACCAAATCGCTTGAACTCGTCTGCCATTTTCCCAGAAATAATTTTCGTACCTGTCATTAAAAAAAACAGAAACAATACAACTTTTACTACATTGATTAATATTAAAATAGCAATCACATCTTCCTTATTTATTTGATACATTTACATGCTATAGCATATACGGTACGAAAATTTGACTGATACTAGGAAAAAACGTGATTCTGAATCAAATATTCTACAAAATAAAGCTATCTCCACCATTCCTTAAAACAAATTACATGCTATAGCATGTATAATACATAAAACAAAGTTTGTTCCTTATGAATAGCATCAATAAGGAACAAGTATTAATAGCGTGTATCATACAATTTGTTTAATAATGATTGTAATACTTTAATCTCTTCTTCGCTCAAATTACTCGTAACGAAATGGTGAGCGTCTGTCACTACAGGCAAAATTGTTTTCTTTAACTCGTCGCCTTTTTCAGTTAAAAACAGGTTATGTGAACGTCGATCTTGCTCATTCAAATCCTTCTTTACAATCCCTTTTCTCTCCATTGACTGTATCATTCTTACGACAGTAGTTTGATCTTTATCAATCGCTTCTGCTAACTCTTTTTGAGTAGTGGCTCTTTGGCTACAAAGAACACTAATAATCCCCCACTGCTCTGGCGTAACTCCAAAAGGCTTTAATTTCTTCGTAAAATAATTCGTCATTTTCACATCAGTACGATGAACAAGATAGCCTATTAAATCATGTAAGTTCATATATCACCTCTATAAATTAATATATAAAAGAGTATAGCATACCAGTCAATTATTCACGGTAAATTTGCTTATTTCATTAATTATATGCTATAGCATATATATTATAGTAGGTCATTTTAATTGTCAAATGAATTACCTATTTCTCTACAGTATCAGTCCAACTTACTAAAAATAACAAAATCCCGCATTCAATGAAAACACGGGATTGTTATAAATGAGTTATTTACTTATTCGAAAGAAGTTCATTCGTTACATATTACTTATTTAATTAAGAAACATTCATATACCAGCCCAAACATCTTTTCCATATCGTCCTTCCTCTTGCACACGATCTAACCAATTCCTTGCTTCTTGTTCACTAACTTCATGAATTTCTTGATAGGCTTCACAAAGGGTATCTTCTACGTCAGGAGCCATTTTACTTCCATCACCACATATATAAAGATGGGCCCCATTATCTAATAACGAAATTAAATGGATTCTATCTTCTTTTATTACATGCTGTACATATGTTTTAGGATGTCCCTCTAAGCGAGAGAAAGCTGTGTGTAAAGAGATTAATCCCTCTCTTTCATCATTTTCTAGTTCTGTACGATAGAGATAATCCTTTTCAGGATGACGACAACCAAAGTATAGATGCGCTTCTCCTAAGTTCATACCTTTTTGCTTTTGAACGCGACGCGCTTGTAAGAATCCACGGAATGGTGCAATTCCAGTGCCTGGTCCAACCATGATAATTGGTGTTTCTGGATTTTCAGGTAATTGAAAGTTTGATTGTGGCGTTCGAATGAAACAGATAATCTCATCTTTATTATGACGCTGAGCTAAATAATTAGAAGCGACTCCTTCATATGTCCCTTCCCCACTCCATGCAGGCGCATTTACGACACCAACCGTAATGCTTAGACGATCCTGGGCAACGAGTGGAGAACTTGAGATAGAATAGTAACGCGGTTTGAGCGCCGGAAGAAGTTCTAAAAAGCGTTCAAATCGGATTTCACAAGCCTCATACTTTTCAAGAAGATCTAACATTGAAATACGTTTCTTTAATATTTGTTCTTGATAAACTCCCTCTTCCAATAATGATTCCAATTCCTTTTTATGAGGAGGGCATACTGTGAATGTCACCATTTCTCGTATTTGTGCTCGAGTGGCTGCTTCTTGCACTTCGACACTATAACTAAGAAGGTCAAATAAACGAACAGGACTGTCTAAAGGTATGTGATTTACACTGCGCCCACTTGCGCTTAATATGACTTGATCCTTCCCGTTTAATCCAAAGCGTTTTAAAATTCGGTTGACATTTTTCTCACTATTAATTGGTAGTACCCCAAGGTGGTCTCCTTCTTTATATGTAGCACTTTCTGGCAATGATATTTCAATATGTCGCGTGCTTCTTTCACTGCTAGATGATTGAAGTTCACGATTTTCTAATATAGATGCATAAACCGCTTCATATGTTCGCGCAAGAGGAGATCCTCCAAGACGGCTGACAAATTGTAGGCTCAAAGTACTGCGTTCTTTCTCCATGTTTTTGTTAAGTTCCAATCCAAATGCCTTCATTGCATCAGACCACATACTTTGTTTCCATTGCTCGAGCTGTTCCTCGAAATCACCACTTGCATCTGCTTCTCCGCGTTTAGAAAATCTTGTTGCTCCTTTTTGAGCCATTTGCTCATCGATGTATCTTGGAATTCGCTGATAAGTACTAGCCCAATTATGATCTCCACAACCAAAAACTGCGTATTGAACACCTTTTAGCTCATCTGGTTTTAATTCCTCCAGCCATTGCACAAACTGTCCTGCATTACTTGGCGGTTTTCCATTATAAGAAGAAGTTACAATAAGAACCGCTCCTTCTTTTGGCAAACTTCCAATTCGATCGTTAAGAGCTGCCACTTCCGTTTGAACACCTTCTAAACTAGCTGTATCTGCTAGTTCTCTTGCAATACCTTCTGCTACCCCTGTATCCGAACCATACAGAACAAGAAGTGAAAGATTATCGGCTCCAATAATGGAAGGAGTCTTCTGAACTTGCTGCTTGGTTTCATGGTTTTTCAGTTTCTCCTCTGTAGGCGCAAGAACAGTAGTATGGCTAATAGTTTGATTTCGAGGTACAATTCTAATTTTAAAATCACCAGGCTTTAGCGTTAATGTTTGTTTTACGTCCAGCTTATAGTCTTCATAATCGATGAATTCAAAATGTTGAAGAAGCATTCCCATTACGAGTGTGGCTTCATGAAGTGCAAACTGCATACCGATACATGCTCTCTGGCCATTTCCAAATGGCTTATAAGCATGGTGAGGAACCTTATCCAGCTCTTCAAATCGTTCAGGTTGGAATTCTTCCACATTGTCTCCCCACGCATCTTTATCCCTATGTAGCTGTGGAATAAGAACAGAGATACGATCTTCGCCTTTCTTAATTGGGTATTTTCCACCAATTATTGTATCTTCTTTTGCATAGAGACTGAATGCTGGAGCAGTCGGCCATAGACGTAGTGATTCATTTAAAATCATCCGTATATACTTAAGCTTCATAACTTGTTGGTATGTTGGAGTGGGATCTGTCAAAATACGGTCTACTTCTTCATAGGCTTTTTTCAATTTATCCGGATTCTTTAATAAAAAATAGATTGCAAAAGATAACAATCCACTTGTCGTCTCATGCCCAGCTATTAAGAAGGTAATAATTTGGAAACGAATATTTTCATCATCTAATTTTTCACCAGTTTCCGGATCCTGCACATGTAACATACGGGAAAGTAAATCATTTTCTTCCTGATTTCCACTACTTTTACGTTCAGCAATAATATTATCTACTAAAGAAAACATAGATTGAATATCATGCTGAAATTGACGTTTCGTTCTCCACATGAGTTTATCTTCTATATCCAGCCGCTGCAATTGGTGCATCGCCTCATCTAGAGCACGGGTCATGCTAGTGATAAAAGGATGAGAGGTCTCACGATAAAAGCTATTAAATCGATAATTAAAACCACATAGACCAATTGTATCTAATGTAAGGCGAGTCATATCCCCTGGGACATCTACGTTTTCATTCGGATTCAGTCTTGCCCATTTTTGAACGAGTTGCACGGCAATATCGACCATCATAGCATGATAATCTTTCATTGCCCGTTGACTGAATGTAGGCATCAAAATATTATGAGCTTTTTTCCAGTTAGGCTCGTGAGTCTCGCTTGTAAATAGTCCGTCTCCAGCAAAAGCACGAACCTTTGCTAAAGCACCCTCTATACTTTTATCAAATCTTGTTTCATCACAAACTTCCGCTACCAGTTCATGTCCAGAAACGACAATGATCGTATCACTTAAAGTTTGAATTTGAAAAATAGGACCATACTCTTCTGCCAGCTTAATAAACGATAGAGTCGGTTTATCTTTATCAATTAATGGGAGATTCCCTAGCGGTCCATATGTTTTCGGCTGAGGAATGGCAGATACTTTTTTATCCATTACAAACACCCTTTCAAAAAGCATGAAATAAAGTGAAACTTTAATCCGTGGGGGTTTTGTTCATCCCCCACGGATTATTAGCCCTCACCAATCGGACTTTTACGGGCCGTTGATTCCCCACCTAACTTCTTTGCTTCCGCTGAATTTTGAGGTGGGGTCTTACTGCCCGGCAAATAGCGGGATAAAATATCCCATTCAATAAAAAGAAGATACAATGAATCGCCTGGGATAAAAATATGTAATTGATTACCTTTTTTATCATTTCCCTAACTATTCACGATTATGATATTGCTTATAAGGTTGGTAATCTAAACCGTCTATTGACATTAGATTTATACCTTGCAGAAAAAATAACATATTACAATGAGGCGTATTATTATAATGTTTATCCGAAATTGAGAGCTAAAAATTGTAGTATTGGGGAATCCAGTAGTTTCTCATGTCAATTCAAACAAATACGAGAAGCAAGTATACTGTGTTAAAAATGAAAAAGGATTTGATATTCATATCAAATCCTTTTTCATTTTGTGTAATTATTTCACTTTTTCTTTCAGCTCTTTTCCCCTTTTAGTAGAAATCATCATCCCGAGTTTTATTTTGCTCTATCGATTTAATCTCTCAACAGCTTCCGCACTTGTATCTACACGTTTAACGAAAAAAACTAATAGTAGTGCAACAACATTCATGCCAAGCGCTACATAGAATGAATGCTGAATTCCGGATAACAAAGCCTTCTGCGTTACCATTGCCTTCGTAGCTTCTGTGAAGGTTGTTGGATCTACATGAGCCATTAAACTTTCAGCTTTTGTTTTTGTTACAGAATTCATAATTGTAACAAGAATAGCAGTACCAATCGAACCGGATACTTGTTGAGCTGTATTATTAACAGCTGTACCGTGCGGATTTAAGCGAGTTGGCAATTGATTAAGACCATTTGTCATAAGTGGCATCATCACCATCGCCATTCCAAACATCCGCACCGTATAAATAAGAATAATATGTGTGTGACTAGAGTCGATTTGCAGATTTGCTAGCATATAAGTTGAAACGGCTGTAATGGAAAGTCCTACTATACCAAGAATACGAGGGCCATATTTATCAAATAGTTTACCTGTAATGGGTGACATAATCCCCATTATTACCGCACCTGGAAGCATCATCAGCCCAGAGCTCAGTGGCGAAATACCACGGACATTTTGTACATAAGCCGGTGTTAAAATCATCCCCGAAAACATAGCCACCGCATTAACAATTGCAATTACAGACGCAAGTGCAAACATTGGGTACTTGTAAACACGTAAATTCAACAACGGTTCATTCATTTTTAATTGACGGATAATGAAAGCAATTAGGGCAATAGCGCCTATGATTAAGGTTGTTAAAACAACTTTATTCGTCCAACCATCGGAACTTGCAGAACTGAATCCATACAACAGACCGCCAAAACCGACAGAAGATAATAATAATGAGAGATAATCAAGTTTTGCATTTTTATTTTGCTTCATGACATTTTCCGATTTCCAAATCCCTAACAGTAAGCTAATGATTGCTAACGGTAATATCATTTCAAAAAGCAAACGCCAGTCATAATACTCTACAATATAACCCGATAGTGTTGGTCCAATTGCTGGGGCTGTAATCATAACTAACCCAAAAATCCCCATTGCTGTTCCCCTTTTTTCTCTCGGAAAGCTTACTAGCATAATATTCATTAACAAAGGCCCCATGACTGAAGAACCTGCTGCTTGAACCATTCGACCAGTAAGTAATAAACCGAAGTTCGGTGCTACAGCCGCTAAAGCCGTACCAAGAGTAAAAATCACCATAGATGTAATAAATAAGCTCCTATTGGAGAAGCGTGTTATTAAAAATGCTGATGCCGGAATTAATATACCACTTACAAGCATATACCCTGTAGAAAGCCACTGGATCGTTGAATAATCTTTAATATCTAAATCCTTCATTATTGATGGCAAGGCCACATTCAAAAGCGAGTTATTTAGAAATGAAACAAATGCCCCAATAAAAAGGATTACAAGCATTACATATGGTGGTTTTCTTTTATGTAACGTTTCACTCATAGATTGATTTACCCCTTCATTATCAATTCCATTGATTAATTTAACTCGTTTGCATATTTGTACGAGAATTTATTACCCTTGCAGTATTTTGCCAAACTCTTCGAATGGATATTCTCTTTTTAGCAATTCTACTTACCCAGCTTAAAATTTTGAATGCATATGTAAACACGTTTGTTAACCAAAATTAAATGAGGCTGAAATAAACAAAAGGAGCAACTGAAAATACCCTTCGAAAATAAAGTGAAACTTTAATCAGTGGGACTTTTGCAGGTAGCCCACAACAAATGGCGAGATAAATCAAGAAAATCACACACCCATTCCTTTAAATACAGGCTTGTAAATCTAGTTATGTAACCATCCATAAAAAGGAAGGTTACATAGGCTAAGTCTAACATTACATTTTTAAAGTAAGGGGAATAAGCTTATGCACCAATATTGGTATGTAAATTCAAAGGGAAACGAGGAACAATATAATAACCAAAATTTAATGTCATCATTATATTTACAGCCCCAAATAACTAATGCTTACGAAATGAGTGGTTTGAAGATTTCTGAGAATTGGAGTTATCGCTTCTATCCAATTGGTTGGGATTCACCGGTCAATTATACGGGTTTCAATCCCCAAACCCTTCCTTTCTCTTCAGGTCAGCCAATCCATTATGCAGGGATGATGCCCCAAGGTCATCCCACTAATTGGCCTCCATTCCCAGGCCATGCAGGTAATTTTCAAAAACCTCCCTTACCCTGGGCTCAACCATTCAACCATACAGGGATGTTCGCACAAGGTCATCTTGCCGCCTTACTCTCACCGCCAGCTAAGGCTTTTAAATTTAATAGCAATAACTGGGGTATTTTCGGAAACTCTCCAGGATGGGGTGGACAGATAAGTCCCATGGGATGGGGGAATAACGGAGGTTACGGTCAGCCAGGAATGCTTGGAAACTTACTTACAGTAGGAAAAGGCACTATGAATGGAATTGGAATGCTTAGTAGTCTAATGGGTATGGGGAAGTTCTTTTTTTAGTGGATTAGAACGAGAGGATAGGTCCATAGTCCAGACTTAAAAACCAGTTTCTCCATTGATTTCATTTTCTTATACATGCTTCTAATACTCCCTACAAGTTCGTTTCCTCATCTTTCAAATTGTAAAAACATCTATTATCTTGTATCTAATAACTTTATAGAGGTGTGGTAGCACTAACAAAACGCAAAAACCCGGTTCCTTTACGAAAGAACCGGGTTTTTAATTTTAATTTATTTGAAAAGTAGTCAAATCTTTTTTTCATTATTTAACACTTTGAACACGGCCAATTTGTCCATCTTGTAATCGAACTTTAATGCCGTATGTATGTGTTTCACTATGTGTCAAAATGTCTTTCACAACACCACTTACAGTTTTACTATAATCATTATCCAATTGAATAACTACATGTGAACCAACTGAAATTTGTGATCTTGTTGGTTTCCCACCTGTTGCTTGTGTCGGTTTTTCTTGTTTTTGTGTTCTCTCCTGTTGTGTAGATTGCTGTTGCTGAGCTTTCTTCTCTTCTTGCTTGCGTTTTTCTTCAGCTACTCTTTGTTGCTCTTCTTGCTTACGTTTTTCTTCTTCTACTCTTTGCTGTTCTTCTTGTTTACGCTTCTCTTCTTCTGCTCTTTGTTGCTCTTCTTGTTTACGTTTTTCTTCTTCTGCTTTTTGTTGCTCTTCTTGTTTACGTTTTTCTTCTTCTGCTTTTTGTTGCTCTTCTTGTTTATGTTTTTCTTCTTCTGCTTTTTGTTGCTCTTCTTGTTTACGTTTTTCTTCTTCTACTTTTTTGTCTTCATCCACTTTTTGCTCATCTGGTGCGCCCTTTAATTTTTCTTCATTACCTTTACAAGCACTTAAAGCAATTACACATAAACTCATAAGTGCAAATAATAACAATTTCTTTGACATTTAAAAATCCTCCTATATACACATTACAAATCAATAACTTTCATAGCATAACAAAAATACAATCCTTTCTTTGTCAAAATTTGTCGTATATATTTATTTTCTACTAAGACACTGATACTACAATAAAAATGGAGATTATTATTTCGATTCTTACAAAAAATACGTTCGTCTGCTAGTCAAGTAAACCTAATTCATAAAAATCTTCATCTTATGTATGAAAGAACTTAAAGCAAAAATGGAAAGAGGCTTTCTCAAGTATTTAGTGAAACCATTGAAAAAGCATTAATAATCCGAGATATTTTAATTAGCATAATCTATTACTTACGAATAATAGGAAAGGATCTTCCATCGAAAGATCCTTTCCTATTGCTCATCTAACTTAATAAATAGGTTAATTGCATAACGCTCTTCTAACTTTCCTTGCGAAACTTAGTGGATCATCAACGTCTTCAATATTAACGTAAATCAACATACCTTCGCCGTGGATTAATTATTAACTCCTAAGCTTGCCATAAATGCTATTGGTTTGTAATAAAGTTTGATCAAAAGCATGCTACAAAAATTGATTTTTCGATAAAAAACAAATATTCCAAAAAAAAAAAAAAGGTCAAAATGCTTGTTTTTTTGTTGCTAGTGAATAATTTTCCATAAAAAATTTTAATCATTTATCTACCTGTGTTTGCTCAACAATCGCGCCCAATTGCGATATTATTAAATTGTTATCCTTTTTCTCTTTTCGGCCAAATAAAATTGCTTATGGCAATCAAAAGATCGATACCCAACACAAGTGTCCATACTTTTAGAAAGCCAGCCAACACTTCTGTTCGAGAAGAATCGTTAATTAAATAGATTAAGACAAATAAAATTCCGGCACCTATTAGAAAAGCAAGCACATGTTGTCCCCAGCTTTTAAAGTAGTGTTTTGCATAATCAATGCCAAATCTTTTAACTGGTTTCGCTCCTTGTTTCATCACATAATATTGAAAGCGTATATCAGCCCACCCAATCATGCTCCTACCGAATGCGATTGAGATTCCAATATAAACAGCAGCTATTGCATGCACTTGGGTAGCGGTCGCACCACGATACAAGTCGACACCCGTAACGACTAATAGAATTAAATCAATAACAGGTGTTAAAGCTAGGAAAAACAATCCTAATTTATTTTTCTTAAGGATATATCGTGTGAGCAGACCTAAAGTTATAACAACCCAAAACCCTATTTCACAAGCAACGATCAACCACGCAATTACATTCACCCCAACACCCCCTTATATAACGCAATTACTCGCTTTTCCTTAACAGTACCACAATATGGCCCTTTAGTGGAGTAACTTTATTGCCGCTCAACAGTTCCTTAAACGGTAATGAATCTATTCTATTACAAAAAAGATTATCAGAATCTAACGAAATCTATTATATAGTAAGACATTTTAGAAAGCATAAAAAATACACCCTAAGGTGCCATCCTGCGACTTGAGAATCCTATCTATGTATGGGAAAAATTTAAAAAGACCGATATAAAAGAGAAACTTCTAACTGTAATGTATGGAGATCATATGGTATTAAGAATCTCCGTTATATTACTTTCTGATCAGTCTCATTAAAGCCATCCCAAGAAATCCAACACCCATTCCTATGAGCCATCCAGTTTGGGCATTCCCTAACATAGACCCCACTCCTCCGCCAAGAAACATGCAGCCAACGAATACTAATCCTCCAATTCCCCAATTCGGTCGTTCCATCATTCATTCACATCCTTTCAGTAAAATATATGCTATTAGCTACCTCAACTTTCTTACATAGGATATGTTAATTATTTCGCTAGAGATAGTATTGTTATTGGGCTTGGATTTAGGAGCCTTTAGTAAATTCAAAAAAGAATAATTAACCGATAACATGCAAAAAAAACCTTCAAATTTGAAGAGGCTTTTTAATATATAAAAATTAGCTTAAAGCAAAGATAACAACTCTTGAAGGGGGCATTTTTTTATTATTCATGTTTATTGAGGAGCCTTCGTTTGAAGTAACTTTAACCCCATCCCAATAAAAATCAGTCCTGTTACTTTATTTAGAATCATTCCTACCTTTTGATTTCCTCTTAATTTTTTGGTGACATAGGAAGAAAAATAAGCAACAAATAAACACCACAATAGTCCAGTTACTGTAAAAGTAATTCCTAAAATGATAAAAGGTATAGAACCTGAAGCCTTTGTATCTATAAACTGCGGCAGAAATGCAATAAAGAATAAAGAGACTTTTGGATTCGTAAGACTTGTTAAGAGTCCTTGTAAATATATCTTTCTTTTGATTTACAACCGATAAAACTGATGGGGTGTACCATTCGTATCACGGAGCCAAAACTCACTATTGAATAAATAAAACCCCAGAAATCCAAAGGTCTCTGGGGGTTCCTTATATATTTAGCTCTTTTTGCTTTTTGTTTTGTTTATGTCTATACAGTAATTTTCGACTTATGAGAGAAATCAGTAATAAGATCAATATTAGTACGAAAAGTTGCATAAATGACAAATCAAAATATTTAGCACCTGTAACGATTAAAAGTGTAGAAATTGTGCCTTTTACAACGAAAAAAATAATAACCCATAATCCGCCTTTTTTCCAGTTCATTTTCTATTACCGATACGATAAACTTAACTAAATCTATACAATTCAATCAAATTTACACGAGTTAGTGCTTCATCGTGTTCTCGCACCCCCGAAGGGACGAGGGATATAACACTCCACACGAGGCAGTATCGTTACCTCCTAGTATCAAGCATTTATTTTACCCATCTTGATAAATTTATCGACGCATTTACATCCCGATCGTGATGGCTATTGCATGAAACACAACACCACTCACGTATTTTTAAACTCCACTGCCCTTCTGGTTGAACTGAATGGTCGTATTTTACTCCGCAACATGAACAAATCTTGCTTGAGGCGAACCATTTATCAGCTTTTACATACGCAATGCCATACTTCTCGCACTTGTATGATAAGCATTGAAAGAAGAAGTTTAATTTTTGAAATGAAAATGCTTTCGATAGTTTTTTGTTTTTTAACAGGTTTGAGATAGGTAAGTCTTCCACAACAATCCTCATTGGTTTGGTTTTCACCAATTTAGCTGTCGCTTGATGGATATGGTTATTTCGGATATTTGTAATTTTCCTAGATAACCGCAGGTGCTCAGCTTTCGCTTTTTCATATCCGGCAGACTGAATTTTTACACCTTTTTTAAATCTCCTAGACATACCTCTTTGTGCTAACTTTTTCCTTTTCAAAAGTTTTTTAACCTTGGCATCTTTGTTTATATTTCGTTCTTTCATACCATTAGAAGCTACAAACAGCTCTTTTAAACCAACATCCACACCAATCGACTCATCGGTTAGTTCTTGGGATTCAAAATCTTCTTGGAACCCTACACTAATCCAACAGTGACGACCATCAAAGGTAACTCTTGGATTGGATGGTTTTTTGTTTCTTGGTAGTTGTTGGCTTGTTTTCACTTCTCCGATAGACTGAATATGAACGACTTTCTTTCCTATAATCAGTCTTTCATAATTGGCATAAAATCCTTGGATTACATCTTTTTTGGATTTATAAGAAGTGTGATAACCATTTTTGTACTTTTTGAACGAATTTTTTCTCGCCGTATCAAAATCTTTTGAAGCCTGTTTAGGAACTTGTGCATTAATGTCTTT